>Ga0134126_10005068_pt1 | contig 16449 bp, 13 predicted proteins | sample KB31752_FD_96881 | JGI IMG/M metagenome (GOLD analysis project Ga0134126, IMG submission 96881) | Terrestrial soil microbial communities with excess Nitrogen fertilizer from Kellogg Biological Station, Michigan, USA - KB3-175-2 | ecosystem: Environmental > Terrestrial > Soil > Unclassified ...
AACCCGATGGAGTTGTTGATCGTCGGCGTCGTAGCGATTCTGATGCTGGGGGGCGTCGTCGTTCCTGTGGTATTGATCCTATCTTCTGCGCGAAAGCGGGCCCCCGCGCCGAATCCTAACCTGCTGCCTTGCCCCGACTGCGGGCGGCTTCTGTCTCGCCAAGCGATTACCTGCCCGCAGTGCGGGCGGCCGATGCAATCATCGCCGATACAATAGCTCCAACGATCCGTGGCGGAGATTCATTCCCTGCAAGCGGTCTACTCTCGGCTTCCGTCGCGGGGCGCCGGGGCTCCTTGAGGGCGAACCGAATTCGCTTGCCGGACCCCATGTCCAGCGGTAGCATGTGGGCTGCCGCCGCGCGACTGGAGATCGAATCCGATGCGTCGCTGTTTCTTGCCGTTGCTGCTGTGCTGCATCGCTCCGGGACTCGCCGCCGCGGCCGAACCGGCCGCTGACTCGGCCTCCGCCCTGTTCGGCGTGATGTACTGGACCGATCGGAACGTCGGCATCTACCGCGCCGCGCGCGACGGCAGCGAGGTGCAGCTCGTCGTGCCGCGCGGAGTCATCGACTCGATCGCCGTCGATCGCGCCGGAGGCAAGCTGTATTGGACGGTGATCACCAACCGCGGCCTGAAGAACGTCGAACTCTGGCGGGGCGAGCTCGACGGCAGCCTGCCCACGCTGATCGTCGAAGGCTTCAACTGGACGGGCGACGTCGTATTCGATCCGGTCGATAAGCAGCTTTACGTCTCCAGCCTCGGCGACGCCAAGATCATTCGCCTGAACGCCGATGGAACGGACAGAAAAGACTTTCTGGCCGGCATCCCGCCGCCGTCGCGGCTGCACCTCGACGTGAAAAACCGCAAGCTCTACTGGGCGAGCAACAGTCAACCGCGCATCGATCGCATCAACCTTGACGGAACGGGACGCGAAGCGGTGCTCGAAAACCTGCCGGGCGTGGTCTTCGGCTTCGGCATCGATCCGGTCGAGCAGAAAATCTATTGGACGACGCCCCGCGGGGCGCTCTACTGCGCGAAGCTCGACGGCAGCGAGCGGCGACAGCTTATCGGCGGGCTGAATAATCCGGATGGCCTGGCGATCGACGTTGAGAACCGCAAGCTCTATTGGGCCGAGTCGGGCAAGCTGAGCCAAGCCAATCTCGACGGCAGCCAGCCGGAAACGCTGGTCAGCGGCAAATCGAACCTCTATAGTTCGGTCGAGATTCTGCCCCCGGCGGAGTGACGGACATTCGCTTAGCCAAGCCCTCGCGCGGTCAGCTCGGCCGCGAGCGCCTCGGGCGACGTAAACTGCACGGCGTCGAAGCCGAACGCGCGGGCCGAAGCGACGTGGCCGGGCATGTCGTCGACGAAAAAGATTTCGCTCGGGGCGACGCCGGCCATCTCAGCGGCCAAGGCGTAGATTCGCGCGTCGGGTTTCATGGCTTTCGCGCGAAAGCTGAGCACCACCGAGTGAAACGCCGCGGGGATCGGCGGATAACGGCCGCTGCCGAAATGGTTCCAGTGCAACTCGCAGGTGTTCGAGAGCAGGCCCAGGCGATGTCCGGCGGCCGATAACTTCGAGAGCAGTTCGACCAGCGGGGCGTTGACCTCGAAGATATCCCCGGCGGCCGCGGCCAGCGCGTCGTAAGCGGGCCGCGAGCCGGTCTTATCGCAAAAGATCTCGAAGAACTCTTGCGTGCTCAGTTCGCCCGCTTCGTAGCGGTGCTCCAAACCGCTGGCGAAGACGACGTCCCAGACCAACTCGGCCGGCACGCCCGCGACCTCGGCCATCTGCCGCGCCGCCCGGCGATGGTCGAAGTAGAGCAGCACGTTGCCCAGGTCGAAGTAGAGGAATTTGGGCGGTTGGAGATCAATGAGGCGCATAGGTTGTCGTCGAGAACAGGCGCGCGGCGGCGTCAACTCGGTATTGGGAATTCGGTTTGCTATAGGCCGTGTGGGGCGCAAGGGGCTAGAATCTTTGGGGCCGCTACAATACGTAGGTCAGACTTTCCAGTCTGACGAGCGTCAGGCTCGAAAGCCTGACCGACGAGCGGTTCTGTGAGGCGCCTGTAGCTATGAAAGGCATCCGCTTCTCGCTGAGGTCGATGTTCTTGGGCATTGCCGCAGTTTGTCTTGCCTGCGCGGCGCTCGTCAAGCCGAATTGGGTTTGGGTTCTGACGCTGCAAGCGGCGTCGCTGGGCGTGCTGACCTTGGCCCTCTTGGCGGCTCTCATTTACCAGCGCGGGGCGGCTCGCACGTTTTGGATCGGCTTCGCAGTCGTCGGTTGGGGATATCTCGGCCTGCAACGATTGCATTTGTCGGAAGTCAGCATCAGCGGCGAGGTTTCCGAGTGGCTGTTGGACGTCATCCATCCCTACCCGCCCCCGAGCGCCTCTCCGCCGCCGCTCGATCCAATGACCGGGCAGGCCAGAGTTGAAAGACTTGATCCGTATGGAGAGGCTCCCGACCTCGCAACGGTTGCGGACCTTGACGTTGGCGACCCCGAGTCGCCGCAGCCGGCCGCTCACGACGCTGAAGCAGCCAGAAACGCATTTCCCTATCTGGTCATCTGGATTTGGCCGCCCTTGTTCGGGTTCGTCGGTGGAGTCGTGGCGCAGCAGCTCTATTTTCGCCGGGAACGGCTCGCGGCCAAGCCGTCGCCGAGCGGTTCGGGGCCAATGTAGCGTTTTTTCAGAACAGGAAAGTCGACCTGGCGGCCGAGTGCCCCGGTGGTTTTATCCGTGTTCGATCTGTGTTTCATCCGTGGCTCGCTCCGCCCCAGAGTCGGTTGGAGCGCGATGACAAAGGGCTGACGCCCCCCGCGCGCCTGTTCGGTTTTCGCTACTTTCGGATTTCGCGAAGCATAATGTCCTTGTACCAGGCCTCGCTGGGCGGGCCGCCGTGGATTTGCAGGCCGATCAAGCCGCGATGCTCGATGTCGGCGTCCGGCTCCGTGTAGTCGACGGTCTTCAGCCCGTTGATCCAAAGCTGGATGTGCTTGCCTTCGCAGCGGATTCTGTATTCGTTCCAGTCGTCTCGCTTGAGCACCTCGGCGACGGCCTTGGCGTCGGCCGTGGCGAGCATCGTCTTGCGCCGCGACTCGTCGTATAGGCAGCCCCAGTAGTTGTCGCCCAGGTCGGCCTGATAGCCGATCATTTCGTGATGGTCGGGAATCCGCCGGCTGCGGATTTGAATGCCCGCGTTGGCGCCCTTGCCCAAAACCTTGAATTTGAGCGTCAGCTCGAAATCGCCGTATTCGCGCTCGGTGCAGAGAAATTCGTTTCGCGGATTGTTGCGTTCGAGGCTGCCGGCGACGATGGCGCCCTCATCAATGCGGAAGACTTTCAAGTCGCCCTCCCAACCCTTGAACGTTTTGCCGTCGAACAGCCGGGCGGCCGCCGGTTCTTCGGCGACGGCAACGGCGGCGAACAGCGACAGGCAGGCAACCAGCAGGAATCTCATGGCAGGCTTCTCCAAGCGTCGTTAATCAGTCGGCATCACGGCGATCGCACGGTTACGGATAACACGCCTGGGGCGGAAAGTAAAGCTCGGGCGGCGGAGTGATCAGTTTTAGCCACGGATGAAACACGGATCGAATACGGAAAGAAGAACTACAGAAAGCAGTTCGCGATGTAATTCCATCTGCTCTATCCGTGTTTGATCCGTGTTCCATCCGTGGCTGATTATTAATAGATCAGACCTGAAGCCAACGCAAATCGGTTCCGGGGATCGACAGAATCAACTTTTTGCCAAAGGCCATCGACGGCGTCGAGAACCCGGCGGGCGCCGCGCCGTCGAGTACGCGACGCAAGCAGGCCACGGCCGTGAGCGAAGTCAGCGTGTAGCCCTCGGGAGTTTCCAGCGTCGCCTCGGCGGTGTGGCCTTGCGGATCGGAAACCTGCCCCCAGAATTCAGCACGGCCGCGGGTGCGGGCCTCGGCCGAGGGGCCGTGGATGGTGCGTTCGACGTACCACTCCGCCAAGCGCTTGAGCGGCCTGAAACGGAGCAATGGGGCCACGCGGCGAAGCGTCCGCTGCTGGCGCGCCATCGCGGGCGTGGCGGCCATGTAGACTTCGATGTTCGCGATGCCGGTCGAGTGCCAGGCTGTAGCGACATCCCCCCAGGGAATTGTTTCGGCGAACTGACTCCCGTCGCGAAACGGGATTTCGCGAGTCTTCCAAGCGGCCGGAACTTCGCGGATTTCGCCGTCAATCCGCGCCCGGCCGCCGCCGGGCAGCGATTGCAAAACCGTTTTGGCCGTTCCGGGGCTGGGACCGCTGTTGCCGCCGAAGGCCAACAGCAGCTTCGTCGCTGAAGGCAGCTTCTCGGTGAGCATCGCCGCCAGGCAATCGCTCGGCACGACGTCGAAGCCGACGGCCGGCAAGATCGCGATGCCCATTTGCTTCGCCCGATCGTCGAGCGCCGCCGCGGCCTCGATCACGTCGATCTCGCCGGTGATGTCGAGATAGTGGAGTTTGGCCCGCAAACAGGCTTCCATCATCGGCGCCGCCGTCGACGAAAACGGGCCGGCGCAGTTCACCACGGCGCTGAGCCCTTCCAACTGCCGCGCGACGGTCGCGATGTCATCGAGCGAAAAGACGCGGCTGGGGCACCGCAACTCTGCGGCGAGCGATTCGACGGCGCGACGGTCGCGGCCCGCCACGATCGGCTTGAGGCCCTGCCGCACGGCTTCGGCGGCGATCAACCGGCCAGTGTAGCCGTTGGCGCCATAGATCATCGCGGGCGGCGGTTCAGACATGGCTCGGTGGGGCGGACGTTCTTCTCTGCCTTCTCATCTACTCTTCCAAATCGTATCGGGCGAACCAGGCCAGAGTCCGCCGCAGCACGTCCTCGCGATGCCGCGGCTGGCGGATGCCGTGGCCTTCGTCCGGGTAGACCACCATCTCGGTCGGCACGCCGCGGGTGACGAGCGTCTGGTAGAACATGCGGCCCATCGCGATCGGACAGCGCCGGTCGTCGCGCGAGTGCAGGATCAACGTCGGCGTAGCCACCTTGTCGGCATAGGTCAGCGGGCTGTGCGTTCGCATCGCTTCGGCGACCTCCCACGGTTTGCCGCCGAATTCCCATTCGGTCCAACTCTGGATATCGCTCAAACCCCACATCACGTTCAAGTCGGTCACGGCGTTTTGAGCGACGGCCGCGCGAAATTGCTCGGTGTGCCCGACGAGCCAGCAGGTCATGTAGCCGCCGTAGCTGACGCCGTACACGAATTGGCGCTTGCGATCGACAAGTCCCTGGGCGATCAGCGATTCGATGCCGCTTTGAATATCGCGCATGTCGCCGCCGCCAAAATCGTGGCGGTCGGCATCCAAAAACTTGCGGCCATAGCCGGCGCTGCCGCGAAAGTTCGGCTCGAACACGGCGTAGCCGTGCGCGGCGAAGATTTGCGCGGTGAAGTTGAAGCCCAACGCCGAACGGCTGTGCGGACCGCCGTGCGGAAACAAAACCAGCTTGTACGGCGGTTGGGCGACCGCGGCGGGGGGCAAGGTCAGCACGCCGTCGAACCACAGCCCTTCGCCGTTCGTCCAATCGACCTTCCGTGATTCGCCGAGCGACCGCTGGTCCAAAAATGCGTTGCCGGGCGGCGTGAATTTCCGGCGCCGCGCGGCGCGGCGCTCGAAGTCGCCAAGCTTTATAGCCTCGTCCGACGTTTCGGATGCGGCCAACAGCTGGCGCTCGCCCGTCTTCAGATCGATCCGCATCGTCGCGGAATGCAAGCCGGAAACACCCGTGTAGACCAATTCTTCCGGGCCGTTCCAGCAATCGTCGGGCAAAGGAAACGTCGGCGCCGGATCGTCGGCGGGCTGGTCGTCGCGAGCGTGAAAATCGAACACGATCCGAGCCGACTGGGGCGATCGCGACTCGCTCGCAAGCGGATCAAAATCGACCAGCGCCAGGTTGAACACGTCGGCGTGCGGCCCCTTGCGCGGCGAACTGAGACACGCCAGCCGGCGGCCATCGGGCGAGAACCGCGGCGAGACCTCGGGGCCGGGGCCGCTGGTCAGTTGCCTGAGCGAACCGTCCTTCGTATCGATGGCCCACAGGTCATAGTTCTTGTTGATGCTGTATCGCACCGCCTCGCGATCCCGCGTGCGGTTAGCATGAACGACCAGCCAGCGGCCGTCGGCCGACCATTGCGGGTCGCCGTACCAGACGTCGTCGTCGGTCAGCCGCTCGATCCGCTCGGCAGCCTGCCGCGGGGGATCGCCCGCCAGGTGCGCCACCCAAATTTGCGCCGTGCCGTATCCGGTGTAGCCTTCTCCCTGGTCCTCTCGCACGATCTCGATGCCCGCGGCCAGTTCTTCCGGCGTCCGCAGATCGCGCCCGTCGTCGGCGACAAAGACGAGTCTGCCGCCGTCGGGCGAGAACGCCGTCCGGCCATAGAACGAATCGTTGAATACGCGGCCATAAGCCTTGTCGGCGCCGCTCAGCGGAATCGCGGCGCCCCCGCCGGCCGGAACCAACCACAAATCGGTCGGCGGGTCCGATTCGGGAGGCGCCGAGGGAATCGAAGGTTTTCCGTCGCCCCGCGAGCGCGTCGAGCGGATCGCAATCCAGCGGCCGTCGGGCGAGAACACGGGGGAGCGTGCATCAGGCTCGCCCGGTTCCAACGGCCGCTTGCCGTCGGCATCGACGCGCCACAGCGAGTAACGTTCGACTTTCGCGTCGCGGTCGATCCACTGCCGCACGTAAACGGCGAAATCGGCCTGCGGCGACAGGACCACGGTTTGCGGCCCGTCGAACAGATACAAATCGTCGATCGCCAGCGGCCGCTTTTCCCGCGCCGTAGCGACGGTCGCCGACTCGGCGGGCCGCTGCGCGCGGCCGATCGCCGGGGAGAGCGACAAGACGATCAAACCAGCCAGCAGGGGCAGAGCGCGGGCGTGAACCATGCTCACTTGGCCCAAGGGATGTGATACCCTTGAGCGTTCAAGCGGATGCGATACAGGCTGACATCGACCGTGATGTACAGCACGTTGCTCTCGTCGCCGATGCCGAAATCGCAGTTGCTCGGCAGACCGACGGGCGTCTTGGCGTCGGGCTGCGGCTTGCCGGTGGGGATGAAGCCCAATTCCTTCTTCCCTGTCGGATCGATCACGAGCACTCCCGGCCGCTTGGCGCCGCGCGCGGTGAGATAGAGATTGCCCTGGCTGTCGAGCGTCATCCCGTCGCAGCCATTTTCCTTGCCGAAGTCGTAAAGCGTCTTGCGCTCGCCCTTCACCAGGCCATCGGAGCCCAGCGGAAAGGCGTAGATCTTCATGGCGCCTTTTTCCGGCGGCGGGGCCGCGGGATCGGAGCTGATGCGGTCGGTGCCATTGTTGTGCTCGGCCACGTACAGCGTTTTTTGATCGGGGCTGATCGCGATGCCGTTGGGTTTTTCGACGTCGTGCGTGACCTCGGTCACCCCTCCCCCATCAACTTCGATACGGTAGACCGCGCGATGTTCCAACTCGCGGGGTTCGTCGCCCAAATATCGCGGATCGGTGAAGTAGATGCGGCCCTTGAGGTCGATAGCCAGGTCGTTGGGGGCGTTGAAGTGCTTGCCCATGTAGCCTTCGGCCAGGATTTCCTTCTTGCCGGTCTTCACGTCCCACCGCGAAACGCAGCGGCCGCCCGTGTCGGAGCCTTCGCAGGCGACCAGCCGTCCCTGGGCGTCGAACATCAGTCCGTTGGCCATTCCGCTGTCGTCGGAAAAAACGGTCGTCTTGCCAGTCTTGGGATCGAACCGCAGAATCTGCCCCTTGTCGGGGGCGAGCGGAATGTCGGTAAAGTAGATGCTGCCGTCGGGCGCCACGGCGGCGCCTTCGGTCAGACCGCCCTTGATCTTGGCCGAGCGCGTGAAGAGCAATTCCAGCTTCGCATCGGCCGGCACGATGCCCTTGTTTTCCGAGCCATTCGCCGGCGCGTCCTCTTCGGCCGCGCGGGCGGCAGACGAGCAAACCAGTAAGACAATTCCGGCGACGGCGCAAAGACGCATGGTTTCGGCTTCCCTAAAGGTCGGGCGATAAGCGAGCTTTAGGAGTCTAATAGCTGGAAAAGTACAACTCAACCGGCTTTTTCATTTATCCTTCAGCCCGATCGCGACGATGCTCCCTGGCCTAAACGAGGAGACCGGTGTTTGGCGAAATTCCGTCAAAAACTACGGTAGCTGCCGTTCTCACGGAGCCCAGGAAACCCTAGAATCTATAGTTCCCCGCCTCGCAATGAGAAACGCGGTGGTTCTTCCGCGTAGGCTCGTTTCCCTATTCAACCACTCGCCGGGCCGGCACGAGAACAGGCTTTCGGCGTTAACTTCCGACCAAGAAATAGGTTATGCAGCAGGTTTGCACTCAGCGCCGCACCGACATTCGCAATATCGCGATCATCGCCCACGTCGACCACGGCAAGACGACCCTCGTCGATAGCCTGCTGCGGCAGAGCGGCGAATTCCGCGCCAGCCAACTTGTCGGCGAGCGAATTCTCGACTCGAACGACCTGGAGCGCGAACGCGGGATTACGATCCTGGCCAAAAACATCGCCATCCCCTACAAGGGGGTGAAGATCAACATCATCGACACGCCGGGCCACGCCGACTTCGGCGGCGAGGTCGAGCGCGTGCTGCGGATGGCCGACGGCGCGCTGGTGCTGGTCGATGCGGCCGAAGGGCCGATGCCGCAAACCCGCTTCGTGCTTTCCAAGGCGCTCGAATGCCGGCTCAAGCCGGTGGTGGTCATCAACAAGATCGACCGCCCCGACGCGCGGGCGGAAGAAGTGCTCAACGAAACCTTCGAGCTGTTCATGGAACTGGGCGCCGACGAGGCGCTGGCCGACTTTCCCTATATTTTCGCCAGCTCGCGGCACGGCTTCGCCACGCACGACCCCAGCGATCCGGGCGACTCGATGAAGCCGCTGCTGGATCTCGTGCTGGCTTCGGTGCCGGGGCCGGAGATCGACGCCGACAGCCCATTGCAGATGCTGGTCAACACGCTCGATTGGTCGGAGTTCGTGGGCCGCATCGCCATCGGGCGAATTCACTCGGGCACGATCAAGCGCGGCCAGCGCGTGGCGCTGATGCAAGCCGGCGATGCGGTCACGCCTTCCAAGATCAACACGCTCTACGTCTTCGACAAGCTCGGCCGGTTGGAGGTCGAAGAGGCCACGGCCGGCGACGTCGTGGCGGTCGTCGGCTTGGAAGACGTCGAAATCGGCGACACGATCAGCGATTTTGAGATCCGCCGGGCGATGCCGCGGGTCGAGGTCGATCAGCCGACCTTGGAAATGGTCTTTTCGATCAACAGCTCGCCCCTGGCGGGTCGATCGGGCAAGTACGTCACCAACCGCCACCTGCGCGACCGGCTGATGAAAGAGTTGGAGCGCAACGTCGCTCTGCGCGTCGGGCCGATCGAAGGCAGCGACGCCTTCGCTGTTTCGGGCCGAGGCTTGCTGCACCTTTCCGTATTGATCGAGACCATGCGCCGCGAAGGTTTCGAACTTTCGGTCGGCAAACCGCGCGTGATCACGCGCGAGCACAACGGCATCGTCGAAGAACCGTTCGAGACGCTGGTCGTCGAAGTCCCGCCCGACCGGCTGGGCGCCGTGATGGAACTGACCGGCGCGCGCCGGGGGCAGATGCTCGAAATGCACACGCGCGGCGAATACTCGCACGTGGCGTTTTCCATTCCCGCACGCGGGTTGATCGGCCTGCGGACGCGGCTGCTGAACGCCACGCAGGGCACGGCCATCATGCACCACCGCTTCGATCGCTACCGGCCGCTGGAGGGCGAGATTGCCGGCCGTCCCAACGGCGCGCTGGTCTCGATGGTCGCCGGCAAGGCCGTGGCCTTCGGCCTCGACGGCTTACAGGAGCGGGCCGAGCTGTTCGTCGGCCCCGGCGACGAAGTTTACGAAGGGATGATCGTCGGCGAGAACAGCCGCACCGGCGACATGCCGGTCAACCCGACGAAGGAAAAGAAGCTGACCAACATGCGGGCCTCGGGCAGCGACCGCAACATCCTGCTCAAGCCGCCGCGCGTGATGACCTTGGAGATGGCGCTCGAATACATCGAAGAGGACGAACTGGTCGAAGTCACGCCGACCCACATCCGCCTGCGCAAGATTTTGCTGAGCGAGAACGACCGCAAGCGCGCCGCGCGGCAGCGCGGGTGAGCGCGCCGCGGCGCAAGTGAGCGCTGCCGCGACGCCTAGGCGTTCTCGCCGCCAACCTTCTGCCGTGGTCTGCCGCAATTCTTCCCAGCGGTCCGCCGTTCATGGCGGCGCCTGCGAGAACCGTGCGCGAACCAAGCCCCGGCCTCGGATGTCGAGTACCCTAAGCTGATTCTGCGCCTGTCGGCAAGATGCCCAAGCTCCGAAGCGAAGATATGCTGCTTACGATCACCACAACCCGTCAAGACGCGACCGATCTGGGCTTTCTGCTGCACAAGCATCCCGATCGATTTCAAAGCTTCGATCTGAGCTTCGGGAAAGTCCACGTCTTTTATCCCGAGAGCGGCGCGCAGCGCTGCGCCGCTTGTCTGCTGCTCGACGTCGACCCGATCGGCATGGTCCGGGGCAGACGTTCGTCGCCAGGGTTTTTGCTGGGCCAGTACGTCAATGATCGGCCCTACGCCGCCTCGTCGCTGATGAGCGTGGCGATCTCGCAAGTCCTCGGGTCGGCATTGCAGGGCCGCTGCAAGGACCGGCCCGAACTGGTCGAAACGCCGCTGCCGCTTTCCGCCCGAATCGACGTGCTGCCGGTGCGAGGCGGCGAAGGCTTCCTGCATCGGCTGTTCGAACCGCTGGGCTACTCGGTCGAGGCCGTCCGCCATCCGCTCGACGAAAAGTTTCCCGAGTGGGGCGAGAGCCCCTACTTTTCGGTCACGGTCAGCGGAACCAAGAAGCTCTCCGAGTTGCTCGCGCATCTTTACGTTCTGGTCCCGGTCTTCGACAACCAAAAGCACTATTTCGTCGGCGACGACGAATTGGAAAAGCTGCTCGACAAGGGCAAAGGCTGGCTGGCCGAGCATCCCGAAAAGGACGAGATCGCCCGGCGGTACTTGAAATTCCAGCCCAATCTGTATCGGCAGGCCCTCGCCCGGCTGATCGAAGAGGAGGAACCGGCTGAAGCGACCGAGGATGAGCGGCCCGCCGACAAGTTTGAAATCGCCTTGGAAAAACCGCTCAGCCTCAACGAGCAGCGATTGGGGGCCGTCGTGGCGGCGCTGCGATCGAGCAAGGCCAAGCGCGTGCTCGATCTGGGCTGCGGCGAAGGCAGATTGCTGCGGGCGTTGTTGAAAGATCGCCAATTCGAGGAGATCGTCGGCTTGGACGTTTCGATCCGCTCGCTCGAAGCGGCGCAGAAACGGCTGAAGTTGGAGCGACTGCCCGACAAGCAGGCCGATCGCCTGCGGCTGATCCACGGCTCGCTGATGTACCGCGACAAGCGGCTGGTGGGTTTCGACGCCGCCGCCGTGGTGGAGGTGATCGAGCATCTCGATCGGCCTCGGCTGGCGGCCTTCGAGCGGGTCTTGTTCGAGTTCGCCCGTCCCGGCCTCGTCGTGCTGACGACGCCCAACCGGGAGTACAACGTCACGTGGGAGACCTTGCCGGCCGGCCAGTTCCGACATCCTGATCACCGTTTCGAATGGGACCGAGCGGAGTTTCAGCGCTGGGCGATCGGCATCGCCAGCCGCTACAACTATTCGGTGCGGTTCTTGCCGGTCGGCCCCGAGAGCGAGGCGGTCGGATCGCCGACGCAGATGGGGGTCTTCGAGCGTGGCTGAGCGCGTGCATCATCACTCGAATCTGATCTTCTCGGTCGGCACTCAGGTCGTGGCGCTCACCGAGACTCTCGGCGAGCATGGCCGGGTTTTGCACCCTCGTGGTTCGGTGTGCATCGTGCTGAAATCGCCGCCCGATCTCGAACACTCGTACTGGGTGCGGTTTCTCGACGGGTTGGAGGCCGCGCTGAAGCCGAGCGAAATGATGCTCTTGGCCCAATACAAGGAACACAAAATCGGCGATAGCTCGATCACTGCCGGACGGACCAATCTGTACGACCGAGTAATCTACCGGTGCGTGATCGGCTCGCAGGCATACGGACTTGCGGGCGAAGGATCGGATGTAGACCGGCGAGGCATCTACCTGCCGTCCGCCGATCTGCACTGGTCGCTGTTCGGCGTGCCGGAGCAACTGGAAAACGAGGAAACGCAGGAAGCCTATTGGGAACTCCAGAAGTTTCTGGTCATGGCGCTGAAGGCGAACCCGAACGTGTTGGAGTGCCTCTATTCTCCAGTGGTCGAAACTGCGACTCCGCTGGCCCAAGAACTGCTTGCAATACGGTCAAGCTTTCTTTCCCGGCTGGTCTATCAGACTTATAACGGCTATGTGATGTCGCAGTTCAAAAAGATGCAGGCCGATTTGCGCAATCAAGGGCAGGTGAAGTGGAAGCACGTCATGCACCTGGTCCGCCTGCTATTGTCGGGCATCGAGGTGCTGCGGAGCGGCTTCGTGCCGGTGCAAGTCGGCGAGCATCGAGAACAACTATTGGCGATCCGCCGGGGCGAGGTTGCGTGGGAAGAAACGGAGAAGTGGCGGTTGTCGCTGCATCGAGAATTCGACGCAGCCCTCGAGGCTACCAAGCTGCCGGATCGACCCGATTACGAGCGGGCCAATGACTTTCTGGTTCAAGCGCGTCGCAGGGCGTTGGCGGAGGAACTCCCATGAGAGCCATCTTTTGCAATGACGATCTTGAACCTCGGGCCGTTGATTCGTGCTTCCTGAATGAAGCCGAGGCAGCCAAAAGTAGCGGGCTGCCGTTCGAGCTGATTGACTTCAATGCGGCCCGAGAGCGAAATGCTGAGCGAGTCGTGCGTTTCGTCGCCCAGAAGCAACATTCGGAGACGGCACTTTACCGAGGATGGATGTTGACGCCGGAAGAGTACCAATGCGTGTACGGCGCTCTCCAGACAAAGAGCGTTCGGCTCATCAACTCGCCGGATGAATACGTCCACTGCCATTGGTTTCCAAACAGCTACCCACTCATCAAAGACTGCACGCCATTTTCCGTCTGTATCCCGACGGAGAATGGCCTGATTGGCGTCGAGTCGGTGATGAATGCCTTGAAACCATTCGGGGCATCTCCGGTCATTGTCAAAGACTATGTGAAGTCTCGAAAGCACGAATGGTTCGACGCTTGCTTCATCCCCAATGCGTCCGACGAAGCGCACGTCAGAAGAGTCGTCGAGCGATTTATCGAGCTGCAAGGAGAGGATCTGCAGGGAGGACTAGTATTCCGTGAATTCGTCGAGTTTGAGCCTATCGGAACGCATTCGAAAAGCGGGATGCCGCTGACCCTGGAGTACCGTCTGTTCGTTCATGAGGGGACGGTGGTCGCAACGTATCCGTATTGGAATGCGGAATACCCGGCGGGGCCGCCGCCGATCGACCAGTTTGCAGAGGCGCTGAAGAGCATCAAGAGTCATTTCTTTAGCTGTGACATCGCCAAGACCACGAGGGGGCGCTGGCTAATCGTCGAATTGGGCGACGGGCAAGTCGCCGGGCTGCCTGAACGATGCGATGTGGCTGAATTCTACACGACGTTATCGAGAGTGCTGCAGGCGGAGACGCTCCCATGACGGTCGATCCTCGATTGCAATGGCAGGTGACCGAGTATCCTTATCCGTTGCTCTTCGCCACGATCAGCGGAGCGCACCTGTACGGGTTTCCGTCGCCCGATTCCGACTACGACCTGCGAGGCGTGCATCTGCTGCCGCTGGAAGAAGTCGTGGGACTGAAGACCGGACAAGAGACCATCGAGAAGTCGGGCGTTCAGGACGGCCTTGAAATCGACCTCGTCACGCATGACGCCAAGAAATTCTTCGGGCTGATGCTGAAGAAAAACGGCTACGTGCTGGAACAGCTTCTTTCGCCGCTCGTGGTCCATACGACGCCCGAGCATGCCGCCCTCAAGGAGATCGCCAAGAACTGCATTACCCGGCATCATGCCCACCATTATCTCGGCTTCGCCGCCACGCAATGGAAACTGTTCCAGAAAGAAGCCCCGCCGCGCGTGAAGCCGCTGCTCTACGTTTATCGGGTGCTGTTGACCGGCATCCACCTGATGAACACCGGCGAAGTCGAAGCGAATCTAGTTCGACTTAACGAATCGGCCAAGCTTCCCTACATCGACGAACTGATCGCACGCAAAACCGGCGGCCCCGAGAAGGGTCGGCTTGAACGAACCGATCTCGAATTCCATCAGCGAGAATACGAGCGGCTGTTGAGGGAATTGGAACTGGCTTCCGTGCAGAGCAAGTTGCCGGAAACGGCCGGCGGCGCCGAGGCCCTGAATGATCTGCTGGTTAAAATCCGGCTAAAGGAGTGAGTCATGGCGGACCCAATGGATCATGAAAAAGATCCGAGGAGCGTAGATGAACTGGTGAACGTCGCGCTCACCGAATGCGATGAAGATCTGGCTTGGAATGCGATCGCCTCGCTGCAGGGACGAGGCAATGAAGAGGTGTTGCAACGAGCCACGTCGCTATGCCGCAGCGATTGTCAGTACGAACGGCGCGTTGGCGCCGATATTCTCGGCCAATTGGGCGTGCCCGAGCGAACATTTCCTCGAGCGTGCGGCAAGATCGTCACGGAGATGTTGAGCACCGAGCAAGACCCTGACGTGCTCCAATCTGTGTTGGTGGCAATATCCCATCTGGAATGCGTCGAAGCGATTGAACCCGCAGCGAGGTTCGTGAATCATCCCGACCCCTCAGTGCGTCATGCGGTGGTGTTGGCGCTAACGGGCGACGAGCGACAATTTGCCATCGACTGCCTGATCCGTCTCACCGCCGATCTTGACCATGAAGTTCGAGACTGGGCCACATTTGCACTAGGCAGCCAGTTCGACGTCGACACGCCGCAAATCCGCGACGCCCTCGCGGCTCGCCTGGACGACTCCGACGACGATACCCGCGCCGAAGCGGTCATGGGGCTGGCGCGCCGGAAGGACCGGCGTGCCGTCTCGGCGCTTCAAAAGGAACTGGCGTCGGATTCCGTCGATGCAATGTTTATAGAGGCGGCCGAATTGGTCGAAGCCCCTGAACTGTCGCCTCTGTTGGCTTCGCTGCGCATGGGGCCGAAATAGCTCACGAACGCTGAATAAAGCAATCGCCGCATACATTGGCTGCGGAGCCGCTTGCTTGATGCACATGCAGATACAGATTCCCGCCCTTTCGCTCGTCGTCCTCATCGGTGCCAGCGGCTCGGGCAAAAGCACGTTCGCGCGCCGGCATTTTCTGTCGACCGAAGTGCTGTCGAGCGATTATTGCCGCGGACTGGTCAGCGACGACGAAAACTCTCAAGCGGCGACCAACGATGCCTTCGAGGTGCTGAACTTCATTGCGGCGAAACGGCTGGCAGCGGGGCGGCTGACGGTCGTCGATGCAACCAACGTGCAGCCGGAGTCTCGCAGTCCGCTCACTACGCTGGCCCGCAAATATCACTGCCTGCCAGCGGCCATCGTCTTCAATCTGCCCGAAGCCGTTTGCCAAGAGCGGAACCGGGGCCGAGACGATCGCGCGTTCGGCCCGCATGTCGTCCGGCAGCAACGGTCGCAACTGAAGCGTTCGCTCAAGGCGCTCAAACGAGAGGGCTTTCGGCATGTTTTCGTCATGGAAACGGTCGAGCAAGTCGAGGCCGCGACGATCGAAAGAGTCCCGCTGTGGAACGATAAGCGGGACGAACACGGGCCGTTCGACATCATCGGCGACGTTCACGGCTGCGGCGACGAATTGGAAGAACTGCTCGGGCGGCTCGGCTATGCGGCGGCGCAGTCCGTCGAGCCCGATCCGCTGTGGGGAACTGTCGTCCGCCGCCATCCCGAAGGGCGCAAGGCGGTTTTCGTCGGCGACCTCGTGGATCGCGGTCCCCGAGTTCTGGACTCGGTGCGACTCGTGCGAAATATGGTGCAAGCCGGCTCGGCCCTTTGCGTGCCGGGCAACCACGACATGAAGCTGCTGCGAAAGCTGCGCGGCAAGGACGTGCGGATCACGCACGGGCTGGCGAACACCCTCGACGAAATCAACGCCTTGCCCGACGAAATGCGAGGGCCATTTTGCCAGGAACTGGCCGCATGGCTCGACGGCCTCGTCAGCCATTACGTGCTCGACGACGGCAAGCTGGTCGTGGCCCATGCCGGCATGAAGCAGGAGATGCAGGGCCGAGGCTCGGGCAAAGTGCGGGAGTTCGCCCTATATGGCGAAACGACGGGCGAGACCGACGAATTCGGCCTGCCGGTCCGTTTCAACTGGGCCGCCGAATACCGAGGCCCGGCGATGGTCGTCTACGGTCACACGCCGGTCCCCGAGCCCGAATGGCTCAACCGCACGGTCAACATCGACACGGGCTGCGTGTTCGGCGGCAAGCTGACCGCTCTGCGGTATCCCGAGAAGGA
>Ga0134126_10005070_pt1 | contig 16447 bp, 9 predicted proteins | sample KB31752_FD_96881 | JGI IMG/M metagenome (GOLD analysis project Ga0134126, IMG submission 96881) | Terrestrial soil microbial communities with excess Nitrogen fertilizer from Kellogg Biological Station, Michigan, USA - KB3-175-2 | ecosystem: Environmental > Terrestrial > Soil > Unclassified ...
GGCTGCGCCGCCGCGCCGCCGGGAATGGATTGCATCATCGGCGTCTCGACTTCCACGTAGCCGCGCGAGTGCATGAAGTCGCGCATCTCGCGCACGATGGCGGCGCGCTTGAGGAACACGTCCTTTACCTCGTCGTTGGCCATGAGATCGAGGTAACGCTGGCGGTAACGAATCTCCGTGTCTTCCAGCCCGTGCCATTTAGCGGGCGGCGGACGCAGTGCCTTCGCGAGAATGACGAACGAAGTAATCTTCACGCTCGGCTCACCGGCCTTGGTGGTGAACAGCTCGCCTTTCACGCCGACGAAGTCGCCCAGGTCGAGGTGCTTGAATATGTCGAATTGCTCGTCGCCGAGCGTTTGCTTCTGCGCGTAAATCTGGATGCGGCCGCTGACGTCCTTGAGATCCATGAACTGGCTTTTGCCCATGTCGCGATGCGCGGTAATGCGCCCTGCAATTTCGACGTGGCCGGCGTCCTTCAACTCGCCGGCGACATACTTCGCGCGCGTTTCGCCGCAGGCGAGTGTGGGCGTGAACTTGTTCGCAAACGGGTTGATGCCCTTCGCGTTGAGCTTCGCGAGATTAGCCCTGCGCTGCTCGATCAACGAATTGGTGTCGTCCGTACTCATTTGCAGGCCCGATGAAACACAGAGGCGGGCGGGTTGTCCAAGGTTTTGATGGGCCTTTCGCGCGCGGCGATTCCACTTCAATCGAAGGTTCCGACCGGTTAAGAACCACCCGTGCTGCCAATCCGCGACAATATTCCTTCGCGCCGGATCCCCATCGTGACCGTGGTGATCATTGCGTTGAACGTGCTCGGCTTCCTTTGGGAACTGCAACTTGGACCACGCCGGCTGGAACGTGCGTTCATCGAGCTGGCCATCGTTCCGGTGCGGTACTCGATTCCGGAGATTGCCCGGTCGTTCAGTCCGGCGGAGCAAATCCTGCCGTTCTTCAGTTCGATGTTTCTCCACGGCGGATGGCTGCACCTGATCGGGAACATGTGGACCCTGTGGATATTTGGCGACAACGTGGAAGACCGCCTTGGGCGGGGAATGTATCTGGCGTTTTATCTAGCCAGCGGTGTGGTCGCCGCGTTGATGCACATCTACACGAACCTTGGTTCGCAGATGCCGACCATTGGCGCGAGCGGCGCGATTGCGGGCGTGATGGGCGCCTACTTCCGCTTTTATCCACACGCGCGCGTTGACACGGTCATTCCGCCGTTTGTTTTCGGCCCGTATTTCGCATTGCCCGCGGTATTGTTTCTCGGCTGGTGGTTTCTGCTGCAGTTTTTCAATGGCGCGCTGAGCCTCGGTGCGGAAGGCCGGGGCTTTGGCGGCATCGCATGGTGGGCGCATGTCGGTGGATTTGTGTTCGGTGTGGCGGTGAGCCTGTTCGCACGACGGCCCCGGAGCGCGTATCATGACGTCGAGGTTTTTTGAGGGGACTTGAGCTGCACGGTTACTTCATCGCCGATTTTCAAACGGAGCCGATTTTCAGCTGAACAACCGTTTACCGCGATTTCCAGAAAACCGCTGGACCCGCGTACAGCGACTGGCTTTCCATGCGGCACAGCCTGATAAAACGGCCGGAGGAAGCACAGTGACCGGCGTCTCACGAAGACTTCGGGCGAGCTGTCGGGAGGCGAGCCGAGCGCTTCGTCGCCGATGTTGGTAATCGCGTTGCCGAACCGGTCGATGTAAACAATCTCGCCTGAGATGGATTCAGCAAGGCGGCGCAGTTTCGACCGGGGGAGTCGCACGAAGCTCTTCATCGCGGGGCCGAGACGGCGGACAGGCAGACCCTTGCTCAAGTGTCCGGCGACAGGCGCAAAGATGTCGCGTCCATGGAAGGTGTTACTGATCGGATGGCGAAAAAGCCGCTCGTTTGTGATTCGATGGATGGCCTTGATATTTTCGCCCGCCAAAGCGAGGGACAGAACGCCGTTGTCCGGCCCGACGAAGAAGTAATCTGATGTCCGGACGGCAATGGCGCGCCGTTCGCTGCCGACACCAGGGTCAACGACCGCGACGTGAATGGTGGCTTTAGGGAAAAACCGGCAGCCAGCGGCCAAAGCAAAGGCGCCGGCGCGAATGTCGCCCGGGCGGATGTCATGCGTCATATCCACGATATGGGCGTCGGGTTGAATGCTGAGAATTACGCCCTTCATCGTCGCCGCGAACCAGTCGGCGAGACCGAAATCGGTCGTCAGTGTGATGATGTTCATGGGACGGTTTTAAGTTGATTGAGCGGAGGATTCACGAAGAAACGGCGGGCGGCATCGAAAACTTGCCAAGGGAGCGGACTGCCCCTAGGTTCACCACCCTTATGGAAAAAGTGGTCATCATCGGAACGGGCTGTGCCGGCCTCACCGCTGCTCTTTACACCGCCCGCGCGAACCTTTCGCCACTGGTGCTCACCGGCACGATGCCCGGAGGGTTGTTGACGACAACCAGTATTGTTGAAAATTTTCCGGGCTTTCCCGATGGTATTGACGGCTACGAACTGATGACGCGAGTGCAGAAGCAAGCCGAGAGGTTCGGCGCGCGGGTAAAATTCGGCACCGTCGAGAGCGCAGATCTGTCAAAGCGACCATTCGTGCTGACCGTTGACGGAGAGAACGTGGAAACGCAAACCGTCATCATTGCCAGCGGAGCGGGTCATCGTCATCTTGGGATAGAAAGCGAAAAACTTCTGGATAAAAAGGGCGTGACGTATTGCGCAACATGTGATGGAGCGTTGCCGATGTTCCGCAATCACCCGCTTGTCGTTGTGGGCGGCGGTGATTCCGCGTGCGAAGAGGCGACTTATCTCACGCGTTTTGCCTCCACCGTTTATCTGGTTCACCGCCGGGATGCGCTGCGCGCATCGAAAATCATGGCGGAACGGACGCTTTCCCACCCGAAGATCAAGCCGGTCTGGGACACCGTGGTGACTGAAATTCTGGACGCGAAACAGGACAAAGTGACCGGCGTGCGGCTGAAGAATGTGAAGACGGGCAAGGAAAACGTGCTGGACTGTGCCGGTGTTTTCGTAGCCATCGGACACCTTCCCAACACACAGCTGTTCAAGGGGGTCATCAATATGGACGACGCAGGCTACATCGTACCGGCGCGCGGAATGGAGACCAACGTGGCGGGCGTATTTGTGGCTGGAGATTGTTCGGACCGGGTCTATCGGCAGGCGGTCACGGCGGCGGGGATGGGTTGCGCGGCGGCCATCGAGGCGGAGCGCCATCTGGCGAAGGCGAATCTGTGAGTTCCACGCGCGCGCCCTGGGTGCGATTTCATACGCGTACGTGGATTTTCGCTTTGTTTTCCCGCGGAACGAATGTTTAATCATGAACCATGAAAAAGCGTCACGCTCAGGTGAAGCGAGTCACCAAAGAGACGAGCGTAATCGTCAGGCTGAACATCGATGGCAGGGGGGAGTCCTCGGTGAAGACGGGCCTTCCATTTTTGGACCACATGCTGACGCTCTTTGCGAAGCATGCGGCGGTGGATTTGCGCTTGTGGTGTAAAGGCGATCTTGAAGTCGACGCTCATCACACCACGGAGGATTGCGGTATCGCTTTGGGTCAGGCATTTTCTGGCGCCCTTGGCGACAAGAAGGGGATTCGGCGCTATGGTGCGGGGTTCGATCCCCGCAATCCGTTCACGGGGGAGGCGTATGTCCCGATGGACGAATGCCTGGCGCGGGGCGTTGTGGATTTCAGCGGGCGGCCTGTCCTGATCTGGCGCGGGCTGGAGGACATGGCACACAAGAAAATCACCCGCGCGGAAAGAAACCAGGACGCGTCGTCGTCGTTTCGTTTCGGCCTGGCAAAAGAATTCTTCCAAGGATTCGTCAATGCGGCGCGCTGCAGCCTCCATCTCGAGCTGCTTTACGGCGACGAACCTCATCACGTTGTCGAAGCGCTGTTCAAATCGTTTGCGAAAGCGGTGGGCTTTGCCTGCCAACGGGATCCGCGCATGGCCGGGGTCCTGCCCACCACCAAAGGGAAGTTGTAGCCTGACTGAATAGCCTTTCACCTCCTCACGTCGAACCCATGTCGCGGAAACTAGATTACCCGTCGGTTGAGGACGGAAGGCTCGTTAAGGCTGCGCAGAGGGGCGACATGCAGGCGTTTGAAGAACTGGTCGCACGGCATCGGGACAAGATTTACGGGCGGGCTTTCAGCATGATGCGGAATGAGGAAGAAGCGGTTGATCTTTCACAGGAAGCATGGGTGAAGGCGTGGCAAAGGCTGAAGCAGTTCCAGGGTGAGGCGAGTTTTGTCACGTGGATGACACGAATCGTCATCAACCTGTGCCTCGACCAGTTGCGGAAGCAAAAACGGCTGCGGGCGGAATCAATCGAACAACTGGACGAGGATTCGGGCGGTGTGGAACGGCAGATGCCGGTGACAACACCGAATCCGACAGAAAGGTTGGAACGGGGCGAGTTGCGGCGGCGTATTGACGACGCGCTCGCGAGACTGTCTTACGAACATCGAACAGTGCTTGTGTTGCACGAATTTGAAGATCTGGAATATAAAGAGATCGCCAAAAAAATGGAATGCTCAATCGGTACGGTAATGTCCCGGTTGTTCTATGCGCGGCGGAAAATGGCGGTGTTGCTGGCAGGGTTGAAGCGGGAACAAATCAGATGACCAATCACGAAACAGAACTGGAAGTGCAGGCTTGTCTTGACCGCGAGCTTTCGGGGGGCGCCATGCGGACAGTGGAAGATCTGTTAAGTCGTGACGTCGAGGCTCGCGCGCTTTTTGAGGAACTGAGGACCACCAAATCATTGGTCGCGGAAAATGAGTTGGAACAGAAACTGCCCGAATCGCGCGAGTTTTTCTGGTCAGGTATCGAACGACGAATCAAAGCAGACGAAGGCCTGCGGCGAACCGCTGAAGTGTCCGAGGGGCGGGCAACTTCGTGGCTCCGGTTTCTGGCCCCCGCAGGCGCGCTGGGCGCGCTGGCCATCTTCGTAGGAATGGCGTTATGGACACCGGAAAAGTTTTCCACAGCGGTGGCGTGGGATGACAGCCACGAAATTGAAACGCCACTGGAGGAAACCAGTTCGTTTTCGTTCCGATCCGAGGCCGCAGCAATGACGGTGGTTTGGGTGGACAGCCATCGCGAATAAGATTTACGCCGCACTGCTTTTTCCTCAAAATATCCCTGGCATGAAAAGAATGTTTCGTTGCGGAGGGATCACCCTGGCCGCAGTCGCGGTGTTTTTTTCCAGCATCTATCTGGTCCGATGCGCGGGCACGGAGTTGAATTTAAAGGCCCAGCTCGTCTGGGGCACAAACAATGACAAGCCGGGTGATCCCAAATTGAAAGAGATGGACAGGGGCGTAGGGGAAAAGTTGCGCAAGGTCTTTAAATGGAAGAATTATTTTGAAGTCAATCGACAGAATTTTACCGCCAGTACCGGGACTCCAAAGAGGGTCAGGATGAGCGATCACTGTGAAATCGAAGTCCAGAATCTGGGTAATTCCTCAATCGAAGTGAAGCTCTATGGCAAAGGCAAACTAACGGTCAGGAAGACTCAGAAGATCAACTCCAGCGAGCTGCTGGTTTTGGCCGGCGACGACAAGAACGACACCGCCTGGTTCGTGGTCTTGAGCCTGGCCGAGAAGTAATCACAATGAGTTGAAGGGCGAGTCCTCGCCGTTCTCCCGAGCAGGTTGTGAACACAATGCGTTCGAGGTGTCGTTTCACACCCGCACAATGGATTGTGGTTTTTGCCCGGAGATTCCCGAAATAACAGTTGTGTTCGTGGAGCACTTTTTTTAGATTATTCACACACCGTCTGTCCCGCGGACAAATGACTCGTCTGGATCGATTTTATGCTGAAAGAACATGCTCTGGCGGAAGACTTGAATATGTCCGAAAACTCCGAATCCTCTGAGAACGCGAATCGCGAAAAGCAAGGCGCCGGAGACGCCTCCGAAAAGTACGACGCATCTAAGATTGACAAATTGGAAGGCCTGGAGGCGGTGCGCAAACGGCCTGGGATGTACATTGGGGACCCTGACGAGCGCGGGTTGCATCATTGCGTATTTGAGGTGCTGGACAATTCGGTCGATGAACACCTGGCCGGCTTTTGCGACCGCGTCGAACTGACAATTCACGTGGATGGTTCTGTTTCCATCCGGGACGATGGACGGGGCATTCCGGTCGATATCCATCCAAAATTCAAAATCCCCGCGGTCGAACTTGTATTGACGAACCTGCACGCGGGCGGGAAGTTCGGCCAGGGGGCTTACAAATACTCCGGCGGCCTTCACGGTGTCGGCGCAAAATGTGTCAACGCGCTTTCGGACTGGTTCAAGGTGGAAGTGTCACGGGACGGACAGGTGTATTACATGGAGTTCGCCCGCGGTGTGACGATCCGGAAACTTGAGGTGATCGGGAAATCGAAGCATACCGGCACGCTGATCACCTTCAAACCTGACCCGACAATCTTTACTCTTACCACAGAGTTCAAATTTGACATTCTGGCGAACCGTTTGCGCGAACTGGCCTTTCTGAATCCCGGTCTGGAAATCGTTTTGAAAGATGAGCGTAACGAAAAAAGCGAACGCTTTCTTTACAAGGACGGTATTGAGGAATTCGTCAGACAAATCGGTAAAGGCAAACAGGTGATTCATCCCAAGCCGATCGTTTTAAGCTCAAAAAAGGACGACGTTTTCGTCGATTGTGTGCTGCAATACAACGACAGCTACACAGATCAGATTCTGTGTTTTGCCAACTCCATTGCCAACCCGGATGGCGGCACGCACATGACCGGGTTTCGCACCGCACTCACGCGCGCGATTAACCAGTACGCAAGACAGAACACCCTCTTGAAGGAGAAGGATCCGGCGATCTCGGGCGATGATGTGCGCGAAGGGTTGGTCTGCGTGTTGAGTGTCAAACTGCCGAATCCCAGATTTGAGTCGCAAACCAAGGTCAAACTGGTGAACACCGAGATTGACGGTATTGTTTCGTCGATCGTGTATGAAGGGTTGATGACTTTTCTTGACGCGAATCCTTCAATCGCGAAGCGGGTGATTGACAAGTCGCTGATGGCCGCGCGGGCGCGCGAGGCGGCCCGCAAGGCACGGGAGACAGTGCGTAAGAGCGCGCTTACCGGCGGGGGACTTCCCGGAAAACTGGCGGATTGTTCGGACCGCGACCCGGCGAATACGGAACTATTCATTGTCGAGGGCGATTCCGCCGGTGGCTCGGCCAAGCAGGGCCGCGACCGCAAATTTCAGGCGATTCTCCCGATCCGCGGCAAGCTGATCAACGTGGAGAAGGCCCGATTGAACAAAGTGCTGGATAACAATGAAATCAGGACGATGATTACCGCCATTGGCACGGGGATCGGCGACGGCGAGGGAGAAGGCGCGTTCAATCTCGAAAAATTGCGCTATCATAAAGTTATCATCATGACGGACGCGGACGTTGACGGTTCGCACATTCGTACACTGTTGTTGACGTTTTTTTACCGTCAGATGACCGAACTGGTCCGAAAGGGCTTCGTTTACATCGCCCAGCCGCCCCTGTATGCAATTTCACGCAAAAAACGCGTTGAATACGTTGATGACGACGCGCAGTTGAACCGGATTCTGATTCATATTGGAACGGAAGAGGTGCGTTTGAAGAACCTCGCCGATGGCCTGGAATTCAGCCAGAAGCAACTGGCGGAAATCCTGGAGCTGCTCGAGTCACTCGATAAATACGCGAGCGCGTTGCGCCGGCATGGCGGTGACTTCGGGGACTATGTGGAGCACCGGCAGAAGAGGACCCAGGAACTGCCGAGGCACCTGGTCAAGGTGCGGGAAGGAAACGATGAGACTGTTCATTACTTTCACTCGGAAGATGAACTCGCCAGATTCGGAGCGGACAATCCCGATCTGAAATTGTTCGGCGAAGAGGAATCGGACACGGCGATGATCGAAAAATCCCGCGGTCCGCAGAGTCGACGGGCACGACACGTTGAGTTGCACGAAAGCAAGGCCATCGTCGAATTGCTTTCGAAGCTGGCAGGGAAGGGGCTGAAGGTTGAACATTACGCAGCCCAGGACAAACCTCTTTTCGAATTGATCGAAGGCGATGGGGAGAAAGCCGAGGTGCGTCCGCTCTTCTCCATTGCGGAGATCCTGGGCGGCGTGAAGGCAGTTGGCAAACGCGGCATTCAGATCACGCGCTTCAAAGGCCTGGGGGAAATGGACGCGAAGGAGCTTTTTGCGACAACCATGGACCCGGCCCGGCGAAAACTGCTGCGGATCGATTTAACCGACGCCGTCGAAGCCGAGGAAATGTTCACCAAACTGATGGGGGACGAAGTCGAACCGCGGAGGCAGTTCATCGAAGACAACGCGCTCAACGTGAGAAGCCTGGATGTGTGAACCCGAATTTGTGACCGCGGGCCTCAGCCCGCGCTGATCCTATGTCTGAAGCAAAAGACCCGAACGATCTGCCGGTCAGCAACACCCCTTTGTTTGCGGCAAATGAAAAGATAGCCAAAATCAACGTCGCGGAAGAGATCAAGAATTCGTTCCTCGACTACTCCATGTCGGTGATCATTTCCCGCGCACTGCCGGACGTGCGTGACGGGCTCAAGCCTTCGCAGCGACGCATCCTTTACGCGATGCACGATCTGTCGCTTTTTCCGAACCGACAACATCGCAAATGCGCAAAGATCTGCGGTGATACAAGCGGCAACTACCATCCGCACGGCGAAGCGGTGATTTATCCCACTCTCGTGCACATGGCGCAACCGTGGGCCATGCGCGAGCGGCTCGTGGACGGCAAGGGTAACTTCGGTTCGATTGAGGATGATCCGCCTGCGGCCATGCGTTACACAGAGGCGCGCATGACGCATCTGGGCGCGGCCCTCATGCAGGACATGGACAAGGAGACGGTGGATTTTGTCCCGAACTATGACGAGACTCGGACGGAGCCGACCGTGTTTCCAGCGGCTTTCCCCAATCTATTGATCAATGGAGGCACGGGTATCGCAGTGGGCATGGCGACGAACATCCCGCCGCACAATCTGGGTGAGATCATTGACGGGGTCTGCGCCCAGATCGACAACCCGGACATCGCCCTGCCGCAGCTGCTCAAGTTCATCAAGGGGCCGGATTTCCCGACCGGGGGCATGGTTTGTGGCATGGAAGGGATCAAGCAGTATTTCCAGACGGGTCGGGGTAGTCTCAAGATCCGCGGCAAGGTAGGAGTCGAACAACTCAAAGGAGGGCGCGAACAGCTGATTATCACGGAGATTCCGTACAACGTCAACCGGGCGGCTCTGGAGGAGCGTATCGCTCAATTGGTGAATGAGAAGGTGATCGCGGATATCGCGGCGATGCGGAACGAGTCGGACGAAAACACGCGACTGGTGATTGAGTTGAAGCGGGACGCCATCCCCAAGGTCGTCATCAACAACCTTTACAAGCACACCCAGCTGGAAACGTCGTTTGCCGTGAACATGCTGGCGATCGATCACGGCCGGCCGAAGACGCTCAACTTGAAAGAGTTGATCAACTGTTACATCGAACACCGGCGCGAGGTTGTGGTACGGCGCACGAAGTTTGAATTGCGAAAAGCCGAGGATCGGGCCGAGGTTCTGGAAGGCTATTTGATCGCGCTGGCGAACCTGGATGAGTTCATTCACTTGATTCGAAGTTCCAACAACCGTGAGGAAGCAAAAATCAAACTTCTCGCATTTGAATTCACGCGCGCGCAGGTGCAGGGTTTCGGTCTCAGGCTCCGGAACGAGGCTCGTTTCAATAACGGCCGTTACTCACTCAGCGAGACGCAGGTCGGCGCCATTCTGGATCTACGGCTTTATCAGTTGACGGGACTGGAGATCGACAAGGTCGAAGCCGAGTACAAAACTTTGCTCGAAACCATCCGGGATTTGATGGATATCCTTGCCAAAGAGGCCCGTGTCCTGGCGATCATCAAGAGCGAATTGAAGGAGATCAAAGAGAAATATGCCACGCCTCGTCTGACCGATCTTGTGCCCGATGAAGGTGAGATTGCCATCGAGGATTTGATTGCGAATGAAGGCGTGATCATCACGCTTACGCACAACGGCCTGATCAAACGGACGAACACGAGTTCGTACCGTGCCCAGCGCCGGGGCGGCAAAGGCGTCATTGGCATGACCACGCGTGATGGTTCGGCCGTGGACGGAGAGGAGGCGGACTTCATCGAGCACCTGTTTACCGCCAGCACGCATGATTACCTGATGTTCTTCACGAACACCGGGCGTGTTTACGTTGAACGTGTGCATGAAATCCCCGACATGGGGCGGGCAGCGAAGGGCCGGAGCATCGCAAATCTGCTGGAATTGAAGACCGGCGAAACCGTGGCCGCGCTCATCCGTATCCTTGCCAAGTCGGGCCCGAACAATGACGACCAGACTTGGCAGCAACCGGGTTTTATTTTCTTTGCAACGAAACGGGGAACGGTAAAAAAAACCGCACTCGATGAGTTTGCCAATATCCGCAAGGGTGGAATCATCGCCATCGGCATCGAACCGGGAGACGCATTGATTGACGTCAAATCGACGACCGGACAGAGCGAAGTCGTGCTCATCACCCGGGATGGAATGAGCATCCGGTTCGGAGAGGAGGACGTGCGTTCGATGGGTCGACCGGCAACTGGCGTGCGGGGAATCAATCTGGAAAAAGATGACGCGGTTGTCGCCGCCGCGGTTGTGGTTTCCGACGCGACATTGCTGGTCGCGGGAGAGCAGGGCGTTGGCAAACGGACAAGTTTCGAGGAGTATCGCAAGCAATCGCGCGGTGGCAAGGGCATCATTACGATGAAGACCACGGAAAAGACGGGCGCCGTGGTGGGCGCGCTTACCGTGAAGGACGAAGACGAGATTATGCTCATCACGGTGGGCGGCCAAATGGTCCGCACGTCCGTAAAAGACATTCGTGAGACCGGCCGCAACACACAAGGCGTCAAACTTATCAATTTGGAGACAGGCGATAAACTGCAGGCCATTGCGCCGGTCATCAGTGAAGAGAAGGGGGACGCCGACGAGAATCCCGCCCAGCAATGAGCGGGTTCTGGTCGCCCGCTCAAACAGCATCCGCCGCATCTAAACCGCCGGGTCGCCGAAGTTCCCGGGCACGGGCGCCAGGGACACCAAGCATGGCCGCGAATGCCGCCTCGCACATCCTCTACAACTGGTGAATTCGATAAAACCGCTGGAGTGTTCCCGCGATGGCGTTTGTTGCAGAAGTGCTGGCGCCGCTTGCGTTGAAATCACCGAGCGAATTCCAGTTCGTCTGACCGAGATCGTCCTTGTATTCGACTCGATAGGTCAGACCCGCCTGAGAGTTCCAGTTCAGCGTGACGACGTTGTTGGCCGAAACGGTTATGGTAGTCACACGCAATTCAGTCGTCGCGTTTACAACGATGGTAAAGGTCTTCGCATCGCTTAACGGAGGCGAACCGTCATCAGTGACTCGCACGGTGATCGAGTTTGTGCTTGGCGCTTGGTTGGCGGACGGCGTCCAAGTAAACAGGCCGCTGGTGGTTATTGTCGCGCCAACAGGGGCGCCGGGATCGAGGGAGAACGACAGAGCGTTGGCGGGCATGTCAGCGTCCGTTGCCGAGTTCGTGATGCTGAGCAAGATGCCTGCGGTCACGGTCTGATTGGTCGTCGCAGCGAGAACAGGCGCGACATTGACCTCATTGACGGCGACGGTGAAAGTCTTGGCGTCGCTCATTGCCGGCGAACCATTGTCGGTCACGCGGACCGTGATCGAATTGGTGGCGGGGCCTTGCGCCTCCGTCGGTGTCCAAGAGAACGTGCCGTTTGTCGGGTCGATGCTCGCTCCAGCCGGTGCGCCCGGATCCAGGCTGAAAAGCAGGGTATTCGCCGGCGCGTCCGTATCGGTGGCTGTGGCGATAAAGGTCAGATTGCTTCCTTCGCTTACGACCTTGTTACCAATGGGAGCGAGGACAGGCGCGACATTGACCTCATTTACCACGACGGCAAACGTCTGGGCGTCGCTCAATGCCGGCGAGCCATTGTCGGTCACGCGAACCGTGATCGAATTGGTGCCGGGGCCTTGCGCTTCTGTTGGTGTCCAGCTGAACGTGCCGTTTGTCGGGTTGATGCTCGCTCCGGCCGGTGCGCCGGGATCGAGGCTGAAAGTCAGCGCGTTGGCGGGAACATCTGGATCGGAGGCCGATGCGACGAAAGTGAGCAGACTGCCCTCGTTTACACTCTGGTTGTTTACGAAGGCGAGCGACGGTGAGGTGTTCACTTCGTTGACCGTAATCGCAATAGTTTCGAAGTCGCTCAAAGCCGGTGAGCCGTTGTCAGTCACGCGAACGGTGATGGGATACGAACCGGGGCCTTGCGCCTCTGATGGCGTCCAGATAAACACGCCGCTGCTCGGATTGATCGATGCGCCTTGTGGCGCGCCAGGGTCGAGCGAGTACATCAACGTTTGTCCAGCGTCGGGATCAGCCGCCACCGCTGTAAAGACCAACTGGCTGCCTTCGTTGATGGATTTGGCGCCAATCGAAGACAATGCGGGCGGCTGGTTGCTCACGATGCCCAATAGGTTTGCCGTCCCCGGCGTTGGTGTCTGCATGAAATAAAATTGACCGGAATTCCCGTCAGGATACCGGCCTTGACTGATGTCATTTGTCTGCGCGGCGAAGGTGACTGCGTCTATGTTCGTTCCGTTTGGTGAGTAGAGTCCGATGAATTCCCCACCTCCGCTTAATTTGAAGTTCGTGTGCAATTCGGGGCTGTTGGTTGCGTTCTGGCTGGTATCATTGTCGGCCCACACGAGCAAGTAACCTCCGGCGGGGACCGCGTACCCCGGCGGAATGGTGAACTGCGTCGCATTGGTGGGCGTGTCGGTGAGCGTGTAACCCGACAGATCAACAACTGTTGGGCCTGCATTGTAGAGTTCAAACCAATCGTCGTAGTGCCCATCCGCGGGGTCAGCGAGAGTGCCGGTGTTGCTGGCCATCCACTCATTGATGGTGACGGGTACCGCCGGCCAGGTACTGTCGTTTGTGGCGCCGGGCGTGGCGTAATAAAACTTCTGGCGCCTGGCCGGCGTGCCGTCCGGGAAGGCCCCGTACGAACGGTCCGCGTTAATCAGGCTGTAGTTGAGGTAATCAACGAGGGTGGTTTGGTTGCCAATAGCTTTGGTCAACACAATCGTTCCGCTCGCCTGCGGCACGGCGAAACTGGTATGCAGCTCGTTGCTTAGGGATTCGCCGCCATTTCCGTCCACAAAGACGACCATAAACTGTCCCGGGTTGATTGTCGTTGTTGCCGGGAACGGCCATTGCGTAAGGTTCGAATAATTGTTCGCCAGGTAGTATCCGGAGAGGTTTAGCGCACTGGCGCCGCTGTTATACAGCTCGACCCACGGATGATGGTGTCCAAAGCGGTCTTGAACTCCAGTCACGTTGCCTGGCTGAATTTCGTTAAGCCAGACCGCAGGAAAGCTTGCTAGATTTGTGCGCACGGAGTTTGGGGCACCCGGAGTGTAGAGCGCCGTGGCCTGGAACGCGGAAGGAGCGATGTTCTGGTCACTACGCACGCCACTTCCCGACAGACGTACCGTGAGCGTTGCGCCGTTGGTGTTGGGCAGATACCAGTAACTCAACGTGTACTGGTTTCCGTTCGTCAACGGCCCCAGGTCCTGCCAGATCGAATCGGTCACCGTTGTTCCGTTGGTGGCGCACACCAGGTGCAGGCTGCTTGCGCCGGCGTGCGCGAAAGACGTCGTGATTCCACTGCCCGCCGTGTTTGGGGTGAGATTCCACGAGCCCGACAAGGCCGTCTCAAATGCGCCGTCATTGATATAATTCGTTCCGACTTCGGGGGTCGCACCATCTACCAGCTTGACGTCGTCAACGTAAGCGTCGCCGCCACCAGGAGGCGCGCTCAAATAAACGTAGAGGCGCGAGGAGGTGGCCGTGCCAGTGACAGTGACGTACTGCCATTGTGGACCCAAGGAGGCGTTGGTGACGGAGGCCGACCAGTTTGCAACGCGGTTGTTGTCCTGCGTCGGATCGATGAGTTGAAGAGACGGGCCGAAACCATTGGCCACGGTCGGCCAGGGCGCGGTGCTGTCATAAGTGACCTCGTCAATTGTGACATCCTGTGCGGGCGTGGCCCCGGGCTTTATCAACCTCAAGGTTTCGCCGCCATTTTGCAATTTGCCGCCAAATACTCCCGCCAGCGGAATGCTGCTGCCGTAAGCCGCGACAAAACCTTGGGCGTCGCCAGCCACGACAAGAAAACCGTTGGGCTGAATGATACTGCCGCCGGGAAACGTAAAGTCAGCTCCGTCGAGACGCCACCCGGACAGGTCAAACGCGTTGGTCGTCGAGGTGTTCAGTATCTCGACAAAAGAGGCGTCTGGCAGCGCGGAATTATACATGATTTCATTGATGACGAGGTGTCCCTGGGGCTGCTCGGCGATGCCGGTATAATTGATGGAAACAGTCGCGGTGGCGCCGCTGACGACGTTACCCTGATTGTCCAGTCCTTGAATTGTGATCGTGTTCAATCCACCCGAAAGTGCGATGCCAAGTTTCCAGTTCGTCAGAGTGGTCCACGTCACGGGGTAGGCGACTCCGTTGACAACAATGGTTTTGACCCCGACGGGAGCCGTGCCCGTCAATGTGATCTGATTCGCGTTCGTACTGAACGAACTTGGACCGTTAACCGCAAAGGCCGGGTTGGCGTTGGCGGCCGCAGCCTGGGAGAGAATGCTGGTGCGCGCACTGGCAATCCAGCCTTTGACCGACGCGGACGGCGAAACGACGTTGACGCCGTCGGCGACAAACGCGGCGTACTTTGCGTCCAGGACCGGGCCAACGTTATTGGCGAGCATCGGTCCGTTGCAGAGTTCCTCAAGCGCGCGCCAGTAGGCCCTTAAAAATGGAGGATTGTTGTACATCGCCTGCATCGGTCCGTCGGCTCCGTTGATTGAAAACAGGTTTTGACCGGGCCCCCACGATCCACTGTTGCCAAGCACGATATTGTAGTCCCAGATCATGAGCTGCCATTTGCCCTGTGTCGGCTTGTAGCCGTACATGTTTTGCTCGTTCTGGCACCCGAACGCGTCCCAGTTGCCGACGGCATGCTCCACGGCGAAGGTACGCATCCATTGTTCCGTATCAACCAACGCGTCCATCGCCGGAGTGTAACCCGCGCCCTGAGTATTGGCCGCGTTGATCAAACCAAAAACGTTGGTGTAATTGTTCGCCGAATCCTGGACCGCGCGTTTGAGATAATTCCAACGATACCGGGCGAGTTTCTTGGCGCCGCCGGTGGTCGTGTAATTGTTCAATGTGCACCAGGAGACATTGTTGAAGCCCGAACCGGTTGGATCGAACTCGAACCAGGGTTGCAGTTTGTACAGATCCCCGTTGGCATCGCTTGAGAAACGTTCGTTTAGAACGTCGCCGCCGGGCACCTGGGAGTCCTCCATTAACGTGCCGCGGCGGCCGCCGTTGACATAAACCGCAACATATCGACGATAGTTCCAGGGCAGGCCGAGTTTGCGGACAAGCCAGTAGGAAGTTTGTTCGCGCTGGATGGTGTCGTCGTCGAACGGCCCGTTGCCTGGCGCGTGAATCTTGTTGAACGAAGTCGTGCCGAGGAACTGGTCGTCCTCCGGCATGTCCAGGTGGTAGTGGCAGTAATTACCGTTGGGTGTGTCGAACTGTTGATGGTAGGGGCTGCCGGCGAAGTGGCCATGCATATTGTAGATCACGCGACTGCCGTAAACCCAGGTGCCATCAATCGGCTCATTGCTCAGATTTCCAAGGCCTCCCCAGCGATCGATGTTGGCCGATGTGAGCCAGTAGTGATATGCGCCGAAACCGGTCGCCTGGATCGTGTCGCCGAAATAAACCACGCATTCGCGAACGGGTCCGTTGTCGTTCAATGCGGCAGGGAAACGACTGGAAGCACCCGGCGAATCGGTGGCCTGAATGTAAAATGCAACGACGCTGCCAGCAACTTTGCCCGGAATCGTCGCGCTGTAGATGCCGTCGCCCGCGATCGCGTCGCCGCCGGCGCCGTTGTCCGTCATGGACACGCTTGAATAAGTCGCGCCTGGATCCACGCGATAAAAAAGTGTGGCGCCTTGGAGGCCATTTGGATCGTGCAACCGCGCCGTCACGACGACGTTCTGGTTCGCTGCCGGGATACCCGGCGTGTGAGTGACCTCGTAAATCGCCGGTCCGGCATTGGCGACCAAACGGCTGTTCGGCGCTCCCGGCGTTCCAAGGTTGGCGGGCAGGGGCAGCCTGCCGGTAGCTTCGAGCCAGTTGCCGTGAACGCGGAGAAGGACTTCCGGCCACCCGCGCAACCAGCGCGCCTTGAAACGGAGCGTGGCGGTTTGGGGTGAGGCCAGAGAAGTATCGGTCAAATCGCATTGAGCTGA
>Ga0134126_10005071_pt1 | contig 16446 bp, 15 predicted proteins | sample KB31752_FD_96881 | JGI IMG/M metagenome (GOLD analysis project Ga0134126, IMG submission 96881) | Terrestrial soil microbial communities with excess Nitrogen fertilizer from Kellogg Biological Station, Michigan, USA - KB3-175-2 | ecosystem: Environmental > Terrestrial > Soil > Unclassified ...
GTCCTGGCGCATGATGCCGCGCGCCGACTCCAGGCCCGCCTCCTTGACGATCTGTTCCCACAGCGTGAAACCCAGGTGATAGGGATTGATGCTCAGGGCGACCTGCTCGCCGGCGGCGATCGGCCGCACGACGTCGGAGTGGCACTTGATGGCATCGACATAGGCCGCCTGGGGCACGAAATCGGCTTCCCGCAGCAGCCGCGCGTGCCAGTAGGATGCCCAACCCTCGTTCATGATCTGGGTGGCATAGACGGGATAGAAATAGAACGACTCCTCGCGCACCGCGAGGAAGATATCGCGCTCCCAGCTCTCCATCTCCGGCGCATAGGTGGCGATGAACCACAGCAGGTCGCGTTCCGGATGGGGCGGCACGGGGGCGCGCTGCTTGCGCGGGTTCCAGACCGCTTCGGCGCCGGCGTCGAGCGCGCTGTATCGTGCGCGAAATGCGTCGTCCACCACCGGCACCGGCGCGCTCTGGTATTCGGGAAAGCGCTCGCGGCGCAGCGGCTGATCGACGTCGATGTACTGCTCGAGCGACAATGCGGCATCGAGCACCTGCTCGACTGCCTCGGCACCATAGGCTTCGATGTGTCGCTCGATCTGGTGCGCGTGGCTGGCAGCATGTTCGACGATGTGCTCGCTGACCTGCTCCTGGCAACGGCGGAACAGCAGGTTGTTCCTGGAAAAATCCGCATGGCCGAGCACATGAGCGGTCACCAGGATATTGTCGGCGAGCGCGTTACTCTCGGCCACGTAGGCATGACCGGGGTTGCCCGGAAACACCACCTCGAACAGACGCGAATAGCCCATGTGCCGCTGGACGAGCTGGTAGATGTAGCGCGCGCCGAAGGACCAGTGAGGCATGCGCACCGGCAGCCCGTAGACGGCGATCTCCGTCATGAAGCTGTCGGGAACCGCCTCGAAGATGACCGGCGACCAGTCCAGGCCGAGTTGGCGAGCCAGCTGCTCGAGCCGCGGAATGTAATCGCTCCACCGCTCGCTCACGCGGCGCTGCCCGCCGCCTCGCTATCGGCGGCCTCCTGGGTGAGAAAGTGCCGGATCGCCGCGCCGATGTCGTCGGGCCCGGAGATGCAGAAGCGACCGATCGTCGCCTGTTCGGACACCTCGTCGAACAGCCGCATGGTTTCGGTGCGCACCGAGCGCATATTGGTCGGCGCAATCTCGACGTACCCGGCGTAGCGCATCAGCTCGAGCGTCGCAGCCAGCTCACGCTGCGCTGCGGAGCGATCATCCACGGCGTTGTCGCCATCGGAGGCATAGAAGAGGTAGCAGTTGCAGGCGGACTGACTGAAGCGCTGCTCGGCGATCTCGCGCACCTTGCCCAGACCTGTCGAGGCGACCGTGCCCCCGGCGCCCACTACATTGAAGAACTCCGCCTCGTTGAATTCCCATGCCTCAGTCGTGTGCGCGACGAACACGATGTCCAGCGAGCGATACTCGCGCCGCAGGCCCGCTGCCACCCAGAAGAAAAAGGTCTTGGCCAGCTGCCGGTCGCGATCGGTCATGCTGCCGGAGACGTCCAGCAGGAAGAATACTGCCGCGCGAGTGGCGGGCTGGCGGCGGCGCGTGAGCTGCCGATAGCGCAGGTCTTCATCGATGAGCGCGGGTGCTTCGGTGTTGAAGGCGCGCCGTTTCGCCGCCTCGCGCATCGAGCGGCGCCGATCCAGGCGGGAACGCGCACCGCGCCTGTCCCAGCCCTCACGCCGCCAGTCCGATTCCTCACTGGCGCCCGAGCGCGGCTGCAGATTGGGCAACCTGAGATCTTCCCAGAGCCAGTCGATGATGTCGTCTACCTTGAACTCGAGCATCAGCTCGATGCCACCGCGCTCGGTACCTCCGGCGCCCTTCTGCCCGGGCGTGCCCTCGTTGCGCGGCTGGCCCAGCACATCGCCTGGCTTGGCAGCACCCTGCCCGACGCCCGTGCTCTGCCCTGCGCCACGCAGCCGGAAGCGATAGTGCTCGAGCATGCGCACCGGCACGCGCACGGTGTGGGCGCCGTGATTGATGATGTCGGCGCCTGCGACGATCTGCGGCAGGTTCTCGCGCACCGCCTCGCGAACCTTTTCGCCGTGTCGCAGCCAGTCGCGCGAGCCACGCGAGAACAGTTCGTACCAGCCGCTGATGGCCGGCACGCCCGAATGCCCTTCAGTACTCATGGCGTTGCCTCACCCGCTCGGACGTTGCGTGCCGAGCGCCACGGCTGAAGTTACTCCTGTGACAGTAACGTCGTGACGTAACTCAGCGCCTCCTTTGCACTATGCTCGTCGTAGCCATATTCCTTCACGAGTCGCTCCTGCACCACGGAGATCTTCTGGCGCGCGTCATCGTCCGGGCGCGCCGTGGACGTCACCAGGCGCAGCACGTCGCGGCGCTCCTCGAACAGGTACTGCTCGATCGCCTCGCGCATGCGCGCGTGGCTGCCCAGACGGAACTTCTCACCGGTCTTGAAGGCCACCATGGCCTTGCGAACGACCTCCTGGCGGAAAGACTGCTTGCCGGATTCGGAGACCTTGATCTTCTCCTCGACCGAACGCAGAAATCGCTCGTCCGGGGAGCGGTTCTCCCCCGTCATCGGATCGGTCACCTGCCGCTGGTCCAGCGAGGCCTCGACCTCATCGAGATACTTCTCCAGCAGCTGCTGGGCCTCGTCCTCGAACGAGGCGAACAGCGCCCGATGCACGTCCTCCTTGACCCAGCGGTTGTAGAACTCCTTGCGTGCGCTCACCAGATGATCGAACCATTGCTTCTTCTGCTTGGCGTCGATGCGCGCGTCGTGCTCGATCGCATCCTTCAGCGCCAGCAGCAGCTCCATGCTCGTGAGGCTGTGCGCATCGCCGCGCGTGATGGCCGCCGAGATCGCATTGATGACGAATCGCGGACTGACACCGGTCAGCCCCTCATCGGGCGCCTCGGCGCGCAGCCGCGTTGCTTCGGTTTCCGAGACGCCCTCTACGGCCTCGCCCGCGTAGATGCGCAGCTTCTTCGGGATGTCCAGCCCTTCGCGCTCGGGCTTCACGAGGCGCGTCAGGATCGCGAAGACCGCCGCCAGGTGCAGTACGTGCGGGTCCAGGTGTGTATTGCGGAACGCCGGCGCCCCATACACCAGTTTCTGGTAGATCCGGGCCTCATCCAGGTAGGACAGCGCATACGGAAACTTGATGATCACCATGCGGTCCAGCAGCGCCTCGTTCTCCTTTTCCTGCAGAAACTTGTGGAACTCGGCCAGATTCGTGTGCGCCAGGATCGTCTCGTCGAGGTAGATCAGTGGAAAGCGGGCCACCTTGACGTTCTTTTCCTGCGTCATGGTGAGCAGCAAGTACAGGAACTCGCGCTTGACCTTCAGGATCTCGATCATCTCCAGCACGCCGCGGCTGGCCGAATAGACCGCGCCCGACCACGACCAGGCGCGCGGATCACCCTCATCGCCGATCACCGCCACCTTCGACAGATCCACGGACCCCACCAGATCGGCGATGTCGGCCGTGGAGGGATCGTGCGGTGCATAGGTGCCGATGCCGCAGCGCGAGGCCTCGGACAGGAATACACGCTCCACCGGCACCTGCAGATAGTCCCCGCCGCATTCGCGCTCGATGAACTCGCGGGCCCAGGGACTGATCTCCCCATTCACCTCGACGCCATAGGTGTCGCGAAATCCTGCGCGCAGGCTCACGGGAATCAGATTGAGCGGCGACTCGCGCAGCGGCGAGCCCTTGATCGCATAGATCGCCCCTTCCTCGGTGCGGCTGTACTCCTCCAGGCCGCGTTTGAGCAGGATCGCGAGCGTGGATTTGCCGCCCGACGGGGGGCCGAGCAGCAGCAGCAGGCGACGGCCGACGTCGGAGCCGGCGGCCGCACCCTTGAAGTAATCGACCACCCGCGCGAGCGGCTCGTCGACCCCGAACAACTCGCGCTTGAAGAGCTCGCGAGCCTTGCTGATGTCGTTGCCGCTGGCCGAGCTTCCGTGCCAGAGCAGCATGTCCCAGATGTATTCGTGGCTGGTGCGGGCGAGCGCCGCGGGATTGGACGGCAGCACGCTGGTGAGAAATTCGGAGAACGTGCCTTCCCAGCGCTTGGCACGGTGCAGCTTGCCGTACTCGCTCAGTGACTCGATGAAGTCCTTGGCGGGAGACTGCGAACCCGACGTTCCCATCTCGAACCTCCGCGGAGGGCGGTGATGGCGGCGATGGCTGACACTCACGAACCCTCGTTACATTAGAAGCATGCAATCGATCCAGTACGTGATCGCATTCAATCCATAGCGCCTTATTACGTTAGATGAGTCACACCTTCAAGTTGTTCCTTAACTTCTTCACATCGTTTGTGTGCTGCACAGTGCATGCCAGCGACGCGCCGGCGCGCGCGATCGACGGAACTTTCCGTGCCAGCCCGACCCCCTTATCATCGACGCTCCTGCACGCATGCGGGGCGCCCGGTGCTCCGGCAGCGCGCCGCGGCGGCATGCGCGCCTGTCTGTCATACTGAATGTCCCGCAGCCGCTGCCCCTTTCGGCGCCCGCCGTGGCGTCCCAAGGCGAGTACACGTGATCAAGATCTATTCCTGGAACGTCAACGGCATCCGATCGGTGCTGAGCAAGAACCGCCTGCACCCGTTCCTGCAGACGCATCAACCCGACATCCTGTGTCTGCAGGAGACCAAGGCACAGCGCGGACAGATCGAGATCGACCTGCCGGAGTATCACGAGTACTGGAACTCCGCCGTCAAGAAGGGTTATTCCGGCACCGCGATATTCTCGCGGCAGAAGCCGCTGACGGTAATCAATGGCTTTCCCGAAGAATTCTCCGCCCGTTTCCGCTTCGCAGACGAACTCGAGCGCGACAGCGCCGGCGAGGGCCGGGTCATCACGGCCGAATTTCCGCAGTTCTACGTCGTGACCGTCTACACGCCCAATGCCAAGGACGATCTGAGCCGCCTGGCACTGCGCTTCGAGCACTGGGACCCCGCCTTCCTCTGCTACTGCCGTCAGCTCGAGCAGACCAAGCCCGTGGTCTTTTGCGGCGACCTGAATGTTGCCCATACGGAGCTGGACCTGGCCAATGCCAAGAGCAATCGCGGCAAGAAGGGCTTCACGCAGGAGGAGCGCCGTGGCTTCCAAAACCTGCTCGACGCCGGCTTCGTTGACACGCTGCGACTGTTCAAACAGGGCAACGGTCACTACACCTGGTGGAGCCCGTTCGCGAACTCGCGCGCGCGCAATGTCGGATGGCGCATCGATTACGTGCTGGTTTCCTCTCAGCTGCGCGCCGCCGTAGAAACAGCCGAGATCCATGCGGACGTGCTCGGCAGCGATCACTGCCCGGTCAGCATCACGCTGAGCCTGCCGGCGCCCTGAGCTGGTTGGCCGGCAGGACAGTCTGCGCGGCGACCCTGATGACGCACCGGTAGATCTTCACAGACCCCTGGCGCGCGGGCCGCGACCAAATACCAGCGACAGGATGAACAGCACCAGGAACACGAAGAACAGGATTTTCGCGATGCCCACGGCCGTGCCCGCGATACCACCAAAGCCAAGCACACCGGCAATCAGCGCGATGACCAGGAACACGATGGCGTAATACAGCATGACAGTCTCCCCTCCGCAAAGCAGCGTGAGTTATATAGAACAGCGCCGCTGAGCAGGCGCACTGCAATTTCGCCAAACACCCTGTCGGCGCGATCTGATGCGGACGATGTCATCAGCGCTCTGCTGTCGCCCTGCCGGCCGGCCCGGTCGGGCCGCTCCTACACCCTAACCTCTGTCCTGCCCCGCTTTGAACCGACCCGCTCGCTGCAATACTGGTCTCACAGGGAAGGCGGCCGCGAGGGCGCCGTCCCGGCAACCTCACAGGAGTCATCATGAACAAGGATCAGGTGAAGGGTCGCATCGACGAAGCAAGCGGGAAAATGAAGGAAGCCGCCGGTCGCACCGTGGGCAACCCCGACATGGAAGATCGCGGTACGGTCGAGAAGGTCGGCGGCAAGGCACAGAAGGCCTACGGCGACGTCAAAGAGGATCTGAAGAAGGACCTGAAGAGCGATTCCGACCGCTGATCGACCGGCAATCGGTTAGGGCTGCGATGCACGTCCTGCACGTGCATCGCAGCCTGGGTGCTTGCGCGGCCGGCGGGCCGCTATTGGTTCTTACCCCTGCTGCGCCAGCTCGGCCGGATCGATCGGCAGCTTGCGGATACGCTTGCCGGTGGCGGCAAACAGCGCATTGCACAGCGCCGGCGGTGCGGGCGGCAGGGCCGGCTCACCCAGACCCGTCGGTGAGTTATCCGACAGCAGGAAGTGCACCTCGACCGGCGGCGCCTCACGCATACGCATGAGCGGATCGGTGTTGAAGTTGGCCTGCACGATGCGGCCAGAGTCGAAGGTGACGATGCCATGCAGCGCTTGGCTCAGGCCGTCGAGCACTCCGCCCTGCACGATGTTTTCGGCTCCTGAGGGATTGACGATCTGGCGACCCACATCGACAGCCACCCAGACCTTGTGGATGCGCGGGATGCCCCGCGTATTGACACTGGCCTTGACGACCTCGGCGAAGTAACCGAAGTGGCTGAAGTAGAAGGCAATGCCCATGCCGGTGCCGGCGGGCAGCTGTTGCTTGCCCCAGCCGGATTTCTCGGCCACCAGACGCAGCACGCCGAGGGCCCGACTCGATTGGAACGGCGGAATGTTCATGCCGAACCGCGGCGGCGTTGCGGCGAGGTGCGGCGGGCCGGCGCTGTACAGGTCAAGGCGAAGCTGCAGCGGATCGATCTTGCCTGCAAAGGCAATCTCATCCAGGAATGACTCGAACGCGAACCCCAGGGCGTTGCTGCCGGGTGCCCGCATCGGCCCCGTGGGCGCATTGAGCTGCATCGTCGACATGGCGTATTCCAGGTTCGGCACGTAGTGGGCCGGAAACTGGTCGGCGCCGAGGTCGGCGCTGCCCGCCACCTTCGCGCCATTGGCGAAGGTCACGAAATGATCGCGGAAGGCAATGAGCTTGCCGTTCGCATCCAGCGCAGCCTTGAAGTTGTGATAGCCGCCGGGCCGATAAATGTCGTGCTGAATGTCCTGCTGACGGTTCCACACCAGCTTGATGGGACGGCCGGTCTTCTGTGAGATCGCGGCCGCCTCGGCCATGTAGTCGTTGCTCAGCCGGCGGCCAAACCCGCCGCCACAGCGGGTCATGTTGATGGTGACCTTGTCGGGATCGACGCCGAGCGTGCTGGCCACCAGCATGCGCCCGCTGCCGGGGTTCTGCGTGGGCGCCCAGATCTCAACGCTGCCATCGCTCTTTACCTGGGCCGTGCAGTTCATCGGCTCCATCGGTATGTGCGCGAGGAACGGGTACGAATACGACGCCTGGACGATCTTGCTCGCGCCGGCGAAAGCCTGCTCCACATTGCCATCGCGGCGGATGACTTTTTCCGGCGCCTGCGTGGCAAGGCTGGCAGCCTGCTGATCGAAGCCGCTGGTGCTCTGGCTTGCGGCGGGGTCATCGCCCCACTGCACCTGCAACATGTCCAGCGCCTTGTTCGCCTGGTGCCAGCGGTCGGCGACGATGGCCACGCCATCGACCAGGCCGAGCTTCAGGCGCGCGTCAGGGTCCTTGGCCTTTAGAATGAACGCATCGCGAATTCCCGGCAGGGCCTTGATCTCATCGAGATTGGCACTGACGGCGCTGGCACCGAACACCGTAGCTTTCTCGTAGACCGCATACAGCATGCCGGGCAGCTGCATGTCGATACCGAAAAGCGGCGTGCCGGCGAGCACACGCGGACCATCCACGCCGGGCGTGAAGTGTCCGATGATCTTGTAATCCTTGGGGTCCTTGAGCGCAACGCTGTTCAGCGCCGGCGGCTTGAGACGGGCAGCCTTCACCGCCAGCGCACCATAGGAGAGGCTGCGACTGCTGCCGCCATGATGCACGACGCCCTCGCTGGTCGAGAGCTCGGCGACCGGCACGTGCCAGGTCTGCGAGGCCGCCTGCAGCAGCATCTGTCGCGCCGCGGCGCCCACGCGCCGATGATTGTCCCAGTTCATCGGGGTGCTCATGCTGCCGCCGACGAACTGTGCGCCATAGAGCTTGGGATCCAGCGGCGCCTGCTCGGTCACCACATTTTTCCAGGCCACGTCGAGCTCATCGGCGATGATCATTGGCAGGGCAGTGCGGATGCCCTGACCGACCTCGGGGTTCTTCGACATGATGGTCGTGGTGCCATCCGGCGCAATGCTCACATAGGCATTGATCTCCGCCCCGCTCGCGTCGGCGGCATTGCCCCCATGGGCCGTCGGTTTGGCTGAGGCAATTCGCGGCAGGCTGAGCGCGAGCATGAAGCCGCCGCCCGCCACCATGCTGGCAGTCAGGAACGCGCGGCGCGACGCGTCCACCTCGCCGCCGCCGGGCGCGGTGGGCGCCCGGTGATAAGCGGTCGTGCGCGACATGATTACACCTCCCGCGTATCGGCGGTGGGCAAGCCGGCAGCCTGCTTGATGGCCGCGCGAATGCGGGTATAGGTGGCGCAGCGGCATAGATTGCCACTCATCGCCTGATCGATGTCCTGATCGGTGGGATGCGGATTGCGCGTCAGCAGCGCCGTGGCGGACATGACCTGGCCACTCTGGCAGTAGCCACATTGCATGACATCGAGCGCCAGCCACGCGGCCTTCACGCGCTTGCCCACTTCGCTGGATTCCACGCCTTCGATGGTGGTGACCTCAGCGTTGTTGACGCGCTCGATCGAGGTGACACACGCACGCGTGGGAATACCGTTCACGTGCACCGTACAGGCGCCGCAGAAAGACATTCCACAGCCGAATTTGGTTCCTACGAGATTGAGCTCGTCGCGCAACACCCATAGCAGGGGTGTATCCGGCTCAACGTCGACGGTGCGCTGCGTCCCATTAACTGTAATCGTGTAAGGCATGCTGCTCTCCCGCCCACCCAGGCGCTCCCGAGGATATCAGAACGGCCGCTCGATGGCGCACGGTTGGCGTGGATTCTTCCCGGCGGTGTTCGGGGGTCCGGTCCCGCTGGGGGCCCCGGGGGCGGCGCAGCGGCCCCAGTCCGCCCGGCGCGGGCCGCCGGCGCTGCCGACTAATCGATCAGGCCGCCCGTGGACGCCCGCGTGGCGGAAACCACCGCCGGGGCCGCCGGCCCGAGCTCTGCGGGGGCGGCGGCGTTCAGCGCCGACGACGCCACGGCCGCAGGCCTTGCGCCCACCCGCCATCGCAGACCCCAATGCAGCAGGAAGACGAGCGGCGCGAACAGGCCCAGCAGCCAATGCGCCTGCAACAGCGTTGCCAGCGGCCGATCCGCCTCGACGTAGTAAATGAGATAGCCGCTCAGCGCCAGCAATGCAAATACGCTGACCAGCAGCGCCCCGGAATTACGCCGCACGCCGCCGGTCCAATTGCGTTGCACATGGATGGCGCACAGGTAGCCGAATACCCACACAGCCGCCATCGCGGTGGCCGCATGCAGGCGCAACCACCACACCTGCAGCGGATTCTCGGACAGGCCCGCGTCCGAATGCCGCAGCATGTACTTATCGAACGTCCAATACAGCACACCGGTCGTCCAGACGGCGATGCCGATCAGGTACAGCGTGCGGCGGATCTTCGGCGTGGGCCGCGCGGGAGAGGTCGGGTTAGGAGGTGCCGCCACGGGACGATCATAGCCAGCCGCGCGAGCGACCGCATCCGCTGCGCGCGCTCCCGCCCCGCTCAGCTGCCCGTGACGCTTGCGGCAGTGAGTTCGGTGCGCGCCACGCTCGCGGCAGCGGCACCCTTGCCTTCGCGCTGCAGCGCGCTGTACCTCGCGCGACACCGCCCCGTCGAATCAGCGGCCGACCGCTGGTCCAGCGGATAGCGGATCGTCGCTTCCGGGCTATCGCGGAGCGCGGATCGGGCGCCGCTCACGCGCCGAGCGCGCCAGGCGCGACATGCATTTCCATGGCAATGAGATGCATGACGGTCGCTGAGACATCGGCGGCGGCGAGGACCGGCATGGGACCGGCACCCTCACTGAGCATTGAGCAGCCATCCTCAGCGTCGCCTGCGACGGGCGGCGCTGGGATGCATTGACTGGCCCGGTGGCGCCACTATAGTTCCGCCATGAAATATCTGCATACGATGGTGCGCGTCGCCGATCTGGAGCGCTCGCGCCGCTTCTATTGCGGTGCCCTCGGGCTGCGCGAGCTGCGCCGCATGGATAATGAGAAGGGTCGCTTCACGCTGGTGTTTCTCGCAGCACCCGGTGACGACACCGCGCAGGTCGAGCTCACCTACAACTGGGATGCGCAGAGCTATACCGGCGGGCGCAATTTCGGCCATCTGGCCTATGAGGTCGAGGACATCTATGCGACCTGCGCGCACCTCATGCAGCAGGGTGTCACGATCAACCGACCGCCGCGCGATGGCCACATGGCCTTCATCCGCTCGCCGGATCTGATCTCCATCGAGCTGCTGCAACGGGGCGAAGCGCTGGCCCCGCGGGAGCCTTGGCTGTCGATGCCAAACATAGGCGAGTGGTAGGCAATACCCGCCGCGGCAGCCTGCCGCGCGGGCCTCGATATAGTAGTATGCGCCCCCCGCAGCGCGCTCGCGCCGCGGTCGGTTCCCCCTATCCAAGGATCGCCATGACGCAGGCCAGAATCATTTATACGCTGACCGATGAGGCACCGGCGCTCGCCACCTATTCCCTGCTGCCGATCATTCAGGCCTTCGCTCGCCTTGCCTCGATCGACGTACAGACGCGCGACATCTCCCTGGCAGGCCGTATCCTGGCAAATTTTCCCGATCAGCTGCGGCCCGAGCAGCGTCAGGCGGACGACCTGGCCGAGCTCGGTCGCCTCGCCACGACGCCCGAGGCGAACATCATCAAGCTGCCGAACATCAGTGCCTCGATCCCGCAGCTGAAGGCGGCGCTCGCCGAGCTGCGCTCGCAGGGGTATGCGCTGCCGGAGTTCCCCGAGGAGCCGCGCGAGGAGGCGCAGAAGCAGCTGCGGGCGCGCTTTGCGAAGGTCCTCGGCAGCGCGGTCAATCCGGTGCTGCGCGAAGGCAATTCGGATCGCCGCGTGGCCAACGCCGTCAAGCAATATGCGCGCAAGCATCCGCATTCGATGGGCGCCTGGAGCGCCGATTCACGCACGCACGTGGCGCACATGCAGGAAGGCGACTTCTTCGCCAATGAACAGGCGGTCGCCATCCAGCAGGCCGGTACGCTGCGCATCGAGCTGCAGGATCGAGAGGGCAATGTGCAGCTGCTGAAGCAGGCCGTCACCGTGCAGGCTGGTGAGCTGGTCAGTGCCACCTTCATGAGCTGCCGCAGCCTGCGCGCTTTTTACGAGGCGCAGATCGAGGACGCCAAGGCCCGTGGCGTGCTGCTCTCGCTGCATCTGAAGGCCACCATGATGAAGGTCTCCGACCCCATCATGTTCGGCCATGCCGTGAGCGTCTACTATCGGGACGCGTTCGCCAAACACGCCGCGACCTTCCGCTCACTGGGCGTGGATCCAGACAACGGCGTCGGCGATGTCTATGCCAAGATCAAGTCGCTGCCCGCCGGGCAGCGTGCGCAGATCGAAGCGGACCTCGCGGCGACCTACCAGCAGCGCGCACCGCTGGCGATGGTGGATTCGGATCGCGGCATCACCAATCTGCACGTCCCGAGCGATGTGATCATCGACGCGTCGATGCCGGCTGCAATCCGCGTCTCCGGGCGCATGTGGGGCCCGGACGGCAAGCTGCACGACATGAAAGCCATGATTCCGGATCGCTGCTACGCCGGTGTGTATCAGGCCGTCATCGAGGACTGCAAGGCAAACGGCGCCTATGACGTGTCCCGTATGGGCAGTGTCGCGAATGTCGGGCTGATGGCACAGGCGGCCGAGGAGTACGGCTCGCACGACAAGACCTTCGAGATTCCCGTCGAGGGTACCGTGCGCGTCGTGGACGGCGCAGGCGAGGTGCTCATGCAGCACGCCGTACAACAGGGGGATATCTGGCGCATGTGCCAGACCAAGGATCTGCCGGTGCGCGACTGGGTGCGCCTGGCGGTCGAGCGAGCGCGCGCTACGAGCACACCGGTCATCTTCTGGCTCGACGAGCCGCGCGCCTACGATCGGCTTCTCATCGAGCGCGTGCAGCGTTATCTGAAGGATCATGACACCGCGGGCCTCGACATCCGCATCCTCTCGCCAGTGCAGGCCACACGCTTCAGCGTCGCGCGCCTGCGCGCCGGTCAGGACACGATCTCGGCCACCGGCAACGTGCTGCGCGATTACCTGACCGATCTGTTTCCGATTCTCGAGCTCGGCACGAGCGCCAAGATGCTCTCGATCGTGCCCCTGCTGGCCGGCGGCGGCCTGTACGAGACCGGGGCCGGCGGCTCGGCCCCCAAGCATGTGCAGCAATTCCTCGAGGAAGGGTATTTGCGCTGGGACTCGCTCGGTGAATTCCTCGCCTTGCAGGTCTCGATCGAGGATCTGGCCCGTAAGAACAACAGTGCGCGCGCCCGCGTCCTGGCCCGCACGCTGGATAGCGCCAATGCTCAGGTGCTGGAGAACGATCGCTCGCCCGCACGCAAGGTGGGCGGCCTCGACAATCGCGGCAGCCATTTCTACCTGGCGCTCTACTGGGCACAGGCGCTGGCCTCGCAGAGTGAGGACGCTGCCCTGAAGTCCCTGTTTGCACCGTTGGCCGAGCAGCTCACACGCAACGAGTCACGCATCGTCGCGCAGCTCAATGGCGCGCAGGGTAAGCCGGTCGACGTCGGCGGCTATTACCATCCCGATCCGGCACGCTGCTCGGTGGCCATGCGCCCCAGCGCCCTGTTCAACGAGCTGCTCGCCACGCTGCGCGCCTAGGGATTTTCTCCGGATTTCCGCTCATCGGACAGCCGCGAGGCGCGCCTCGCGGCTTGTCAGTACGCCCTGACAGTGCCGAACGGCGCCGCCGCCTAGGCGCTACCGTAGATGCATCGCAAGATGCCCCCGCGGTAGCAACCACGAAGGCAGCACCCATGAGAACACTGATGCGGCGATATCGAAGCGGGGAAAAAGGCGCGATCGGCTACGTGCTTTTGTGGCTGCTGGGCGTGCCGATCCCCGTATTGTTGATCATCTTCCTGGTGCGCGGCTGCACCTGAACCCTCGCGCGCACCGTGCGGGGCATCCCGCGGTGCGCCGCCGCGCCCACGGCCGAGGCCGCCGGGCGGCCCCCACCGGAGCCCGCCGCATCACTTAGACGGCGGCGGGGCTATTTGGCAAGATGCGCGTGGGAGGGAAGTCCCCGTGAACCATCCGGATCCCGCGCCGTCTGAGAGCCCAGCGCCCGTCGGCCTGCTCGCTGCGCTGGCCAGTGCGCTCGCGACCCTTGGCGAGCTGGTATTCAGCCGCGTCGAGCTGCTGCTGCTGGATATTCAGGATGGCGTCGATGGCCTCGGGCGGGTGCTGCTCTGGGCGTTCATCGCTCTCATGGCCACCGGCCTGGGCTTGCTGATCGGCGCGCTGACGCTCATCTTCGCTTTCTGGGACACCCATCGCCTGCTGGTATCGCTGTTGGTCACCGGAGCGTTCTTGCTGCTGGCATTGCTCGCGGCACTCGTCGTGCGCACGCAGCTGCGCGCGCAACGCGCGCTGTTCGCCGCGAGCCTGGAGGAGTTCATGCGCGATCGCGAGTATTTTCGCCCGCGCTCATGAGCGTTCGCAGCCGGCAACGCGCCGCGCGGCGCCAGGCGCTGCAGCTGCGCTGTGCTCGCCAGCGCGAGCAACTGGTCGACAGCCTGCTTGTCGTGCAGCGTCACCTGCAACCGATCGACCGCACGCTGATGGCGATACGCTCGGTGCGCCGCACCCCCCTGCTCTTGGGCGCCCTCGCGGCACTCACCGCCGCCGCGGCGACGCTGTTCACGGGCCGGACGCGACGGCCGAGAGTCAGCCGCTTGTCCTGGTTGCTACCGCTCGCCGGCCCTGTGCTGAAGCTCCTGGAGGCGTGGTGGCGCGGGCGTCATGCAACCACCGCGGCGCCTCCGGCTCAGCCAGACGCCTGATCCTGGCCGCCTCTGACGCACAGCGCGTAGGCGTGAAAAGGGCTGCGACGCACGGTGCCGTGTAGCTTGCTGCCGATCTTCACATTGTCGTCCACACTGTAGACACGACCAAAATAGACCGCCTCGTGCCGCCCGGGCTGATCTCCCGCCGTGCTGCTCCAGATCAGCACGCGGTTGCCGTTGAACTCATCGCCGTCCACCGTGAACTCGTGCACCTGCCATGCGTCGCGCTTGAGCGCTTCATTCAGGCCGTAATCCGGATCGAACTTTGGCGCTGAGAAGCGGAAGGTCTTCGAGGAGACCTGATAGATCCGCTTCACCTCATCGACGGTGGGTAGCCGCCAGTCCTGCTGCCCCGCCAGCGTCAGCCCGGCGCACAGCGCCTGCGCCTGCGGGAAGTCAAACGGCCCCTCCTGCCCTGAGGGGTAGTACCAGGGGCGCGCCCACGTCAAACCTGCGGAATCGGTCCAGACTGCATCGGGCGAATCCGAGCTGAAGATCCCGAAGGCGGATTTGCGGCCGCGGCGCGCAACTCGCGCCGCAGGCGCAGGGGCAGCGGGCGCCGCCGCAACGGCTGCAGTCCCGGGTGTCGGCGCCGCCTGCGGGGGGACCGGCGGCGCAGGCGCAACCGGAGCCGCTCTGGCGAGGGGCGCAGGGCTCGGGGCAGGTCCCCCGGCCTCGGCGAGCAGACTCTGCCGACGCAGCTCGCGCAGGGCCGGCTGTTCGGCCGCTGGAGCGCGCTCGATCGCCCTGCTCAGCGCATCGGCGGCCATCTCGTAGCGCTTGAGGGCCAGCAGCGCGCGGCCCGATAGCGCATAGCCGTTCCATTTTTCGGGCTCATCCCGCACCGCGGCGTCGCCGGCCGACAGCGCCGCATCGGCCAGCCCACGCTGCAGTGCTACATCCCCCAGCTGCAGCTGCGCATCAAAATCGTCGTTGGATTGGGCCAGGCTCGCCGTGGCGAGCGCCAGCAGCAGCGGCGCGCACAAATACACGAATCGGGATGATGGCATGATGGATTGGCTGCCCCGGGGGCACGATGTTGTTTGTGATACGGCAGTGTAGCCTCATCGGCCGCCTGCGTCATGGCGCCGCCTCCAGCCTCGCTCCTGCCTGCCCCAGCGGCTGCTGCGAATGGCCGCAGGCTAGAGCAACCCGAACACGGCGACACCGTTGGGCGTGCCGATGAATACCTTGCCGTTGGCGACCACAGGCGTGATGAACTTGTTGCCATTGCCGAAGCTGTCGCGGCTTGCGCCGGCCTGGGCGCTGTTGTAGTACTCCTCGCCCAAATTGGCCGGGTTGTAGGCGTGCAATACGGCGGCACTGCCGGGCGCGCTCTCCAAAGCCCAGAGGATGGCGTTGGCGCTTCCCTGTGCGGAGATGGCCGGAGAGGTGCCCGGATAGGCAAACGTCTGCGCAGACTGCGAGCTGGCTGTAGCCGGGAGCTGCGCGTTCGCAAAGCTGAACGCCTGTAGCGTCCCGCCGACGTCGCCGACATAGACCCTGCCATTGAAGTACACCGGTGCGCAGAACAGCCCGCCGCCCAGCGAGATCTGCTGATATATCGCGTTGCTGCTGCTGTTGAAGTGCCCCAGATGGTCGCGATCCAGCACGTAGAGATTCGCGTCCTTGCCCCCGACAGTCATCAGATGATGCATCGTGCCCGCGTTGTCGGTCTGATCCATCAGCAATACGACTGAGCCTGCGCCTAGATCCACATCGTTTGCGGACTCGGCAGCCGTGTTGGCGGGCGTGAAGTAATCGGCGATGGTGAGCGAGGCGCCGGTGGCAGTGAGGCGTAGCGCGGCATTACCGTAGTCCTGCGCGTCGGGCATGCCCTGCGCATCCAGCGTCGTATCGAAAGTGCCATTGGCCACGGTCGCATAGAGATTGCCGGCACCGTCGGCGGCCAGCCCGCCGACATCCCAGATCGCCCCCTCGCTGCCATTGGGAGTCAGTTGCAACACGGCACTCTGCGCCAACGTCGCCTCGACGTACGACATGATCCAGCCGTTATAGGGTGGGATATCGCAATGGGATGCGAAGGCCAGGTAGATCTGACCGTTGACCAGCAGCAGCGCGGCGCGCTCCTTGTATTGCTTGGGATCGAATTGCAGCGAGCCGCCGACGCTGTCGGGGCCGTTGCCGGGCGCGCTCGCCTGGATGGTCGTAGCAGGCAGTCGGTCGGCCAGGGTCTGCAGATCCAGCGCATGCAGCCGCTGATGGTAATTGCCACTGGCATCCCGGGTCATGGCGACGACGAACAGAGTGCCATTCGGTCCGGCGCTACGATCGATGACGGGCGTTGCAGTGATGCCGATCTCGGGGGCCACCTGGGAGCAACCGCGCGCATCGCTGCTGCTCTCGCCGCTGCCGAGCAA
>Ga0134126_10005074_pt1 | contig 16441 bp, 9 predicted proteins | sample KB31752_FD_96881 | JGI IMG/M metagenome (GOLD analysis project Ga0134126, IMG submission 96881) | Terrestrial soil microbial communities with excess Nitrogen fertilizer from Kellogg Biological Station, Michigan, USA - KB3-175-2 | ecosystem: Environmental > Terrestrial > Soil > Unclassified ...
AACCCGAACTACGGCTACGCGGCGCCGAACGGCAATCCGATCGCCAACGCTGCGGTGTTGGCGCACGGCACCGACATGGTGCCGCTCAGCGCGACGCTGCTCAACGGTCGGGTCCTGAACAACCCGGGCATGAGCAACCCGTACGACTTCATCTCGCCGCTCGAGCGCGACGTGACATTGAACGGCTACGACGACTTCAACTATATCGCCACCTACCATGCCCCGGGCTTCGACATTAAGTACAACGGCGGTATCCAGGGCTATAACTACGACCTGAACTACAACGGCACCGACACGGGTGTGAAGTCGTTCGTGCTGCCAGGAAACGGCGCCAATCCCGCTGTGGTCGGGTCGAACCTGATCGGCTTCCCGGGCTGCGCCGCCTGCAGCTTCACCGGCGGCCCGGTGGCGCCGTCGACCCCAATTGCTACGGGCAATCTCACAATCAATCCGCTCGTCCACTCGAACTACATCGAGGACGACTGGTGGACGGCCCACGACCTTACCTTCGAGTCGACGACCGACGATCCGCTGCAATGGACGGCCGGCGCCTTCTTCTACTTCCAGCACTACAACCAGCCGTACCAGGTCAACGACCCGCAGCAGCCGAACCTGACCCACCCGGTCTACACGCTGCCGACGATCTCAGCGTTGACCTCGCCGCTGTGTCCAGGGGGCTTCTGCGGCCTGAACGTCGCGCCGGGGCTGGCCGCGCCGAGCAACCCGAACAACACGATCCTCTACGCGCAGTACAAGTTCAACGTCGAGACGATCTCCGGCTACGGCCAGCTGTCGTACAAGATCAACGACCAGTGGCGCGTCAGCGGCGACCTGCGCTACAGCTGGGACGACAAGTGGGGCGTGGAAAACACCCGCACGATCGTCTTCAGCTCGGCGCTCATCGACGGCTTCGCGCCGTTCCTCGGCGCCAACACGCCGTCGCTCGACTTCACGCCGTCGTTCGTCTGCCTGAGCGGCACCCGCGGCAGCTGCAACGACCCGACCAAGCTGGCCACCGGCGTGAAGAGCATCGGGACCATCCTGCCGAACGGCTACGCCCACCGCGAGCTGGCGATCACCTCCTCGGCGGTCACGGGCAACGCCAAGGTCGAGTTCACGCCGACGCCGGACATCCTGGCCTACGCCAGCTACGGCCGCGGCTACGCCTCGCCGTCGTTCAACGCCGGCATCGTGTCTGCCGCCCCGGAAGTGGCGCCTGAGTTCCTGAACGCCTACGAGATCGGCTACAAGCAGAGCTTCGGCAGGAACCTGCTGATCAACATGGCGCTGTTCTACTACGACTACGACAACTTCCAGCAGCCGATCTCGATCAACAACAACGGCGTCGTCCAGGGCGAGTTCGTCAACGTGCCGAAGGCGCGGTCGGACGGCTTCGAGATGGAAGGCTACTGGACGCCGGTCCGCGACCTGAGCATCACGCTCAGCTACTCGTTCAACGACACGGCGATCCTGACGGGCTGCTCCAGCACGGGTTCGGGCGCGACGCTCAAGCTGACCGGGCTGTGTCTGCTCGACACCAACGACCCGAACGCCCTGGCGCTCGGCGCCCGCCCAGTCGCCGGCCAGGACCCGGCGCTGCCGCGCAACCAAAGCGTGAAGGGCAACCCGCTGCCCGACGCGCCGCGCAACAAGATCGCGCTCAGCGCCGCCTACACCTGGCACTACGATCCGGGTGATCTGACCCTGTCGGCCGCCTACGTGTGGCGCGACAAGCAGGCCGGTACGGTGTTCGACCGCTGGTACGACAGTGCTCCGGCCTGGACGGACGTCGACATCCGGGCGCTGTGGAAGGGGCCGAACGACAAGTACGAGATCATCGGTTACGTGAAGAACGTCTTCAACACGCTGCAGTACACGGTCGGCGCCGGCGGCGTGGGCCTGCTCGGCAACGAGTTCCAGGTGACCAACGGCGCCAATGGGCTCTTCCAGCAGAACCTGTTCGAGCTGAACCCGCCGCGCACCTACGGCGTCGAAGTCCGCTACAAGTTCTTCTAACCCGAGCGTTAGGTCTGAACGGAAAGGGCGCGTTCCTCGCGGAACGCGCCCTTTTTCTTTGTCCGTTCGCCGCCGCCGGGCCGGAAAACCGCTGGCGCCGCCGCCGGCTTTCGTTCCACACTTCGTGCAACGAGAAAAAACAAGAGCGTAGCACTAGGGAGTGCGTCCGAGATGAGAGCTTACGCCGGGGCCATCAGGGGGCGGCCGGCCGCGCGCCCACCGCTCGCATCGAGGTCGCCGCGATGAGCGCCGAAGCCGCACCGATGCCGCGGCTCGGCTGGCCGACCAAAGCGCTCTACGGGCTCAGCGCCTTCGGAACCACGCTCAAGGTCGGGCAGGGCCTGACCCTGTTCTTCTATACGCAGCTCGTCGGGCTCGACGCCCCGCTGGTCAGCCTGGCGCTGTCGATCGCCCTCTTCATCGACGCGTTCTGGGACCCGGTGGTCGGCCAGATATCCGACAACACCCACACCCGGCTGGGTCGGCGCCACCCGTTCATCTACGCCGCGGCGCTGCCGGCCTCGCTGTTCTTCGCGGCGGTCTACATGCCGCCGCTCGGCTGGTCGGACCAGGGCGTCTTCTTCTGGCTGCTGGCGACCATGATCCTCAGCCGCCTGTTCGAGAGCCTGGTGGAGATTCCCAACGCGGCGCTGTTGCCCGAGCTCTCGCGCAACTACGATGAGCGCACCAGCCTCGGCAGCTGGCGCTACCTGTTCCTGGCGGTGGTCGGGCGCGCCACGTCGGTCATCCTGACCTTCGGCGTCTTCCTGCGCGAGACCCCGGCCCAGAAGTTCGGGCAGATGAACCAGGCCGGTTACGCGCCGCTGGCGATCACCGTGGCGATCATCGCGTTCGTCACCGTCGTCATCTCGGCGCTCTCCACCCAGCGCTTCGCGCCCTTCATGCACCAGCCGGCGCGCCGCAGCCCGTCGTTCCGGGCGATGGCGCGCCAGATTGGCGGCGCGCTCGGCAACCGCAACTTCGCCGCGCTGGCGATCTCCAGCTTCATCTTCGGCATCGCGGTCGGCATCACCGGCGGCCTCTTTACCTACTTCATGACCTACTACTGGGAGCTGCCTTCGAGCGCCCTGCGGGCGCTCGGCCTCTGGGCGATCCCCGGCGGCCTGGTGGGAGTGTTCGTGGCGCCGTTCTGGGCCAAGTGGCTCGGCAAGAAGCGCGGCTGCCTGATCGTCTTCTTCCTGTCGATCCTCTCGACGACCGTGCCGATCAGTCTTCGCCTGTTCGGCCTGATGCCGCCCAACTCTTCGCCCTGGGTGCTGCGCATCCTGATCATCGACTCGATCGCCACCGGCCTCCTCAGCATCACCGGCTTCGTCATCGTCACCGCGATGCTGGCCGACGTGGTCGAGGAGACCCAGGTCAAGACCGGTCAGCGCTCGGAGGGCGTGCTGTTCGCCGCCGACTCGCTGCTGCGCAAGGTCACGCAGAGTTTCGGCACGATCTTCCCCGGCCTCATCATCGGCTTCATCAACTTCCCGAAACACGCGCTGCCCGGCCACGTGAGCCCGGCGACCCTGCGCGAGCTGGCGATCATCTATCTGCCGACGGTCACCTTCCTCTACCTGTGCTCCACCAGCTGCATCCTGCTCTACCGGATCGACCGCAAGCGCCACGAGGACAACCTCGAGCGGATCGCGCAGGCGGCGGAGCTGGCGACGGAGGCCGACCCGGAGCTCAATCCGCACCTGGCGCCGGACGTGCTGCCGAGCCCCGACGCCGCCGGCGCCTGACGGATGAGCGAGCCCGCGACGCCGCGCCTGGGCGTGGCGACCAAGATCTCCTACGGCCTGGGCTCGATTGCGCAGGCGACCGCCGGCGTGGCGATCGCGCAGTCGCTGATCACCTTCTACCTGGTGCGGGTGATCGGCATGCATCCCGGCGTCGTCGGCGTGCTGGTCCTGGTCTCCCTGGCGATCGACGCGGTGTTCGACCCGGTGATCGGCCGCGTCTCCGACACGCTGCGCTCGCCGTGGGGGCGGCGCCACCCGTTCATGTACGCCTCGGCTGTGCCGATCGCGCTGGCGATCGTCTTCTTCTGGCGCGCCCCGCACGGACTGTCGGACACCGCGCTGGCCGCCTACTCGTTGGGCCTGCTGGTGGTCGTGCGGCTAAGCACCAGCCTCTACCAGATCCCCAGCGACGCCCTGACGCCGGAGCTGGCGCCCGACTACCACGACCGCACCGGCCTGCTCAGCTACCGCTACTTCTTCGCATTCCTGGGCGGCACCGCGCTCAGCGTGATCCTCGGCGTGGTGTACCTGCGCAAGGACGCCAGCCACCCGCTCGGGCAGTACGACCGCGCCGCCTACGCCAACTTCGGATTGCTGGCGGCCGCGGTGACGTTCGCGGCCATCCTGATCTCTTCGGCGGCGACGCATCGCTACATCAAGACGCTGTGGCGCGCGCCCACCCGGCGGCAGACCTTCGCCGAGGCCCTGCGCGAGATCGCCGCCACCTTCGCGAATCCGTCGCTGCTGGTGGTGATGGGCGCGGGGCTGCTGTCCGGGATCTCCACCGGCATCTCGTCGACGCTGCAGCTCTTCATGAGCTACTACTTCTGGGGCCTGACCCCTCAGGTGGGCAGCCTGATCGGGCTGGCCGCAGCGCCGTCGTTCTTCATCGGCGTGGTCATGGCGCCGTTCCTGTCGCGGGCGCTGGGCAAGAAACGCTCGATGATCGCCCTTTTCACCTTCGCCATCGTCAGCGGCGTCGTGGCGCCGACGCTGCGCCTGCTCGGGCTGCTGCCGCCCAACGGATCGCCCTGGATTCCGCCGATCCTGGTCGCCGAGACCCTCTTCTCGACCACCTTGTCGATCGCCGGGTTCATCATCGTCGGCTCGATGATCGCCGACGTCACCGAGGACAACGCGGTCAAGACCGGGATGCGTTCCGAGGGGCTGTTGTTCGCCGCCAGCAACCTTCTTCCGAAGTTCGCGCCGGGCATCGGCGGCCTGATCGGCGCGATGATCCTCGAGGCGGTGCATTTCCCGGCGGCGGCGCAAGGCGCCATGCTCGACCACGTCGATCCGGCCATCATGCACAACCTGGTGCTGCTGTGGCTGCCGTCTAGCATGGGGCTGAACCTGCTCGCGCTCTCCATGCTGTTCTTCTACCGGCTCGATCGCGGGTCCCACGAAGCCAACCTCGAGGCGCTGGGCCGCGCCCCGCCGATGATAGAACCCCTCGTCGACGCCATACCCGAGCTCATCGCCAAACGCTGAGCCGCCGAAGGAGCCGATCCCGTGAGCGAAACCCCGACCGCCCCACGCCTGGCCCTCGCAACGAAGGTCTCCTACGGCCTGGGGTCGGTGGCGTCGGGCGTCGGCACGGTGGCGCTCGGCACGGCGATCATCAACTACTACCTGGTCAGCGTCGTCGGGCTGAGGCCCGGCGTCGTCGGCCTGGTGATCATGGTCTCGCTGATCATCGACGCGGTGCTCGATCCGCTGATCGGGCGCTGGTCGGACACGTTCCGCTCGCGCTGGGGCCGGCGCCACCCGTTCATGTACGCCTCGACGATCCCGATCGCGCTCTGCACGATCCTGCTCTGGCGCCATCCGGCCTGGATCTCGATGGCGGCGATGCCCGCCTACGTGTTCACCGTGCTGGTGATCCTGCGGCTGGCCGGCGGTCTCTACCAGATCCCCAGCGACGCGCTCGCGCCCGAGCTGGCGCCCGACTACCACGAGCGCACCACGCTGATCAGCTGGCGATGGTTCTTCGGCCTGGTCGGCGCGGTGCTGCTCAGCGTGCTGCTGAACGGCGTCTTCCTGCGGCGCGACGCCGCAAACCCGCTCGGCCAGAACAACCCCGTCGGCTACGCCAACTTCGGCGTGACGGCGGCGATCATCGGGGTCTCGTGCATCCTGGTCTCCGCGCTCGCCACCCATCGTTACATCCCGCGCCTGCAGCGCCCCCCGCAACGCCAGCAGTCGGCCCGGGAGACGGCGAGCGAGATCTTCCGCGTGCTCGCCAATCCGTCGCTGCTCGCCATCATGGCGTCCGGCCTGGTGTCGGGCGTCGCCGGCGGCATCACCTCCAGCCTGCAGAACTTCATGAGCTACGATTTCTGGGGCCTGACGCCACAGATCATCGCGGCGATGACGCTGTGGGTCGCGCCGGCGAGCGTCGTCGGCGTGGTCGCCGCGCCGTCCTTGTCGCGCATGCTCGACAAGAAGCGGACGATGATGACGGTCTTCACGCTCTCGATCTTCGTGGGCGTCGTGCCGGTCAGCCTGCGGCTGCTGGGCCTGCTCCCGCCGAACGACTCGCCGGTGATCCCGCTGGTGCTGACGATCGACCTGTTCATCGCCAGCGTCCTCGGCATCAGCGGCTTCGTGATCGTCTCGTCCATGGTCGCCGACGTTGTGGAAGACGCGGCGGTGAAGACCGGGGTGCGCGCCGAGGGCCTGCTGTTCGCCGCCAACGGCCTCTTGCCCAAGTTCACCACCGGGATCGGCGTCCTGGTCGGCAACATGATGCTGGAGTTCGTCCACTTCCCGGCGGCGGCGCAGGGCGCGCGCATCGTCCCAGTGGACCCGGCGATCATGCGCGAGCTGGCGCTGATCTCGCTGCCGGTCGGCGCGATCCTCAACCTGATCGCAGTCGGCGTGCTGATCTTCTACCGGATCGACCGCGCCTCGCACGAAGCCAACCTCGAGGCGCTGCGCCTCGGCGCAACGGTCACCCAGGCGCCGGTGGAGCCGGTCGGCGGGCCGGTGATCCCAGACCCGGGCGCGATCGTCTCCTGAGGCGCGGCCCGCGTCGGAATGTCTGGCGCGGCGGCAACCCCGCCGGCCCGCCAGTGCTTTCCATCGAGAGAACGATGCTCTATCGCCTGTAGCATATGACTATGCGTGCGATTTCGAATCAGTGGTTTGAGCCGGCAGGATTGAAGGCGAGGGACTTCGAGCTCCCCCGTCGCGGCGCCTAGAGACTAAAGAGAGATGGACGCCGAAGCTCGCTCGCCAAGGCCTGGTTTCGATTCAGGCCCGCCCGGGGCCATGGGGTCCGGGGCGTCCCCCGCCATGGGCGGCGGCCCGCCGGGCGGCGGCATGCGTGGCGGCATCGGCGGTGGAATGGGGGGCGGCGGCCCGGGCAGCCACCGGGGCATGCGCGGCCCGGGCGGGCGCAACCTCACCGAGGGCCCGATCACCTCGACGCTGATCCTGTTCTCGCTGCCGATGCTGGGCGGCAACGTCCTTCAGCAGCTCAACGTCACCGCCAACCAGTTCTGGGTCGCCCACCTGCTGGGCGCCACCGACATCACCGCCATCGGCAACGCCAACAGCATCATGATGCTGATGATGGGCGCCATCTTCGGCGCGACCATGGCGGCCAACATCCTGATCGCCCAGCAGGTCGGCGCCGGCGACCTGACCCTGGTCAAGCGGATCATGGGCACCGCGGTGTTCTTCTTCGTGGTGCTCTCGGTGACGCTGTCGCTCACCGGCGGGATATTCGCGCCGCACATCCTGGCGGCGATGCGAACGCCGCCGGCGGCGCGCGAACAGGCGATCATCTACCTGCGCGTCGTCTTCGGGGCGATGCCGTTCATGTACTTCTTCCAGTTCCTGCAGATGGCCCAGCGCGGCGCGGGTGATTCCCGCACGCCGTTCTACTTCATGGGCCTGGCGGTGGTGCTGGACATGCTCTTCAACCCGCTGCTCATCGCCGGCGTGCACGGTGCGATCGGCGGCTGGGGCTGGTTCCCGCGGATCCCGGTGCCGTTCCACTTCAACGGCATCGGTGTCGCCGGCTCGGCCGCGTCGACGCTGATCGGGCAGGGCGTCTCGCTGGTGCTGCTGCTGGTCGTCCTCTACCGGCGCAACAGCGTCTTGATGCTGAAGGGCCGCGACCTGCGCTACCTGTGGCCCAGCCTCGAGCTGATGCGCCCGCTGGTGCTGCGCGGCATCCCGATGAGCCTGCAGATGTTCATCATGTCGGCCGCCGGCATGATCATGATCTCGTTCGTCAACGGCTTCGGCGCCGTCGTCTCGGCCGCCTACGTCGGCGGCCTGCAGGTCTGGAACTACATCCAGATGCCCGGCATGGCGATCGGCGCCTCGGTCTCCTCGATGGCCGGCCAGAACGTCGGCGCGGGCCAGTGGCACCGGGTCGAGCGCATCGCGCTCATCGGCCTCATCCTCAGCGTCTGCGTCACCGGCTCGATCGCCATCGTGATCTACCTGATGGGTCCGTTGCCGCTCTACATCTTCCTGCCGGCCAACACGCCGATGATCCCGATCGCGCTGCACATGGACCGCACGGTGCTGTGGGCGTTCGTGATCTTCAACGCCACCTTCGCGCTTTCCGGCATCGTCCGCTCCACCGGCGCGGTCTGGCCGCCGCTGATCATCCTGGTGATCTCGATGCTGGTGATCCGGGTGCCGTTCGCCTACTTCATGATCCCGCACTACGGCCCCGACGCGATCTGGTGGAGCTTCCCGCTCGGCACGCTGACCTCCAGCGCGCTGACCGCGCTCTACTACCGCTACGGCGGCTGGCGGAAGGTGCGCATGCTGCACCACATGCCAGGCGCCGAGCCCGAGGACGTCCCCCAGGCCCTCCCCGCCACCGACGCCGTCGAGCGCGAAGGCCACCTGAGCGGCGAGATCCTCGCCTCCTGAGGCGCAACTCCGCCCGCAGGCCCTGGCGCAACGTCAACCGCGATATATGATCGGCGATAAGGTCCGGCGTCCAAGTCCGGGCCGGCAGGGATGGATTTCAAGCTATGCGATTTGGCATTTTCTATGAGCACCAGCTGCCGCGGCCGTGGACGCCGGGGCTGGAGCAGAAGCTATTCCAGGACGCGCTCACCCAGGTCGAGCTGGCCGACCGGCTCGGCTTCGACAACGTCTGGGAGGTCGAGCACCATTTCCTCGAGGAGTATTCCCACTCCTCGGCGCCCGAGGTGTTCCTCGCCGCCTGCTCGCAGCGCACCAAGCAGATCCGGCTCGGCCACGGCATCGTGCTGATGCCGCCGGGCTACAACCATCCCGCCCGCGTCGCCGAGCGCATCGCCACGCTCGACCTCGTCTCCAACGGCCGCGTCGAGTTCGGCACCGGCGAATCGAGCGCCTGGGCCGAGCTCGGCGGCTACGGCGTGCCGGTGGCCGACAAGCGCCCCGCCTGGCGCGAGGCGGTCGAGCAGTGCGCCAACATCCTCGCCATGGACCCCTATCCCGGCTTCCAGGGCCAGTATTTCTCGATGCCGGCCCGCAACATGGTGCCCAAGCCCGTGCAGAAGCCGCATCCGCCGCTGTGGGTCGCCTGCTCCAACCGTGAGACCATCAAGCTCGCCGCGCGGCTCGGCATCGGCGCGCTGACCTTCGCCTTCGTCGACCCGGCCGAGGCAACCCAGTGGGTGGAGGACTACTACCGGATCTTCAAGGAGGAGTGCGTGCCGATCGGCCATGCGGTGAACCCCAACATCTGCATGGTTTCCTCGTTCGGCGTGCACCACGACGCGCAAGTTGCGCGCCAGCGCTTCCAGGAAGGCTTCCGCTTCTTCCAGTTTGCGCTCGGCTGGCACTACGGGTTCGGCGAGCAGGTCCCCGGCCGCACCAGCATCTGGGATCTGTTCCAGAAGGCGCAGGCCAACATGGCGGCCGGCTCGCCCGCCGCCGGCGGCATCTCCGGCGCGGCGGAGGGCGGCATCGGCACGCCCGACCAGCTGCGCGCGCACCTTCGCAAGTTCGACGCGGCGGGGGTCGACCAGGTGGCCTTCATCCAGCAGGCGGGCCGCAACGAGCACGAGCACATCTGCGAGGCGCTCGAGCTGTTCGCCGGCGAGGTGATGGGCGAGTTCAAGGAGCGCGAGGCCGCGCGGGTGGCGAAGAAGGCCGAGGAGCTCGCGCCCTACGTCGAGGCGGCGTTCAAGCGCAAGGAATGGCTGAAGCCGCTCGCCGACGACGAGATCCCGACGGTCGTCGCCCTCGGCCGCCAGGTCGCCGAGACCGGCGCCGCGCCGGCCGCCGTCCCGCCCGCGCAAGCCCAGCGCGCCGCCGCCAACGTCGCTTGGCGCGAGGCGCTGGAGAAGGCCGGGGAGTAGCGCTGCCTATCCCTCCCCGTGATGGCCATGAAGGGGAGGGATCTATTTCCTCCAGGCCTTGGCGAAGGCGACCACCTGCCGCGCAACCGTTTCCACCTGGAAGGCGTCGCGAGGGTCGATCAGCGAGCCGTCTTCCGCGAACGGCTTGAGCGCGCTGTTGATCGTGGCTCCCAGCGGGGTCGGCCAGCCGCGCAGCGCGTGGACGATCGAGCGCAGGTGGGCGAGCGCCGAGCCGCAGGCCTGCCAGCCGTCGGCCACCACGATGCAGCCGACCGCACGGCCGTCGAGGTAGGGCCGCGCGTCCTCGCGCAGCGGCTCCAGGCTGTCGAGCGCGTTCTTCAAGAGGCCGGAGAGCGAGCCGTGGTAGCCGGGCGTCGCCACGATGACGCCGTCGGCGCCGCGCACCGCCTCGACCAGCGCGGTGCGCTCGGCAGGCTCGTCCGCGTCGTTGGGATTGTAGATGGGCAGCCTGGCCAACAGCTCGCCGCCGATCATCAGCGTGCGTGCGCCGGCCGCCTCCGCCGCCGCCAGCGCCAGGCTCAGCGCCCGCTCGCTCGACGAGGGCGTCCGCACCGTCCCGCCAATGCCGACGATCAGCGGGGCGCGTCCTTCACTCGATGCCATTCACGGCCTCCCGCGCCGCCCTCACGCGGCAAGCAATGCGAGGACTAGCTGTCTGCACCATGCGATGAAAGCGCCGTTTCCGCCCCGTCCACGCAAGGCTGCAACAGCGTTCCCTTCCCCCTTGCGGGGAAGGGGCCCGGGGTGGGGTGGAAGCTGGATGCGCGCCGCACATTCTGCTCGCCCGCAAAGCCCGACAGTCCGGCGCCGACAACCGCACCCCCAACCCCTCCCCGCAAGGGGGAGGGGAGGCGCGATTGACGGCGATGAGGGTTGTCGAGTGCCTAAGCGTCGGCCGTGGCCTTGGCGGCCGCAGACTTCAGCTCGTCGATCTGCGACGAGTACTTGTCGAGCGCCGCTTCGCGCAGCTTCGGCAGGTGGTAGCTCGGGAATAGGTCGTTGTCGGGCTTGTAGTCCTTCAACACCTGCTTCGCGACGGTGACCTTGTGCACCTCGGTCGGGCCGTCGGCGATGCCCATCACCATCGCGCTGGTCAGCATGCCCATGAACGGCATCTCGTTGGAGACGCCCATGGCCCCGTGCAGGTGCGCGGCGCTGGCGGCGATGTCATGGTAGACCTTCGGCATCGCCACCTTGATCGCGGCGATGTCCTTGCGCACCAGGTTGTAGTCCTTGTGCTTGTCGATCAGCCACGCGGTGCGCAGCACCAGCAGGCGGAACGACTGCAGCGCAATCCATGCATCGCAGATCTGCTCCTGCACCACCGCCATGTCGGCCAGGCGCCCGTCGCGGGTCTGGCGCGAGACCGCGCGGCGGCACATCAGGTCGAAAGCCTTCTGGCATGCGCCGACGGTGCGCATCGCGTGGTGCACGCGGCCGCCCGAAAGGCGGGTCTGCGCCACCAGGAACGCGCCGCCGCGCGGGCCCAGCAGCGCCTCGGGCCCGACCTCGACGTTCTCGTAGCGGATGTAGGCGTGGCCGCCGCCCTCGCCCGCGCCGACGCCGATGCCGCGCAGGATGTTCACGCCCGGCGTCTTGGTCGGCACCAGGAAGATCGAGGTGCGCTGGTGGATGTCCTTATGGTCGGGGTCGGTGACCGCATAGACCACCAGCACCGAGCTCCCATAGGCGCCCGACGAGAAGTATTTCTCGCCGTTGATCACCCACTTTCCGTTCTTCTCTTCGGCGCGGGTCTTGAAGGTGGTGGGGTCGGAACCGCCGGCCGGCTCGCTCATCGAGAACGCCGAGCGGATGTCACCGTTCAAGAGCGGCCACAGCCACTTCTCCTTCTGCTCGGGCGTGCCGTAGTGGGCGATGATCTCGGCGTTGCCGGTGTCAGGCGCCTGGCAGCCGAACACCGAGGGCGCCATGCCGACGCGGCCCAGCTTCTCGTTCATCAGCGCCAGCTTCAGCTGGCCGTAGCCCTGGCCGCCCAGTTCCGGACCCAGGTGGCAGGCCCACAGGCCCTGCGCCTTCACCTCGTCCTGCAGTGGCTTGATGAACTTCTCGCGGGCGCCGGGGACCATCAGAGCGCGGCCGAGGTTGGTCAGCGGCTCGACCTTCTCCTCCATGAACTCCTCGATCCAGTCGAGCTTATTCTGGAACTCTGGATCGGTCTCGAAATCCCACGCCATGCGGTGTCTCCTCATGGTCCGCCATCGGCGGCGGACGTTCTGCTTAAGCCTTGCGATGGTTGCATTATCGGGCGCCGCATAGGGGGAGGCAACCGGCCGCAAACGCTTGTTTGAAAGAATCGGCGCGCGCCTGGATGCCCCTGGACGAACGGCGTTCGAGGCGCCATGTCGCCCCCGATGCCCGACGCCCATGCGATTGAACGGCTGGTGATCTTCGGCGCCACCGGCGACCTTGCCGCGCGCATGCTGATCCCGTCCCTCTACTTCCTCGACGCAGACAACCTGTTGCCGAAGGACCTGAAGATCCTCGGCTCGGCGCGCACCGACATGGAGCGCGAGAAGTTCGTCGAATACGTCCACGAGCTGCTGAAGAAGCGGCCCGAGGGGCTCGACGACGCGGCCTGGGCGCGGTTCTCCGAGCGGCTCGACTACCGGTCCGCCGACGTCACCAACGCCAAGGGCATGAAGGGCGTCGCCGAGCACGTCGGCGACAAGCCGACCGTGTTCTACCTGGCGCTCTCGCCCAGCATCTACGGCGCGGTCTGCAAGACGCTCGACGAGGCGGGGCTGGCCTGCGGCGAGTGCCGGATCGTGATGGAAAAGCCGCTCGGCCACGACCTGGCGAGCTCGGAGGCGATCAACGCCGAGGTGGCTTCGGTGTTCGAGGAGAGCCGCGTCTTCCGCATCGACCACTACCTCGGCAAGGAGACGGTGCAGAACCTCCTGGCGCTGCGCTTCGCCAACACCCTGTTCGAGCCGCTCTGGAACAACCTCGCCATCGACCACGTGCAGATCGCCGTGGCCGAGACCGAAGGGGTCGGCGAGCGCTGGCGCTACTACGACGACTACGGCGCGCTGCGCGACATGGTGCAGAACCACATGTTGCAGCTGCTCTGCCTGGTGGCGATGGAGCCGCCGGCCGATGCAGGCGCCGACTCGGTGCGCGACGAGAAGGTGAAGGTGCTGAAGGCGCTGCGCCACTTCGAGCGCTCCAGCGCCCAGCAGCTGTCGGTGCGCGGCCAGTACCGCGCCGGCGTGGTCGAGGGCCGCCAGGTGCCGTCCTACGTCGAGGAGAAGGGCTCGGCCAGCGACACCGAGACGTTCGTCGCGCTGCGCGCCGACATCGACAACTGGCGCTGGGCGGGCGTGCCCTTCTACCTGCGCACCGGCAAGCGGCTGCCCGAGCGCCGGACCCAGATCGTCATCCAGTTCAAGCCGCTGCCGCACCTGATCTTCGGCGAGCGCGCCGAGGAGGACGTCGCCGCCAACCGGCTGGTTATCGACCTGCAACCCGACGAGGACATCTCGCTGCTGCTCATGAACCGCCGCCCGGGCATTTCCGGCAACCGGCTGCAGGCGCTGCCGCTCAGCCTGTCGCTGGCCGACGGCGGGCGCCGGCGGATCGCCTACGAGCGGCTGCTGCTCGACATCTTCGCCGGCAACCAGGCGCTGTTCGTGCGGCGCGACGAGGTGGAGCGGGCCTGGGGCTGGATCGACTCGATCGCCGACGCCTGGGCCGACCTCTCGATGACCCCCAAGCCCTATGCGGCCGGCAGCTGGGGCCCCGCCGGCGCCTTCGCGCTGCTCGAGCGCACCGGGCGCGCGTGGCTGGATGAGTAGGGTCGCGATCGAAACCTTCCCAGGCGCCGAAGCCGCGGCCGCCGCCGCTGCGGACGCGATCGTCGACCAGCTGCGCGGCGCTGGCCCGAAGCGGCTGATGGTCACCGGCGGGCGCGGGCCGGGGCCGGTGTACGACCGGCTGGCGAACGCCGAGCTCGACTGGGCGAATGTCACCGTGACGCTCAGCGACGACCGCTTCGTCCCGCTCGCCGCGCCGGAGAGCAACGAGGCGATGGTCCGCGCGCGGCTGCTGCAGCACCGCGCCGCCGCCGCGCGCCTCGTCCCGCTGAACGGGACCGAGCCGACGCCGGCTGCGGCCGCCGCGGCGATCGAGCCGGCCATCCGCGCGCTGCTGCCGTTCGACGCGACGCTGCTCGGCATGGGGCCGGACGGCCACATCGCCTCGCTCTATGCGTCGAGCGCCGGCGTCGCCGCCGACCTCGACGCCGACGCGTCGCATCTGGCGGTCGGTGTGCAGAGCCCGGGCTGGGAGCCCTACGTGCCGCGCATCAGCCTGACCGGCCGCGCCCTTTTCGACGCCGGGCTGATCATCCTGCTGGTCGGCGGCAAGCAGAAGCGCCACGTGATCGAGCAGATTCTCGCCGATCCAGCGTTCAACCCGCCCGCAGCCGCGTTGATACGGCAGGCGCACAGCCCGGTGCGCATCCTCTGGTCGCCAGATGCTGCGTAACGGCGCGGCCTAGCGGCGCTGCCCCTCCAAGAGGTCTCGTCCGATGCATCCCGTCACCCTCGAAGTCACCGAGCGCATCGCCGCGCGCAGCCGCGAGGCGCGCGCCGACTACCTGGAGCGCATGGATGCGGCCCGCCAGGCGGGGCCCGGCCGCGCCAAGCTGACCTGCGCCAACTTCGCCCACGCCTTCGCCGCACTGCCGGGCGAGGACAAGGCGAGCATCCGCAACCCCGCCGCGCCCAACGTCGCCATCGTCTCGTCGTACAACGACATGCTCTCGGCGCATCAGCCGCTGGAGCGCTTCCCGGCGATCATCAAGGCTGCGGCCCGCGAGGTGGGCGCCACCGCGCAATACGCCGGCGGCGTGCCCGCCATGTGCGACGGCGTCACCCAGCAGCGGCCGGGCATGGAGCTGTCGCTGTTCAGCCGCGACGTGATCGCCATGTCGACCGCGGTGGCGCTGACCCACGACGCGTTCGACGGCGCGCTGATGCTGGGTGTCTGCGACAAGATCGTGCCAGGCCTCTTCATCGGCGCGGCCCTCTTCGGTCACCTGCCGACCATCTTCGTGCCGGCCGGCCCGATGACCTCGGGCGTCTCCAACAGCGAGAAGGCGCGCATCCGCGGCCTCTACGCCGAGGGCAAGCTCAGCCGCGAGGAACTGCTCGACGTCGAGATGAAGGCCTACCATGGCCCCGGCACCTGCACCTTCTACGGCACCGCCAACTCCAACCAGATGCTGATGGAGATGATGGGCCTGCACCTGCCGGGGGCGGCGTTCGTGCACCCGAACACGCCGCTGCGCGATGCGCTGACCGCCGCCGCGCCGAAGCGGGCGGTGGAGACCGGGCCGCAGGCCAACGCCTACACGCCGATGTCGGCGGTTGTGAACGAGAAGAGCCTGGTCAATGCGCTGGCCGGCCTGATGGCGACCGGCGGCTCGACCAACCACACGCTGCACCTGGTGGCGATGGCGCGGGCGGCGGGGCTGACGATCACCTGGGAAGACTTCGACGACCTCTCGCGCGTCACGCCGCTCATTGCCCGCGTCTATCCGAACGGGAACGAGGACGTGAACGCCTTCCATGCCGCCGGCGGCATGGCCTTCGTGGTGCGCCAGTTGCTGGACGCCGGCCTCGCGCACGAGGACGTGGTCACGGTGGCGGGGGAGGGGCTGCGGCTCTACCAGAAAGAGCCTTTCCTCGACGACGGCCAGCTGGTCTGGCGCGACGGCGCCGCCAAGAGCCTTGCGCCCGATATCTTGCGCCCGGCCGACGATCCGTTCGACGCGGAGGGCGGCATCCGCATCCTGAAGGGCCCGCTCGGCCGCGCGGTGATCAAGGTCTCGGCGGTGAAGAGCGAGCACCAGGTGGTCGAGGCGCCGGCGCTCTGCTTCGACGACCAGGAAGAGCTGCTGGCCGCGTTCAAGCGGGGCGAGCTCGACCGCGACTTCGTGGCGGTGGTCCGCTTCCAGGGGCCTAGAGCCAACGGGATGCCCGAGCTGCACAGCCTGACCCCGACGCTCTCGGTGCTGCAGGACCGCGGCCGCAAGGTCGCCCTCGTCACCGACGGGCGCATGTCCGGCGCCTCCGGCAAGGTGCCGGCCGCCATCCACCTCACCCCCGAAGCCGCCGCCGGCGGCCCACTGGCGAAAGTGCGCGACGGCGACGTGATCCGCCTCGACGCGCGCGCCGGGACGCCGACGATCAAGGTGGATGAGCGCGAGCTGGCGGCTCGCGAACCCGCGCGGGCGGGCCGTCCCGGCTCCGGCTACGGCCGCGAACTGTTCGGCTGGGCGAGAGGCTCGGTCAGCCCGGCGGACGA
>Ga0134126_10005075_pt1 | contig 16439 bp, 27 predicted proteins | sample KB31752_FD_96881 | JGI IMG/M metagenome (GOLD analysis project Ga0134126, IMG submission 96881) | Terrestrial soil microbial communities with excess Nitrogen fertilizer from Kellogg Biological Station, Michigan, USA - KB3-175-2 | ecosystem: Environmental > Terrestrial > Soil > Unclassified ...
GGCCTATCTAAAGAACTTCTTTCACGACCACAACGGTCAAGAGCGCTCCGCCGCCGATGATTGCTGCCCACACGTACCAAGGCCACGTCGACGGGTTTGAAATTTCAAAACTCGATGCGTCCGGATTTGCGCCAGTCCACGTAATCCCGAAAGCCCCCGGCGCGCTGAATGTGTCGAGCGCGGTGTTCACGTCGCTATTTGCTTGCGCCAGTGCATCGGCCTGCGACATATTTCCGGCGCTCGCCTGCACCAGTCCGCCAGCTTCGCCCTGAATTATTGCGGCCTTGGTGTCCGGTGGAACGACGCCGTGAAGCGCGTACCATTCATCGTTCAACTGGCCCGCTAAGGTGTCGGAGGTCCCCGCGCGGTTGCCGAACATCCACGCCCAGAAATTCTGAGTTATCGAAGCTGGTGCGGAGGGATCAGGGCCGCTCAGGCCTCTCGATTGATCTCTTAAATACATGCGCACCCCGCTAATTCGGGTGTATACTCCCGCAACCCCGCAAAAGGAGATGGCCTATGAAACCCCCAGCCGTAGCACTTATTTCCCTCGCTGCTCTTCTGCTTGGCGTTGCCGGCGGAGTTCTGTTCGACAGCTCTAAAACTAAACAGGCCTACGAGGAAATGATCAAAGCCGAGAAACTTGAATCCAGCACCGAGGCCAACCTCATTCAAACGCGTAGCGAATTGTCCGAGGCGCGCAGCAGTGCGATTCAGGACACCGCGATTGCGGCGGAGGCAAACAGGAAGCTCTCGGAGCTGCAGTCCCAACTTGATGCGAGACAAGACGCCGCGCAGGATCAGGCTCCGTCCGTTCAGTTCACACCGGGAATTACCTTCACGACCGAGAGCAACGCTCCCATCGACCCAGATGCGATACAGCACTGGTGCCGCGCCAGCGCCTCTCCCGAGTGGTGCGCGAAGGCTCTTCAGGCCATAGCTGCTCGGCTTGCCCAAAGTGACAAACCCAGCGACAAGATCGCTCTTAAACTTTTGCAGGCCTACATTCACTAGCCGAATTTGGTTCGTGAGGAACATTTTCGTTTTGACTACACCACCATCGGCAGCTTCGCCTTGCCTCCGCTGAACATAGACAGCGCGAAAGCGCCGCCAACAAAGAGCGCGATCATTCCCCAGTTGGCGCTGTGCTTCACGGCAACCAGCGTGGGCATGATTCCAGCCTGGCCGCCTGGCTGCCACTGATAGCCGCTAGGTGGCGCGGAAAGCGTGGAAGGATCGTAGGCGTAATCGCCCATGCCGGCTGTCTTCCGATTCGTGCCGTAATCGCTGGCGTACGCCGTCAATGGATCGGACTGATACATTTTGTTTTCCTTTCCGCCTTACCGGCGGCTCCCGCTTGCAGCAGCAAGCAAAACCAGCACACCCGCCCCACCGATCACCCACGGCAAAATACTGGTCGACGTCGGATTCGTCGACGCCGCCGGCACTGCCTTGATTCCTGCCGGCGTATTCGGTGCAAAGAGCGCCGCGATCGCGTTCCTGATCGTCCCCACGAGAGACCCTGTGCTATTGACAGTTCCACTGCCTGTGAGGGCCGCTCCGCTAGATGTAATTCCCACGCCGTTGGCGCCGATCAGCGCCGATTCGTAATTGGGTCCGTACGTTCCCGTCGCCAGGTTGGTTCCTGCGAGCTCGGCTAGATCGGAAGCTGTAATCGGCGCGCCAGGTGCATCGCCGCTTAGGTCGAGTGGTACATAAGTCGCAAGCGGTTCGTATGCGCTGGGATCGTTGCCGAATCCGTCGTTGGGGCCGGGGATCGAGGCCTCTATACTGTTGTATACAGACGGGCTCACGGCTTGCCCCATCCCGATCTTGGGAGTGCCGCCGGGCCACATCGCGTAGCCTTCGAGACCGCCGCTGGGGCCCACTGTGGCGCGCGGACGCTTCGAGCAGCACGCGCGCTCGCCAAAGAAAAGCGTGCCCATGCCACATGCCGCCGATTTTTTCCGCGCAACTAAATTCATCGGTCTCCGCCGAAATGTTCCCTGACCTTCTGCATCCAATCGCGACGATCTTTCGCATCGCGCAACTCACGAAGCATCTGCCGCGCCATCAATCGCGCCGCACCCATCGCTTCAGCCTGCGAGCGAAATCCTTTTTCGCGCGCCAGGCCGAATCCCGATCGCGGAAACGCAAACGCGGTCCAGTGCATGCCATTCTGCAGCGCCAAGATCGCGATGGTTGTTTCGCGTCTCATCGGCGGCGATGACCTCCGCTGCCGGAGTGAAAAATCATCAGCGCGAATGCGCCAGCGCCCGCGGCCCACACGTAATTCGGCAGTGTGAAACTCAAGATCGTGGATTGCTGCTGCAGCCAGTTCATCACCTGCGACCACGGACTTGTGCCTGGTCCGCCCGTGCTCGCCGTCTGGATCTGCCACTGGCCGTTTTGCACGTTGTAGGCCCACGTGTTTCCGGCCGGGTCCGTATAAAGTTCGTCGGTGGGATACGTCGCCGGAGGCGGCGCTGCGACGGCTACCTGCGTCCCGCTCGGTGTGGTGGCTTGCACCGTAGAGGGCTGCGAGGATGGCTGTGTCGTTTGCGTCGGCGCCGGAGACGTGGTGGGAACTATGCCGTAACTCGTGGGAGGCGCGGGCGTCGCGATCGGATTCGCGACAACCGGCAACCAGTTCTGTCCGGTGAAAGGCTGCGGCGCTTCGAGCTGCGAAGGCTGCTGCGGCACGGGCGTGACGAATTCAATCGGCGTTGGCGCAGTCGCAGGCGCGCTCACTACGCGCGGAAATACAAAGCCGGGAGCGGTGCGGATCATCATCGGCGATGGCTCCCGCCGCTGCCGCGCAATGCCAGCGCACCAACCAGCAGTACCCCTCCGATCAGAATTAGCGTGGAGCTCGGAATGCCCAGCCAGTTGTAAAGCGGATCAGTGGATAAAGAAGATCCTGCACTCGGAGCAATCACCGGCTGATTCGGATTCGTGGTCACGCCACCGTAAAGATTCTGTGGCGCTGCGCGTTCCGCCGCGATGATGTCCGCCGTGCCGATCGCTCCGGCGCTGAGCGCATTCGCCAGCATCGAATCGTTGGAACCATCGCCCATCCCAGCCACGCGCTGTGCATACGCGCTCAGGCCGATCGGCTTGATGTTCCCCGGCACGTCCTGGTGAAAATTGGAATCGAGGTCCCAGTAGCGCTTGCGGTAATACGCTTCGGGTGCGCGGCCAAACATTGCATCGGGACGCGCCACGTCCAGCGCGATCCAGTGTCCGTCGCAATTCGCTTCGCAATAGACATGTGTGAATTCGCTCGGCTGATCGGGGTGCGATGCGATCGTCACCAGCCGGCATTGAATGCCCACCGTCTCGAGCAGGGAAGGCAACAGCGTGGCGTTGAGGTTGGTGCAGTCGCCCGCTTTCACGCGCAGGATTTCGTCCACGCTGCGCAGCGTCTGGCAACCCACCACCATCGAGACGAAGCGGAAATTCTTTTGCACCCAGTCGAAGATGGCGCGCGCTTTATCCGTCTCGGAAAACTGATTCGTATTCTGGATGAGCTCGATGCCGAGGCGATTGTTTTTGATGTCGCGCTTGGCGCGCTGCACGAGCTGGCGGATCTTCGCGATCGTCTGCGAAGTGCCCCAGTCGCCCCCGGCAAGCCAGAAGCGCTGGACCGAATCTTTTACGTTAGCAATCGCGCTCAGCATTATGTGTTTGCCGGAGAGCGGCGCAAATCCGGGGAGGGGATGAACCCGGAGGCGTGTTACGCGCAGGTTGTGGAATCCGCGCGCCTTGCGCCTGCTCTCCAGCGCTGCGCACATTTCACGCACTGGTGGCATGCAACGCAAGGAAGCTGGTTGCGAACAAAACAGTTCGAACCGCGGTGCAATCGGGTGAACTATTGAAACCTATATGCCTATTGCCTTATATTCACGGTGTGGAATCCGCCTCAAAGCGTGGGAATCAGACCAAATGAGCCAATATGCCCAGACAAGCCGTCGCCTCGCCTTCTACGGGTGTGGTTAAGCAGACAGTTACCCAGGAAAGTTACATTCCCGCCGCAGACGCCGCCCGCGGAGAACTCGCCGGCGTCGATCTTTTTGACTTCATGGAAACCACCACGGAATCCCAGTGGGCCGATCAAAACATGATCATGTATCTCTACCGCAACAATGAGAATGGCCCCTACCTCACGAAATTCGTAAAGCCCGTGACGCGCGAATATATCCGCGACGATGCCGAGGTGGTCGTGGGCGGGCAGACCGTCGGCAAGGGATTCGGCGGCGGGGACTATCACTATTTTTTAAAGCGGGGAAGCGAACGCCTGAAGCAAGGCACGTTTAAGATCGAAGGCTTCCCGAAGCGCTACGATGGCACCATGCCGATCGGCCAGCTTCCGTCTGGCGGAAATAATTCAGAGCTAGTGGCGATGGTGAAGATGATGCTCGATGAAATGCGAGCAGCTCGCAGCACGCCCAGCAACGCCAATCTGGAAAGCGCACAGCTCACGAAAATCAGTTTCGAAATGCTGATGTCTGCGCAGAAACAGGCTAACGACACGATGGCGGCCGCGATCGACCGCCTATCGAAACAGGATGGCCACGCAATGTCGCCGATCATGCAGCAGATTTTTACTGCCTTCCTTCCCGCTGGAATCAGCCTGCTCACAAAAGTGCTCGAGCCGAAAGATACGATCCAGACGATGGGAGAAGTGGCGAAGCTGATGACGATGGTGAAGGGAATGAGCGGCGAGACCGCGGCGCCCGATACCGGAGCCTCGATCATGACGGCGCTGGCAAACAACGGCCCTGCGTGGCTGCAGGGAATCAGCGGCGTAATCGCGCAGCTCAATAAGGCCGGCGAAATCGCTGCCATCAATCGCAACGCCGCAGCCGCGCAACGTACGCCCATGCGCAACGTGACGCCTGGTGCACAGCCTCGGCCGGCACAGCCACAACCACAGTCTACTTCCGCACCGGCAACAACGCAGGCAGCTTCCGGGCCAGGAGATCTACCTCCGTTTGAAATGCAATTCGTTTCGTGTGGCGATGCGGAGCTCGATCAGATCGCGCGCGAGTTTTGCGAATTCCTCGTGCAGGGTGCCGGTGGTGATGAAGCGGCGGCGTATTTTGTGCAGAAGGGCGGCAAGTGTACGGAGCTAATGAAGGGCCTTGCCGGATTGACCTTCGAGCAGCTCTGCCAGGCGGTGGAAGCGGGCGCGATCCATCCGGTCCTGCCGCAACTCAAGAATCATCCCAGCTACGCCGCGTTCATACGCCAGTTCTACGATACGGTGATGCTGCAGGCGGCCACACCGGGAACAGGATCTCCGTCACAATGACCACCAAAACAAGATGCCCCATCTGCGGCCACGAGACAACGATGGCTCGCGTCGAGCGCGGCTTGCGCAAGATCGTCAATCAAACCGTCGACGGTACATATAAACGTCTCAAACAACTCTCAAAAGCACTCGCTAAAAAGTAGCCGAGCGTCTGTGGATCTATGCGGGACGCATCCGTGGAACTATGCATGGTCGGGCACAACTGCGGATGCATAGCTATTACTGGTGTGCTTTTTAATATCTGTCCACGCTATTGGGCGCCTGACTCTTGACAACGTACCGGAACTACTGTAAATACACTGCCCGCGTCGCAATACAGCTTCTCCCGTATGGCGACCCTCTCCTCGACGAGATAAGGCTGTCGGAGCTGGATTCGCCCCCAGCTCCCGGCCCACTAGGGCGAAAATGGGAACAGCAGTTTCGTTCGATCGCAATCGCAAATCACCGTCCGAAGATTCCGACAAACTGCCGCAGAATCTAGAAGCCGAACGAACCATTCTCGGCGCCGTACTCCTAAACAATTCCTCTTTCGCTCGAGCATCCGCAATCATCGGCACTTTGGATTTTTTCCTGCCGCAGAACAAGCACATCTGGCAACGCATGGCCGAAATGAGTCAGGCTAGGACGCCGATCGACGCGATCACTCTGATCGAAGCGCTTGAACGCGAGGGAATGCTAGAGGCCTCCGGAGGTCCCGGTTACATAGCGCAGCTCAGTGATGGAATACCGATCATTACGAACATCGAACATCACGCCAGAATCGTTGCCGAAAAAGCGCAGCTGAGAAATCTGGCACGAGAAGCCGATGCGCTGGAGAAACTGGCGATGGCTCCAGGAGCGGATCTCGAATCAGTACAACGCATCATTGCAACGATCACGGACATTCCAAAGGCTACAGGAAAGAATCCGGCCGTCGTGGTAGGGTTCCGCTCACTGCTCACGATGAAGATGCCCGAACTCGAATACGCGATCGAACCGCTGCTCACCACAGGCGGCAGTGGCGAAATCTACGGATGGCGCGGGACAGGCAAAAGCCTTGTAGCTACAAAAATGGCGTTAGAGATGGCGTGCGGATTCAAGGTACTGTTTGAGCATCCTCACGCGGGAGGGAACTGGCCGGTCGCGCGGCGCTACAAAATCCTGTATGTCTACGGCGAAATGCACGGATCCATGATCCAGCTCCGCGCTCAGCAAATGGCGGCTGGTATGGGACTCTCACGAGTTCCCGATGATGAATACTTCGGCACAATGTGTAAGGATTTTCAGCAAGGATGGCGGCCAAGAATAAAAGACGCGAAGGATCGCCACTTTGTAGAGCAGGTCATAACCGAAGGCGGATACGAAGGCGTAATCTTCGACAACCTGTCCACGCTGTGGCCCGTGCCCGCGGAAAAGGAAGGCGAACGGAATGCCATTTTGAACGACTGGTTTACAGACCTCAACCAGAGCGGGATTTGGTGCATCTACCTGCACCATGCCGGCAAAGGCGGAACTCAGCGCGGCGATTCCTCAAAGGAAGATATTCTCGATTTTGTTATTCGCCTCACGCGGCCGCACGCGAAGAAAGAGAGTCCGAACCTCTGTTGCCAGTTCGACATTGAAAAAATGCGTGGCGAATGCAAACAGCCAGGATGGATCGCCCCATTCGAAGCCTCGCTCGAAACTATCGACGACAAAGCGACCTGGACGTTCCGCACCGCAAAAGACGCACAGTTGGTCTCTGCCTTTGAGATGTTCCGCGACGGTGCCAAACCGGACGCCATCTACGCCGAACTGGGGATCGCTCGATCAACCGGCTATCGTTATTTCGCCAAGTTTAAGGAAAATCCGATCGCACTGCACTGGATCAACCAGCAGGACTAGTCCCTCCTCATTCTTGTCCCACATTTTTAGAGTGAGACTTTTCGTGAGACTCCACAACTATCTGTATCACCTATACTTACGAGAACTCGGTCCTATAGCGTAGATCTCTGAGACTACATCTAAATACATACTGATCATACGGTTACGAGTATTCTGTCCCATTAGACCTGTTTTCCCTTGGAACATCATCCGGATTCTATGGGAATTGGTATAAAAACAGGATACAAAGCAGGATCGGAGTCCCTCTCTCACTGAGACAGAAAAAGGCTTAACTCTCTCTCTTTATAGGGAGATGGGTGATATTTAGATCGTAACACCTGAGACAACGATGTTTTATAACTCCTTTTGTTTCAACATTAACATGCAGTAGTATGAGACTACCGACGTGAGATAGCCTGGGACAGCCCCTGTTTATGCGTGTGTTTGAGTCCTCGGGTTAAGAATATTTGCATTAATGTGAGACTTTTCCCCTTGACATGGTTATACGCCTATTAGATATTGAGTGCGCCCTAGGGGAATGCATGTACTAAATGCCGAAAAGCACACACATCTCGGACGGCTTGCACATTGTCAAGTTGATGGCCAGGAAGAATAACTGCACTACCACGATTCCGATGGACGTTTGCAAGGAGATGAGATTCCGGCCTGGAGTAGACCGGGTTTTAATGGCGGCTATGGCTAACTGCCTTGTTATCTGCAAGGCGGACTCTTTTGATCCGGACGTGGCGCTTCAGGAATTTAGCCGCAAGCTCGACGAATTAGGCGAAGTCATCGTCAGCACATCCGCAAAAACTTCAACAAAGGCGCGGGCTTAATATGATGAGACCCGTTCAAGAGCTACTCCTCTCCCGCTCGCGAAACATAATATTCACTAAGTGGCACTGTATCAATAAGTTGAGTCAAGATACACCCCCCCCTGGATTCAAGTCAAGCGGTGACAAAAAACATTACGCTCGACGTTTTCTGGCGTGCCTTTGTTCACTACGCCAGAACTCGTATTGGTGCTGTGTAGCCGTCACGGTGGGCTTGGCTTCACTGTTCGTTGCGTTGGTTTCATGTGTCTGGACCTCGATCACTTCCTGTGGTTTTGCTTCGATTGCGGCGACGAGCTTCTCGCCGTTCTGTATGAACCAATCGATCACCATCTGTTTGGCCTGCGATTCAACCCAAAGCTCGAGGATGCGGTTCACGCGTTCCACTGCAAATGCGGGACTGCTGTCACTGACCGAATTGCGCATTTCTTTTAAGCCGATAGAAGAAGTTTCCAGCAACAGCTCAACGGATATGTCGATCACCTTGGGACCCTTTCCGCGGAGGCGGGTGCTATTAGCACAGCAGTCATAAGCAAGGCAACGGTGTACCACGAGTACTTGCGGTACTGGACGGGGCGAAGGGCGAAATGGGCGAAGCGAATAAACCAAAAACTTTCCGGCTGAGCGACGAGACGATCCGCCAGCTTGCCGAGTTGCAAGGCGTGCTCGGTCCGATGTCTGTGAATCCCACCGATACGCTGCGGATTGTGATCGCTCTGGCTCATGCCGATGTTTGCGAGGGCCAGAAGGTACAGCCGCTGTGGAGCGCGTTGCAAGGTTTACAAAGCAAGACTTTGTATGACGCTCCCACTCAACACACGCTCGCGTTTCCTTCGCAGTGGGAACGCCAGATGGATTCGTGGATGCGGGACGCGCGCGAAGCTAACAAGCGCCACGATCTGATGCGCGCACGGATCCGAGAGCGCCGCGTGGCCGAGGCGGACCGGAGGCGCGCATGAGTTCGCCAAAAGTTGTCGCCGTCACGCCGCCGGATATAAAACCCATCGAGCGTATGTACATCGCGAAAGTGAATCCCCATGCGTTTGCGATCGGGCTTCCCGTGCCGACGGATCTGGGCGCCGCGGCCGACATCTTCCCCGGCGCCGCTTCGTCGCGCTACGCGCAGTGGGCGAATGCCTGGTGATCTGCCCTGTGGATTCGATCGCAGAAGCCGATGTGCGCAGGGAATCCGACGAGAAGTTCGCGGAGGCGGTCGCGCAATGGCGCAAGGTGCGCACATGAACGACGCCGGCGTGCGCAAGATTCTCGATTCGCAGTGGTGTCCTGTGTGCGCGGAGCGGAAAGAGCGAGGCCGTTCACTCTGCCGAACATGCTTCGACCGGCTGCCGCTGAACCTGAAGCGCGGTACGTACCTGAAGCTCGGCGCCGGCCTGAATCGGATGCTGCAGCGCGCGATTGACTGGCTAAAAGCCGCGCGCGTGCCACACGTTCACAGCGACGATCACGTTCTCGGAGGGAGTGCATGACACCAGCCCAGCGATACCAGACAAGCTTTGAGCCGCTCGAGCTTTCACAAGCGGAATACGAAGCACAGCAGCAGGCACTAAAGGCGTTGGTACGTCGAGAGAGCAAAGAGTGGCGCCGCGCAGCCCGCAACCGCGCGTGGAGAATCGTCGCGTATCTGGCGGGTACGGGCGTGCTGCTCTGGATCGCCGAATCGATCCAGCACGCGAATCGGATGGCGCAATGAGCGCCAGTGTCATGTCCGGGGTGTGCAGGGTCTGCCGATGCACGGACGAAGCGCCCTGCGTTCTGAATGCTGGCGGCTACGTAGTGGGTGACGCAGCGAAAACGTGCGTATGGATCGATGACGCACACACTCTCTGCTCTAGCCCAACCTGCGTCGCCGAGATTCCGATGAGTGAGTTGTGCGAGATGACTCTTTCGGAATACGAGTGGCACCGCTTGGAAGTGGCTCTATCGGAGGTTCCGCTATGAGGCTAATCACAAAAGGTGTTGGCGTTCCATGGGCCTACTTGTGGAGTTCGCTAAAGCTGCTGTTGATGCTCACCGGCGTGGGAGCGCTGTGCGGATGGTTCGCGCAGCCGGTGCCGTGGTGGATCGTCGTGCCCGAGGTGGCGCTGCTTATTGCGGCGTACTGGACGTGCTTTCTGCTGGTGAGCTGGTGGGGAGAGCGTCGCTATAAGAACGAAATATGGCAGGCGCAACGCGCCATCGACGAGCGCATCGCGCTGATCCGCGCTGGCATGAGGAATCGCCTTGTCTACATTGATGGCCAAGGCAACGAAATTCGCAAGTGGGAGCCGGCGTGAAGCGCGGAGGCAAGTTCTGCCAGGCGCCTGATCGGGACGCGCCACGGATTCGCTGCGGTTATCCGCTCCCTTGCCCGTACCACGGCATGAACGGCAAGAGGATCGTTCGTATCGGCGTGATCGTGGATCAGCGCAAGGGAAGTGGACGAAGAAAAGCGGACCGGGACGCGTGTGGCGAACTAGGTCCGGATACGAGTTTAGCCTGAGCAGGCTTTCCCCTCTCAGACTAACGGGCTCTGTCCAAGGAGACTCTGTATCCGTCGACGGATGCGGATGGAGCCCGAGACTTTCGGCCCGCAAGCGGCTCACCGTAAAGACGCGAGCGTGCAATCAAGGCCGGGACATGGCGGCGTGGTATAGGACGCCGCCACGAATTTGCCCTTGCTGTATTTCGCGATTAGCGCCTGGGTCGTCGAGCCGGGGCGCTGCCGATCGGCGAGGGACTCAGAGGGCGGCGCGTCTTCACAATCTACGTGGAGGGCGAACGCGCCGCCCAGTTCTAACGGAGGGTGCGTTGGCAAAGAGGATACAGCGCAAACGGACGAAAGGCTGGAAGACGCCGCGGGGTGCGGTGTACGTGGGCAGGCCCAGTAAATGGGGGAATCCTTATCCGGTGAGCGCGTGGCAATCGCAACAGCGAGCGGTAGAGAGCGATTCCGTGAGTCGATCACTTATCTATTCCGCGAAGAGATTAAGCGGGAGCTGCGAGGGAAGGATCTCATGTGTTGGTGCCGACTCGATCACCCGTGTCACGCGGACGTGCTTTTAGAGATTGCGAATTCATAGAGATTCCTTTGTCGAAGGCAAAGGGATAGCTGAGTGCTTCTGGCAGGGCTCAGCGTGCGGAACGCCTGATCGTCGACTAGAGACGCGAATCCTAGCGCGGCATCTGGCGCACAACTAAAAAGGCGGGGCGGTGCCTTTCCGTGGGGAAAGGCACTCCCAAACGCCCCGCCCCAAATTCGAGAGGCCATGGCTCATCACAAGTTCACGGCGCGAGAGATCGGGGTTATCCGGCGGATGTATCCATCAACGGAAACAGAAAGTATAGCGCGTCGCCTCAGGCTTCCCACTGCATCGATCTATCGGAAGGCTCATCTCCTCGGCCTGAGAAAGTCGGAAGAGTGTAAGTACCGCATTCTGCACAAGTGCGGACAGCAGGTAGCGAACCATCCACGCGCGATAGCCGCGCGCATCAAGCCCGGAACTGCTCCACCTAATAAAGGGAAAAAGATGCCTGCAGGATGGTCGCCGGGCCGCACGCGCGAAACACAATTTAAAAAAGGCCAGCGATCGCGAAACTGGATGCCGCTCGGCAGCCTGAAGATCGTAGATGGATATTTCTACATAAAGATCTCCGTGGCACCGGAGCCTCCCGACAAAAAAGGTGAACAATCTCCAAACTGGAAACTGCTGCATTTCAAGGTGTGGGAGGATGCCGGCAACCCTCCAGTTAACTCGCGTACGCATGTGCTCGCTTTCAAAGACGGCAATCGGAAGAACTGCATATTAGAGAATCTGGAGCTGATTACGCGTGCCGATAACTGTCGTCGCAATTCGATCCACCATCTGCCTCCAGAGCTGAAGCGCGTCATTGTACTGAAAGGTGCGATCAAACACCGGATCACAACGTATGAAAGGAAGCAACGCAATGGGCGAGGGGAACACGCTAGACAGTCTGCGCGACGAGTTGTTCAGCACGCTGCGCAAACTGCGCGAGACAACGGGCGATGAAGTGCAGGCCGAGATCGACCGCGCGAAGGCCGTAGTGCAGGTATCCGTCGCGATCATCGACACGGCAAAAGTGGAGCTGCAATTCCTGGATCAAATCGGGGATGAACGTATGCCGACGATCGTAAAACCGGCAGCCGCGGCGGGTTTCTTCACGGACGGCGATCCGCGGTTCAAGGGCGGCCGCAAAGGCCTCGGGACAGGGAAGACTCTCGGATCATGATTCGTCTGGGGTACGAAATAAAAACGGGGCGACCGATCGATATTCCGTACGATCGGCACATCGGCATCAGTGGGCAGACGCAGCGCTCGGGGAAAACCACCACGCTCGAGGCGTTGATTCGCCGTAGCGGCAAGCGCGCGGTGGCCTTCCTCACCAAGCGCGACGAATCCGGCTTCCGCCAGGTAAATGTGATAGCACCGTATTTCCGCGACGCGGCCGACTGGCAATTCGTCAGCTCGATTCTCGAGGCCACGCTCGGCGAGCGGGTGAAGATGGAGCGCGCCTTCATCATCGACGCCTGTCGCAACGCTACGACACTCGGCCAGGTGGCGCAGAACGTCACCAAGCACCTGCATGGCGAGAAAAATCCCCGATACGTTCAGTGGGAAAGAGAGCGCAGCAAAAAGAAAAAGACTGCGCCGCGCGAATGGCTGTCGAAGCCCGCGCAAGGCTTCCGCCAGGGGATGTTGACGAATCTGGAGGCCTACCTAGAAATAGTGTTGCCACAGCTCGAAAAGCTGCCTTACGTCGACCGTCTCGAACTAAAACCCGGGCTCAACGTGATGGATCTGCGCGACTACAAAACGGAGCTGCAGGCGCTGGTGATCCGCTCCACGATCGAGTGGATCCACGAGCGCGAATCGAACACAGTGGTGCTGGTGCCGGAGGCGTGGAAGTTCATCCCGCAGAAGCGCGGCTCGCCCGTGTTGCTCAGCGCGGAAAAGCTGATTCGCGAGGGCGCCGCCAGCGGAAACCTGGTCTGGCTCGATTCGCAGGACATGGCGGCTGTCAACAAGGACCTCACGCGATCGATCACCGTGTGGATCCTCGGCGTGCAGATGGAGCACAACGAAGTCGAGCGGATGCTGAAAAGCCTGCCCATCACCGGCATCAAGCGCGAAGACGTGATGCGCCTGGCGCGCGGCCAGTTCTTCGTCGTGTGCGATGGCGAAGTGAGTAAGGCCTACGTGCAGCCCTTCTGGATCGGCGAAGCGCACGCCGCCGCGATCGCCCGCGGCGAGGAAAAAGTCGAGACCGCCGAAAAAATCTGGCGCGAAATGCACAAGCCCACGTTTCGGTTGCGCGAGCAGAGCGAAGCCGCCGCGAAGCTCGACGAGGCGATCGCCGAGCAAATTCTCGCCGAGACCGAGACGCCCGCGGTGATCACCGAAATTACCAAGGCCGCAGAAGAGGAAGAAAGGGAGGTAGAGGAAATGCCGTGCATGAATTGCGAGAGGCTAGAGCGACGGGTCGCCGAACTCGAGGGAAGAATCCGCGCCGCAGTGGATAGCGGGGAGACCGTTCCGCATGCCGCACCGCCGAGCAACGGCAAGACACGCGGCACCGTAGGGGAGATGGATGATCTACGCATCGGAATCAACGAAGCTGACTATCAATGGCTGAGAGCCAAGTTTCTGTCAGATGCTGGTGTGATTGCGGCGCTGGCGTGCGCGCGGCCGGAGCTGGTGCTCTCCGTCACGCGGTGCAAGCTCGAATGGAACGACCAATCGCTGAAAGGCCGGATAGCGCTGCTGATCCACGAGGGCTTCTTCAAGAATCCGCGCGGCGCCGGCGACGTACTTCGCGAGGCGCAACGCCGCGGCTGGATGAAGAAAGACAATCGCTCGAATCATGTAGCCATCCCTCTCGGCGCGCTCACTGAGGAGGGCTTCCTCGTGCGCGAAGACAGCGGCTACCAGGTCGCCCCCGGCATAAAAATCTCCACAAAGGAGTTGTGATGCGCAGACCTAACAAACGGCATAGAGAAGATCAGATCGAGCAAGTGCAGCAGGAATTCCATGTTTCTCGCCACGCAGCCGAGCAGCTCTGCCAGTTCTCATCGCCGTCTCAGTCTTGGCCCATGCTCGCGAAACCACCGTTCCTGGATCGCATCTTCGCCCTGTTCCAGCATCGTTGCCAGAAAACGATAGTTGCCGCTCAGTTGGGACAAAAGAGCGAGTGGCACGATCACAGACCATGCACGAATCTGGTGATGGTCTGCAAAAAGTGCGGAGACATTTCGTTCACAGAATTAAACGGCCACTTGCCGGATCTCGTCGACCAGGTGCACGTCCGCGGCAATCCGATTACACATCTCCAGGCTGCGGAGGAGCCCAATGCCGAATAAGATCGCGAATGTTTGCTGGAATGAGCAGTGCGGCGCGACCTACGACGCCGCGGCGCAGGCCTGCCCGAATTGCGGCGCGCCGGCCAGGGATCCGCGCGCGAAGTGCCCGAATTGCCGTAAGCGCATCGGCGCGATCAATTTCCGCGTGGATCCACTACCCAACGGCCAGGCCTTCTGCATCATCATGACGTGCCCGAATCCCGCGTGCGAATGCTTCCTGGGCGCGAATATCGTGCCGCCGGAAATGGTGATGGAAGTCCGCTCGATGGGCCCGGAGATCGACACTGCCGCGGCGCTGCCGCCTGGCAAAATGAGCGAGATCCTCGCCAACCTTCGCAAAGGCCGCGGCGGCTGATGGCGCGACCTAAGTCTCAGCGCAACCGGCAAAACGAATGGGCAGCGAAACGATTCGCGCGCAGATTGTGCCGCTCCTGTTCACGCCCAGTCGACCGTTTTGTTTACTGCCGGCAGTGCCGATCGGAACGCTCATATTCGCGCAGGAAAGCGGATGATTCTCTCTTACGCGGCGTGCCAGGGGTCAGCGGCACCGGCTGCTATCTTCTGCCAGAGTCGAAATGAGCACCACCGATCTTAAAAACTACGTGATTCGCGTGCTGCGCGGCACCGAATGCTATTGTGGTGCGCACAAGAAGCCGTTCGCCTCGCTTTGCCTTCATTGCTACTTTGAACTTTCGGATGAGCTGCGCGATCGCATGCTGCCCGTGATGGCGATCGGCCTCTTCGCTCGCGCCGGCATGGAATTTCCGAACCTGCATCCGATCTTCTGGGAAAAGTATCCGCGGTGGATCCGCGACTGCCTGAATTACCTCGACCAGCACTCTAACCGCATAAATCCTGGGAATAAGGCCATGGCTGGCGAACGCGGCGTGGTGGAGTAGGGGTATGGGTGCTGCGCGGTCAATCTGCGGCGCGGGCGGCTTCTAATTGCGATGGCGAGGCATTTTCTGTGTGCCTCGGCGCATTCATCCTGGGGAGCGTCTCTCTCGGCTCGTAATTCGGCATGCGGGCGCTGTAGACCTCAGCCAGCAGCAGGGAGGGGAAGTGCTCGCCCACTTCCTGCAGGATGGTGGCATCGAGCACCGTCATCTTGTCGCGTTCGCGCGCGCGACGGATCACGCCGGCGAAATCGCGCAGCACACGCTCGTCGCATTCGTCCTCGGCGATCAGCAACGCGCTGTGCCGCCCGCCGAGCTCGTGCGTCTGGTCGACAATTTTCATGGAGCGAGTGCAGCCTTTAATTTTCTAGCTAGAGAATAGCTGAGTAGATCGGTATCGACATGAACCATAGGTGGGCAGAGCACCTGGCCTACAATCGCGTTGCGCAGAGTCTGCTTTTCTTCCTCGGAGAACTGATCACGGATCGGTTCCCATTCGAGATCAAGATCAATTAGGATGATCATCGCGGCACTTTTCCCGCGAGCTCGTAGATTGCGTCCAGGCGCGCGACGGCTTTCGCGTCCCACTTATTTTCCTGCGGCCCATCGCGTAGCTCGATCAGATCCCGCAGCGCTCGAGAGACGGTAATGTCGTGATCGTGGCTCACGCGCAGATAATCGTGCATGCGCATGATCTGCCGTTCGGCAGAAAAATGCTGGTCTGATACGAACTGAAGGCTTTTACTCAGCTCATCGCGTTCGGTTTGCGCTGCGGCGAGGAGATCGCGGTACTTTTGGATCACCGTTCGGCGCTTCGTCATTTTGCGGCGGTGGCGACTTGGGCGGCTGGCCCGGCGAACGACATGAGGAAACTTTTAATCAGGTGCCAGGTGCCGCGGACGGGCGTTGTCTCGCGATGCACCCAGGCATGAATGTCAACAGTCGCGGCGTCGACGTTGCTCATGGTGGCGTCGATATGGCGCAGCGTCTCTCGGTTGGAGGGATCGGCCGCGAGCGCGTCGTAGTCGCGCACGGCAGCGGCCGATTGCTTGAGGAGCGGTCCGAGCTGCTGGGTCTGCTGATCGAGCGTTTGCAGGCTGCTGCGCGCCTGTAGGCTGAGCGCGGTGAGATTCGAGTTTTGCGCGAGGATCGCGGAATTCAGCGTTTGTAGCGTGGAC
>Ga0134126_10005076_pt1 | contig 16437 bp, 15 predicted proteins | sample KB31752_FD_96881 | JGI IMG/M metagenome (GOLD analysis project Ga0134126, IMG submission 96881) | Terrestrial soil microbial communities with excess Nitrogen fertilizer from Kellogg Biological Station, Michigan, USA - KB3-175-2 | ecosystem: Environmental > Terrestrial > Soil > Unclassified ...
GCTTTCTTGCAGGCGTCAATCATTCTGCGGCACTCGGCGCTGGAAATTGCCATGGGTTTTTCGCAGAGCACATGCTTGCCGGCTTCCGCCGCGCGAATGGTGTATTCGCAGTGCATGTTGTTGGGCAGGCCGATGTAAACGAAGTCCACGTCCTTGTTGTCGCGGATGCGGTCGAAGGTTTCGTAAGTGTAAATAGAGGACTTGGGGACCCCGTACTTCGCTGCGTACTGTGCCCCTTTGGTGTCGGCATGTCCTGTCACCAGACCGGTGAGCCGTGCGCCTGCAGACTGGTCCGCGCAGGCCCGCATGAAGATGTCGCAAATTCTTCCCAGCCCGACGGCCGCGAATCCGAGCGGCTTTCCAGAAGAGGCAGCGGTTTGTGCGAAGGTTGGTAGCGAGCCCCAGGCCATGGCCAGGGCAGAGAGTTTGGCAAAGTCGCGGCGATCCATGGCAGATACTTTATCCTTGCGACGCCAGAAATGTCGAGCGTTCAAATATCGGTTGATGGCTTCGCGCTAAAAAGTTACTGGTGCAACAAGAGTGGCGGAAGCAATAAAGATCAAGCAAGGGGCAGGGAAGCGTCGCGGATGCCACCGACCAACTGACGGTCTGCCATTCGCGCTCAGCAAGAACAAAATGTCAGCCCGGAAATTAAACGGGCCGACAACCAAGAAGCGGTGACATTCCTTGGCTAGCGGCCCATTCGATCCTGGATAGGATCGGAGGTGATACTTTCATGCTAGTCCCATCCCAACAGAAGTCAACACATCTTTAATATGTTTTTCGGCCATGTACAGGGCGTATCCGGATAATACGGTAGGCTGATGATTAAGGCCCAGGTGAAGAATCGGATTTCTGGGAATCGAGTTATCCTCTTGCACATCCAGTAGTTAGAGGTTGCATGCTTTTCCGGCGAAGGTCCATTGGACGTGCAACAAAGATTAGGAGTTACTGAGAATCCGGGCTGTTGAGCGATCCCTCGTCGGAGGCAGGAACCGCGTTTCCTGATAGTGGAATCAGCCTGCCCTGCACTTGCTTAAAGGAAAGAAATTTGTTGTCGTGAACGCAAGCAATATCCCTACCAGACTGATCCTTCTTCGCGTCAAAACGTTTCAGGACGTCTCCGTTGTTTTCGTCAAACTCGAAAATGGATCCATCCTTGGTGTCACTCATTCGGCCATACAGGTTTTGATCGCTGGGGATGAGCATATCGATTTTCAGGCCATCTCTAAGCTTGGGCTTTATAACTCGAACGGCACCGCTTTCACTGACCTCTAGTATTGGCGAATCGGTCTTGTTCTGTAGAAGGTAGATCGAATGGGCCTGTCCTGCGAATTGCGTTGGAGAAACAAAGAATGCCCCGCTGCTTTTTGGTTGTCGCACAGCGGATTCTGGAGTGCCTCCCTTGGGCGCTTCCAAATATTTAAGAAGCGTGCCGTCCTCTTTCAGGAGCGCTAGTTTAGGGGTGTGATCGGTACGGTCGTATCCATAAGCTAGATACATTCCGGTCGGGAACTGCCCGATGCGAGTTATCTCGAAAGGGTCCTCAACTTGGATTGTTTTTGAATATGTGCCATCGCGTCCAAAAAGTACGAGAAAAAAATGGTGTGGCGCGGTATTAACTGTCGTTTCATTTCGCTGCCCATCACTCCCAACATAAGTCCGCTTTTCCTTTTTATCTTCGCTGGCGGCGCTCAATAAAAAAACGACGCTTGAATCCGTGGGATAGTCGGCAACCTGCGTGATGTCGGAAAGATCCGGAATATTGTTTAGTGGAAACGAATGGGCTTCGTTGGTTGGCGATACAGAAATCATCAACATTGGGGGTTGAAAGGGAGCGAGATTTGCCGGCGGACTCCCTGCGTTTAACGATTGCACAGCGCTCACAAACAATGTTCCATCACTAGAACACTCAAGGGGCATACTAAAAGCGTGGATCGCTCCGATGCCCGCCACGGGTTCTCCTTCAATGAAATCAATGCTGTATTTTGGTGCGGACTGCTGTTCCTTGGCGGCGATGTTTTTCGGCACGCTTTGTGCGCATAGCGGCAAAGACAATCCAACGAGCAACGCAGTATTCACTACCAAAATAGATCGCATTGTCGTTTACCTAAAGTCATGCCTTTTGCGGCTGTCCTCGGAAGTATTCTCTAGAAAGATTTGGGAGGCAATTTATCACTATTTTGGAATTAAAGATTGAGATATTTCAACTCGTTCGCCGCTTCCCGGGGCGGACCCGGGCACCGTTGCAATGCTTGAATGGTACGGCACATCGTATGACACTTCCAGCGGGCGAAATGCACTCCCAATTCGTTGACACTATCCGCCTAAGAATGTTAACTTTAAGAGTTTCCTAACCCTCTACGCTCGGAACCTTTTCAGCACAACAACAATGGATGAGACGGTCAGACAAATAGGCGAATTACTGCTCGGATCGGTGCCCACGATCATCTATATGCTTTTGCTGTGGGGTGCCTATGTTGCTTTAGTGCATCGGCCGTTGATGCGCGTGCTCAAGGAACGGCACGAGAAAACAGAAGGGGCCATTGAGAAAGCGCGGGCGGATGTCGCCGCCGCCGCGGCACGCACCGCGGAGTACGAGCAACGGCTCCGCGAGGCGAGGTCTGCGGTGTTTAAAGCGCAGGAAGCCCGCAGCCAGAGGGCAGCGCAGGTGCGTGCCGATGCTGTTGCCCGAGCCAAGGGAAAGGCGCATGAGCAAATCGAGCAGGCGCGGCAGGCCATTGAGAGCGACAAGCAATCAGCGCAGGCAAACCTGCAGGCGGACAGCGCACGGCTTGCGGCGGAAATCATTCGTACCGTGTTGAAACCTGTGACAGCCGGGGCTGGCCAATAATGCGAATGACCTTTACAGCGCGATCAGAAGGGCTTTCGAACTGCGGGACATCGAAAACGGCTGCGATGATTTTTTCATGCGCACTGTTTGTAGGCCTGGCCCTCGCTGCCCAACCCGCCCGGGCGTTGCAGTCAGCCGCGCAAGCGCAAGCGTCACAAGCAAAGCCATCGAGCGCGGCGGCGAACTCGCAACCGGCGAATGAACAAGGTTCGAACCAGGCAAGTTCCGCTAACGCCAGTCCGAACAATGCCAACTCGAGCAATACAAGCTCCGATCAGGCAAAACCTCGCCACGAAGGCCCGAATCGCCAGCTCGTGGAAATGTCGCGCGTGGCGGCCGGGGAATCCGCTCAGAGCACTGAGGGCGCTCAGGAAGTCGAGAAGGATGAGACGTCAGAGTTCAAGGAATCACCCGCAGTGCACTGGCTGGCGAAAATTACCGGAATGACTGTTCGCCAGGCTTCCTGGTTGGGTGTGCTTATAAATTTTGGTGTGCTGGTCGTTGTGGTGCTTTGGTTTTCAGTCAAGGGCTTGCCCAAGGTGTTTCGCAACCGGACGGCCTCCATCCAGCAGGCAATGGCTGAGGCCCGCAAAGCCAGCGATGAAGCGCGGAGGCGGTTGAGCGACATCGAAGCGCGATTGGCGCATTTGGATTCTGAAATCGGCAAAATCACAGCGTCCGCCGAAAAAGAAGCTGCTCTGGAAGAGGAGCGCATGAAGGCCGCGACCGCGGAAGATGTTCGCAAGGTTGTCGAATCGGCGGAGCAGGAGATTGCCTCGGCGGCGAAAAACGCCCGCCGTGAATTGACAAAGTACGCCGCCGACCTTGCGGTTTCGCTGGCAGAAAAGCAAATTCATGTGGATCCGGCGACGGACCAGCAGTTGGTGCGCGGTTTTTCCGACCAGCTTTCCAGCGGATCGGGGAGTAAGAACTAACCATGGCCTCGGTCACCAATACTTACGCGCGGGCCTTTGTGGACGTGGTATTCGACCGTCAGCTTGACGCGGGCAGGGCGGCGCGCGAACTGTATTCCCTGGCGCAGTTGGTGGCAGGCAGCAAGCCGCTGCGCGAGGTTTGGGAAGCGCCTTCAATTCCTCCGAAGCAGAAGCGGGGATTGCTCGACGCGATTGTCGCCCGCGAGGGAATTTCGCGCGAGGTGCGCAACTTTATCGCAGTGCTTATGGACCATCGGCGCATGGCTTTTCTAAGTGCCATCGTGAAAGAGTACGAGCAGGAGATGGACCGCCGCCTTGGCTTCGCGGAAGCGGAAGTGATCAGCGCACGCGAGTTAGGCGAATCGGAACGCCGCGCGCTCGAAGCGCAAGTGGAGAAGTTGAGCGGTAAAAAAGTGCGTCCGCGGTATTCGCGGGACGAGTCCCTGCGCGGCGGCGCGGTGGTAAAGCTTGGCAGCACCATTTACGACGGCTCGGTGAAGGGCCGGCTGGAAAAGTTGAGAGAGCAGTTGGTGGGGAACGGTTAAGCATTCAGCGGTCAGTCCGCATGGTGCGGAGGCGACTAGATTCGCAGGGCAATTAGCGCTTAGCATTCAGCACTTGGTCGTTTAGATTTTCGGAAGTCCGGCATTAGTCTTGCCTGGCTAAATGCTAATTGCTGAATGCTGAGTGCTCTTGTAGGAAACATTTGAGATTCAGCAGCGGTTAAGAGCTAAAGAGAAACTATGGCGCAAATCAGAGCAGACGAAATCACAGAGCTGATCCGGCAGCAGATTGAAAACTACGAGTCCAAAATTTCCGTGGATGAAGTTGGCACGGTCATCACGCTGGGCGACGGCATTGCCCGCGTGCACGGTCTTGACAAGGTCATGGCGGGCGAACTCTTAGCCTTCCCGCACAACATCGGCGGCATCGCCATGAACCTGGAAGAAGACCAGGTCGGCGCGGTTATTCTTGGCGACTACACCGAGATCAAGGAAGGCGACGAAGTAAAGCGCACCGGCCGCATTATGAGCGTGCCCGTGGGCGATGCTTTGATTGGCCGCGTGGTGAATTCACTGGGCCAGCCGATCGACGACAAAGGCCCCATCAGCACCAATCAATTTATTGAACTCGAACGCCTCGCGCCGGGCGTGATTGACCGCCAGCCAGTGCGTGAGCCAATGGCCACAGGCCTTAAAGCCATTGACAGCATGATTCCCATTGGCCGCGGCCAGCGCGAGTTGATCATTGGCGACCGTCAGACGGGAAAGACCGCCGTTGCCATTGATACCATCATCAACAACAAAGGCAACGACCTCATTTGTATTTATTGCGCCATTGGGCAGAAGCGTTCTTCGGTTGCACAGGTGGTGAAGACGCTGAGCGATTACGGCGCGATGGACTACACGATTGTCGTGGCTGCTTCGGCTTCCGAACCTGCGCCGATGCTTTACATCGCTCCATACGCGGCTTGCGCGATGGGCGAGTATTTCCGTGACAATGGCCGCCACGCGCTCGTTATTTACGACGATCTGTCGAAGCACGCCGCGTCGTATCGTGAAATTTCTTTGTTGCTGCGCCGCCCACCTGGCCGCGAGGCGTATCCCGGAGACGTTTTCTATCTCCACTCCCGGCTTTTAGAGCGCGCATCGAAGGTGAGCCAGGCCAAAGGCGGCGGCTCCTTGACCGCGTTGCCGATCATCGAAACGCAGGCGGGCGACGTTTCCGCGTACATTCCGACCAACGTCATTTCGATTACCGACGGCCAGATCTATCTGGAAACCGATTTGTTCAACCAGGGCGTGCGTCCCGCGGTGAACGTGGGACTTTCCGTAAGCCGCGTCGGCGGCAGCGCGCAGATCAAAGCTATGCGCCAGGTTGCTGGCAGCCTGAAGCTTGACCTTGCGCAGTACCGCGAACTGCAGGCGTTCGCGCAGTTCGGCAGCGACCTTGATAAGGCCACGCAGAACCAACTCAACCGCGGTCAGCGGCTGGTGGAAGTGTTGAAGCAGAAGCAGTATTCTCCGCTGCCGTTTTCCAAGCAGATTCTGATTATCTTCGCCGGGACGACTGGGCAGTTGGACGATCTCGCGATTGATCAAGTGCGCGATTTCGAGGCCGAGTTGTACCGTTATGTGGATTCCACCAATCCCGGCCTGCTGAAATCCATTATGGACAAAAAAGTTCTGGATGACGCGCTGAAAGCGGACATGACGCGCGTGATCAAAGAGTGTAAGGAAACATTTGTTGCGGAACGGCAGGCAGTGGCAGCGAAGTAACGACCCTAGACCAACGACGAACGACGGCTTATGGCAAACATTCTCGACATCCGGCGGCGTATTCGCAGCGTGACCAACACGCGGCAGATCACCAAAGCCATGAAGATGGTTTCGGCGGCCAAGCTGCGGCGCGCGCAGGAGCGCGCTTTGGCGGCGCGTCCTTATGCCCAGATGTTGACGAATGTGCTGAAGTCCCTGGTAGCTCGCACGGATATTTACGATCCGGAAACTGGCGAGCCGCGGCATCCGTTGCTGGTGCAGCGTCCCGAACAAAATGTCCTGATTCTCGTGGTCACCGGCGATAAAGGGCTGGCGGGCGCGTTCAATACCAACATCCTGAAGGCCGCGGCGAAGTTTTTGGAATCGAAGCAGGGAAAGAACATTGAGATAGAAGCGGTTGGGCGCAAGGGCCGCGACTTCCTGCGCCGCCGTTATCCGATGGCTGAGCCGCGAAGAGCGGATTCCAAAGACGCCGCGCGCACCACGATTGTTGCCGAAAAAGTCGGAGTGTTGAATAAAGTCGAATACTCGCTGGCGGCGGAAATCGCCGAGCGCGTGATTGAACGCTACAGCCGCGCGGAGATTGATTCCGTGTATCTGGTATTCAACGAGTTCAAGTCGGTGATTGCACAGCGCCTGGTCGTGGAGCAGATTCTTCCCATTGAAAAAGTCGGCGAGACCACTGTGACCCAGGCCGAGGAAATGGACCTGGAAGCCAAGAAGCACGCGATCGAAGCCGCGAAGGGAAGCGGCGTTGGGTTGCGCCCGGCAGACACGCATGAAGTGGACGAGGCCGCGGCGAAATTCGCCACCGCGCCTGTGGATTACATTTACGAGCAGCCGCCCGAAGAATTGTTCCGCTCGCTGCTTCCGAAATACATTGGCGTACAGATTTTTTACGCGTTGCAGGAATCGGTTGCCGCCGAACACGCGGCACGCATGACGGCCATGGAAGCGGCCACAAACAATGCTACGGACATGATTGACTCGCTGACGCTCATCATGAACCGGGCGCGGCAGGCGAAGATTACGAAAGAGATTATTGAGATTGTTAGTGGAGCGGCAGCGGCAGGCTGACGCTTATAGACGGGTAAAGATACTGTCAAAGGAACCTATGCCAGAGAACATCGGACAAGTCGTACAAATTACCGGCCCCGCGGTGGACGTGCAATTTACCGAAGCCAACATGCCTCCCATTTACCAGGCGCTGCGCGTGGTGAGCGACGGTTTCCAGGTGCCGCACCCGATCAGCGTGATCGTTGAAGTGCAGCAGCATCTGGGCGAAGGCCGCGTGCGCTGCGTCGCCATGGAAGCGACCGACGGCATGGTGCGCGGCATGAAAGCGATCGATACAGGTGCGCCAATTTCTGTGCCCGTGGGACACGCGACCCTCGGCCGCGTCATGAATGTGATCGGCGAGCCGGTGGACAATCTTGGGCCAATCCAGACCAAAGAACGCAACCCGATTCACCGCCAGGCTCCGGCGTTTGATGAGCAGGCGACCAGCGCCGAGATGTTTGAGACTGGCGTAAAGGTCATCGATTTAATCCAGCCGTTTTTGAAGGGCGGCAAAATTGGATTGTTTGGCGGCGCAGGCGTGGGAAAGACCGTCGTCATCATGGAACTCATCAATAACGTCGCGAAGCAGCACGGCGGCTTTTCCGTGTTCGCGGGCGTTGGCGAGCGCACCCGTGAAGGCAACGACTTGTGGCTGGAAATGTCGGAATCGGGAGTTATTAAACCCGGCGATTCGGACAAATCCAAAGCAGCGTTGATTTACGGCCAGATGACCGAGCCGCCCGGAGCTCGTCTTCGCGTGGCGTTGACGGGGCTGACGGTGGCGGAATATTTCCGCGACGTTGAAGGCGCTGACACGCTGCTCTTTATTGACAATATTTTCCGCTTCACCCAGGCGGGCTCGGAAGTTTCCGCGCTGCTGGGCCGCATGCCCAGCGCCGTGGGTTACCAGCCTAACCTGGCGACGGAAATGGGTGAGTTGCAAGAGCGCATTACTTCCACAAAGAAGGGTTCCGTCACGTCTGTGCAGGCCATTTACGTTCCCGCCGATGACTTGACCGATCCGGCGCCAGCCACCACCTTTGCCCACCTCGACGCGACCACGGTGCTTTCCCGCGCGCTGACCGAGATTGGAATTTATCCAGCGGTTGATCCGCTGGCTTCCACTTCGCGTATTCTTGATCCGCGAATCGTCGGGCAGGAGCATTACGACGTAACGCAGCAGGTCAAAAAGACATTGCAGACTTACAAAGACCTGCAAGACATTATTGCGATTCTGGGTATTGACGAACTCAGCGAAGACCAGAAGCTGACCGTAGCCCGGGCGCGCAAGATTCAGCGCTTCTTGTCACAACCGTTCTTCGTGGCCGAGCAGTTTACCGGCGCGCCCGGACGCTACGTGAAGATCGCCGACACGGTGAAGGGCTTCAAGGAAATCGTGGAAGGCAAGCACGACGCGATTCCCGAGCAGGCTTTCTACATGAAGGGCACGATTGACGAAGTGCTGGAAGCTGCGGAAAAGATGAAGGCAGCAGCGTAGGAATCGTCGTTGGTCATTGGTCTTTGGTCGTTGGCAATAACGGCGACTTAGGGGCCAAGGACTAACGACCAAAGACCAACGACCCAAAGACAATGGCAGACACTCTCCAACTCGAAATCGTCACCCCGGAAAAAATGGTGGTGAAGGACGTTGCCCAGGAAGTACAGATTCCCGGCAAGGGCGGATACTTGGGAGTGCTTCCGGGCCATGCGCCTTTGATCACGGAACTGGCGATTGGCGAGATTGTTTATAAAAACGCGAATGGCACGCAGAGCCTCGCCGTGGCTTGGGGATTTGCCGAGGTATTGCCGGACAAAGTCACCATCCTTGCCGAAACTGCGGAGCATTCCGCCGAAATTGATGTGAAGCGCGCGCAGGAAGCGAAGACCCGCGCGGAGCAACTGCTTAAGGCTGGCGGCCCTGATCTTGACTATGGCCATGCCGAGGCCGCGTTGCAACGCGCTGAGACGCGGTTGCAGGTAGCGGAGAAGAAATAGTCTATTCTTAAATCGGCTCGTTGCGTCGTAGCCCACCCTTAACAACCGTTCGCTTGTATACTTGTGCCGAGGAGAAGCCTCCTCAACGCGCATGCCGAAGGAGCACCACCAATCGCGAGAAGAGTGGGAACAAGAACTTTGGGAGAAGCAGCTGAATCTCACTCCGGGCCAGTCGCGCCGCGCAATCTCTCAAATAAAAAGCGAAGGCCCCGGCGAGACTTTCAATACGCTCGGATTGATCAGGCTAGTGTTGGGAACAATTCTGCTCGCGCTTGGGGTTACAGCATTCTCCTGGAAAGTACCCCATAGTTCAGCGATCGCCGTCACCACGGTTGTGGTCGGTCTTTATCTGATTCTCAAAACGCTTCTAGGGCGCAGCTCTTAGGACCGGAGCAGCAGGCCTAACACGCATTCACCCAACTATTTTGAACTGGTTTCCGCCACGATCCATGCTCCTCCAGCCATGGCGAGAGCGATGAAGGCGCTCGTCCATTCATTTCCATTCCTCAGGTGTGCAGCTACGCGGGGCGCGTGAAGGATGATGACCCACGAGAGAAACATCACTCCCAGCAGAATGGCGGCCAGCCGCGCCTGTCCTTTGGTCGAGATGCTCACGGCGGCGGCAATGAACGCCGTGCCCACGAAATAAGCCCAGAAAAGGCGGTAGGGAATCCACGTAGGGACCAGCGTGGAGATGAACTGCGCATAAAGAAAATGCTGTACGCCAAAGACGGGCAAAGGGACTGCGTAGAAGATGCGTCCGAGGCTGCCGAGGCCGGCCAGTACGAGTGCCACGCCACACAGGCAGGTAAGTTCCGCGGTGCTCGTCCAGCGGCCAGGATCGTGCAAGTGCCTGACTAATCCCGGAACGTAAAGAAATATCACATACAAAAAAAGTACGGCAGCCAGCAGGGAAGCAGCGAATTGCGTCATCCGCCTGGTGGCCAGCAACACGCCAATGAGAAGCAAAAATGCGCCCATGACCGCCGCCCACAACGGACGCGCGAGAATCCAGGGCGGCCCTGCTGCCGGACCATGAAGCGGCATAAGGTAAAGGAAATGCTGCAGTCCGAAAAAGACAAGCGCGATCGCGAAAAAACTATGGCCGAATTTTGATGTCATAAGCTCCGGAAAATTATGGGGCTGGATCCTACAATCTGATTTCTTTACAACCTTGCTTTCTATACAACAAAGACGCGGGGCAGAAGCGCCCGCGTCTTTTTAGTAAATCCCAACAACAACGCTACTCTTTCGAGTCCTGATTTGCGGGAGCCTTGCCGGCATCTTTGCCCGCGTCCTTGCTCTGGATGGAAAGCAGTTCGACTTCGAAGATGAGCGTGGAATCAGGCCCCAGATCCGGCGAGGGCGACCGCTCGCCATACGCGAGATCTGCGGGAATGAAGAGCTGCCATTTTGACCCCACCGGCATGAGCTGAAGGGCTTCGGTCCAACCCTTGATAACGCCGCTTACCGGGAAGGTGGCGGGCTGTCCGCGTTTGTAGGAGCTGTCAAATTCCTTGCCATCAATCAGCGTGCCGCGATAGTTGCAGACAACCGTGTCGCTTGCGGTAGGCTTGGCGCCGGTGCCTGCGGTAATAATTTTGTACTGCAGACCGCTGGGCAGAGTGACGACTCCTGGCTTGCTTTTATTGGCCTCAAGGAATGCTGCCCCTGCTTTTTTGTTGGTGTCGGCTTCCTGCTGCATTTTCGCCTGCTGTGCTTTCTGAACTTGCGTTCGCACTTCCATCATCACCTGCCGGGCTTCCTCTTCCGTGAGCAACGGCTTGGCTCCGGAGATGGCGTCTTTCATTCCGCGGGCCACAATATCGGGGTCCACCTCGACAGATTGTTCATGCACGTTTGCGCCAAGGCCCATGCCGAGAGCGTAACTGAATTTTTCCTTTTGCGTGGTAAGCGTCAACGCATGAGTCTTCGCTGCCGTCGCGTGACGCGTGGCGGTCGCGGTTTTAGGTTTCGTGGATTGGCTTTTGGCCGGCGTGGCCGGAGCCGAAGATGTCTGCGCCTGGGAACCATTGGTTCCCGCGAGCATCCCAAACGCCAGCAGGGGGATCGCGATGAAAAGTTTTTGCATATGGGTGATATTGTCCCATTGAAGCGCATTTTTGGCGAATAAATGAGGGCCTCGGAAGTGCCGTGATAAACAAGCTATTTTTTGACGGATGGGCCGCCCGGTTGTTCTCCCCCGGGTGCAATCGTCTTCACCTTGATTGTTTTCGCAGGAATGCCCGCCACAATGTGGAACGGCTCCACGTTCTTTGAAGCCACGCCCATGGAGCCCACCATTCCGTGCTCCCCTACAGTCACGCCGCTCAGAACGGTCGCATGATAGGTGACCCGTGCCCGCGGTCCAAGCTCCGTTTTGTGGTTGGTGATGATCATGCCGTCATTCAAATCGTGGGAGTGGGTGTATACGTTGGCGTAGTCGGAGATCGAACTGCCCGCGTGGATGATGAGTTCACCGCGGTCATCGAGCAGGACGTATTTGTGAATGGTGCAATTGTCCTCAATCGTGAGGTTGTAGCCGAATGTGACCTCCACGCCATGGAAAATCTTTACGTTCTTGCCGCAGTGTTTTAAGACATGGCGCGCTAGCATGGCCCGTACGCGATAGCCGAGGCCGTGGTTGATCCCTAGCGGAGAGCGGTCATACATCATCCAGAACCAGATCAGCGGCTTGCGCTCGGCGTACTTGGCGGCGTCCACGTCGCCGTAGTATTCGGGTTCGAGCGTGGCATTGCGCGGATCAAAAGAATGCACCAGCGTTTGCGTGGCTAAAGGGTCGGTCGAGACAGGCGCGCGGTAAGGTTTTCCCAGATAAAGCTCGTGCAGCGCGTTGCGAACAACATCGCAGCGGTGTTCAGGATCGCGATTGGAGAACTCGCGGTCCAGTTGGTCAATCCATTGCTGAAAACTTTGCTCCGCTTCGGGAGTGGTTTTCAGTAAACGATATTCGTATCGTGGCATGTTCGCCTCAACTGTGGGATGGGCTAAACCATAGCATATTGAATGGAAGTGGCGTGGCGACGAGGAAGAAGGACGGGTGCCGAATTGATGGTTCGGTGGGAGGCCCCTCGCTCCATGTCGATAGATTCTGCATTTGTTCCGCATTCGTTACTGATCTGTGCAAAACCCAGAAAATTTTTCTATCTCCGCGCCGGAAAAGAAGTTATATTGTTTTTGCTCGCGGTTCCCTGACGACAACTGACCGGCTGATGGCGCGAAAGAGTCCGACCATCCTGCAGGAGGAGTTGTATTCCCCGGACGAGGAGACGACGCGCGAAGACGACGCGCGAATGTTCGACTTGGACGTGGAAAAAGAAGCGCCTTTTCTGCGCGCGCAAAAGCGCGTCTCCGCTCGCCGCGGCACACTCCCCAAAAAAACTGCCACGCGCCTGTTATGGGCGGCCTTGGGCGTCACCGTACTGGTGCTCGGCGTCATCGCCGCAGCAGCCGCATACCACTATGGCGAGCGCGATTGGCGCTTTCGGGTTGATTCCAGCGACGACATTGAAACTTCCGGTCTGCAGAACGTGACCCGCGCTCAGGTCATGGACGTGATGGGTGGCGACATCGGGCGAAATATATTTTTTATTCCTCTCGCGCGGCGTCAGGCGCAACTTGAGCAGATTCCCTGGGTGCAGTCGGCCAGCGTAATGCGCTTTGTGCCCAACCACCTCCGGATCGTGATTCACGAACGGACGCCTGTGGCCTTCGCCCGCGTCGGATCGAAAATTCTGCTGGTGGACGCGGCCGGAACGTTGATGGATCTGCCGCAAAAAAGGACTTATTCCTTTCCCGTGATCGTCGGCATGAGCCCGAACGAGCCGCTTTCCACGCGTGCCGCCCGCATGGAGATTTACAACGACCTTGTCAGCCAACTCGACTCCGCCGGGGGACGCTACTCGCAGGACATCAGCGAAGTGGATTTGAACGATCCGGATGATGTGAAGGTCCTGACCACCGGGCCAGATGGCGAAGTGCTGATTCATCTGGGATCTTCGGATTATCTAAATCGCTACAAGATTTACGTGGCCCACGTGCGCGAGTGGCGACAACAGTTCAGCAAGATTGATTCCGTGGATTTGCGCTACGACCGCCAGATTGTGGTGAATCCTGACCTCGGAAATCTGAAACCGCAGGCACCACTCTCCGCAAATGCGGCAAGGGCCGCGATGGCGGCTGGAGTAAAGCAGGCTGCGCTGGTGAATTATGAACACATCGCTGCGAGTGCTTCCGCGACGGCAGCCGCAAAGAGCAATTCCTGGCCAAAGAAGATGCCTGTGAACGCGGAAGCTAAGCCACTCGCTCCCCACACGGCGAAACCAGCAACTTCAAAGTGGGCGCGTAAGCCAGCAGTGATCAAGCCGAAGCCTCAAGTTCACGTGGCGCGGAAGCCTGCAGCGCATACGTCGCATCCACGTGGACGCGTGGAGCGGGCTTCATTGAATAAAGCCGCAAGTGCACCTCGAACAAAGGCAAGGCTAAAAGCAACTGCGCATTCCGCAAATGCTTCACACGGGGCGACCGCGAAAAAATCATCGAAACCCAGTCCGTCCATTCCCAAGGATCGGAACCAAGAATGATCAGCAGAATTATGGAGTACACCGACAAGTATGAGTAACACGTACCAGAATTTTGTGACGGCGATTGACGTGGGCAGCGCCAAGACTTGTGTGCTGGTCGCCGAGATGACCGACAGCGGCCTGCGCTATCGCGGCCATGGCTTCGCTGAATCGCGCGGTTCGCGGAAGGGCATTATTGTCGATCTCGACAAGGCCGTGGCATCCATTCAAAAGGCGGTGGAGCAGGCGGAAGACGCTTCTGGCGCGCCCATTGAGCATGCGATTGTTGGTGTTGCCGGCGCGCATATTCGGGGGATGAACACGCATGGCGGCCTTACGTTCGGATCGCGCGCGCGGGAAATTGCGCGCGATGAAATCCGCCTTGCCGTGGACAAGGCCCGCGCGATTCCGCTTACCCCCGACCGTCAGGTGCTGCATCTTTTGCCCCAGGAGTTCATTCTCGATGAACAGAGCGGCGTGCGCGATCCGCTGGGCATGATGGCCACCCGCCTTGAAGTGCGCGTCCACATGGTGACGGCCGCATCAAGTGCGGCGCAGAACGTGGTTACGGCAGTAAACCGCGCCGGGGTGCATGTTGACGACACGGTTTTTGAGCCACTCGCCTGCGCGGACGCAGTGCTGCGCAACGACGAACGGGAAATGGGCGTTTGCCTGGCGGAAATGGGCGCTGGCTCGACCAGCCTGATCGTTTTCCAGGAAGGCGCAGTTGCGCATACCGCCGTGATTCCCATCGGCGGCGACCATTTCACCAGCGATCTTTCGGTGGGATTGTGTACGCCGGTCGCGGAAGCGGAGAAGATCAAAAAGTTTTTTGGAAACGCCGTGGTCACTCTGATTCCTGACGGCAACGAAGTGGAAGTGCCGTCGGTGGGCGACCGCGCCTCGCGGCTGATTTCGCAGCGCGTTGTGGGAGAAATTCTTGAGCCGCGCGCGAGAGAACTGTTTGAAATGATTCGCGACAATCTGCGCCATAGCGGCATGCTCGATTTGTGCGTGGCGGGCATTGTGCTGACGGGTGGCGCGTCGCGTCTGGCTGGCACATTGGATGTGGCGGAATCCACGCTCCGGCGCGAAGTGCGCCTGGCATGGCCAACGCCCTTGCCCAAGATGCCCGCAGCATTCGCGGAGCCCGAGTTTGCCACAGTTTTGGGAATGATTTTTTATGGACAGCGCGCCCGCTCCGCCCGTGGCGGGCAGGACGGCCGCTGGAGTTCCCGATTGAAGGCGATGTTTGTAGGTAAGGGCGCGTGAAGTTTTGCGGGTTTGTCATGCTGAGCGGAGGCAACCTTCGCGACAGCGAGGGGTTGGTGAAGTCGAAGCATTCCTAGTTCGAAGAGGTTGCTGATGGCAGGGATTCTTCGTCGCTTCGCTCCTCAGAATGACCGCATAGGAAATGACAGGTTATATAAGAACGACGGGTTACAAAGAATCGACAGAGCAGCAGACAGGAACAACAAGCTCGACGTAAGCAAATTCATTCAGGGCGGTAACCATGAAAAAAGAGAACGACATTCGCATCAGCTTTAACGAAGAGGCCCGCAATGACGCAAAGATCAAGGTCATCGGCGTGGGTGGAGGCGGCGGCAACGCCGTAAACCGCATGATCGAGGCGGGCATGGAAGGAATTGAATTCATCGCCGCCAATACCGATTTGCAGGCGCTGCGTCTGTCGCGCGCTCCCGCGAAAATTCAGTTGGGCGTGAAGCTCACTAACGGCTTGGGCGCCGGTGCGAACCCTGAAATCGGCCGCAAAGCGGCGCTTGAAGACTCCGACAAAATCATCGAAGCGCTCGAAGGGGCTGACATGGTTTTCGTGACCACCGGACTTGGCGGCGGCACGGGAACCGGCGCAGCACCGATCATCGCTTCGTTGGCGAGCGAAATGGGCGCGCTGACCGTTGCCGTCGTTACCAAGCCATTTGCGTTCGAAGGCAAGCGGCGCATGCAGCAATCAGAACGCGGAATCTCAGAGTTGATGGATTCGGTGGACACCACCATCGTGATTCCCAACGAAAAACTTCTGGCCGTTGCGCAGGATGCCGGATTTTTCGAATCGTTTCGCGTGGCTGACGATATTCTTCGCCAGGGTGTTCAGGGCATCTCCGACATCATCACCATTCCCGGCATCATCAATCGCGACTTTGCCGACGTGAAAGCGATCATGGCGGGCATGGGATACGCGGTCATGGGCGCGGCCACCGCTAATGGCACACGCCGCGCTACCGAAGCTTCGCAGAAGGCGATTGCCTCGCCGCTGCTCGAAGCCGGTGCCATTGACGGCGCTCGCGGCATTCTCATCAACATCACCGGATCGTCGTCGCTGAAACTCGCCGAGGTGCAGGAGGCCTGCTGCATCATTCAGAACGCAGCGCATGAAGATGCCAACATCATCTTCGGCGCGGTGCTCGATGAGAAGATGAAGGACGCGGTGAAGATTACGGTAATCGCAACCGGCTTCAAAGATTCCGACATGAGGAGCCGTCAGGAAAGCCGCCTGGGATTCGCCATGCCGGAAATCAACTATCCTCCGCAGCGCGATTACTCCCACCGTGAATCCATGCCCGACCCGGAGCCCGCGATGGTGATGGAAGAATCGGTGGAAAGGCCCGGTGCCGAGGCCGTCGCTTCACAGACCATGCAGCAAGCGCAGCAGTTTGATCAGGACGATCTCGAAGTGCCCGCGTTCCTGCGCAAGCGCAACGAGATGTAGA
>Ga0134126_10005077_pt1 | contig 16435 bp, 9 predicted proteins | sample KB31752_FD_96881 | JGI IMG/M metagenome (GOLD analysis project Ga0134126, IMG submission 96881) | Terrestrial soil microbial communities with excess Nitrogen fertilizer from Kellogg Biological Station, Michigan, USA - KB3-175-2 | ecosystem: Environmental > Terrestrial > Soil > Unclassified ...
CTCACATAGGGCGCGAAGGAGCGCGCCGTCTCGACGCGAAACCTCTCGGGACCCTGGCGCCACAACACGATCTGCGCCTTCGCGAGCACCGTGCGGGTGCACATGTCGACCGGGAATGCCGCCGGATCGAGGTCGAGCGGACAGCCCGTGTTGAGGGCGGTAGCCGCGTGCGCGCCGCTCAATTCGAACGCGATGTGCGCGTGACTGACCTCCACCAGAGAGTGCGGCGTTCCCGCCAATGCCCGTTGCAGGAGACCCAGCATCTCTGGCCCCGTATCTGCAGGGCCGATCAACAGCCGCTCGTCGGGTCCCAGCCAGAGCGCCGCCCGGTCCCCGGAGTGCACGGCCCGGCAGGGCAACTCAACGTGTGCCAACCCGAAGGTGTCCGCCGCGGCAGCCAACACCTGCGGACCGCCACGCAGCACCAGTCTGGATGCAGGAGGCAACACGAGGAGTAGAGGGCTCGAGGTCAGATCACCCATTGAGGCGGCTCCCCTGCGGGTCGTAAAACACGGGGGAGACCACCTGCACGGGGATATCACCGTCAGGCATGGCCACGTACAGAGTCTCTCCCAGGCGGGAGCGACCGCCAGTCAGCACCGCGAGCGCGATGGATCGGCCGAGAATGGCACTGTGATAGGACGAGGTGACATGGCCAATGGCGGCCTCCGGCCGCGCGCCGGCCCGCTGCCCGCGTGGCACGATCTGCGCGCCTTCCTCGAGGACACACTGCGGATCGCGCGTCGCGAGTCCAACGAGCTGCTTCCTGTAGGGCGAGGCAAGAGCGGGACGCTGCAGCGCGCGTTTGCCCACGAAATCGGGTTTGTTCTTGCCAATGGCCCATGACAACCCGGCATCGTCGGGTGTGAGGGTGCCATCCGTGTCCTGGCCGACGATGATGTAGCCCTTCTCAGCCCTCAATACGTGCATCGTCTCCGTGCCGTAGGGAGTCATTCCGTGCGCCTGCCCGGCATCATGCACGGCCTGCCAGACCGCCAGGCCGAAACCCGCGGGCACATTGACTTCGAATCCGAGCTCGCCGGTGAAGCTGACGCGCATGAGTAGCATGGGGACGCCGCAGATCCGTCCGCGTGAGACGCTCATATGCGGCATGGCCGCAGCCGAGATGTCGATGCCTTCCACGAGCGGCTCCAACACGCGTCGGGCGTTCGGGCCCTGCACCGCGATCACGGCCCAGTGCTCGGTGGTCGAGGTGAGCCACACATCGAGATCGGGCCACTCCGTTTGCCGATAGTCTTCCATCAGTGCGAGGACGCCGGCGGCGCCGCCCGTGGTCGTTGTGACGTGGAACCGGTCGTCAGCCAAGCGTGCCACGACGCCGTCGTCGTAGATGAAGCCGTCGTCCCGCAGCAAAATGCCATAGCGGCAGCGACCGACGGCGAGGCCGGTCCATGCGTTGACGTACATCCGGTTCATGAAAGTCGCGGCATCCTTTCCCACCACCTCGATCTTGCCGAGCGTAGAGCCGTCGAAGATCCCACAATGGCGGCGCACTGCGAGACATTCGCGTGCCACCGCAGCGTGCAGGCTCTCCCCGGGACGAGGGAAGTAGCGAGCGCGCTTCCACAATCCTACGTCCTCGAATACCGCACCGTTGCGGGCGGCCCATTCATGCATCGGCGTGGTCCGCACCGGGTCGAACAGCTCACCACGTGCGAACCCGGCGAAACTGCCGAAGCTCACCGGTGTGTACGGCATACGGAATGTCGTGAGCCCGACCTGAGGTATTGGCTTGTCGAGCTCGCGCGCCACGATCGCGAGCGCGTTGATGTTGGATGTCTTGCCCTGATCGGTCGCCATGCCGGTAGTGGTGTAGCGCTTGACGTGCTCGATCGAGCGGAAGCCTTCACGGGCTGCCAGCGTCAGATCCCGCGACGTGACATCGTTCTGCCAGTCGACGAATGCCTTGCCCGCAGGCGCGCCGGGAGGCTGAGGGAGCGCGCCGAGAAGGCCCGCGGCAGAGCTCTCGGGAGGCGGCATCTCCGGCAGGGGGCCGGTGACCGACAATCCGGCGCTCTGTGCGGCGGCAAGCCCGGCATGCGTGCCGTCCCGCACCGCGAAGTCGAGCGAGAACACTCCCCGACACGCGCCCGCGGAGCGGACCCGCTCGGCGGCTCGTGCGGGCAGGAAGGCGCCGAGGCTCTCGTCCCAGGCCAGTTTGCCGCGCGATTGCGAGAAGAGATGCACGCTGGGTGTGAGGCCACCTGACATCAGCACCAGATCGCAGCGGATGCGCCGCGCGGGCCCAGCCGGGCCGCCGGACGCATCCAACTTCTGCACGCGTATCGCGCGGACTCGGAGCCGGCCGGAGGTGCCGAGCACCGTGCTCCGTGTCTCGATCGGCAGGCCGGCACGTCGTGCCGCATCCGGCAGCGCGCCCTCGGCAGAGCCGGCACGCACGTCGATGATGGCCTTGATGGACGCTCCGGCACGATGCAGGTCGAGAGCAGTCTGGTAGGCGGCATCGCATGCTGTCATCAGGACGACTCGCGACCCCGCGAGCGCGCCGTAGCGATTGAGATAGGTCCGGGCTGCCGACGCGAGCAGGATTCCCGGCCGGTCGTTGCCCGGGAAGACGAGCGGGCGCTCCGTGGCGCCGGTCGCGAGCACGACCTCCTTCGCACGCACCTGCCATTGCCGCTCGCGGGGCTGCTGGCGATCGGGCCGTCCCAGATGGTCGTTCAGGCGTTGATTGAGTCCGAGCAGATTGTGCGGGAAGTAGCCGAAGGCGGTCGTGCGCGTCAGCACTCTGACCCGAGGATGTGCTGCGAGCGTGCGCAGCGTGCTTGCCAGCCAGCGCTCGGCCGGCTCTCCCGCGACCGCCGCGTCGGAATGGCGAATGGGCTCCGACAGCAACGAGCCGCCCGGCTCGGACTGCTCATCACACAGGATGACTCGTGCGCCACTCGCGGCCGCCGCGGCCGCTGCCGCGAGTCCCGCCGGACCCGCCCCGACGACCAGGACATCGCAGTGCGCAAACCGATTGGCATACGTGTCCGGGTCCGCCTGCTCGGGGGCGCGTCCGAGACCTGCCGCCGCGCGGATCTTCGGCTCGTAGAGCCGCTGCCAGGCGCCGCGCGGCCACATGAAAGTCTTGTAGTAGAACCCCGCGGGAATGAAAGGCGAGAGCAGGCCGCTCACCGCGCCGAAATCGAGCGCGAGACTGGGCCATCGATTCTGACTATGTGCCTCGAGGCCGTCATAGAGCTCGACCTGTGTGGCCCGCACGTTGGGGGTCACTCGGGCGGAGTCCCGGCGCACGGTGACGAGCGCGTTCGGCTCCTCGGGTCCGGCGGCGAGGATGCCCCGCGGCCGGTGGTATTTGAAGGAGCGTCCGAGCAGGTGCACGCCGTTGGCAAGCAGCGCCGAGGCGAGCGTATCGCCGGCGAAGCCGGTGTAATCGCGATCGTCGAATCTGAAACGGAGCGGCCGGCTGCGATCGATGCGGCCCTCGCTCGCGGAGCGGAACGCGTCGCTCATGACCGCGTCCCCGGCGGACGCTCACCCACCCGGTACGTGGCCAGGAAGTGATCGTTGGTGGTGTCACGCAGAGCGTTGAAGAACCGCCCGCACCCATGAGTGTGACGCCAGCGCTCGGCGTGCACTCCCTTGCTGTTCTCGCGCCAATAGAGAAAGTCGGCCCACTGCTCGTCACTGCACGCGGCGGGGTCGCCCGGGCGCGCGACATGCGCCTGCCCGCCGTAGACGAACTCGAGCTCCGGGCGCACGCCGCAGTAGGGACAGTCGATCAACAACATGTGGCTCGCTACCTCAGTGCGCGACAGCGGCTGCAGCCGCCTCATCGATGAGCCGCCCTTCGCGGAAGCGCTCGATCGTGAACGGGGCGTTGATGGGATGGGGCCTGTCGTGGGCGATCGTCCAGGCAAAGAGGTGCGCGGATCCCGGCGTCGCTTTGAATCCTCCCGTACCCCATCCGCAGTTGACGTACAGACCGGGCACCGGTGTCCTGGCGATGATGGGCGAGCGGTCCGGGCTGACATCGACGATGCCGCCCCAGTTCCTCAGCATCCGCATCCTGCGGAACATGGGGAAGAGCTCGCAGATGGCCTCGAGTGCATGGCTGCTGACGTGCAGCCCGCCGCGCTGTGTATATGACGTATAGGCGTCGGTACCCGCGCCGATCACCAGCTCGCCCTTGTCTGACTGGCTGATGTACGCGTGGATAGTGTTGGACATGACCACGCAGGGAAAGATGGGCTTGACGGGCTCCGAGACCAGCGCCTGCAGGGGATAGCTCTCGAGCGGCAGCCGCACTCCCGCCATTCGCAGCACCACGCTCGTGTTACCTGCCGCGGAGACACCGATCTTGCGGGACTCAATGACGCCGCGGCTCGTCTCGACGGCCTGCACCGCGCCATTGGCGTCGCGGCGGATGCCGGTGACCTCACAATTCTCGATGATGTCGACGCCGAGAGCATCGGCGGCGCGCGCATAGCCCCATGCGACCGCGTCGTGCCTCGCCGTGCCGCCGCGCCTCTGGAAAGCGGCGCCAAGGACGGGATAGCGGATATCGTCAGTCTGCAGCAATGGGCAAACGGCCCGCGCCTCATCTGCTGTCAGCCATTCGTTGTCGACGCCGTTGGCACGGTTGGCGTGCACGTGCCGCTTGAAAACCTGCACGTCGTGCACCGTATGCGCGAGCATCAGCACGCCACGCTGGGAGAACATGACGTTGTAGTTGAGGTCCTGGGAAAGTCCCTCCCACATCTTCAGGGCGTGGTCGTAGAGGGCGGCGCTCTCGTCACGCAGGTAGTTGGAGCGGATGATCGTGGTGTTGCGGCCGGTGTTGCCGCCGCCGATCCAGCCTTTCTCGAGGACGGCCACATTCCGCAGGTTGTGCTCTTTGGCCAGGTAATAGGCCGCGCCCAGCCCGTGGCCGCCGCCGCCGACGATGATGGCGTCGTAGGCGCCCTTCGGCTCCGCCTTGCGCCACTGCGGCTGCCAGTCACGGTGACCGGACAAGCCCCCCCTGAGAAGCGAGAAGCCGGAGAAGCGCTGCATCGTCTGATCCGTTGGCACAGGGCGGTGAGTCGGCGCCGAATGATGCCGGGCGCCACGGAGCGTTACGAGCATCTGGGCGCCTGCTTCTTGAACGAATGCGACACGGATGCGCGGCTCGGCGCAAGAGCGCGTCGCACTGCGGCCTCCGGACTTGACGGCGCGCCACCGCCACTTCATGATTCCGAAACGCCTTGAATGCCTGTTCAAGCCACTGCTCGCCGCAGCGAACGACGACAGCAAGTCACTGAATCACCATAACATATCCCGTAATGCGCGGCCGCGACCGGCTCTACGACACCTCTAGGTAGCGTCTTCCAGAGCACTGAATTGAACAAGCAATCAAGCTCGCGCCGCGAGGTGCCCGAGGAGGCGCGCCGGCAACAGCTCGTCGAGGTGACCATCGACAGTCTGGCCGAGGTCGGATACGTCGGCAGCACATTGGCGCAGATCGCGCAGCGGGCCGGCGTTTCCCCCGGGCTGGTCGCACATTACTTCGGCGACAAGGACGGCTTGCTCGAAGCCACGTTCCGCACCTTGGCGCGCGGAATCGGCGAGCGCATGCGAGAGCGGCTCAGACGTGCGCGTACGCCGCGTGGGCGCGTGCAAGCGGTGATCGATACCAACCTCGCGCCGGAGGAGTTCGATCAGCGCACTGGCACGGCGTGGCTCGCGTTCTGGGGACAGGTCCTGCACGTCAAGGGCCTGAGGCGCGTGCAGACCGTATATCAGCGCCGCATGCTGTCCAATCTGCGGCATGCGTTGCGGCGGCTGTTGCCGGCCGATGAGGCGCGCAGCCTCGCCGCGATGATCGCCGCGATGATCGATGGCGTCTGGCTGCGCGCGGCCCTCTCGCGCTGGCAGGAAGCCGACAGCGAGAGTGCGCGTGCGATGCTCACGGACTTCGTCGACAGCCGATTGCAGAAATCCCCGCCAGCCGACGCGGCGCCACCCGCGGCAAAGACCGGCGGGTCCGGCCCGGCCGCGGCGCGGGGGGCCAGCTCGGGCCGAGGCTCTTTCAAGACGATCAATCCGGCAACTGGCGAAGTGTTGGCCCAGATCGCGATCGACGGTCCTGCCGAGGTCGCAGCGGCCGTCGCCAGGGCTTCGGCAGCGCAGCAGGAGTGGGCGAGCCTGCCGGGAGTTGCACGCGGCCGAATCCTGCGGCGTGCCGCCGACATTCTCCGGGCCCGCAACGTCGAGCTGGCGGTGCTCGAGACGCGCGACACCGGAAAGCCGATCCAGGAGACGAGCGCGGTCGATGTGCTCTCGGGCGCCGACTGTCTCGAATACTACGCGGGCCTCGCCGCAACCCTCGCGGGCGAGCACCTGGACCTCGGGCCGCAGGCGTTCGGCTATACGCGCCGCGAGCCGCTCGGTGTGGTCGCAGGCATCGGCGCCTGGAATTACCCGCTGCAGATCGCCTGTTGGAAAGCGGCGCCGGCGCTCGCCTGCGGCAATGCCATGATCTTCAAGCCCGCCGAGCTGACGCCGCTCACGGCCATGAGGCTGCGCGACGTTTTCACCGAGGCGGGCATACCGAAGGGAGTGTTTCAGGTCGTGCAGGGTATGGCGGATACCGGGCGCCTGCTCACGGCGCACCCCGGGATCCGCAAGATCTCCCTGACCGGCGAGGTCGGCACGGGCAAGGCGGTGATGGCGGACTCGGCCGCCTCGCTGAAGCAGGTGACGCTCGAGCTCGGCGGCAAGTCGCCGCTCATCGTTTTCGACGACGCGGTCCTCGAGAACGCCGTCGGCGGCGCGCTCCTCGGCAACTTCTACTCCGCCGGCGAGGTTTGCTCGAACGGTACGCGCGTGTTCGTCCACCGCGCCATCAAAGCCGCGTTCCTGGAGCGGCTCGCGGCGCGGGTGAGCGCCATGCGCATCGGCGATCCGCTGGATCCGGCAACGCAGGTGGGTGCCCTGATCTCGGAAGATCACATGGGAAAGGTGCTGACCTACATCGCCCGCGGCAAGGCCGAAGGCGCGCGCCTCATCACCGGCGGTCATCGCGTCACGAGCGCTGACCTCGCGAACGGCTTCTTCGTCGCGCCGACCGTCTTCGACGAGTGCCATGACGACATGGCCATCGTGCGCGAGGAGATCTTCGGACCGGTGATGTCGGTGCTCGAGTTCGAGGACGAGGAGGAGGTGATCGAGCGCGCCAATGCGACCGAGTTCGGTCTGGCCGCCGGCGTCTTCACCAATGATCTGACACGGGCGCACCGGGTCATCGCCCGGTTGCAGGCCGGCACCTGCTGGATCAATCACTACAACGTCACCCCGATCGAGCTGCCGTTCGGCGGTGTGAAGCTTTCCGGGCTCGGGCGCGAGAACGGCCGGGCGGCGATCGAGCATTACACGCAGCTGAAGAGCGTCTACGTCGCCATGGGCGACGTCGAGGCGCCGTACTAGTCCTCGCACCGGCCATGGCTCAAGAGAACTTTGACTATGTGATCGTCGGCGCCGGTTCCGCGGGCTGCGTGCTCGCGGATCGGCTGACCGAGAGCGGCGAGCATTCCGTGCTGCTGCTGGAATACGGTGGCTCGGACCGCTCGGTCTACATCCAGATGCCCGCGGCGCTGTCGATTCCGATGAACATGCCGCGCTACAACTGGTTCTTCTACAGCGAGCCCGAGCCGGGCCTCGGCGGACGGCGTCTGCATACGCCGCGCGGCAAGGTACTGGGAGGGTCTTCCTCCATCAACGGATTGGTGTATGTCAGGGGCAACCCGCTCGATTTCGTGCGCTGGGCGTCAGAAGGCGCAACCGGATGGGCCTACCGGGACGTGCTGCCTTATTTCAAGCGGACCGAGCGGCGCGCGAAGGGCGGCGACACATATCGCGGCGGCGACGGCAAAGTGCATACCCGCTACGGCCCGCTCGACAATCCGCTGAACGCAGTGTGGCTCGAGGCCGGCCGCCAGGCGGGCTATCCCCTCACCCAGGACATGAACGGCTTCCAGCAGGAGGGCTTCGGCCGCATGGACATGACGGTGGGCGGCGGCCGCCGCTCGAGCGCCGCAAACGCGTATCTTCGGCCGGCGATGCGTCGGCGGAGCCTCGCGGTGCGCACTCATTCGCTGGCGACGCGCATCCTCTTCGAGGGCCGCCGGGCGGTCGGAGTGGCGTACCGGCGTGGAAACGAGGAGCACGTCGCGCGGGCGCGCCGTGAAGTGATCGTGAGCGCGGGGCCCATTCAGTCGCCGAAGCTGCTGAAGCTCTCGGGCGTCGGGCCGGCGCAGGAGCTCGCGCAACACGGCATCGGGTTGATCCACGATCTGCCCGGCGTCGGCGAGAACCTCCAGGACCATCTGGAGTTTTATTTCCAGATGGCATGCACGCAGCCTGTCACGCTCTATTCACAGACGACTCGCTTTCGCAAAGCGCTCATCGGCATGCGCTGGCTGCTCACCAAGGAGGGCCTCGGCGCGAGCAATCACTTCGAGACCGGCGGCTTCATCCGCAGCCGCGCCGGCGTTCGCTACCCCAACATTCAGTATCACTTCCTGCCCATGGCCGTGAGCTACGACGGCTCTTCTCTGGCCCAAGAGCACGGCTTCCAGGCCCATGTAGGGCCCATGCGCTCGCAGAGCAAAGGCTGGGTGCGCCTCGCCTCCGCGGACCCCAACGAGAAGCCGAAAGTGTTTTTCGACTACCTGTCGCAACCGGAGGACTGGGAGGAGATGCGGGCCTGCGTGCGTCTCACTCGGGAGATCTTCGCCCAGCCGGCGTTTGCCCCCTACCGGGGCAGGGAGATTCAGCCGGGCCCCGGAGTGCAGAGCGACGCGCAGATCGACGAATTCATCCGCAATCACGTGGAGAGCGCCTATCACCCCTCCTGCTCGTGCAAGATGGGAAGTCCCGAGGACCGGCAGGCGGTGGTCGACCCGGAAACGCGGGTGATCGGACTCACGGGACTGCGGGTGGTCGACTCTTCGATCATGCCATCGATCACCACCGGGAATCTCAACGCTCCCACCCTCATGTTGGCGGAGAAGGCGGCCGACCACATCCGCGGCAGATCCCCGCTGCCGCCGGAAGACGCTCCCTTCTACGTCGCGCCGAATTGGGAAACCTCTCAGCGTTGATTGGCGCAAATCGCTCCCGGCGATTTGCGCGGCCAGCCGTATAGCCCGGTCGACCCAGCGGCCCAGGGAGCGGCCCTGGGCCGCTCAATCAGGTGCTTTTGTACGGGGGGAGTCTCGATAACCGTCCACGGCATCCCCCAGGGCTTCGCGCAGGGGCGCGAGCCAGCGCTCGTAGTGCCGCCACTGCTCGAGCGCGTCGCGATAGATCGGCTGGCGCACTTGCTCCGAGCTGGGCGTCCTCACGCTGCGCACCGTCCGGTGGAAGGCGAGACATGCGGGCTCGAGCTCGAGGCCGCAATGATCCAGTAGCCGCCGGACGCTTCCCTCCAGGTCGTCCACCACATCTTCGTAGTGAATGCGCAGCACCCGTCCGGGAAGCACCTCATCCCAGTGACGCATGAGCTCCAGATAGTTACGGTAGTACCTCGCGATGTCCTGAAGTCCATACGTGAACGTCTGTCCCTGCGCGAAGAGCTGCTTGAAGTTGCTGAAGCAGCAGGCCATCGGCTCGCGCCGTACGTCGATGATCGTGGCGTTGGGCAGGATGAGATGGATGAGCCCGATGTGCCGGAAGTTGTTCGGCATCTTGTCGATGAAACGCGGCCTGCCCGTGGCCCGAAACGAGTGGGTATCGCGCAGGTACTGCTCACCGAGCCGGCGGCAGTCCGCCGCCGTCATGCGGGCCAGTATGCGCGGATAGAGCGCCTGGCCGTGTGGTGCCTCGCGGCCCTGCAGGCCGTTGACCATGCGCGGCAAATCCGCGAGCTCCTGGGTGCCTTCGACGGCGGAGTGTGAGGACAGGATCTGCTCGATGAGCGTGGATCCGGAGCGGGGCAGCCCCACGATGAAAATCGGGTCCGTCGCGGGCGACCCGGAACCCGAGTGCCGGGCGAACAACGCCCGGGTGCAGACTTCCCGCTGCAGCCGTGCGCCGGTTTCGAGCTGCTGCGCGTCGTAGCCGCTCGCGGCGCGCTTGAGCGCATTGCCGCGACTGTAGTACGCGAAGGACTGCTCGAACTCCCCGCGGTCCTCGAGCGCCTTGCCTAGCGCGAAGCACAGGTGATACCGGTCGACCGTCGCTGTCTCCGGGGCCGATTCCGCGGCACACATGCGGTCGATTTCCCCCTCCGTGAAGCGATACCTCTTGAGGTTCGCCAGGCTCCAGTAAGCCTCACCATACCCGGGACGAGCGCTCGCCGCGGCGCGATACTGCGTCACTGCCGCCTCGGTGGCGCCCACAGTCTTCAAACAGTGCGCGATGGAGAGGTGCAGGTCCGCCGGTTGCACGGCTCCTACCAGCAGATTGCGGTAGAGCTCGAGGGCCTGCTCGTGCTGCCCGAGCCCGACGAGCGTCAGCGCGTAGAGCGTGCGGTAATTGCGATTATCGCGATCGATTTCGAGCAGCTGCTCGGCGTGGCTGCGCGCCTTGAGGAACAGGTGGCGCTTCGCGAGCACCTGCGCATACTCGAAACGTGCCAGGTGGTAGTCCGGCGCAAGCTCGAGGACTCTTTCGAGGAGCAATTGCGCGTCGTCGAGAACGTCGCGTTCCAATCCAATACGGGCCAGCAGACGCATTCCCTCGACGTGATCACCGTGCCTGCGGAGATAATCGCGGATGAGTTGTTCGGCCGGCGCGATCTCGCCGTCGGAGAACAACGCCGTCGCCGATACTATCTCGGGAGGCAGTTTTCCCAGCGTCGCCACGTGATCAGCCGCTTGCTCGGCTTCCTGCGTCTGACCCGCCATCCGATAGAGGCTCTCGAGCAGGCGCCAGCTCGCGGGAAGGGCCGGATTGATGTTGACCGCACGCAGAAAGGCGTCGATCGCCTCGGGAGCCTGCCTCAGCGCGACATGGCAGTGCCCGCGCTCCTGGTACAGGCCGCTGAAGCGCGGGTAGAGGCGCTCCAGCGCCGCGAGCGTGTCGAGCGCGGCGGGGATATCACCCGCGACGCGCTGCGCAACCGCCCGCAAATAGAGGAGGTCACGATTCTCCGGCACCGTGAGCAGGAGCGCGTCGGCCGCACGCACGGCAGCCGCCGGCTGCCGCTGCTTGAGCAACTCTCGTACGCGCTGAACTTCCTGCTCCACCTAGTGGAAATCGTATCCGAACGAGATTCCGATCACCCGCGGCCGCAGCGGTGTCTGCTCGATGATGAACTGGTCGGTGCTGGTGAAAGTGCTGGCGTTGGAATTGGTCAGATTCTCGCCATGCACGTCGACGTGCCAGTCACCCCTGGTAACCCCAATGGATGCGTCGAAAGTGGAGTAGGCGGGATTCTCGAAGCGGCCCCGAGAGGTCGTGATCGACCCGCCCACGCCGATCTCGGGGTTCGCGCCTGCCTGCGAGAACGAGTGTGCGGTGTGCCGGACCCCGACCTGGACGTAGGGAATGTAATCGCCGGCCACCCAGTCATAGCGCGCACGCAGGCTGAACTGCATGGGCGGCGAGTTGGCGCTGGGGGCGCCGATCGGCCCGAAGGGGTTCGTTACCGGGACGCAAGTGCCGGTGCCGCAGACCTGCGTGATCGGCTTACCGAAATTCGCCGCGTCCGCGGGGTTGTTGTCGATCAGGGCAGGGGAGTTGGTCTGGCTGCTCTTGTTCCAGTCAGCCGCGCCCTGCACGGTGAGCCCGGCCACGACGCGGGCCACGAAGGAGGTCTCGATGCCCTTGATGAGGAAGTCCTGACCGTTGGTGTCGTAGAAGATATTGCCGACCACGCCGGGATTGAAGAACTCGACCTGCACGTTGGTCCACTTGTCGTAATACACCGCGCCGTTCCACTGCAGCCGGTGGTCGAAGAACTGGGCCTTCCAGCCGATCTCGTTGTTCGTGAGGTTGTCGGACGAATACGACCGTGGAACCACATACTGTGGCGTGCCGTCTGGGCCGACACCGTGCAGGGCGCCGCCGTTCTGGTTGAAGCCTCCCGGACGAAAGCCCTGGGAGAAGGTGTAATACAGCATTACGTCCGGACGCGCGTGCCAGGTGAGGTTGGCGCGTACCCTGTTACCGTCCTCCGTGTCGGACAAGCCCTTCGCGTTGAGGTTGGTGCTCGAGCCGGACTGGCAGCCGCCGGCAGGCGCGCCTCCCTGGAAACAGCCGAAGCTCGAGAGGACGCTGCCCGCTTCGGAGTTGAGGAAGCGGAAATGACGCAGGCCGCCCGTCAGGGTCAGCACCTGCGGCAGGAGATCGTAGCTGGTGGAGAAATACTCGGCCAACTGCCGGGTCTGGCGCAGCTGATCCTGGTAGAACGAAGTGGTGTCGTTCTGCACTCCGGGATTCTGCACGTTGGTTCCGGGGAAGGTTCCGACGTTCGACAGGCAGCCCGTGTTGCCCAGTGACCCCGGCGGCTCGTTCGAGGTGCACGCCGGAACGCTCTTGTAATGCCAGCCCGTCTGGTCATACAGCGCATTGTTCTCGTAGTACAGGCCGGCGATTGCCCGCAATCGCCAGCTATCCGGTGTGCTGAGGCGCAGCTCGTGCTGCTGGTGCACGTTGCGCTCCACCGAGCGCCAGATGGCGCTCGGTGAGAAGCAGGTCGACGGCAGCGGGTTCGCGGCGGAGTAGGGCCCGTAGCACTGATAGTAGTCGGCGTAGAAGCCCCGCGCGTAGTTGGTATAGTCGCCGACCTGCTCGACGTTGCGGTCGAGGTAACCGCCGGTGTAGACGAAATCCAGGCTCTTCACCTTGCCGTGCACCGTCCAAGCGGTGTTCTCGAACTTGTCTTTGTCGTACGCGTTGTTGAACAACGTCACCTCGAGGCGCGACAGCGGCGTACCGTCGGAAGCATAGGGCTGCTGGTAGAACACGCCCTGCGAGTTGAGGTCCTGGTAGGACTGCGTGATCAGCAAGTCCCAGTCGTCGTTGAACTTGTAGAGCGCCTCGACGCGTGCGCCCTGGTATTCGGCCGGGTTGATCGCCCGACGCGCGATCTGGGCATTGCTGACGGTGGGACTGCCGGGTGGAACGCAGTAGCCGTTGTTCGGCTGCCCGTCCGGACACTGCCCATTCACCGCCGCGTACCCTGCGTAATGGATGCCGACATCCGTGTTCGCGCGCGCGAAGGTCGCCGGTACATTGTCGATATAGCCGCCGCGCCGCGAGTCATAGATCACCCCGCGTACCGCCATGTGCCCGGCGATCACCGGCAGATTCAAAACAGCCGTCACGTCGGAGTTGTTGTCGCCATGGGCGGTCGTTCCGTACCCGGCGTCTATGCTTCCGGAAGTCGTGTCGAGCAGCGGCTTGTTGGTGATGTAACGGATGACTCCGGCCTGGGCGCCGGCACCGAAGAGCGTGCCCTGCGGTCCTTCCAGGACCTCGATGCGCTGCAGGTCGGCCGCGTAGATATCCAGGTTGCGGTTCGGCAGCTGCACGGACTGATCGTCCAGGTAGACGGCGACGTTCGGCCAGAGCCCGGTCGAGCCGCTGCCCTGGCTGGCCTGCGAGCCGGCGCTCACACCGCGCATGAAGATCTCGTTCTGCCCCGGCCCGTTGTTCGCGGCCGTGACGTTCGGCAGATACTTCACGTAATCGTCGAAGGTCTGGATGTTGAGCTCGCGCATCGTCTGCGAGGTGAGCGCCTGCATCGAGATCGGCACGTCCTGGATGTTCTCGGTGCGCCGCTGCGCGGTGACGATGATGGTGGCGAGCTGACTGGCGTCGGTTTCGCTGCTCGTCGCTCCATCATTCGACGGCGAAGGCGGGTCTGCGGCGAACGCGCGCAAGGCCGCGCCGGCAAGGATGACGGCGACGGCGTAGGGAACACTCGACTTCATGACGAACCCCTCCTGCTATCCTCCGATTAGAGCCGACGGCATGGGCGCGGGATTGAACGGAAGCGCCATCATCGTGTTATGTAGTCGCCGCGCGCAAGCGCGCGGACGGATCAGTCGAATACTCGCGAGCGAGCGGCGTCAGAGTTGGCGATGCGATTGGGCTGCAGACGGTGCGTGGAGGGAGAGATTCCGTAGGCATCCTTGAACTGCCGCGAGAAATGCGCGCAGTCGGCGAATCCTGTCTCGATGGCGATGTCGGTCATCGAGCGGTCCGTATTCTGGATCAGCCAGCTCGCATAGCGCATGCGCAGTTGGCGGTAGAGAGAGGCCGGTCCCACGCCCACGTTCTCGCGGCAGAGCCGCTCGAGCTGTCGGGTCGATACGCCGAGCTCGTCGGAAATCGTCCCGATCGAGATGGGCCGTGTCAGGTTTTGCTCCATGAGCAGCAGTGCCCGGCGCACGCGCGGCTCGCTGATCCCCTCCGAAAGCGGCGGATGCGGCTGCGCGTCGCTTCCCTGGCGCGGTCGATCGAACAACAGCACCTGAGTCGCCTTCTGCGCCTGCGCCCGGCCGAGGTGCTGCTCGATCAGGTGGGTCGCCAGTGCGGCGCTCCCTGCGCCGCCTGCGCAGGTGATACGCGGGCCATCCGCGACGAACAGCCGGTCGGCAACGACGTCATGATCCGGGAAGGCCTCGCGGAAGTCCTGATAGTGATACCAGTTCACACAGGAGCGCCGGCCCTCCATGAGGCCGGCGCGACAGAGAACGAAACTGCCGGTACAGATCCCGATGAGCGGGGTACGGGTCGCGCCGACCTCGCGCAGGTAACGGACGGTCGCCTCGTCGATCTGCGGCCCGGCGTGGAGTATTCCGCCGACGACCACGACATAGTCGAGCGAGGCGGGCGGCAGCAGGGCACTCGTCGGCTGCAGGGTCACGCCACAGCTCGCGCGGACCGGGTCGCGGCGGCACGACATGATGGACCATTGCACGTGTAGCGGGCGGCTGCGGTCGCCCTCGTCGGCGGCCAGGCGCAGATGGTCGATGAATACCGCAAAGGCCGAGAGCGTGAAGTGCTCGGCCAGAATGATGCCGACGCGCAGCGGCGAGCGCATGGCTCGCTCTGACAGTGACGGCTTTTGCGACCCCAAGGAGTGCGGCATTGAACAGCCACTCAACGGACTGGCGCTACTCTTGTCAATATCTTCCGCCAAGTGTTGGCGCGATGCAAGAACAAGTTGAAAACCTAGAATGAATCTTTAAAAAACAAATAGTTACGGCGAATAAGAGCCGTGGCTTCGAACGGACGCCCGGTCGCCCGTCATTGAACGATCATTTAGAGGCGACCGCCGGTGGGCGCCGCTCCTGACTGGGAGGGTGGCCGAAAACGGCGCGGTACGATTTGCTGAAATGAGCCGGAGAGCGGAAGCCGCAGGCCACGGCAATGCTCGTGATCGGCATGGCGGTCTGCTGCAGCAGCTCGCGGCCGCGGCGCAGGCGCAGAGTGACGTAATACTGCGCCGGGGTGAGGCCCAGACTGCGGTGGAAGAGCCGCTGCAACTGGCGCTGCGAGACCTCCGTCATCCGCGCGAGCTCCTCGAGAGACAGGGGCTCTTCGACGTTGGCTTCCATCAGCGCTGCGGCCTGGGTGATGGACGGATGGCAGCCGCCGAGGCGCGCGGCGATCGGAATCCGCTGGCGATCCTTGCTGTCGCGGATGCGCTCCACGATGAACTGCTCGGAGATTCCGGCGGCCAGCGTCCTGCCGATGCGCGGGGTGATGAGATGCAGGATCAGGTCGAGGGGAGCGATGCCGCCGGTGCAGGTGCAGCGGTCGCGATCGACCACGAACAGGTCGGGAGTGAAGACGATGCCGGGGAAGGTCTCGCGCAGGCCCCAGAGGTTCTCCCAGTGGATGGCGCAGCGGTAACCGTCGAGAAGCCCGGCCTTGGCGAGCGCGTACGCGCCCGTGCAGAGGGCCCCGAGGTTCATGCGCTCGCGGGCGAGGCGGCGCAGCAGCTGAATCAGCCGCTCGTCGACCGCATGCGGCACGTCGATGCCGCCGCATATGAAGAGGATGTCGAGCGGTGGCGAGTCCGCGATGCGCGTAGTGGGAGCTACGCAGAGGCCGTTGCTCGCCTCCACGGGAGCGCCGTCCAGGGAGCACACCGACCAGCTGTAGATGTTTTCCCGGGCCAGATAGTTGGCCATGCGCAGCGGCTCGATCGCATTGGTAAAAGCGATCATCGAGAAGTTGCGCAGGGTCAGGAACCCGAAGCGCGTGAGCGGTGCGGTCATTCGGTCCGATGACAGCATCAATTGCGTCGGCGATCAAGGGCCGCATGTCGGACGCAGTCACGGCTGACGGCGGTTCGATGCTGGCCCGGATCCGGCCCGGCGGGTAGGATGACCCGCATGGTGGAATTCAGTTGCCTATCGACTGATCTCGACCCCGTAACACAGGCACAGGGAGGTGCCCCGCCGCCGCAGGTGGCGGAGTCTCGAGCAAAAACCACGCTTTTTGC
>Ga0134126_10005078_pt1 | contig 16435 bp, 12 predicted proteins | sample KB31752_FD_96881 | JGI IMG/M metagenome (GOLD analysis project Ga0134126, IMG submission 96881) | Terrestrial soil microbial communities with excess Nitrogen fertilizer from Kellogg Biological Station, Michigan, USA - KB3-175-2 | ecosystem: Environmental > Terrestrial > Soil > Unclassified ...
ACTTCGGACGGACCGGCAATCATGTCGATGCCGACCTTGCCGAACACCATGCGCTTGGCCGCAGCGACATAGGCGTTGCCGGGGCCGACGATCTTGCTTACCGGCGCGACGCTCTCGGTACCGTAAGCCAACGCGGCAATCGCCTGCGCGCCGCCGATGCGATAGACCTCGTCGACTCCTGCAAGGCTCGCGGCGGCCAGCACCAGCGGATTGAGCTTTCCGTCCGGCGCCGGCACCACCATTGCCAACCGTTCGACGCCGGCGACTTTGGCCGGCACCGCATTCATCAGCACGGACGATGGGTAGGCGGCCGTGCCACCCGGCACGTAAAGGCCGACAGCCTCGATCGCTGTCCAGCGCATGCCCATTTCGACGCCGAGCGCATCCGTAAAGCGGCTGTCCGCGGGCTTCTGGCGCCGGTGATAGGCCTCAATCCGGTCACGCGCGAGCTTGAGTGCATCGAGCGCCTTGCCGTCACAGATTTTCGCCGCGCCGGCAATTTCTTCGCCGCTGACTCGCAAGCCAATCTTGCCGAGATCGACGCGATCGAACTTTGCGGTGAGTTCAATCAGTGCCCGGTCGCCGCGGGCCGCAACATCGCCGACGATCGCGCGCACTGCCTGTTCGACGTCCGCAGCCGTTTCGCGCTTGACCGCTAGCAGCGCGCGGAAGCGATCGGCGAAATCGGCAGCTTTGCTGTCCAGACGAACGGGCATGGCCTGATCCTGCCGGGCCGGGCCCGGGAATGACAGGTCAATGGTTGATGCCGCAGGTTGCGTCAACCCTCTGGGAGCCAGACCCGGGCGGGATGCCTGAGCCCGCTACGCCCATAAAAATAAAGGCCCCGCCGCAAGGCGGAGCCTATCCATGAAGGAGTAAACGTTACGCCTTCTTTTTCGCATGATGGTGGTGATGATGATGCCGCATCGCCTTCTTGGCCGGCTGATAGTCGCACGCGCTCAAGCACACCCCGCCAACCTTGACGTTGCACTGAAGAACCGTGGACACGCACATTGGCGCTTGGCCCAATTTCACACAGGCGCAGCCAATTTCGGCCTTCGCCGGAGTGCCAGCCAGCATCGCGCCGGCGAACAACAATCCCGTCAGAATGATAATTTTGCGCATTTAAGCATCCCTTTTTCAGAAGCCGGGACACTACGCCACCTAAAGTTCCAAATATCAAGCAACCCCGCGCCAGACGGGGTGTTCTGAACCGATATTTCTTTGAAGAAGCCCGTCCGCCGTCGAGATGGGCCGAGGACTAGCGCTCAGCGACAGGGTCTTGGTCGAGCGGATGGGCCGGGCAGCGTGCCGCGACCCAGGTGGGGCCCAGATCGGCTAACTCTGCCTCAAGGCACTCGACCTCCAGTCGCATCGCCGCGCCGCCTGAAAAAATAAGCGTCACGATGCCAGACGGCGGCAACGTCTCGGAAAATTCGATCGCAAGCAGATTGAGAACCTGGTTGTCGCTGGCCGGATCGATTGCGCGGCATTTGCACGACATCACGCGTTCAAAACGCAGTGCGGCGCGCCGGCGGCGATTTTGCGGAGCCGCGGCCTGCGCGCCTTCCCAATCGAAGCGGTTGAGCACGATCACCAGCCGCTTTTCTTGCGGACGCCATAAAACATCGGAGACCTTGGTCACCGCATCCTGAAGGTGGGCGGAAACCACCTCCAGGTCCTCCTCTTCAAGACAGGCAAATTTGAGCAGGTCCATGGCGGCCGCCAATTCCGGTACTGCCTAGGTAGGCAGGGTCGGATAGCGGCGCAAGGCACTTTGCAAACCGGGGTGGCGAAAACTACGCTTGGGAAGCAGGCTCGAGCCCGGCCGCGGTCCACCGGGCCCGGTTCGCCGGATCGATGAGCTTTCGCAACAAGGCCGCGGCGACATCGCGGTGCGCGCTGCCGGCAAGAACGGCGCCCGTGTAGGTATTCACATTGTGCAGGCTGGGCGGCAGAGGGCCGACTACCTTCGCGCCTTTCACTGTCAAAATCTCGCTGACGAAGGTTGTGCCGATATCCACCTCGCCGCTCGCAACCGCCTCAGCCACTTCATAACCGCGCCCGAGCAACACCGCTTTCGCGTTCACGGCATCCGCAATCCCAAGCCGCTCCAAAAGCGCGGCGAAGAAAGTGCCGGACGAGCCGCCTCCCTTCGGGTCGGTATAGGAAACCTTGCGCGCGGCAAGCAGCGTCTTCTTGAAAGCCTCCACCGTCGAAATGTCGGGAAGCGGCACGCCTTCGCGCACCGCTACGCCGGTAACCGTACGGCCGACATCGGTCTTGCTGCCGGGAACGAACAGGCCGACTTTTTCGAGCGCTTCGATAGCGGCTGCGGACAGCACCGCCAGATCTGCCTTCTCGCCTGACTGCAATCGATCGCGCAGCGCGCCGGCGGTACCGAAATTCAGGATGAGCTTGTGTCCGGTTTCGCGTTCGAACTCGGCACCAAGACTGTCCACCATCGGCTGCACGGCGCCGGCGCTTAGCACTTTGATTTCGGCCACTGGAGAAACTCCCGAAAAAACTAGACGCTCAACCGTTCGATCGTCGCGCCGCAGCGCGAAAGCTTGTCTTCCAGCCGCTCGAAGCCGCGATCGAGATGATAAACGCGATTGACCATGGTCTCGCCTTCGGCCGCAAGTCCCGCAATGACCAGCGACACCGATGCGCGCAAGTCGGTCGCCATAACCGGCGCGCCCCTCAACCGCGCAACACCTTCGATGGTTGCCGTTTCGCCGTCGAGACTGATGTGGGCGCCGAACCGCGCCAGCTCCTGTACATGCATGAAACGATTTTCGAAAATGGTTTCGGTGATGCGCGAGGTGCCGTTCGCCAGCGTCATCAGGGCCATCAATTGCGCTTGCAAATCGGTGGGGAATCCGGGGAACGGCGACGTCGTTACCTCGATTGGCGCAAGTCCCGCGCCGTTGCGCGCGACACGGATGCCTTCATTCGTTGGCGTGATGGTCACGCCGGTCTTGGCCAGCACATCGAGCGCCGCCTGCAGCAATTCCGGCCGTGCATTCTGCAGCAACACGTCGCCGCCGGTCATCGCCACCGCCATGGCATAGGTCCCGGTCTCGATGCGGTCGGGTAAAACCGAATGACGCGCGCCGTGGAGCTTCGCCGCGCCTTCGATCACGATGCGTGAGGTGCCTGCACCGGAAATCTTTGCGCCCATCTTGTTGAGGCAGTCGGCGACATCGACGATCTCAGGCTCTCGCGCGGCATTTTCGATCACGGTGGTACCGTTGGCAAGCGCAGCGGCCATGACAGCAGTATGCGTGCCACTGACCGTCACCTTGGGGAATTCGATGGTGCCGCCGCGCAGGCCTTTCGGCGCGCGCGCGATGACATACCCGCCGTCGATTTCGATCTCGGCGCCGAGTTTCTCCATCGCCATGATCAGCAAGTCCACCGGGCGCGTGCCGATGGCGCAGCCACCTGGCATCGATACCCGTGCTTCGCCCATGCGCGCGACCAGCGGTGCCAACACCCAGAAGCTGGCGCGCATCTTGGAGACGAGTTCATAGGGCGCGGTGGTGTCAACGATGTGCTTGGCCGAAATGTGCAGCGTGCGGCCGCTGTTGGGATCGTCGCCCGGCCGCTTGCCGGCGATCATGATGTCGACGCCATGATTTCCGAGAATGCGCTGGAGCTGTACGACGTCGGCCAGGCGCGGCACGTTGTCGAGGATCAGCGTGTCCTCGGTCAGAAGACTCGCGATCATCAGCGGCAGAGTGGCGTTCTTCGCCCCGGAAATCGGGATAGAGCCGTTTAAGCTCTGGCCGCCAATAATGCGTATGCGATCCATTCTGCCCCCGCCGCTGGCGGCGATGTTCTTGCGGCGGGCTTTATGGACCGCCACGGCCCCGGCTGCAAAGGCTTAAAGCCAAGCTGGATAATTTACCGTCGCTGAACGATTACGGCGGAAATCCGGGCGTTCCTGTGAAGCGCCTGATTTACGGCTCGCGTTTTGCGTCCCGTTCCGGCCTGCGGCCGGCAGTTTCGTCCGGCTGCCCGCTGCGGCCCCGCGCCTGCATCTTGCGCTTGCGCAGATTTTCCCGCAAAGCCGTGGCCAACCTTTCGCTCCGGCCGGCTGGGTTGCGCTTGCCTTGTTCTTTAGGGGTACGCGGCATGAGCCGATTATCGATCAGGACCGGTTGCCAGCCAAGAGACTGTTGTCCTTGCGCCGCGGGGGCGCGTTATGGCAGTTTCCGCCGCGTTCGCCGGCACGATGCGCCGCGCGTCAAATAGCTGCCGTAGCTCAGTGGTAGAGCACCTCATTGGTAATGAGGAGGTCGAGTGTTCAATCCACTCCGGCAGCACCATTTCAGCGGAGTAACGGAGTGGCCGGCAATCAGCCCATGCGGGCGATAGCCGTTTTTCTTTTTGCCTTCGGCGGCCTCCCGACCGCTTCAGCATAGAATCCGATCGGCTGCGGTTTGCCGACGAGGAAGCCTTGAATCTCGTCGCATTTTTCGGCGGTGAGGAAGGCGAGTTGTTCCTCGGTTTCCACGCCTTCCGCCAAGACAGGCAGATTGAGGCCGCGACCGAGACCGATCACCGCGCGGATGATCGCGGCCGACTGCTCGCGCTGGCTGAGATTGGCGATGAAGGCCTGATCGATCTTGATCTTGTCGAACGGGAACGACTGCAAATAAGACAGCGACGAGTAGCCGGTGCCGAAATCGTCCATGGCGATGTGGACGCCGAGATTCTTGAGCCGGCGAAGAATCGCCACCGCGCGGGTGAAATCGCCGATGAGGACGCCTTCGGTAATTTCCAGTTCCAGACGGTCGGCCGAAAGGCCGGTTTCCAGCAAGGTTGTATGCACGAAATTTGTAAGGTCGCCGCCATGAAACTGCGCTGGCGACAGATTGACCGCGATGCTCAATGGATGCGGCCACGATGCCGCCTCACGGCAGGCGGTGCGCAAGATCCATTGACCGAGCGAGACGATTATTCCGCTCTCTTCCGCGAGCGGAATGAATTTAGCCGGCGGGACCAGACCGAGGCGCGGATGGTGCCAGCGCACCAGAGCCTCGAAACCAATAATGCCGCCGTCGATTTTTGCCTGCGGCTGATAGTAGAGCTCGAGCTCGTCCTTCATGATCGCAGTGCGCAGGTCCTGCTGCAGCATCCTCTGCTCGCGCAGTTGCTTGTCCATCGACACTTCGAAAAACCGGATTGAACCGCGCGCTTCCCCTTTGGCCCGATGGAGCGCGGCGTCGGCATTGGCGAGGAGCGTCGTTGGATCGGCGCCGTCGCTGGGATAAATGGCGACACCCATGGTGATTCCCACTTCCACCGATTGACCTTTGACGCTCATCTCGGATGCGAATGCCAATGTGATCCGGTCGACCAGCGTCGCCGCAGTCTGCGGCTGCGGGCCAATCGGAGTGACGACGGCGAATTCATCGCCGCCGACACGCGCAATGAAGGCGCCCTCGCAAGCCGTCTGGAGCCGGCGCGCAGCTTCACCCATCAATTCGTCGCCGATCGTGCCGCCATAGACGTCGTTGATCTGCTTGAACCGGTCGAGGTCGGCCGACAGCACCGCAAAGCCGCTGCCGTCGGGTTGCGCCTGCTCGCACATGCGGCCGAGGCATTCGTTGAAGGCGGCCCGGTTCGGCAGGTCCGTCAGCGCGTCGTGATGCGCCATGTACTCGATTTGGGCCTCGTGCTGCCGCCGCAGTGTGCGGTCGCGAATCATGGTGATCAGATAACGCGAGTTCCCGTCCGGCCCCGTGACCGAAAGCCGTGTCGAGGTGACGACGCGCGCGCCGTTTCCCGGCGTAACGATCGTGTGTTCGTCGAGAAAAACCGGTTGATCCGAGTTGATGGCCTTTCGGTCTTCGGCGTCGATCGCCTCGGCGGCGCCTGCCGACATGATTTCAGCCGTGGTCTTGCCGAGTATTGTGTCACGGCTGATGCCCAGCACCGATTCGGCGGCACGGTTGACCAGGAGACAGCGAAGGTTTGGCACCGACTTCACGACAATCGGCGTCGGCACGTTCTCAATAATCGTATCGAGAAACGCCCTTGTGTGCTCAAGCTCGCGTTCGGCTCTTTTCTGAACGGTGATGTCTTCGTGCGTCGCAACCCACCCGCCGCTCGCCATCGGCTGATTGATGACAGCCATGATACGGCCATCCGCTAATTCGAGCGTGAGGGTAAAGGTCTTGCCTTCCTTCAACGAGGTGCGAAGGTCGCTGTCGTAGTCGCCGGGGTCGAGCGGAAAGGTGCCGGCAGCGATGCGGGCATCCAGCAAATCGCGAATCGTGCACCCACGCCAAATGCGCGACGCTTCGATGCGATACATGTCGACATATCGGTTGTTCCACACCAGCAACCGGTTGTCCGCGTCGAACATGCACAGACCCTGCGACATGTTGTTGAGGGCGCCGTCAAGCCGCTTGTTCTGTTCATCGAGTTTTTCTTTCGTGCGGCGGTCCGACCAAACACCCACGGTGCACATTGCAAGCACCGAAGCGGCAACGGCCGCAATCGCAAGCGAAAGCGAGGTTTCGGAAACGGACTGTGGGCCGATTCGATCGATGGCGTCCGGAATGATGCCTATCGCGCCCATGCCGGTGAAATGCATCGAAACGATGGACACGGTCAGAAGGATGGCCGCGAGCAGCAATCCGGGCGTGCTTTTGGTGCGCGAGGAAACTTCAAGCGCCGCGGCGGCAAACACGATGCCAAACACGATCGACGCGGCGACCAGATCGAGCGACCAGACGATCGTCCCCGACATCTCCAGCGCCGCCATGCCCACGTAATGCATGACAACCACGCCGATGCCGACAATGATGCCGCCGGTAGTGCCGCTCCATTGAAAACGGCCGTAAATAGCGACAGCGAGGCCGATCGTGACCACGGCAATCGCCGCGACAAGAGAAACGGCCGTCAGGGCAATGCCGTAGGCGATCGGAATGTTCGGATTAAAGGCAAGTATCCCGATGAAATGCGTCGCCCAGATGCCGATGCCGGTCGCCGCTCCCGCCGTACCGAGCCAGGCGATGCGTGCGCGATCGCTCGATGCGCGCGCGCGATGCAACAGGCTGACCGCCGCGACGCATGTCAAAAAACAAACGACGCCAGCGAGAAAAACAAGCCGCCAATCGTGCTCGCTACCGAGACAGTTGAATACCCTGAGCATAGCCCTGTTGCCGGTTGGGTGGTGCAAGGACCACCCGCAGTTTTCCAGCGTAGGGCAACGCTTTGTTTGTCACGTTAACTTGGCGTGGAATTGTTGGTTAATCGCCCATTAGGGCTACACAGTTGTAAACGCCGAAACTTCAATTAGCTGGGCCGGCCGCGTGACGAAGCGACGTCAACGCGGCCGTAAAAAGCCGAAATCGCAGCCCTGGTCGGCACCGAGAATTTCCTGCGCATAAAGCCGCGCATATCCGCGCTCGGGCGTCGCCGCCGTCGGCTTGAGCCCTGCGGCCCGACGCTTGAGCTCGGCATCGTCCACCACAAGATCGATGCTGCGTTTTTTGACGGACAGGCGGATGCGGTCGCCGTTGCGCACCAGCGCAAGTGGCCCGCCGGAAGCGCTGTCCGGCGTCACATGCAGCACGATGGTGCCGAATGCGGTGCCGCTCATGCGCGCATCGGAAACGCGCACCATGTCCTTCACGCCCTTGGCCGCAAGCTTCCTCGGGATCGGAAGATATCCCGCTTCCGGCATTGCCGACGCCGAATGAGGCCCGGCATTTTGCAGGACGAGAATATCTTCCGGCTCGACATCGAGCTCGGGATCGTCAACGCGCGTTGCGAGATCTTCAAGCGAGGAGAACAGCACGACCCTGCCCTCGTGCTCGAATAGCTTTGAGTCGGCTGCCGAACGCTTGAGGATCGCGCCCTGTGGCGCAATGTTGCCGAACAACGCTACCAGCCCGCCTTGCGGCTCGAGCGGCTTGCTGCGCTCGGCGATGATGGTGCGATCGATCCAAGGGTCGGCATCGGTTGCCAGGCGCTCACCGAGCGTCTCGCCTGTGACGGTCATGCAATCGAGATGCAGAAGGTCCTTCAACTCTCGCAGCAACGCACCCATGCCGCCGGCAGCGAAGAAATCTTCCATGTAACCATTGCCGACCGGTTTCAGATTCACCAGCACCGGCGTGGTGTCGGAAAGCCTGTTGAGCTGGTCGAGCGAAACCTGAACGCCGGCACGCCCGGCAATCGCGGCCAAATGGATGATCGCATTGGTCGAACCGCCAAGCGCAAGCAGAACACGCATCGCATTCTCTACCGACTTCGCATTGACAATACGTTCGGGAGTCAACTGCGAGCCGATCATCTTCACGGCGGCAACGCCCGTTGCCTCCGCCGCGCGCAAACGGTCCGCATGCACGGCCGGGATCGCTGCCGTGCCCGGCAAAATCATTCCAAGGGCCTCGGCGAGACAAGCCATGGTGGAAGCCGTGCCCATCACGGCGCAGGTGCCCGCAGTAGTCGCAAGACGACCCTCGACCACAGAAATTTCTTCGTCGCTGACCTTACCGGCGCGGTACTGCGCCCAGAAGCGGCGGCAATCGGTGCAGGCGCCGAGCCGTTCGCCGCGGTGGCGTCCGGTCATCATAGGACCACCGACGAGCATGACCGTCGGCCGGGCCGCGGATACCGCGCCCATCAGTTGTGCCGGCACTGTCTTGTCGCAACCGCCCATCAGCACGACCGCGTCCATTGGCTGGGCACGGATCATCTCCTCCGTGTCCATCGACATCAGATTGCGAAATTTCAGGCTGGTCGGAGACAGGAAAACTTCGCCCAGTGAAATTGTCGGGAATTCCACCGGCAGCGCACCAGCCGACAGCACGCCGCGTTTCACCGCCTCAAGCAATTCCGGAAAATGGCGATGGCAATTGTTGAAGCCCGATTGCGTATAGGCGATGCCGACCACGGGCTTTTCCAGCATGGCGCGGGAGTAGCCCATGGACTGCGCGAAGGAACGACGCAGATAAAGGGAGAAATCCTTGTCGCCGTAATTGGTGAGGCCGTTGGCGATGCCGGTCGGTTTTTTGCTCATGATGTCACTTTCTGCAACCGCGTCAGGCCGGATGCAAGTCGGATCGATATCCGATGGGAGGAAATACGTTTGGCGAGATCGGGGAAACGCTGCTGCAGCCAGCCGATGCCAATTTCCCGCAGCCAAACAGCGTCGACCAGCATGGTGAGGAACCAAGTGAGGAAGTGATAGCGCGCGGTCGCGACATAAAAAAGCGCGACAGCGTGCTGGGCAAGCGCCGCCGCGCCAATGAGCCGCAACCACGGGTCGAAACGGCGCCCCCAGCCAACGACGTAGATCAGGATCGCTACGCCGAAAGCGTTCAAGGGGACAGTCGCGAAGGACTCTGCCGGACCCGAAAGCCAGTCGGGAATCTGCATCAACGCATGCAAAAGATGTGGGCCGGCCCAGTGCAACGTCAGCAATTCGCTAAACGCGGCGAGCCAGGCGGACGGCGGCATGACCAGGACGTCCGGATGCGCGGCGTTGGCGCTCAGCAAAACGAAGGCATGGCCGAAAACCCAGTTATGCAATGCCATCGAGAAGACCGGAAGAAAGCCGATGCACAATCCCGCGAGCGGCCGCCATCGACGCAAATAGAGAGCCGTTAGTCCAGCGCCACCAAGCATCACCGCGGCAGCAGGGGCGACGATCGGCTTCATGAAGATCGCCAACGCGAACAGCAGTGCGCCGAAAAACGCGCGCGCAAAGCAATCCTGCGCGCCGCGTCCAGGACTGCCAACGATCAGAGGCAAGCCGCACAGAAAAAGAATGTAAGCGGCCGGATCGGCGAAACCGCGCGCGGCCCACACCGCATAATTGAAAAACGTGGTGCCGAATAACGCGCCCGCCGGTACGGCCACGAATAGCAGAATCATTGCCAGCGCCCATCGTTCATCCAGGAATCGCCGGAACAGCGCATAAGATGCGAACGGCAACACGAGAATGAGCGAGAGATAGCCAAAATAGGTGTCGCCAAAAATCAGGTGTTCGATGGCGCGAAAATAACGCAAGCCCGGCCCGCCATAATAATAAATCCGTTCTCCTCCCTCGAGCGCGCCATAAAAATCACCGCTGAGAAAGTGTTGCAGAATGGTTCGCCCGACACTGTCGTAGAATAATCCGTCATCGCCTCCGTCGAAGGGCCGAACGCCTCCGATAAAACTCGCGTCGTCAATGGCAATGACGGCAAGCGCAAGCCCGATCAGCAGAAAGAACAAAAGAGCGCGTCGCCCTCGCAGCCTGACCAATAAAAAGATCAGTCCCGCGGCCGCTGCAAAGGTAATCAGATTCGTTGCAAGCAATTGAAGACGAACCCCGGCCGGCGGCGTCAAATGCATAGCCAGCGTGCCAGGCTTGATGGCAACACCAAAAATGCTCCGGCCTGCATCGGCAGCGGCGATTGTGCGACACCCCTGCTTTGCCAGCGCCGCGAAATGATCTCCATCGCCCTCCCACAACAGATCGCCGCGCCAGCAGAGTTCGCCGCCGACCATTTCCGTCGGCAGACGAAACATCGCGTACCATGGCATCGTGATGTGCCAGCGATGCCACCCCATCCAGAAACGGCGATCACGCTCTGCGCGCTGGACGTCGCTAACCGGATACCAATTGAAATGCTCATCATTGATGAAGCCAAGGCGTAGCCAAACCGGATCGGAAAAATCGATCCCATAGACCGGCCGGGAATAGGACGTTCCACTGAAAATGCCGTCGGCGGAAAATGCGAACGCGCGAGTCGGGAACCCGGTGTTCAGCCAGCAGCCGGCTGCTGCCGCATCGCAACGACGGGACGAAGGGTAAAGCGCGTCGAATTGCTCCTGCATGAACCGGTACACGTCGGGCGGTAATTGCCGCTCCAGCACCGGCTGTCCGGGCAGGAACGCATTATCCCCCTCTTCGATAGGCGCTGGCGCGAGGAAGATTCGCAGCAGGATCGCAGCCAGCGTGACCGCCACCGCCGCCACCCATGCCACACCGGCCAGCGTTATTTCCCCGCTGAAGATCAACACGGCCGCGATCAGGGCCACCGCATAGATGTGGAGATGATTGATCGGCAGGCCGACGCTGGCGAGCACCAGCAGAAGCGCCGCCAGCCGCAACCAAGGCCGGCGCGCACCGGCCGCTTGGTTATTCGCATGAGCGCCGCCCAGAGCAGAAAGTACGGTCATAGACAGCCTTGTAACCCACCGGCGGAGCGACGTGATCGGCCAGCGTTTCATAGCATCCGGCAGCGGGGACGAGCAATTTACGCTGACCGCACAGTTCGTTGTCGGAGGTGAAACCCGTGTGCTAACACCCCCGCCATGGCGACAGTCCCTTCACAGAACAAAGAGCGCGAGATCGCCTTTTTCGACAGCCACGGCGCAGTCGACGCTTATGACGTGTTCACGCCGGCAAGCAATGAACGGTTGATCGACGCCTTCGCGCAACTGAGCGGATTGGCGCCGGGCGCGCGGGTCGTCGACCTTGGCTGCGGCTCGGGCGTGTTCACGGACGCGCTGCAGCGGCGCGGCTATCGATGCACAGGCGTCGACCTCAGCCCAAAGCTCATCACCATCGCACAGGGGAAATACAAAGACATCGATTTCATGACCGGCGACATCGAAGCGCTTCCGTTTGCCGATGGAAGCTTTGATGGCGTCCTGCTCAGCGGCGTCGTGCATCATTTGCCCGAGCTTTCGCACTGCGCAGCGGAAGTTTATCGGATACTGCGGCCAGGTGGCGCGTTTGTGGCCTTCGATCCGAACAGAATGAATCCGTTCATGTATCTCTACAGGGACCGATCATCGCCTTTCTACAGTTCGGTCGGTGTGACGGAGAACGAGCGTCCCGTACTTGCTGGTGAAATCACCACAGTTTTTGAAAAGGCGGGTTTCCGGTCCGGGTCCGAATTCCTGTCAGGGTTGAAATATCGCTACGTCGCATCTAGAGCCGTGCGTTGGTTGTTGCCGCTATACAACGCGCTCGACAGCCTGATGTTTTCTCCGGCGTTCATGCGGCGCTTTCGGGCTTTTGTGCTCAGCTACGGAGAGAAGCCGTGAAATTCCAGCGGCTGCCATATCGGTGAGTTGATGCCGGCCACGCTCGACATCGTCATTCCCGTCTACAATGAAGGGCCGAATATTCTTGCGACACTCGGCGCACTTCGCCGTGACGTGAAAACATCTGCGCGTGTGCTGATCTGCTACGACCGGCCGGACGACAACACGCTCGCGGCGGTGCGTGATCATCCAGAGGCGCATGCCGGTCTCGGCGTCGATTTTGTGCGCAACCCCGGCCGTGGCGCGCATGCAGCGGTCATGGCCGGGCTGGCCGCCAGCACCGCACCCTGCATCGTCGTTATTCCCGCCGACGACGACTTCAACTCCGCCATTCTCGATCGAATGGTTGCGCTGGCGCAGCAAGGCAACGACATCGTTTGCGCGAGCCGATTCATGCGCGGCGGAAAAATGGAAGGCTGCCCCTGGCTGAAGGCCATCCTCGTGCGCTCGGCGGCGTTCGCGCTTCATCGGATTGCCGGCGTGCCGACGCGCGACGCCACCAGCGGCTTTCGGCTCTTTTCGCGCCGGGTCATCGAACAGGTCGCGGTCGAATCGGAGCAGGGCTTTTGCTACAGCATCGAGTTGCTTGTGAAAACGCACCGGCTAGGCTGGCGCGTTGCGGAAGTGCCTGCCGTCTGGTTCGAACGCAAGCACGGCGTCAGCCGATTTAAGGTGCTACGGTGGCTTCCGGCCTATCTGCGCTGGTTCGGATATGCGTTCGCCACCAAGTTTTTGCGGCGAACGCCGGAGACGGTCACGATGAAAGCCTCAAAAGGATAATCATGCGATCGGGGTTGTCGTGATACGCGTCGGCATTGTCGGCACCAACTACGGACGCCTGGTCCTACTCCCGGCATTCAGGGCCGATCCTCGTTGTCAGGTCGTGGCCTTCGCCGGAAGCGATACGGCCCGCACAGCCGAGATCGCGCGGGAGTCGGGGGTCGCGAAGGCTTACGGCGATTGGCGCGCACTTGTGGATGACAGCGGGATCGACGCCGTCGCAGTTGCGACGTTGCCAAGCCTGCAGATGAAAATCGCGCTTGCTGCGCTGACGCTCGGCAAGCCGATATTCATTGAAAAGCCAATGGCGGGGGACCTCGCCGGCGCGCGGGCGATGATGCAGCAAGCCGCCCGAAGCCCTAAGCCTACGGCGATTGATTTCAATTTCCATCAGATCATGGCCTGGCAGCGGGCGAAGACGATGCTCGACAGCGGCGCAATCGGGGCGTTGCGCCACGTCGCTGTGCACTGGCATGTCGAAAGCCGGGCCATTCAATTACGCATGCGCAATTGGAAAACTTCCGGCGGCAGCGACGGCGGCGGCGTTGTGGGAAATTTCGTCAGCCATTGTTTCCATTATCTCGAATGGTTCTGCGGCCCGATCCGCGGGCTGTCGGCGCGCATCGCCGGGCTGCCGGGCGTAAGCGATCTCGAAACGACGGTCGCGATGGCGCTGCAGCTAAAGACCGGTCCACTGTGCAGCCTCAGCATGAGTTGCGCGTCTTATCTTGGCGTTGGACACCGCATCGAATTCTTCGGCGAAGATGGCACGCTGGTGCTCCACAACCCCGGCTCGGATTACATGCGCGGCTTCGAGTTACTACATGCCAAGCGCCCCAACGCGCCGCTCGCACGCATGTCGGTCGAGGATCCGACCGATGCGTTATATCCCGACGGCCGTATTGCTCCTGTGTCGCGGCTTGCAAAACTTTTTTTCGACGCGATTGAAAATGGCGGACGTTGCGTGCCGGGCTTTGCCGAAGGCTACCGTGTCCAGCAACTGATTGACGCGGCACGCTGTTCGCATCAGGAAGGCCGGTGGATCGACGTGTCGGCGGCCGAGGAGATCGACGCTTGAGCAACGCAAGGATTCTCGTCACCGGGGGCAGCGGCTTCATCGGGTCGGCGCTCGTAAAGGCCTTGGTCCGCGCGGGCTGCGGCGTGCGGGTACTCGACGACAACTCGCGCGGAGCACCACGGCGTCTTGCGGAGGTGCAGAAAGATATCGAGTTCATTGCGGGCGACATTCGCGATGCCGCCGCGGTCGAGCGCGCGACGCACGGCGTGGATGAGGTGCACCACCTCGCCTTCGTCAACGGCACCGAATTTTTCTACAGCGCGCCCGATCTGGTGCTCGATGTCGGCGTACGCGGAATGATCAATGTCCTCGATGCGTGCCGCAAGCACGGCATCGGCAAACTTATCCTCGCGTCAAGTTCGGAAGTTTATCAAACGCCGCCACAAATTCCGACCGACGAAAGCGCGCCTCTCTCCATCCCCGATCCGCTCAACCCGCGCTATTCCTACGGCGGCGGCAAATTGATCAGCGAGTTGATGGCGATAAATTTCGGCCGAAAATATTTCGACCGCGTTCTGATCTTTCGCCCACACAACGTCTACGGACCCGACATGGGCTGGGAGCATGTTATCCCCCAGTTCGCGCTGCGACTGAACAAGCCCGCGCGAGCGCAAGCCTCCGGGGCGTTGCGTTTCGAAATCCAGGGCACCGGTGAGGAAACGCGCAGCTTCTGTTTCGTCGACGATCTCGTTGCCGGCGTGATGGCCATCCGGGAGAAAGGCGAGCATCTCGGCATCTATCACGTCGGGACCATGGAAGAAGTCGCCATCGCCGACGTCGCGCGCCGGATCGCGGCTCATGTCGGACGTGAAATCGAGCTTATCGCCGGCAAGCCTGCCCCTGGCGGAACGATGCGGCGCTGCCCCGACATATCGAAACTGGCAAAGCTCGGTTATAAGCCGCGCGTATCGTTGAGCGATGGCCTTCCGCCGACACTCGATTGGTACCGACGCAATGCCGCTCTCGCGCCGGGCAATCCGTAAATCCGATGGAGACCAGACCCTTGCGACCCATGAAAGTTGCCCGCGGAGCAGGCACCGGCGCCAGCGTTCCGGTCGAATGTTGCCAGATCTGCGGGCATGAGCCCCTCGAGGCAGTCCTGTCGTTGGGCTACATGCCGCCGGTGAACCAGATGGTGCCGATCGGCGAACAGCCGCGGCAGCAGCCGTGGTTTCCGACAAACCTGCTGCACTGCCCGAAATGCGAACTGGTGCAGCTCGGCTTGGCTGTCGATCCTGTTATTATCTTTCCGCCGGAATATCCCTATACGAGCGGCACGACGAAACTGCTGCGCGACAATTTCGCGGAGTTGCAGCGCGAGTCGTCGGCGTTGCTCGGCCTTGGCCCGCAAGATCTTGTCGTCGACATCGGCTCGAACGACGGAACGCTGCTTTCGAACTTCAGGAACGCCGGGAATCGCGTGCTTGGGATCGAACCGACCGATGTCGGCGATATTGCGAAAGAACGCGGGATTCCAACGACGAAGCGCTATTTCGGTCTGGAAACCGCACGCGAGGTGAAACGCGAACACGGGCCGGCGAAAGTCATCACTGCGGCGAACTGTTTTGCGCATATCGAAGACGTGCATGCAATCGTCGATGGCATCACCGAAATGCTGGCGAGCGACGGCGTTTTCATTTCCGAATCGCACTACCTCATTCCGCTATTGGACACCCTGCAATACGACACGGTCTATCACGAACATTTGCGCTACTACTCACTCGCAAGTCTGAAATTCCTGCTGGAAATGCATGATCTTGATGTATTTCACGCGCGCCCGATTCCAAGTCACGGCGGATCGATCCGCGTCTATGCCGCGCCGCGCGGAACGCGCCCGGTCGGTGAAAGCGTCGCGCGCATGCTCGCCGCAGAACCCCGCGGCGATGCGATGACGCAACGGCTCACTGCCTTCGGCCGCGACGTGATGCTCTCGAAGCTGCGATTGCTTTCGATGCTGCGCGACCTGAAGGAAAGCGGCGCCCGCGTGGCCGGCATTAGCGCACCGTCACGCGCCAGCACGCTCGTGAACTACGTCGGCCTCGACGAAGGCATCATCGATTACGTCTGCGAAATCCCCGGCTCGCTCAAAATCGGCAAGTACATGCCCGGAACGCGTATTCCCGTCGTGGATGAGCAGCGGCTGTTCGCCGAGCAGCCCGATTGCGCGGTCATTTTCTCCTGGCACATCGCCGATGAGCTCGCGCCCAAGCTCAAAGCCAAAGGCTATCGCGGCAAATTGCTGTCCCCGTTGCCGGTACCGCGGTTTCTGTAACAGCCGGCAGAAAATAAGAGACCCGATGTCCGACTGGTCGATAATAAAATCCCGCCGAAGCACCAAGATCTCGCCGTGGATGGACATCATCGAGCGCGAAATCGAATTCGCGGAAAATGCGCCACCCAAGCTTTATCACGCCATCGGTCAGCAGGATTACATCGCGATCCTCGCGCGCACGCCGGACGGAAAATTTCCGCTCGTCCGGCAATTCCGCCCGGCGCTGGAAAAATTCA
>Ga0134126_10005079_pt1 | contig 16431 bp, 17 predicted proteins | sample KB31752_FD_96881 | JGI IMG/M metagenome (GOLD analysis project Ga0134126, IMG submission 96881) | Terrestrial soil microbial communities with excess Nitrogen fertilizer from Kellogg Biological Station, Michigan, USA - KB3-175-2 | ecosystem: Environmental > Terrestrial > Soil > Unclassified ...
CGCACAGCTCCATTGGGGATGTGACACCCCAGGAGTTCATCAACACCTATCAGGACGGGGCTCGCGTGGCACAGAAGTCAACTTCGTTGGCGGTGGTGTAACAAATGGGGGAAGGTCAGAGGATGTCGCTCATGGATGCGCAGTCCGCCAGTTTTTGCCGACGCCGAGATCGACTTTGAGCGGCACCGACAAGCCTAACTGTTTCCCGACGTCTTCCATCTCTTGTTTTACCAGCCGCTTCGCTTCCTCCAGATCATGGTCCGGCACTTCGAAGATGAGCTCGTCGTGGACTTGGAGGATCATCTTTACGTGCGGCAGTTCTTCATGCAGTTTCTTGTGGACATTGATCATGGCCATTTTGATCAAATCCGCGGCGGTGCCCTGGATGGGGCTATTCACTGCCATGCGTTCACCGACGCCACGTTGTATCGGATCGCCACTTTGAAGCTCAGGAATCGGGCGGCGACGGCCGAGGATCGTCGTCGTGTATCCTTTCTCTCGTCCTTCGGCGATGTTCCGATCCATCAGGGCACGGACGGCTGGGAATCGTTCAAAGAAGGTTTCGATGTATGTTTTGGCCTCAGCTTGGGGTACGCCGAGATTCTGGGAAAGGCCAAACGGACTGATTCCGTAGACGATGCCGAAGACGACGGTCTTGGCCGCGCGGCGCATGTCCCTGGTGATCTGACTGGACGAGCGGCCGAAGATTTCCATGGCCGTCGCCATGTGGATGTCTTCTGCCTTGGTAAAGACGGACAGCAACCGTGGATCTTGCGAGAGATGGGCGAGGATACGCGGTTCGATCTGGCTATAGTCGGCACAGAGCAATTCATGCCCTTTGGGAACGATGAACGCTTCGCGGATGCGGAGTCCATAGTCGCCTTTCACGGGGATGTTTTGGAGATTGGGATCGGTGGACGAGAGTCGTCCCGTTGCGGCGACAGTTTGGTTCAACGAGGTATGAAGTCGTTTGGTTTCCGGTTTGACGAGCTCGGGCAAGGCATCCACATAGGTGGACTTGAGCTTACTGAGGCTCCGGTAGTTGAGAATCTGCGCGGGTAAGTCATGTTGCGTTGCGAGCTGCGTCAGGGTGTCTTCGTCGGTGGAGTAACCGGTCTTGGTTTTGCGCAGGGGCTTCAAGCCGAGTTTCTCGAACAGGACCATGGCGAGTTGTTTCGGTGAGTTGATGTTGAATTCGCCGCCGGCTAATCCGGCGATGGTTGTCATCATGCGATCGAGCTCCCGCTCGAGTTCCTTGCTCAGTCGTTGCAGCCCTTCGACATCGAGCAAGAATCCATTCTGCTCAATATCCGCCAAGACGGGGACAAGCGGCATCTCAACGTCGGTGAAGAGTTTCAAACTTCCTTGTTCCGCCAACTGTGCCGTCAGGATCGGCGCGAGTTTGGCCAGGGCAGCGGAAGCTTCTACCGCTGTCTCACGAGACCCGGTGTCGACTTCGAAGAGCGACTGTGGTTGCGCCTTCTCCCGCTTTTCCGACCCAAGCCGTTTGCCTAACCGTTCCAATACGATCGTTTCAAGACTATGGTCGCGCCGGTTGGGGTTGAGCAGATAGTCCGCGATCATCGTGTCCACATATGGTGAGGCTAACGTGACGCCGATGCGATGAAAAGCCAGGAGGGTGGCTTTGAGGTCGTGCACGATTTTGGATCTATGTCTGTCGTGCAAGACATGCGTGATAGGCCGCATGAAGGTATGGACGTCGGTCGGAATGAAGACTGCCTGCCCATCAGTGGAGAGAGCCAGACCGAGAACGTCGGCGTGAATGCCTGGTTGGCTGGCTAGCAAACAGTGTACACCGAGCGGTGTGTCATTCGGCAAGCCGCCCGCAAAACGCTGTGCAGCTGTCTCATCCTCGATGACGACAGTCTCATGGATCTCCGTCTCCTGCTGCTTGGGCGACAGCTGGAGACTCTTGAGGAGGGACATGAACTCCAGCTCGCGCAACAGATCGGTAAGTTGTCCATCATGCGGCGGCTTGATTCGGTAGGACTCGGGATGGAACTCTACCGGACTCCATGTATCGATGGTCGCCAGTTTCCGGCTGAGTCGCGCGTTGTCCGCCTGTTGAGTGAGGAGAGCCTTGACGCGGGTCGGTGTGACTTCATCGAGGCGACGGAGCAATTCGTCGATTGTTCCAAACTGCGCAATCAACTTCATCGCGGTCTTCTCGCCGATCCCCTTGACGCCAGGAATGTTGTCGCTGCTGTCGCCCATCAGGCCCATGACTTCGATGACGCGGCCCGGGTCGACACCGAACTTGGCGACACATTCTGCCTCGCCAGACCACTTATCCTTCACTGGGTCGTAGATGCGGATATGTGGTGTCACGAGCTGGAGCATATCTTTATCGCCGGTGACGATTACGACGTCGTAGCCTGCTTGCTCCGCCTGTCGAGCCAACGTACCGATGAGATCGTCTGCCTCGTAACCGGTCTGTCTGACCTCGGGGATATTCAGCGCCTCCACCACCTGATGAATATAGGGAATCTGCGCCTTCATTCCGTCGGGCATCGGTGGACGCTGTGCCTTATACTCTTTGAATTCCTCATGTCGGTGGGTCGGACCCTTCTCGTCGAACGCCACGGCAAGACCATCAGGCTTGTGCTCACGGATGATCTTCAGAAGCGTGGTCGTGAATCCATAGACTGCGTTAGTCTGCAGGCCTCTTGAATTGTTGAGGGCTGGTAGGGCAAAGAAGGCGCGATAGATGTAGGCGCTGCCGTCGATCAGGTAGAGCGTCTTTCGAGCGGCGTTGGAATTAGGCATAGAGGGAGCCTACAGCTCTTGAGTGTCAGCGTTTTAAGTTCCTAAAACCGTGGGCGGCTGATCGCCGACCACTACCGACGACTGGCACCTCATAGGTTCGGCGCAATCGTGAGCGGTGGTTTTCCAAATTTCTGGCGCATGTTGTTGATGGTGCTCAGGACTGCGGGCTGTCCAATCATCTTGGCTTCCATCCTACGCTTACCGGGAAAGTCCAACATCGTCACCCCGATCAACATCGTGAGAATGCCCTGGCCAGGCAAAAACAACATTAAGAACCCTGCGAACAGAAAAATAGCCCCGGCGACGTTCTTTACGAGATGGCCGAACAACCGAAGGACGGGGTGATGATTTTCCATCCAATGACGCGGCACACGGGTGTCGAAGAAATCTGTCGGAAGCCGGACGAGGATGAACGGGATCGCAATCAATGATCCGACGAAGAATACAACCGAGAGAGCCGTCAGGGTCACGAGGGTTTCGGTCGAGACATATTGCTGCACCGCCGAAAGAAGCCAATCCATCGGTCGGCATCCTAGCATGGGATGCTGTGCCCCTCAAGACAGATTGGACCCGAGTCTCGTGTTTACGCAGTCGTACGCGATCGTTATAATCACCGGCATGGAGCCTTGGTATCTCTCTCTTCCTTTCAAGGCAGCGCGATCATAGACTACGTCGACAGCGTGAAAGTCAGCGCGCAGAAGAAGTGAAGATGTCGACTAAACCGAAGTTTGTTATCTTCGCCCACAACGCCACGTACGATAAGTTGCACCAGGTTGCGACGCTCGGCATGACGGCTGCGGCGATGGGCAAAGACGTGATTATCGTCTTGTTGTTCTGGACGATTAAGAAACTCGCTGAAGGGAAGATCGATCAGATCGATTTCCCGCCGGAATATGCCGAGTCGGCTGCCGAAGTTGCCCGGCTTCTGAAAGAGAAAAAGGTGCCGAAGATCTCGGAGATGTTCCAAGATGCCAAGCATGTCGGCAAGCTTCGGCTGATCGCCTGCAGTGCCGGATTGGAATATATGGGTGTAGACAGTTCTGCGGTCGAACAGAATGTCGATGAAGTGTTGGGCCTACCCGCCATCCTTTCATTAACCGCCGATGCGGAAACAAAACTCTTCATCTAAGGAGCGTGAAACGTAAAACGTCCATACCCTCTCACCTTTCACGTCTAACGACTTTTCGTGACTCCCACTCGATCACACAATTCGGTCAACTTGCATGTGCTGCACAGCGGCGAGACCGGAAGGCACAGGTTCTGCCCATAGGGGACGAGGAGATCGTTGTAGATAATCCAGTATTGTTTCGGTAGTGTGCGCCTGAGGGCCTGTTCAGATTCCTCCGGTGTCTTCGTTTTGATATAGCCCCATCGATTGCTGATCCGGTGAACATGAATATCGACACAGATTCCTGGCTTGCCGTATCCAATAGTCACGACCAGGTTTGCGGTTTTTCGTCCGACCCCAGGTAAAGTGACCAGTTCATCGATGGAGTCCGGTACCACCCCGCCATATTCGTCGATCAAGCGGCGGCAGATTTGGTGAATGGCTTTGGCCTTCGTCCGGTAAAAGCCGACCGGATAAATCACCCGTTCGAGCTTCTTCGTCGGCAGCTTCAACATGGTTGCCGGTGTGCGAGCCATGGCGAAGAGCCGGTCGCCTGCTTCCCTTGTGGTCCTATCTTTGGTTCGCAAACTGAGGAGGGTGGAAATGAGGATGAGAAAAGGATCGTGACCCGATTCCTTGGCTACGACCCCAACGACCGGCTCTTGCCAACGGTGAATCTCCCGCTTGACGATGCGGATGGCTGCATGGATCTGTTCCTGACGCATGAGATATGGTCACGAACGGAGAGAAGGTTGGTGAGACGGGCGGGAGAGAACCTGACGGTGTGTCTAGTCAGGCCTCCGTTTTGACAACCACTTCTGTCGGCGCCGTTGAGCTTCGCGTTGCTTCGCCTTTTTTCTCACGCTGGGCTTTTCATAAAAACGCCGACGCTTCAGCTCACGAAACAGCCCTTCTCCCGCAAGCTTTTTCTTGGCAACTTTCAGAGCTTTTTCAACGTTATTGTTGAAGACCTTGATTTCCATCCCTTTGATTTTCGACTTTCTCAGGCCAAATGAGACCTGCTGCTTATAGTTTCCAATAATGCGGCGCTGGAGTCTAACATAACACCTTGAGTTCCTCAAGGCTTTCCGTGGCCTTTGCGATTCTGAGTTGAATGCTCTCTATAAGTTGCTGATTTCGTTGTATATTTATATTTGTTCGGACTGTAATAAGACCTGCTTGAGCCGCTGCAATAGCTATGGTCAGACCCACGGTGAGGTCTGATTGGATAGTTGGCTTACTTCTCTCGCGCAAGGTATGGAGGAATCGCGCAACCTCGCAGGACCGTTCAACAATCTCCAGCGGCACTTCTGTAGCTCTCTGGAGAGCCGTCGAAACTGCGTCGGGGCGATCAGGATGTTGTTTGGGTATCTTGTAGGCGTCCATCAGCTCGGTGTAGACCTCCGTATCTGCTTGAACAAGCCGATGAAGCTGCTGGCTCAACTCGAGTAGCCGCTGTTCTCTGTCCGATTGTCTATCGAGACGTGCCCCCATGACCCCCAAGGAAGCCGCCAAGGCACCCACGAATGCCGCCACACTGCCACCGGCCGGTGTCGGTTTGGCATCGGCAACCATGGCCAGGAAATCTGAGAGGGTGTGCGCCGGTTCTTTCTTGCTGAGCATCGCCTCGGCGATTCTTGTTTCGAGGAGCTGGTTTGAATCGAATCGATCGAGCTGCAGAAAAGCAGTTGCAGCGTGGCCCAATGCCGCTTGCGGGACTAATCCGACCAGTTCGCTTCCTGCCACCTCTATTCCGCGCTTTGCGGCTTCAGCCTTGACCATCTGAAAGACGGTCGGAATAGGCGTTACGAGGTAGTCGGTCAAATTCGTTGCGACTTGCACCATACCGCGACTGGATAGTTCTACACCGATCGCTTTCACAGAGGGTAACCCGCCGTTTGAGTGGCGGACTGCTTGGGCGATGGATCGGGCCTGGTCAACTTCTGTCGAGCAGAGGTTCACGTTGTAGGCGATCAGCGGAGGCCGGGCGCCGATCGCGATCGCTCCTGCGCTTTGATGCAGCCGAGGGGGGCCGAAGTCAGGAATCCAACCAGGGTCTGACTCCATCCGGAAAGCCAGGCCGTCGAGCCCTCCTCGTCTGATCGCTTCTAATGGTGTATGGTCGGCACGACCTGCAGCACGTTCGTATAAGAAAACAGGGATCCCCAGTTCGCGCCCGACTCGTTCTCCTAGCCGCTTGGCAAGCTGGACGCAGTCTTGCATCGTCGTACCCCTGATCGGGACAAACGGCACCACATCCGTCGCTCCTATGCGAGGGTGTACTCCAACATGTGTACGCAGGTCGATGAGATCAGTCGCGAGTCGAACGGCACGAAACGCAGCCTCAATGATCGCGTCCGGGTCTCCACAGAACGTCAGCACCGACCGGTGGTGGTCCGCATCCATCGAGTGATCGAGAAGTGCCACGCCGGTTGTCGAAGTCACGGCATCGATCAAGGCGTGAAGTGTTCCTTGATCCCGACCTTCACTGAAGTTGGGGACACACTCGACGAGTCGATCCATAAGTTTCTGCACGTGTTAACGAAAGAGCCGGAGGACCGATGATCGTTCCTCCGGCTCTGTTTAACTGTCTCTCTTACAGGAATCTGGCTACTTCGCCTTCTTAACGAACGCCTTATAGATGCGGCCTGACTTTGCCTGTTCCTCTTCCAAGCCCATCATTTGATGGCCCGTGGTTTCACACCAAGCAGGCATGTCTTTTTTGATGCCCTCATCATCGGAGACGACTTCCAGCACTTGTCCCAACGCCAATTCCTTGATTTTCTTGGACGTGAGAATAATCGGCATTGGACAAAAGTACCCTAAGGTGTCGAGTTTGACATCGGCCTGCATCATGAAAGCACCCTCGCTCAATAGGACGGTTCAAATGAACAGATTGACACTGCCCTGTTTGGCTTCCGCCAGATACGTGGTCACGCCGGCGAACTGATCGATGCCGTCGATCAACGTATCCTTGGTAATACCCATGAGCCCCATCGTCGTCGTGCAGGCGATGAACCGCACGCCCAGCTCGAGGGCTGTTTGCATCAATTCTGGCACACCCGGCATCCGGTTTTGTTTCATCACCGTCTGCATCATCTTCGTCCCCAACCCACCGAAGTGGAATCGAGACAACGGAAGCGTATCGGCGCCTCCTTTGTTGAGCAGCCCAAACATCCTTCGAAGCCAATCTTTGGCCGAACTTGTTGCCCCCCGTCTCCGAATAGTATTCAATCCCCAAAACGTAAAAAATATGGTCACACGCATACCCATCGCAGCGGCGCCTGTGGCGATAATAAAGGCCGCCATCGCCCGATCGAGATCACCGCTCAACAACACGATCGTGACTCGATCAGGCTTGGATTCTTGCAGTTGTGCCAACGTCGTCGTCGGCTCTATTTGTGTGGCAATCATGATCTCACCTCATGACACATTCAAATTCTATGTTATGAACAGAATAGTATGTGATCCTTCGGGGTGTCAAGGAACCGGCAGCCGTGCTACTGTGTGCGCATAGCTTGACCTATCGCCATCCTATCGATATAGTCGGAGTTCATTGCGGCATACCCATCTCGCGAGTTTCCTTCCTAACGAATGACCCTCATGATTGAACAGCCATCTCCCGAGGTCGTCACTTCCAAGAGCGCTCCACTCTTTGGATTCTGGTACCCAGCCGTACCCAGCCATACCCTGCGCTCGGGCACGATGAAGGGACTGCAGATGTTGGGTTTGCCGATCGTCCTCTGTCGTGATCGAACCGGTGGCCTTGCGGCGATGCGCGATATCTGTCCGCACCGTGGCATGCCTCTGTCATTCGGCCGGTTCGACGGCGAGCGAGTGGAATGTTCGTATCATGGGTGGCAGTTCGACATGAAAGGTCGCTGTCGGTGCATTCCTGCCCTCCCAGAACAAGGGAATCTACAAACCGACAAGATCGGTGTCACGACTTATCCGGCTGAAGAAACGGACGGTATGATTTGGCTGTATCTGGCGGACGAACGGAGGAACATCGATCCGTTGCCCCCGGTCCCGCTCATGCCGCTTCCATCGGAACCTCGACAATCGTTCCACATTTCGTTGACCTACACCTGTAGCTCAGACGATGGCATCATCGGTCTCATTGACCCGGTTCATGGACCCTATGTTCATTCTTGGTGGCGCAGTGATGCGCGTATGCATGAGAAGACGAAGATCTTTGAACCGATCCCGAATGGTTTCCGGATGACCGCCCACCGACCGGCGAAGAACAGTGGCCCGTTTCATTGGGTAGAACGAATCTACGGAGGACCGTTGTCGACGACGATCGACTTCGTGCTGCCGAATCAGCGTGTGGAACTCATGCAATGTGGAAGGGCCTGGGTCGCTAATCGGTTGATGGCCACACCCGTGTCCGATATGGAATGTCGCATCGATTTCTCTGCGTATTGGAGCGGCTTGCATTGGCTTCCGTTCGGCAATTTTATTTTTCGCACGCTGACGAAAATGTTTTTCGGCCAGGATGAGCGGGCGATGAAGCATCTGGCGGTGGGACTTCGCCACAAACCCTCGACGATGTTTCTCGGTGATGCAGACATGCCGGCCAAATGGTATTACAAACTGAAGGCAGCCCATCAGAGATCGGTCCAAACAGGCCGGCCTCTTGATCATCCTCTCAAAGAACGAGTGACGCTCCGGTGGCGAAGCTGACCGTGTCCTTTCGGGTGGTGTTCATGCTGATACCGGCGGTCATGCCTGTTAGTCTTCGCGCTCATTCGCCGAAATAAATCCCATGGCTCGTCTGATCTGATCGCGCGTTCCCACCAGTACTACGATGTCGCCGGCAAGGAGTTTGGTTTTCTCCGATGGATTGGATTCCGTGGCGCCGCTTCGGGTTAAGGCGATTATGGACGTTCCGATTCGCGGTCGCAACGCCAGTTGCGCGATGGTCTTTCCGGCCGCCGGCGAATTCTCTTCGATTCGGCAGGTCTCCACTTCGACATCAGCGAGTGCGCCGCCGCGAAGATGGTTGGCCAGTTCGGGGAGCTCGCTGCGGCGTAAGAGCGCGTATCCTTCGCGGCGAACCTGTTCGGCCTTTTGCATGATGAAATCTTGCGGCATGTTGTAGGTGCGGAGGACGAGCGCAAAGATTTCAATCGACGTCTCAAATTCTTCCGGCACGACATCGTCTACGCCCAGCTGGTGCAATTCCTCCAACTCGCGCAAATAGCGTGTACGAACCACGATGTGAATGTTCTGGTTCAAGCCTCGAGCCACCTGCACGGTTCGGCGGGCCATAAACGGATCGGAGATTGCGACGACCAGGACCCGTGCGTCTTCGATCTTCACGTGCCTCAATACATTTGGGTTTGTGGCGTCCCCATAGTAGAGCGGTAAGCCGTGGGCCGCTTCTCGGTGCACGATATCCCCGTCCAAATCCAATGCGATATAGGGCACTTCCGTCTCACCCAATACACGGGCCAGATTGCGTCCATTGAGCCCATATCCCACGATAATCACATGGTCCTTGATGCGTAGATGCCGCCCCTCTGCCTCGAGCACATGGGCCGTCGTCTGCCCAGGAAACCAATGGCGCAGCCGTTGCACGGCCTCGACGCGTCGCGCGAGATGAGGGGATAGCTGCATCAAGAACGGCGTGATAATCATGGAGCAGACCGAGACCGCCAGAAAGATTTGGTACGGTGGTCCGGACAAAAGCTTGTTCTCTAGGCCGACCTGCGCCAGGATAAAACTGAACTCACCTACCTGTGCGAGGGCAATTCCTGTCATGACAGCCGAGCGAGGAGGTACGGAGATCGTCAAAACGGCCCCCGCTCCGGCGATGAACTTGACAAGCAGTACGATGAGTAACACACCGGCCACGACGAGCGGATACTCCAGTAGGATGCGCCAATCCATCAGGATGCCGATGGAGACGAAAAACAGGCTGTTGAAACTGTCTCGAAACGGCAACACCTCGGCGATGGCTTGATGACTGTACTCCGATTCGGAAATCACGAGCCCGGCGATGAAGGCTCCCAACGCCAGGGACAGCCCGCCGAGAGACGTCAACCAAGCAATGCCGAGGCACATGACAATGATGGTCAACAGAAAGAGTTCTCGGCTTCGGCTACGAACGATGTGGTCGAGTAATTTCGGAACCGTATACCACGCGGCTGCAACGATGCATGCGACCACCACGATCGATTTCACCAACGAGAACAGCACCGGGGTGAGCGTCCCTTCGCCATGGCTCGCAAGAATGGGCGTCAACAAGATCATCGGGACGACGGCCAAGTCCTGGAAGATCAAAATCCCGATAGTGGCTCGCCCGTGGGGTGAGTCGCTGTCTCCACCGGCGGCCAACGCTTTCAACACAATGGCGGTACTGCTGAGCGAGAGCAGAAAGCCCCAAAAGATCGCTTGAGATGTCGGTAATCCTGCCACGGTGCCGCCGACCCATGCGATCGCGATGACCCCTCCGACTTGAATCGGAGCGGCAATCAAGATCAGCCGACGAAGGGAGGTCAGTTGCCTCAGCGAGAATTCGATGCCGATGGTAAACAGAAGCAGCACAATCCCGATTTCCGCCAACACTTGCACGGTCGCGATATCGGAAATCAGATTGAGACCATGAGGACCGATCAAAGCCCCGGCAACGAGAAACCCGGCGATAGACGGCAGTCGAAATTGATGAAACAGAAACACGACTGCGATGGAGACGGTATAAATGAGGAGCAAATTGCCGAGCACGCCGTAGTCAGTCATGCCGCGTCTTCATCTCGTTTCCTCGTGGGTGATGTCCCCTGCCAATGGCATTTTTGGCCATCGACGACGTCTTCCATCGCCATCACAGGATCACCCATCGCCGACAAGGAGATACACACAAGGAGAGACGCAGGATACCTGAGGTCTCCGGCAGGGACAAGGTAAAGCAGGATGTCGGCTGGGAACTTTTCGGCACAGAATCCAGCAATACTGCCAGTCACGGGAGGAAGCGGCTTGCCGGTATCGAGAATGAAGCGGTGAAAGAGGATCAGCGATCGCAGATTATCTCTAAAACCGGCTCCAGCATTGGGTTGTTTCCCCTCCAAAGGGGCATAGACCAAAGAATAAAGTATTGCGTAGGGTATAGGCACAGTTTCATAGAAATAACCATGAGTGTCTAGGCATTGAGTGCCCTCGCCACCGGATCTGGAGGTGCCCCATGCGGCCGATACGGATGTTTCCTTTCTTAGTTGCACTGCTGGCGGTCTTTCCCGTTGCTCCGGCATTCTCAGATACTCAGATCGGATCAGGTACGACTTGGGAATGCCCTCAAGCAGATGGCAGTTCCGTATACACGAATAAGGAGAGAGCCGGTTGCCATGCCATGATGCTCAAACCGCTTTCCATCGTGCCCAATTTGGAGAATATGCCGACGGCTCCTCGAACCACGGCTACCAGCGAACCCCATTATGAGGTACCTTCCTACCAGGAGCGCACTTCGGGAACGGAAGGACGTCAGGTGCCGGATTGGGCGCGTGACTGGCATGCGAGCAATACGTCTTCCGGCCCGACACAAGTCGAAGTGTGCTCGTTATACATGGAATGGATGCAATTGGTGCAGAAGACCCGTGGAGGGATGTTCTTCGGATCTGATCCTTCCTATGGGGGGGATATCACCGGGCGTAATCATCGAGGGCCAAGCTACTCCTTTTACGACAACGCTCGCTATATTGCGCTGTCGAGACTCTTCGGTACGGGGTTCGTACCCGTTGGTTGTTTCTAGATTTTTTGACCGGGCTTTTCAGACCCTATAGAACTCCCGATACCACTTCACGAAACGAGGAATGCCTTCTTCGATCGATGTGGTCGGCTTGAATCCGACATCGCGGGTGAGATCGTCGATATCAGCGTAAGTCGCAGGGACGTCCCCCGGTTGTAACGGCATCAGTTGTTTCTCCGCTTTCTTGCCTAATGCGCGCTCCAAGATCTCGATAAAGTGCCGCAATTCAACCGGTCGATGGTTGCCGATATTGTAGATTCGTGCCGGAGCCGAGCTGGTTTCTGGTGTCGGCCGATCCCCAGACCATGTCGGATCAGCCGACGCCGGGTGATCGAGTGTCCGGATGACCCCCTCGACGATGTCGTCCACATAAGTGAAATCGCGTTTCATCCGGCCCTGGTTAAAGACTTCGATCGGTTTGCCCTCCAGGATGGCCTTGGTAAAGATGAAGAGGGCCATGTCAGGGCGTCCCCAAGGCCCATAGACGGTAAAAAATCGAAGACCTGTGCAGGGGAGTTGATAGAGATGCGCATAGCAGTGAGCCATCAGCTCATTCGCTTTTTTGGTGGCGGCATACAGCGAAACCGGATGATCCACATTGTCATGGGTGGAGAACGGCATATGAGTGTTCCCCCCGTAGACAGAACTGGACGAGGCATAGACCAAATGCTGGATGTTGCTCCACCGGCAGCCTTCCAAAATGTTGATGAACCCTTCGATGTTGCTTTCGGTGTAAGCGTGGGGATTGGTCAGTGAATAGCGGACGCCTGCCTGGGCAGCGAGATGAACCACGCGCCGTATCGATTCACCGGCAAAAAGATCCCGCATGCCTTGTTGATTGGAAAGATCGAGCTTGACGAAACGAAATCGTTCGCGCGGCGTCAATTGGGCGAGCCGGGCTTGTTTCAATCGAACATCGTAGTAGTCGTTGATATTGTCGAGGCCGATCACCTGGTCGCCACGATCCAACAGGCGCATGGCCACATGAAATCCGATGAACCCCGCTGCTCCTGTGACAAGAATCGATGACTGTGTCCCGGCCATGGCTCTCCTCAAAGAAAAATGGTCTATCGTCCCTTGCCCGCTTTCATGAAGGGGGGCTCGCCGTGATCCAACCGATACAGCGTCATCGGGGCGAGGGTTTCTCTTGCTGAACTAACCTCGATCCTCCCCCCACTCAGAACTCGATAGACATCGAAGGCGTGGGCACGATGATAGCGACATTCCTGTGAAACCAGAAGGTCTTTCAATGTTTCAGGTTGTTCCCAATGAGCCGTTAAGAGTGCGGTTCTGCAGGGATTGCGGCGGCTGAACATGAAAGACAGGTGATCGGGGTACCAGTCAGCTCCACCGGTGGCGTAGGAAACGAACATCCGTGCATGGGCGACCGCGCAGACCTCGGCGAGATAGGCGTTCGTGAGATAGCCGTTTTCGCCGACATCCAGCCATTTGCCGGGATGGGAGAGCGAAGCATGGGCGGCATGGCTCCGGATTTCAAGCAACTGTTGTTGTGACGCGAACACCAACGGAATCGGTCCATATCGCCCGACCAATTGCTGAATGATCTTGTCCTTAAGAGCGGATCGTCCGTCGTTCGTCGGGCCGCTATCCGCATGGATCAGCACATTGTGCTCTCGATCCGAAATTAAGTAGCAATTCCTGGGCATGTTCAAGTCACATGGGTCCTCTCCGTAGAAGGGGACGGACACGACTGTGCCGCCTTCAAACGGCCAGGTTTCCCCATGGGCCAGCTCGATGACTCGGTCAAAACCCAGTTCTGCGAGAAGCGACTGATAGTCAAAGAACAGTCCTGTTCGATTCCGCCGACTGGGCACGATGATCGGCGTGTCTTTCGGCAAATGGAGCAGAGTGCGGGGATCGACGTGATCATCGTGATCGTGGGTCAGAAACACGGCGGCAGGTTTCGGGAACAGTCCGCTCCAGATCGACGGCAACGGCGATTCGGCAAACCAAGGCAGAAGCCACGGGTCGAAGAGGAGTGCGGTGTCCCGTTGCCGGTAGAGGAGGGCGGCATGTCCGAGGTGTACGAGATCTTGATCTTGCACGACGTCATACCAATGTCGCTGGATGGAAGTCGTCGTAGAAGTGGCCAGACAGCCATATTGGTGCAGTGATTCCATCACCTTAGTCAGCATCGCCTGCGAATCACGCGGCATGGCCGACACCGCAGAGCGAAGATCGTCCGCGGTATGGGTTCCATCGAGCAGACCGAGCAGTTTCCCAACGATGGGACCCAGCGGTCGTCCGTTGAATCCGATGGGGATCGCCTGGTGATTGATCGCATGAAAGATGCGGAGGCCACCGTTGGTCACGGTTGCGGATTTAGCTGGATCGCTCAGGAATTCCCACTGAAAGGTCCCGTCTGATCGACGCCCGCAGCGGATGTGTTGTTGAAGATAGGGCCGTGCGCTGACCAGCTCTGCATAAGCATCTTCCAACCGTTGCTGTCGAGTGGGATCGTCGAGCGGTGCCCGTTTTGAAAAGACATCGCTGATAGCGGTATCGATCGCACTGGAGAGGAGGCTATGAGCCTCGTGGAGGCCAGCGATGACTTCAGGTGCCACGCCGCCTATGAAAGGGAAGGGTCCCGGTGCCTCCGCGCTCTCCAGTTGCACCCAACACCAGGGAGCGAGGCTCAGGTAATGATTCTTGGGAAGGCTGGTCCAAACCTGGCTCATGGGTCAGCAATGATCCTCAGCTTGCTGATCGCCGGTTCATACAGAGCCTGGATCAGATTGCCGTCGGGATCGGCAAAATAGAAGGAATAACTGCCGTCACGGTGCTGCTTGGGTTCCTTGGTGATTCGTCCACCCAGAGCTTCAATCTTCGGCAAGATCTCTCGGTACATCTGATCGACGGCTTGTGGACCGTCGAGAATCACCCCGATGTGATCGAGTAATTGGGCCTGTGTGGGTTGGTACGAGGAGAGTTCATCTTTTGGAATTTGGTGGAGAGCCAGATTGTCGATGCCGGAGCTAAAATAGACGTTCTCCGGATCCGGCTCCCACACCGACTGAAAGCCGAGTACCTGTTCATAGAATCTTCGCGACCGAGGAAGGTCGATGACACGCAGGGCCAAATGCCGAAGACCCCTATGGAGTGGAGACGTCATGCTAAGCAACTCGTTCGTCGATCCGATTGAACTATGCATAGTAGGGAGACCATGACCAGCCGTCAACGGAAAAGCGGCTCTTTTGTAGTATGATTGAACCTGGATCGTTTCTGTTCCCTTACGCCCATGACATTGAACGGGATGACAGTTGCTGCATTCGAGAGCCGGATGGCAACGGAGATCACCCGGCTGATCGAGCGTTACGGCGGCAGGCCGCTGGTTGTTCCCGTTCTACGAGAAATCCTGCTGGAAGACAATTCGGTGGTGCAGGAGTTTGGGGCTCGGCTCATGGGCGGGCGGATCGATCTGCTTATTCTCCTGACGGGTATCGGCACCACGATGCTGTTTGACCTGCTCAAGACCCGCTATGTCTGGTCGTCCATCGTCGCGGTGCTCAAAGGCACGGCGATCATCGCACGAGGGCCGAAACCGGTCGCAGCCCTGAAGGCGGTCGGTCTTCAGGCGACAGTGACGGTGCCGGAACCGAATATGTGGGTCGATCTGGTTTCAGTTCTGGATCAGTATCGGCCTGTGAAGGGACTGCGGGTTGCCGTTCAGGAATATGGAGTCTCAAACCCTGATCTTGTGAGAGCGCTTGAGCAGCGAGGCGCGGAGGTATTCGCGGTTCCGATCTACAAGTGGGCTCTCCCGGAAGATCTTGGTCCGACTCGCCATGCGCTCGATGAAATCATAACCGGGCGAGTCAATGTGATCCTGATCACCAATGCGGCGCAGGTGGATCACGTCATGCGGGTGTTGGAGGAAGATGGAAAGGTGCAACCCTTTCAAGCGGCATTGAGGAAGACGGTTGTCGCTTCCATCGGCCCGACCGCGAGCGAACGGTTGCGCCATTATGACTGGCCGGTGGATTTCGAGCCGTCGCACCCGAAGATGGGGATTCTGGTGAAAGAAGTATCAGAGAAGGTTTCCAGCTTACTTGACCGAAAGCGATAGGGGACTCCAAGTCATGACCGGCCCAGGCTCTTATACCGTGAGCGAGCGCTTGCAGCCAATTAAAGATTCCCGACTGCATTTAAGTGCCACGCGGGCACCCCGTAGCCTCGCACTCTTCGACGATCAAGCCATCATACAACCTGAGCCCGTCAGCGATCCATCACACAAGGTCCCACCCGGTTTTCTTCTCCCCTCCGGCCTTTGACAAGCATGCCATACTTCGGTGTAATGAGAGCTGATCGAAGAGGACCGGACGTTTCTTGATCGGACGGAACACATGTCGATGCTTGTCCGTGCTGTAAAGGTGCTCGCGTGGATGTGGCTTTTTGCAGCCTGTGCTGTGATCCTGATTGCTTCTGCGCCCCCGTGGTACCAAGGAGGCTTCGCTGCCCTTTGGGAGCTGGTTGGCCCACATCTTGTTATAAACTGTGTTCTCATAGGTCTGACACTCGCTCCAGCCTTGTTTCTCGCGACGTTAGCGAGGGGCATTCATGAGAAGCATCGAGGCAAGATACTGCGCTCAGCCGCCGCGCTGTTAGTCAGTGTGACCGCTGTGACACTGATCGTCCTAGTCCCCGTCAAGCTCGCGAAGAACGAAACGCAACAGGCTCGGCAGACCGGCAAGGCCAGAGAATACGAGGCGCAGTCGATCCGCGTGAAAGACCAGAGCGCGACGCTGTATCAGTACAACGCCCATTCCATAAG
>Ga0134126_10005080_pt1 | contig 16429 bp, 16 predicted proteins | sample KB31752_FD_96881 | JGI IMG/M metagenome (GOLD analysis project Ga0134126, IMG submission 96881) | Terrestrial soil microbial communities with excess Nitrogen fertilizer from Kellogg Biological Station, Michigan, USA - KB3-175-2 | ecosystem: Environmental > Terrestrial > Soil > Unclassified ...
CTAGTTGCAACGACCCGGCCGAGAGCCGCTCGCTCTGTTAGGACAATATCGCTGATGGAACATCGTCGGAGTCTCAGCCCCCGCACCGCCCGCATTCTTGCTTACGCCGCCTTTGCCTCATTTTTCATCACCAGCTCGTTTTTCGCGGTGGGGTGCTCTTCGAACTCGCAACCCGCGGCGCAGGTTCCGCCATCGGCTAAACCGCCCGCCGTGACCGTCAAGATTGCCGTTCAGCCAGCCGACGAAACAGTGCCCGAGGGCCAAGCCGCCAGCTTTCGTGTCGCAGCCAGCGGAAATGGCCCGCTGAGCTACCAATGGCAGCGCAATGGCCAAAATATTCCGGGGGCGACGTCGGTCAGCTACCGTATTCCGCCATCCTCTTCTTCCGACGACGGCGCGAGCTTCCGAGTCATCATCACCGACGCCTCGTCCCATATCACCAGCGCGCCGGCGCGCCTTTCGATTTTAGATCACGCCCCTCCAGTTAGCGTTCTGACCTATCACAACGACAATTTGCGCACGGGCCAGAATCTCGGTGAAGTCGTCCTAACGCCGCACAACGTCAACGCCACTAATTTTGGGAAGCTCGGGTTCATCTCCGTCGAAGGTCGCGTGGATGCCGAGCCGCTCTACGTCTCGAATCTCACGATTCGGGGCGCCTCTCACAACGTCCTCTTCGTCGCCACCGAACACGATTGGATATACGCATTCGACGCAGACACGTTTGTCCAGCTTTGGCGCACATCCCTGCTCGGGGCAGGCGAAAGCCCCAGCGACGATCGCAAGTGCGCACAGGTTTCACCGGAAATCGGTGTTACCTCGACGCCGGTGATTGATCTGCGCGCGGGCCCCCGCGGCACGCTCTTTGCTGTCGCTATGTCGAAAAATGAGGATGGAAAATATTTTCAGCGCCTTCACGCGCTCGACATCATCACCGGGGAGGAGCGCCCCGCCAGCCCCACAACTATCGAGGCCAGCGTTCCGGGCTCAGGCCCGAATAGTCACGCCGGGCGCATTGTTTTCGATCCCAAGCAGTATGAGGACCGCGCCTCGCTGCTGCTCTCGGGCGACACGATTTACACGGCGTGGTCCTCGCATTGCGATGCCGATCCTTACAATTCGTGGGTGATCGGTTTCGATGAGTCCACCCTGCATCGTTCGAAATTATTGAACTTTACGCCCAATGGCACCGAAGGAGGCATCTGGATGGCCGGTGCTGGCCTTGCCGCGGACGCCTCCGGCAACATCTATTTTGAGATCGGCAACGGCACGTTCGATACCACGCTCGATTCGCGCGGCTTTCCCGTCCACCGCGATTTCGGAAATTCCATCATCAAGCTTTCGCCGTCAAATCAGGGGCAACGACTCTCCGTCGCCGATTACTTCACCATGCACAATGTTCTTGCCGAAAATAAGCAGGATGCCGACTTAGGCTCTGGCGGCGTTCTTCTGCTGCCGGACGTGAAGGATTCATCCGGAAAGCCGCGCCATCTGGCGCTTGGCGCCGGCAAGGATTGGACCGTTTACATTGTCAACCGCGATTCCATGGGCAAGTTCAATCCCACTCGCGACAATATCTATCAGGAGCTTTACAAGGGCTTGGGCGGCGCGGACTTCGCCATGCCTGCCTATTTCAACGGCACCGTCTATTACGGGGCTTACCTTACCCCCGTGATGGCGTTTCCCGTGTCGAACGCGCGGCTCGCGTCGAAGCCTTCCTCGAAGAGCCCTGAAACATTCGATTATCCGGGCGCCACGCCCTCCATTTCCGCCAACGGCGCCTCGGACGGGATCGTTTGGGCCGTTGAAAACTCCACCTCCGGCATTCTCCATGCCTACGACGCGTCGAATCTGGCGCACGAATACTACAACAGCAATCAGGCCGGCCAGCGCGACCAGTTCGCGGACAATAAGTTCATCACCCCAATGATCGCCAACGGAAGGGTTTATATCGGCACGCCCACCGGCGTCATCGTCTTTGGCCTGCTCCCGTAGGCCGCGCAAGAACGCCCATGCCGGAAGCGATTCGGCATAGAATAGCCTGCAAGGAATCCGATGACGAAAGGCCCTCAAATGTCCGAACCTGCGCCCGCGCGAGCCGCCAACCGAATCAGGCCCTGGATCTATCTCTTCGCCACCGCATTTTGCGCCACGGGGTTCGCCATCTATGGCTGCTCGGGCTCACACTCGTCTCCGGCAGCGCCGTACATTACTGCTCAGCCCTCAAATCAGACGGTGGTCGCCGGCCAGACGGCTACATTCGCCATCACCGCCACGGGCGCAGCGCCACTCTCGTACCAATGGCTTCAGAATGGCTCCAATATCTCTGGCGCAACCTCCCCGAGCTACACCACGCCTCCCACAACCGCTGCTGACAACGGCTCGACTTTCCAGGTTGTCGTTAGCAACAAAGTGGGAGATGTAGCGAGCCACGCCGTAACTCTCACCGTCACTACTGTTTCAGGCAGCGTAAATGTCCTCACGTATCACAACGACGTCGCCCGTACCGGCGAAAATGCTGCCGAGACGATCCTTGCCGGTCAAAATCTGAATTCGAATACGTTCGGCAAGGTCGGATTTCTTTCCGTTACGGGCAAGGTGGATGCCGAGCCGCTCTACGGCTCCGGGCTTACGATTGGCGGCGCGGTTCACAACGCTGTGTTCATTGCTACTGAACACGATCTCGTCTACGCGTTCGATGCAGATACCTTTGCCCAGCTTTGGGCTACGCCGCAGTTGCTCTCGCCCGGCGAAACCACGAGTGACGATCACAGCTGCACGCAAATTACCCCTGAAATCGGCGTCACATCCACGCCGGTGATTGATCTCAGTGCCGGCCCGCACGGCACGATTTTTGTCGTCGCCATGTCCAAGGATTCCGGCGGCAGCTATCACCAGCGCCTGCACGCCCTGGATCTCACGACGGGCGCCGAGCAGTCCGGCAGCCCCGTGGAAATCTCGGCCACCTATCCCAAACCGGGAGGCTCTGTCACTTTCGATCCGAGCCTCTACGCCGAGCGCGCCAGCCTGCTGCTCCTGAACGGAACGATCTACATGGGTTGGACCTCGCATTGCGATCAGGGCAATTACACCGGATGGGTGATGGGCTACAGCGAAGCAACGCTGCAACAAACGTCCGTCATCAATCTGACGCCAGATGGCTCCGAGGGTTCGGTCTGGATGGCTGGTGCCGGCCTGGCGGCCGATGCCTCCGGCAATATCTATCTCCTAGACGCCAACGGAACATTCGACACCACGCTGAATGCGAGCGGGTTTCCCGTGAATGGCGACTACGGAAATTCTTTCGTAAAGCTCTCGACGACGGGTGGCCATCTCGCCGTCGCCGATTATTTCGCCATGCACGACACTGTCGCCGAATCGAACGCTGATCAAGATCTAGGCTCTGGCGGCGTGCTCGTGCTGCCAGATCTTCAGGACTCCTCCGGCACGACGCACCACCTCGCCGTGGGCGCTGGCAAGGACGCGCGCATCTACGTTATCAATTGTGATGCGATGGGCGAGTTTAATCCGAGCAATGACAATGCGATCTATCAAGAGGTGACGAGCAATGGCTTGAGCGGCGGCGTCTTTTCCATGGCAGCCTATTTCAATAGCGCCGTCTATTACGCTGCCGTAGGAGATAGTCTGAAGGCTTTTTCGATGGCGAATGCAAAGCTGGTCATGCCGCCCGGCTCCGCCAGCGCCGCGTCGTTCCCTTACCCCGGTGCGACCCCGAGTATTTCGTCCAATGGCAGCTCGAACGGCATCGTCTGGGTCGTGCAAAACGAGGGAAGCAGTCTCGGCGGCGGCCCCGGCGTCCTCCATGCCTACGACGCCACGAATCTCTCGACGGAGCTTTACAACAGCAATCAGGCGTCCGGCGGTCGCGACAATTTCACGGACAATAAGTTCATCACACCGATGATCGCGAATGGCAAAGTGTACGTGGGCACCACCACCGGCGTCGCTGTTTTCGGTCTGCTCCCGTAAGCTATTGCTACCGTGCGTCCTCAGCTTAGCGGAACAACGCCGCATCCGCAGCGTTCTCAGGTTGCGGCGATCGCCGCCGCCCCAAATACCTGCGAAGGCGACCGACAGGAGGCCGTGCTCCGCCCGTCGCTCGGTTTCATCCGCTCGCACGCGCTGCGCCTTTCGATGATTTCGGTCGCCCTTCTAGCACCGTGCTTTTGGCATCGCGAAATCGAGGCGAGTGACCTCGGTAGCCATCTTTACAACGCCTGGCTCGCTCAGCTCATAGGCCACGGCCAAGCCCCGGGCCTTTGGATTGCCCATCCCTGGACCAACGTGGTTTTCGACTACGCGCTCAGCGTATTCGCCGGGGTGTTCGGATTCCATATCGCGGAGAAGATGGCGGTTTCCTTGGCTGTCCTCATTTTCTTTTGGGGCATGTTCGCCTTTGCGGCGGCCGCGTCGCGCCGCGCCCCCTGGTTGTTGACGCCTTTGCTCGCGATCTTTGCGTACGGCTACACCTTCCACATGGGATTTTTTAATTACTATTTCTCGATAGGTTTATCGTTTGCTGGCATCGCCATCTTCTGGCGCGGCACTGGCCGCGAACGCTGGATTGCCCTGACTCTTGTTGCGCCCATGCTTCTGGCGCATCCGCTTGGGGTGGTTTGGCTCGCGGGGGCCTGTGCCTGGATCGCGCTCGCTCGAAGTATTCGGCCGTGCTATCACGCACTTGTAATGGTCGGTGGCATCGCGCTGCTCCTTGCCGCGCATTTCTGGCTTCCGATGCACTATGCTGTTCTGCCGCGCCAGAAGCCGTTTTATTGGTTCAACGGCTCGGACCAACTTCTTCTTTTTAGTACGCGCTACCAAATCGCGCAATTCGCTTTCCTGGTTTTTCTCGTCTGCGCTCTGGTCGCCGATCTCGCGCTTCGCCGGCGCGAATCTCTTCGCAATTACTGGATTCCTTTCGAGCTATACATCGTCACCACCGTTGCGGTGGTCGCCGTGCCCAGCTTGATCTATTTCCCGCATCAAATTGCGCCGCTGTCGTTTCTTCCCGGCCGCCTCACGTCTATTTCCGCAGCTTTGTTGTGCTGTCTTTTGGCGGTTGCCCGTCCTCGCAGGTGGCATCTTGCCGCGTCCATCGCTCTTGCGGTCTTCTTCTTCGCATGCGTCTACCGGGACGCGGGTGCCATCAACCGCATGGAATCCCAGGCGGACTCGCTCGTGCGCACGGTTCCGCATGGTTCTCGCGTGATCGGCAGCATCAGCCCGCATCCGGATTCGCGCGTCTTCATTCAGCATATTCTCGACCGCGCTTGCATCGGGCACTGCTTCAGCTATGGGAATTATGAGCCCGGCACGCGCCTGTTTCGCGTTCGCGCAGGCCCAGGCAATCCGTTTGTACTCTCGAATTATTCGCTCGCCCTCCAGACGGAAACGGGTGATTACGTGGTCCAGCCGCGCGACCTGCCGATCTGGCAAATCTATCAGTGCGATGTATCCGGCATTCGCCTCTGCATCCGTCCGCTAACCGCCGGCGAGAGAAACGGACGGCTGGACGCTCGTTCCGCAAAAAACCGACAAACCAATTCGCCGTTTGCTCACGGCGCCTTGCGCGATGGGTCTTTATGGTTAAGATGGGGATCGCTGTTATTTGTTGGTGAGTTGTGATGTTTCACCTGAAAAGTTCTTTTCGCTTTCCCGATGGTCGCGTGTGGCGGGGCCATCTTCTTTCGCTTGCCGCCACGGCGGGTGTGCTTGCGTTCGCCTTCGCGGCAATCGCAGGAGACCAGCCCGTGCATCTGGCTCCGAAGTTTACGAAGGGTCAGACGCTCCGCTATCGCATCGAAAACGAAATCACGATCACCGGTCAGATCACCACGCCAATAGCCAATCCCGAAGGCGCTTCCAAATTCGAGCAGAGCGCAAATCTGATCGTTCGCCTCGATGTGCTCGATGTGGGAGGGCAGGGTGGGGCCATTCGCCTCCGCGCGACGTATGAAAAATCCGATGCGCAATCCCATGGCAATGGGTTTGACGCGGAAGCTCAGTCCCTCGACTCCCGTTATAAACAGCTCCAAGGCCATTCAGTCGAGTTCACGATACTGCCGAGCGGCGATCTCTCCGATTTCCGCGGTCTGGAGGACATTTTTCCGAACCGCTCGCAGGCCGATGCAGTCCTATCGTGGGCCAGAAGCATTTCCGCCGGGCAGGCGTTTCCTCGTTCCGGTATTCGCATCGGGCAGCGCTGGCACAGCGATTCGCTAGTCTCCGGCAGCCCACTCCAAGGCCTTGCTTGGCATGCCGATTCGAAGTACCTGCGCGATGAAGCTTGCGAAGCGCCCGATGCAGCCCCAGGGCCCTTGGAAGCCGCCGATGCGAAGGACAATTGCGCCGTTATCCTCACGGATGTGAGCCTCGTGCGCCACGGATCCGACTCCGATGCCACGCCCGAGACCTATCGTCGCAACGGCTTACGCACTTCAGGCCAATGGACCGGCGCGGGCGATAGCCTCGATTTCATTTCGCTTCCGACGGGATTCCTGGTTCGTTCGACGCAAACCAGCAGCCAGGATATGGACTACCGAATCGTGAGCGCGATCAGCGGTTCCGAAATCCACCGCGTCGGCCACGTGCAGACCCAGACGGAAATTACGCTCCTGCGGGTCCCGCCATCTCCATAAACAAACATGTGTCCATCGGAAGCGAAGTACATCCGATGGGTGCATGCTGATCGGCGCTGTTATCGTGATGCGAATCAAAATTCGACGTTCGCTCGTAGCTCGATTTGCCGGCCAAAGCCGGCGCTTTCATTGATCGGCTCGCCCAAGCCGAAGTTAAGGTTTTGGACGTTCGGCCCGTATTGACCAAATGCGGTGCCGAAATTCGGGTGATTGAATACGTTCAGGAACTCCCCTTGGAATGTGAATCGGCCGTTCTCTTTGATCGGTATTGTCTTCGAAATCGCAATGTCGTCATTGATGAAGTGCGGTCCGAAGAGGAAGGGAGCCGCACCGATGGTTCCCGGCGCTGAGTTGGGCGCAAGCAATGCCGTATGGCTTCCGCCGCCGGTGGGACTCGCCAGATATTTCGGATTCAGGATTCCGACGAACAACGGTGAAAAGGCGGTGGTTTGCAGAAGTAGAGGTCTGACTACACGATTCTATGCTGCACCAGAACGCAGCAGTCCCGAGCCCTCAGATCTTTCGCATTACTAGGCAATTCGCAATCATGTCGTGGATTGCTTGTTTGCGAGCGCTGAGCCCGGCCAAAATGCAGTCAATGAAACCGTAGAGCAAGCCGAAGGCAGGTACGTGCCATAGAAAGCGGCCGCCGAAGTATCGGCCGCTCGCCCGGCCAAAGGTCACTCTGTTGCCCTGTATGTCGGTAACGTAAAGTCCAAGTGCCTTTTTCCCGAGAGTTCCTTGCCAGCTCGAGCTTTCCATCAGAGCAAAGTAGAGCCACCCTCCAACCACGGCCACGGAAAAAAGCGCGATAATCAGCCCGAAACCGAAGGCGGCAAACACGGCGCCGATCGGGTCGCCGGGATGGATATTCAGGCCTGCTCCCGAAATTCCGCTGGCGGCGACCACGAACGCAAAAGGGATTCCAATCGCGAATCCCATAATCAGGGCATCAATAATCGCGGCAACCACCCGCAACCAGAATCCCGCGTAAAGCTGCGCCGCTGTGTGCGCTTCGATGGTGGCAGAATTTCCCCATGCCGGCGGCGGCCCTGGAACCGGAATCGCGGAGCCCTGCGTTGCCGCGGCCCCCGCTTCGCCGCCCGGGCTGGCAAAGCTCGCCAAGCGCTGCCCGCACGCGCTGCAGAAAGTCGCGCCCTCTGCCACTTGTGCCCCGCATCGTGAACAGAACATGGACGCTCCCCTTCCTGCGGGCATCCTACTGGAATGCCAGGAGTCCGGTCAATCAATGGTTGGCCGACGCCCGGGCCGCCCAGCGCGCCCCCAATTGCGGCAGGCATCCTGATTGCATACACTCGTTTCGCGATTCAAAAGGAGAAACTGTGCGTCTTCATCTGACGAGTAAAGCAAAAATCCTTGCCACCGCCCTGCTCGCGGTCGGTCTCTTCGCGGGCGGATACGTTGCGGGACAAAATCGCTTCGGCGAGCCGCGCACCATCATTCACGTCGTCGAAATCAAATGGCGCCCCGGCGTCCCCGCAGCCGAAAAGGCGCGCGTTCTTGCTGGAATCAAGACGATGGCGGCACAAATCCCCGGCGTGAAAAACATTTGGCTGAAAGCCGACCGGCTCGAGCCCCGCGATTTCGACGCCGCGTTTGCCATCGAGTTCCGCGACCGCGACGCCGCGGACGCCTACGCGGAGAGTCCCATTCACAAGGCCTGGGACAATCAATATGTACCGCTCCGCGATACCAGTGTTTCGATTCAGGTCACCAATCCCTGATCCGCCTCCCGAGACAGTCTCGATTTGTCCGCGCCATTCGCTTTCGGATATCATGAATGAATTGCGATCCATCATTCGCAATTCTGCATGAACCGCCGCTCGCGCGGCGCAGGGGAGGATCGAGATGGCAATTTCCGTGGGCGCTGCGGCGCCCGATTTCACGCTCAAGGACCAGAATCAGAAGGAAGTAAAGCTCTCCGATTACAAGGGCAAGAAGAACGTCGTGCTGGTCTTCTACCCGCTCGATTGGAGTCCCGTTTGCACCAACGAGCACGCCTGCTTCGTCAACGACATGAAGAAATTCGAGCAGCTCGACGCGCAGGTGCTCGGCATCAGCGTGGATAGCGCCTGGTCGCATAAAGCTTTTGCCGACAAAATGGGCATCCACTATCCGCTGCTCGCCGATTTTCAGCCGCGCGGTGCAGCCTCCGACAAATTCGGTGTCTATCTGGCGGACAAAGGAATCACCGGCCGCGCCATCGTGATTGTTGACCGCGGCGGCAAGGTCGCGTGGTTCAAGAGCTACGACATTCCGGCGGTGCCAGATATTCAGGAAGTGGCCGCCGCGCTGGGGAACGTCCACTGAACCTGTGGCCGTCCCGGGCGTTTATTTGCCTGCCGTCCGCCGTGCAAACTCACGAATATAATCCACAACTTGCCATCGCTCCTGATCGGACAGTTTCTTTTCAAATGCCGGCATGGGGCGATGGCCCTTTGTGGTCACCCAGAATAGCTCGCCGTCCGGTATTCCGCTCATCTTCTTTGCATTCGTAAAATCAGTGGGAGTCACGGAAAGATTTTGCGCGCGATCGCCCTTCCCGTTGCCCGCGGCGCCATGGCAGCTTTGGCAATGATGTTCATAGACGTTCTGCCCGGCCGATAACGCGGCTGCCGACGCAGGGACCGGATTCCTGAGCTTCCGCGCCTGCGCGAGTTCACTTTGCTGCGCGAGAAATCGGACCAGCAGCGCCCCGCAGAACAACACGGTCGCAAAAAGCACGACCGCCCCAATCGCGAGAATCCGATTCGATTTCGTTTGCCGGGGTGGAACGAGCATGGTTTAGTGAGTTGGTTAGACCGCGCGAAGAATCGAAATCAGCACGATCACCAGCATCGCGGCCACGTAGACGCGCAAGCCCCATAAAAGCGCCTGCATTCCTGGCGATAACTTTCGGCGCCCGAAGGGTTCGCGCTTCGCCGCAACCACTTGATCGGCTTCCAGCAGCGACAGAACCACCGCCGGGTCCTTCATGTCCGGTGTTTGGGCTCGTGCTGCGAGCGACTCATGTGCGCCGGTTGGACTTGTTGCGCGTTCATCGGGTTTCATCGAAGCTGTTTCTCCGTTTGCGCCACGCTCAGCCCCCGAGCAGCCCCGGGAAAACCGTAGCGATAGCATATCCGATCCCCGCGCAGATCAGCAGCGCGGTAATCGCCACGCCGCCTAAGTTCGCCCATGTACCGTTCGCATGTTCGCCCATCAACTCGCGGTCGTTCACCAGCAGCAGCAGAAAGGCGAGCGCCGGCGGCATCGCCAGCACCGCGATCACGTTCACCGTCAGCACCACGTACTCCAGCGGAAACCGCGGGATCAGCACGAGCGCCGCCGCGGCGCCCGCGGAGCCGAGCAGCGTCAGATAAAAGGGCCACGCGTCCCGCAGCGGACGATTCAAGCTATGGCCCGTCCGGAACACTTCGCCGAATGCGTATGCCGACGACGTCGAGATCGTGATTGCCGCCACGATTCCCGCTTCGAAAATCCCCAATGCGAAAAGCGTCGCGCCCGTGTGCCCAATCCATGGCTCGAGCGCCTGTGCGAATTCCGCCGCCTGGTATTGCCCGGAGCCCATCCCGTGGCGGAAGAGCGGTACGGTGGCGAGCATTGCCGCAATGCCGCAAATGGATGCGAGCGCGGCACCAAGAATTGTGTCTACCCGTCCCATCCCAATGTCGCGCGGCTGCATGCCCTTGTCCACCACGGCGCTTTGCTGAAAAAAAAGCATCCACGGCGTCACCGTGGCGCCGATCGTCGCCAAAATCAGGGTGATGATCTCGGCGTGATTACCGCGCGGCAGGGGGCTCCAGGTTGCGAGTGCTCGCCCCACCTCCGGCCATGCCGGATGTGACAGAAGCGCCGCCGGAATAAACAGCCCGTTAAAGGCGGCCAGCGCGAGCGTGATGCGCTCCCATGTCCAGTAGCGCCCCGTCGTAATCGCCCCAAGCACAATCACCAGAGAAGCGCCCACCGCGATCCCCGGGCGGATTCCGAAAAACCCCAGGCCGGCGCGGATGCCGATAAATTCGGTTACTAGTGTCAGAAAATTTCCGAGCACCAGATCGCCCATCGAAAAGAATCCCCAAAACTTTCCGAAGCGGTCGAAAATCAGCTCGGCATGTCCGCGATGCGTCACGGCGCCCAGTCGTACGGTCATTTCCTGAACCACGAAACCCGCGAAAAAGGTCGCCACCGCGAAGGGGAGGAAAAATCCGATGCCATACCGTGCCCCTGTCGCCGAGTACGTCAGCATGCTCGGCGCATCGTTTTCGCCCAAAAACACCAGCACGCCGGGCCCTACCAGCAGCCAAAGCAGCCGCGCCCCCCCGCCGACCTTCCATCGTCCCCCGCCCCAGCGCGCCCGCGCCACGCGCCAGCGGTCCCGCGCACGGTCCAGATCCTCATGCGTCAGCAGCCCGGCGAGATCGTGGAAGATGGTCGGTGTCGCCTCTTTGGTGCGGGGCGGTTGCGGATTTGTTTGTTGCAGTCCGGCTTCGATGTTCCGGCGGCGCATAGGTTAACTGCGTTGAATGCCGGATATAAACTACAATTAACACGATCGTGTGTCAATGCTCCGCGTTGCCGGGCCGCGGCGGTGCGCGATTCCGCGCGAGCGGTCGGTTGGCCGTCTGCTATAGTGGAATGCACGCAATTCTAGGGAGAGACCGATGCCGGAAACGCCCAAGCAGCCCCAGCAGCAGGTGCAGATCAAGGCCGACGAAAAGGAACTGCTCGGCCAATACGCGAACCTGGTGGTGGTGCATCACAACGCGGAGGAGTTTACGCTGAACTTCGTCTACTTATTCCCCACCGTGCCGCAGGGCAAGCTCGTCGCCAGCCTCATCCTTAATCCGACGCACGCCAAGCGGCTGCTTTTCGCGTTGCAGGAAAATATCGCTCGTTACGAGGCGCAGTTTGGGAAATTGCCGGAGGGTCCCAGCTCCGCGCCTCCGCCGAACGTAGGCTTCGTGCAGTAGGAAAAATCCGAGTTGCGAACCGGAGTCTAGTACTCGCGAGCTAGTTTGATGCCGAGGTCGCGACCACCCAACTCCCGCGCGGATCGAGAAACTCAACTCCCACGGCATATCCCGCCGTGCGGGAACTTTCGCAGTATGCCACGCGCGCCACGCAACTGAACGAACCGGTCAGCGTCGCGAGCGTCAGCCGGTCGTCCGGCCGCCACCGCCGCGCGCTCAGGACGCGCGCCCCCCGCACGCTTACGTTTTCCGTAAACGTCGTCTCCGTGCCCGGAATCGCCGGATGCCCGGTGATCCGAACGCCCACTTCCATGGGAATGCGAACCTCGCGCCTCGGTGCGGCAGTTTTTGGGACCCCCATCCCAAACGGCATTTCGCCTCCGCTAGTTCATTTCTTCAAAGGCACGCGGCTGCGTGCCTCAATCGGATTTTTTTTTCGCCCTTGCCTTTCATATCGTACAAGGCGCGATCTGCTGCGCCCAGCAGTTTATCAATGGTTGTTCCATCTTTGGGATATACCGAGACCCCGACGCTCACGCTGATCACCGGCTCTTGCCCGTCGTGCGCCAGTTGCTCGCAAATGCGCACGGCTGCTTGCTTCGCGTCCGCCTCGCTCGATTCAGGCAGCACAAGGGCGAATTCGTCGCCGCCATAGCGCGCGGGCGTATCCGTGGTGCGGCTTGCATCGCGCAGCGCCGTGCCAAGCCTCTTGATGGCCCGGCTGCCGGTCAGGTGTCCGTATTTGTCGTTGATCTTCTTCAGCCCGTCGAGGTCGAAGAGCAGAATCGCAAAGCTGCGCCCAGTGCGCCGCGAGCGCTGCATCTCGCCTTCCAGCACTTCGATCAGCCGCCGATGATTCGCCAGTCCCGTGAGCGGATCGGAGGCGGCCAGCCGGCTCACCTGGTCGAAGAGTTGCGCGTTGTCCAGCAGCGTCCCGCCCAGCACGATCGCGTAACTGGACACCATCAGCACGTGTGCCAGTGTGAAGGGTGCGTCCAGCAGGTGCTGCGATTGGCTCACCGTCACGTGGCACACCACGTTCAGTGCCGCCGCGATGAAAAGGGCACGGTCCAGCGCCGCGCTGGCCCGCCGTAGTCTCCACCCATAGCCGACAGTGGCGATCGCGTAAATCGCTGCCGGCACCAGATCCCATGGCCGCGGCACCAGTGCACCCGGATGAATCCGGGGGGCATGCGGCAGCATGAAGTAGAAGACGCTCGTCAAATAGGCGCTGGCGCCGACGATCAGCGTCGCGCCGGCCATTTCTTTCGCCGGATCGCGGGAAATGGGCATGCGCCGCTCCACCACCAGCGCAGCCAGCAGCAGCACGCCCAGCAGCGTCCGCCCGGCCATCCATCCCAGCGAGATCTGATCGCCAGTAGAGGCCGCGCTCAGCATGCCGTGGTAGGACGCCATGCTGGATCCCGCCTCGATCAGTCCGGCAAGGACGAAGCCAAATGCCAAAATCAGCGAAATCCGGTCGTGGGTACCGCGGAACCGAACCAGGGCGTTGGCGGCGAATGTAAAGGCGATCAGGCTGCCCGCCATTTCCAAATACGTGTCCAGCAGGGGATCAGCTACATAGGACGATCCGCGCAGCATCCAGAGGACAAACACGTATCCGAGAATCGCGGCAATGGAAACCGCCAGAACAAAACGGTAAGGACGGAGGACTTTCCATATCTTCCCGACTTGGCCATCAAACCGCACGCTTAACCCCTTAACCACACATGCCCGGGATCATACCCTGCAAGCGAGAGGCCCCTTCGCTTCGAAGGTTATAGTACCACCTAGGCCAATGTTGGAATGAGAGTTAATTCGACCTGTGCCCCAAGGGTGTCGGGCGAATACCGGATGCGGGTACTAGAACTACTTTCCCATCGGGTGGAAATGTTACGCCACCGCTCGCGCCGGGTCGCTTTGGCGTCAGGGCTTTAGGACGGGCGGGGGCAGGTCGCGCGCTTGGATGGGGCTGCTGAAGTTCACCTTTTTGTGGGCACCATCGCAAAAGGGCTTATTCTCGGAATGCCCGCAGCGGCAGAGCCCGATCGTCGTGCGCCCCGCCAGCCCAAATGGCTTGCCTTCCTGATCCACAATCTCGAAATCGCCTTCCACCCGGATCGAGCCATCGCTTCGAACCGTAATCTTTGTCGCTGCCATCTGAATAAGCCCTTTCAGTACTTTGGGACCGAGGGGTCCACTTCGTCCGACCAGGCCAGAATCCCGCCCTTCAGGTTCCATATCTTCCGGAAACCGGCCTTCGTCAAGAAATCCACGGCCTCCGCCGAGCGCTTGCCGCTGCGGCAGTGCGCCACGATTTCGCGCGAGCTATCAAGCTCGTGGACGCGCTGCGCCAGCTCTCCCAGCGGCAGTAAGTGTCCTCCCAGGTTGCAGATCTGGTATTCGTGCGGCTCGCGGACGTCCAGGATATAGAGATCGTCGCCGCGGTCGAGCCGCGCCTTCAACTCGCGCGGGGTAATCTCAGGGATATTGGTCACGGTGCTTGGCGCCTCCTCGCCGCGAATTCCGCAGAACTGGGCGTAATCAATTAATTTGTGGAGCGTGCGATGATCGCCGCAGACCGGGCATTCCGGATTGCGCCGCAGCTTCAATTCCCGGAATTTCATGGCCAGCGCGTCGAAAAGGAGCAGCCTGCCGACCAGCGGCTCGCCCTTTCCGAGGATCAGCTTCAACGTTTCCGCCGCTTGAATTGTGCCGACGATCCCCGGGAGGACGCCAAGCACCCCACCTTCGGCGCAGGATGGAACCAGGCCCGGAGGGGGTGGTTCTGGGTAGAGGCAGCGGTAGCACGGGCCGCCGGGGTAGCCGAAAATGGTGATCTGTCCCTCAAAGCGGAAGATGGACCCATAGACGTTCGTCTTCCCCAGCAGCACGCAGGCATCGTTCACCAGATAGCGTGTGGGGAAGTTGTCCGTGCCGTCCACGACGATGTCGTAGTCCTTCAGGATGTCGAGCGCGTTCTCGCTCGTCAGCCGCTCCTCGAAGCGGTCAATCTGAATTTCCGGATTGACGTCGTGCAGCCGGCTGTAGGCCGCCTCAATTTTCGGCCGGCCGACGTCGCCAGTCCCGAATAGCACCTGGCGCTGGAGATTCGTTACGTCCACGCTGTCGAAATCAATCAGCCCGATCCGGCCCACGCCAGCAGCGGCCAAATACAGCGAAAGAGGCGCGCCCAGGCCGCCCGTGCCGATGCACATCACCTTCGCTTTCTTCAGCTTAAGCTGCCCCTCCATGCCCACTTCGGGCATGATCAGGTGACGGCTATAGCGCAGGATTTCATCCTTTGAAAGCGGGATGTGCCCGTCGTCTGCGGCGCCACTCGCAATTGTTTTCGTTGCCATGAAAATCTCCCGTACGCTTTGCCCTTTTGCTGCCGGCCTCAGCGGCTCGCGCCGCCGGCAATTGAGGGCACGATGCTGATGGTATCGCCCTCGCGGACCTGCGTCTGGTCCTTCTGCAAATAGCGAATGTCTTCGTCGTTGACGTAGACATTGACGAAGCTGCGCAAGCGGCCGTCGTCCGCATAAAGGTGCTTCCGCAATTCACCGAAACGGCCGGTGAGCGCGGTGAGCGCCTCGCCCACGGTTCCGGCTTGCAGTTCGACGCTCTCCTGCTTTCCCGCATACGCCCGCAGGGGCGTCGGGATAATCACCTTGACTGGCATTCGATTCGCTCCTCCTCGCTTTGGATGCTGCCGGTTTGGCGGATGTAAGGCTTGCAACGGAACAGAACGCTAAGGCTTGGCGCTACATCGAGAGGCTGTCTCAATTCCCTCGGGGTCGTAGCCCGCGCGGTCGTCGCGCAGCCGCCAGGAGGTCATCTCCTTCGGCTCTCCGGATTGGACGCTCACGATGATGTAGCTATACCACGGCCAAGCGTGCTCGCGGTCAAATTCGCTCGGTCGTGCGGGGGCATTGGGATGCGAATGATACCAGCCGAGCAGGCCGAGCTGCTTATCCCGCGCAGTCTTTTCCGCCAGGCGCACATCCTCGGGCGTCAGCTCGAAGCGATTGCGCGGGGAATCCTCGCGCCGGTTGGCCAAGGGCAGCAACTCGCAGACCTCGCGTCCGGAATCGCCGTCGCGCCCCAGCAGCGCGCCGCAGCATTCGTGCGGGAAGGTCTCCGCGCCGTGGGCTTCGATGCGGCGGATGAGTTCTTCCGCGATTTTCAGGGTGGCGCCGCTCATTCCTCGCTCCAAAAGCGGTCGGTGAGATACTTATCACCGGAATCCGGGAAAATTGTGACGATCACGGCGCGTTCGCCGGACGGCAGCCGCCGCGCCACTTCGAGCGAGGCCCACAGGGCGGCGCCGGAACTCACGCCGGCCAGGATGCCCTCCTCGCGGGCGAGGCGGCGGACAACCGCATGTGCGTCTTCGGTGCGCACTTCGATATTTTCGTCAGCGAGCGTCGAATCATATATCGGGGGGACGATGGCCGTCGCCATATGTTTGAGGCCTTCGAGCCCGTGAAAGCCGGAGTCCGGCTGCATGCTGACGCACCGGATTCGCGGATTCAACTCGCGCAGCCTGCGCGTGGTTCCCATGAAGGTGCCGCTGGTCCCCAAGCCGGCCACGAAGTGCGTGATCTCGCCGCGGGTCTGCTCCCAGATTTCAGGCGCCGTGGTGGCGTAGTGGGCGGCGGGGTTTGCGGGATTGGCATACTGGTCGGGATAGAAATATCGCTCCGGATCGCCATCGTAGATTTCACGCACGCGCCGGATGGCGCCGTCGGTGCCTTCGTCTCCGGGGGTGTA
>Ga0134126_10005082_pt1 | contig 16426 bp, 19 predicted proteins | sample KB31752_FD_96881 | JGI IMG/M metagenome (GOLD analysis project Ga0134126, IMG submission 96881) | Terrestrial soil microbial communities with excess Nitrogen fertilizer from Kellogg Biological Station, Michigan, USA - KB3-175-2 | ecosystem: Environmental > Terrestrial > Soil > Unclassified ...
AGGAATGTTTTGAAGGGTGCCCGGATTCCCGGAGGGAGGAATGTTTTGAAGGGTGCCTGGGCTCTCGGGGGAAGGAATGTTTTCATCCTGAGGAGGCTGATCGCCGGGTATTTCGTTGTTCATAAGATTGATATTCATGATCGGATGCGGTGGGCGCCCGAGTATATGTTACATCTTCTGTCCCGCAGGAAGCCTACCAAAGTGATGCCGGATTCTTCCGCGGCCTGTACTGCGAGGCTGGAGGGAGGTCCTACTGCGGCTATTATAGTGATGCCGGCTGTGGCGGCCTTCTGGATGAGCTCGAAGCAGGCGCGTCCGCTAAGAATGAGGATGGAATTTGTTTCCGGGAGACTATTGCGCAAAAAGCAGTAGCCGATGAGTTTGTCGAGGGCATTGTGACGTCCGATGTCTTCGCGGAGGACGATGATCTGGCCGGAGTGATCGAAGAGAGCGGCGGCGTGGAGGCCGCCCGTGGAATCGAAGATATCCTGGCTCGCGCGGAGGCGTTGGGGGAGTTGGAACAGGAGATCGGCGGAGATAGGCGGGAAGGACTGGGCTGTCGGGGACGGATGTCCGGCGGCGGTGTGCGGGAAGGACTGGGCAGTCTGTGAAGGGGACGGATGTCCGGCGGCGGCTGGTTGTGGTCTGCGGAGCGCATCGATGGATAATTTGCCGCAGACGCCGCAGCTGGAATTGGTGTAGGAGCTGCGTTGGGTCCGGCTGAGATCGGGAAAGAAGGATTCGTGAAGACAGATAAGGATGGAATCGGGATCGGATCGTGTCCGGATGATCGGTGTCGGACCGGGGAGGATGCCTTCGGAGAAGAGAAAACCGAGGGCCAGCTCGGTATCATGGCCGGGAGTGCGCATGGTCAGGGAAATATTCTGTTCGATGCGGGCTGCAAAGGGTCCGTATTGCAAGCGGATCTCGAGCGGTTGTTCGACGGCTACGGGGTCAGTGGTCTCAATGAGTTGGCCGGACTGTATCTTATGTACGGGCAGGATGGTGATCCCGGGGGGTGAAGCGGGCGATGGAATAGAGGAAGCTGGGGATGGAATGGAGGAACCGGACATATCCAAATTTACATTAAATTGGGGGATGATTAGGTATTGCCTGCTATTGTTGTTTATTTCGGCGACTTTTTCTGTTGTGGCACAGTCGACATCCGCTGACGAGCAGCGACGGTGGGAAACGGAGGCTTCAGCCGTGACCGTTGCAAGGGACAATTGGGGTATCCCGCATATTTATGCAAAGACCGATGCGGAAGTAGTCTTTGGGCTTTTGTATGCCGAGTGCGAGACGGACTTCGCGCGGGTGGAGAAGAACTACCTGGAGCAACTGGGCCGGCAGGCGGAAGCATATGGCGAAAACTATCTTTATACGGACGTCATGATGCGGCTGATCTATGACAGCGCTCAGGCGGTGGCAGATTATGAGCGTAGTCCCGCGTGGATGCACCGGTTGCTGGACGCATTTGCGGACGGGGTCAACTATTACCTTTATAAACATCCGGAGGCGAAGCCCCTGGTATTGAAGCGTTTCAAACCGTGGTATGCGCTGATGTTCACCGACGGCAGTGTATCGGCGACGAGTACGGGTGGGGCCAGATTGGATGAGATCAAAAATTTTTATGGTGGGCATGAGGGATTGGCGATGGGACATCCAGTGCATTCCATGAGGGCTGTGTCGGATGTGGAAAAGATGGTGCTGGCGGACAGGGGGATCGGGGCGTCCGACGGGTCGGATGGTAGTGTGGTGAAGGGCAAGGGTCAGGAGCAGTGGGCGCCGGAGGCGGGGAATGGGGGGGATGAAGATGAGAGGGGCAGCAATGGTTTTGCGCTTTCGGGTTTCCGAACGGCCTCGCAGGCGACCGAGCTGTATATTAACCCGCATGTACCATTTTATTTTCGTCTGGAAGTGCAGTTGGTGAGTGAAGAAGGGCTCAATGCGTATGGGGCCGTGACCTGGGGGCAATTCTTCGTTTACCAGGGGTTCAACGCGCACTGCGGCTGGATGCATACCTCGAGCGATGCGGATGTAGCCGATCTGTATGCGGAGAAAGTGAAACGAATGGACAACGGATGGGTCTACGAATATGAAAGTCAAACGAGACCGGTGAAAGAGAAACCGTTCGTCGTATACTACAAAAAAGACAGTGGGCTGGTGGCATACCCGGTAAAGGGTTATTATACGCATCATGGACCGGTGATGTGCAGCCGTGAAGGAAGGTGGCTGAGTCTCAAGGAATATAACCGCAGTCTTGACGCCTTGCTCGAGGCATGGCTGATCACGAAGGCCAATACCTTCGATGAGTACAAAAAAGCCATGGATCTCAGGGCCAATACGACCAACAATACCGTATATGCGGATGATCAGGGGAATATTGCCTATTGGCATGGTGACTTCATGCCTCGCCGGGACAGCTCGTACAACTGGTCGTTGCCGGTGGATGGAACTACGGCCGCCACCGAATGGAAAGGCGTTCATACGCTGGATGAGATCGTGCATGTCTATAACCCCGCGACGGGATGGATCGAAAACTGCAATTCCACTCCTTATACCTCGTCGGGGAACAGCAGTCCTCAACGTAGTCAGTACCCGGCCTATATGGCGCCGGACGGAGAGAATTTCAGGGCACTGAATGCGCAACGGATGTTGAGCGAAGCCAATGAGTTCACGCTGGACAGTCTGATCAGCAAAGGATATGACCACTATCTTACGGCATTCGATGTATTGTTGCCGGCCTTATTCAGCGCCTACGGATCGGCTAATGACAGTGTGCGCAGGGTGTTGCAGGAGCCCATCGGGATATTGCAGAAATGGGATCGCCGGTCGGGGGCCCGTTCGGTGGCCACGACCCTGGCAGTGGAGTGGGCGACGAGAATGGCCGGTTTTTCACGTCGGCCCCGGACAGCGGAGGAAGCTTCGCACCAGGTGGACAATCTTCAGGCCGAACTGGAACAGACTACTCCTGTACAGCGGGTGAGTGAGCTCCTGGCTGTCATCACCGAGCTGCGGCAGCGTTATGGCAACTGGAAGATCGAGTGGGGCGAACTGTGCCGATATCAGCGTTTGACGGGTAAGATCGTCGAAACCTATGATGACAGGAAGCCGAGTCTTGCGGTAGGGCTGGTGTCTTCGGCATTTGGGCAGCTGCCTTCATTTGTCAGCCGGGTCATGCCGAATACCAAAAAGCGGTATGGGGTATCGGGGAATAGTTTTATCGCGGCGGTGGAGTTCGGAAAGAAGGTGACCGCGAAGACGGTGGTGACCGGGGGGGAGAGCAGCGATCCGAAGTCGCCGCATTTTACGGATCAGGCGGAAATGTATATCAACGGAAGGTTCAAGGATGTGCTTTTTTATAAGGAGGATGTGGAGAAGCATGTGGAGAGGGAGTATCATCCCGGAGAATAACAAGAAGCGAGCTTGCCAGAGCGCGAGACACGAGTTAGAATTTGGCCTGAGCGATAGCTCGGGCCTTTTTTTTAAGACAAAATGGCGGAAGACCGGCTTTTAATGTGTCTTGATGGGGAAATATACCCTGATGGCCAGTCAAAGAAGAAAATTCAGCGAAGCGGAAAAGCTCAACATCCTCGAGAGTGCGGAACGGCTTGGGGTGACGGCCGTGTTGCGGGAACATCGGCTATCCTATAGTGTATTCGCGAGATGGAAAGGGCAGTACCGGAAGAATGGAAGCGAGCCCTCCATCCAGACTATGGGCGCCCGAACGCGGTCCGAACTCCGGCAGACGTTGGAAGAGAACGTCCGGTTGAAGAGGATAATCGCGGACCAGGTGATCGAGCTCGAACGCAAAGAGGAAGAGCTGCGGAAATACAGGGGCCGGTGAGGGAGGGCTTAAATACAATAAACACCAATTATTATGATACAAAAACTCGTCGTACCTGGCGCCCTAGTCATCTTGTTATGTTCGTGCGGCGCATCCAAGAAGCTGAAAAGCGCCAACGCGCAGATCGAGCAGCTTCAGGCCAATAATGCAGCCTTGCAGAATAACCTTGACGCCCTGAAAAAACAGGTGTCGGGTCTAAGCCAGGACAATAGCGCGTTGAGCAATCAATTGAACAGCTGTCAGCAGAATGCGCAGGCGGTTGCACGTAAATATGCAGCTTCCAAAGCCATTTTGGATGAGCAGTCGGAGAACGTCAAGAAATTGCAGCAGCGGCTGGATCAGGGGCTGGCTGATTTCCAAAGCAAGGGGGTCAGTGTTTTTTCCAAGGCTGGGGTATTGTATGTGGAAATGCAGGACAATCTCCTGTATAGGAGTGGAAGCTCGATGTTAAGCGACAGCGGGAAAAAGGCGCTGGAGCCGCTGGCCAACGTGTTGAAAGATTATCCTAATCTGAGGGTGATCGTGGAGGGTAATGCGGACTCGGTTAAATTCAAGAAAGGAGGCATGGATAACTGGACCCTGAGCACGGAGCGGGCGAATGGAGTCGTGAGGGCGTTGAAGGAATATGGTATGGATCCGTCAAGGCTGATCGCAGCCGGAAAAGGGCGATACAACCCCGTGGCGGATAATTCGACGGCGGAAGGAAGGGCAAAGAACAGGAGAACGGATATTATTCTGAATCCCGATTGGGACAAGGTCTGGGAAAGCATGCAGAGTGGAGGCGGGCAAGGCGGCCAACAATAACCGGAAGAGAACTTTATTCCTTATGAAAAGTAAGCCGATGATATTTTTCTTCCGGTGTTGGCTGCTCTTTTTTGCACCGCCGGGTTGCATCGGGGGATGGGACAGGTCACGCAGGATATCGGATGGCCGAGACAGGTGAGTCAGAATGGCGCCGCCCTCGTCTATTACCAGCCGCAGGTGGAGGAATGGAAGAATTACCAGGAGCTGACGGTCAATATGGCGTTTTCGCTGACGCCCTGCGGCGGCAGGGAGATAGTGGGAGTTGCCACCCTGCAGGCCGGAACGATGGTCGACAAGGATGCACGCATGGTGTATTTCAAGGATGTGCGGGTGCCCGATGTGCGCATTCCGCAGTAAAGCACTGGGCGGGCCATGGAGCTATGCCGGCAACGATCTTCCTGCGGACTTCGCCAGGATACCGGGCAACTCGCAGAAGGCGCATGTGCTGGCCTCTCTCCGAACGGTCCCTGGAAATGCGCCGACAATGTGCCCAAAGAGATCTATACCATACCTCCGAGCTCGCCGGTATACAATGTCAGCTATGTTATCCAGACGAATGCGATTCACAATGGGGAACCTCGGTGGCGAGTCGTGGAAATCAATGGGTGCAGACGGGGCATGTCACGACCGCCGCGGGATCGGCGGCGGGGTACCGGACATCCGGCGGTCAGGCCGGGGTTATCACGAACGGGCCCAATGGGACGCATGTCCATACGACTAACAATAATGTATATGCGGGACATGATGGTAATGTCTACCGGAAGAACGGTAACGGGACCTGGAGTCAATACAACAACAGCAGCAAAGGGTGGCAGCAGCCGCAGGGTGCGACGCAGAATACGATGCATGGGCTTGGGAACAGCGACCGAGCCCGTCAGCGAGGGGAGGTGCAGACGCAGCGGTTTCAGAATCGCGGGGGCGGGAGAATGAGAAGGAGATGAGGTTTGCAAAAACGGCAGAAGATGGGAAGGAAGGGAATTGTTTCCGGAACAGAGGATCTCAATTTTTTCGCTACGTATACGCTGACGGACCCGGGGGCGAAGACACTGATCGGGCTCGGGCCGCAGGTGAATACCCACAGCATCGAATGAATTTACCGGCGCCGGAAAATGGCAGCTGGGGGGCGCCTTCGTGCTTTTTAACGCGGCCTCCCCTTTTTCGTTGTGGAATTTCAATACTTCGAACGGCGGGTATAATGTGCCTATCGGGATCGGCGCGGGGCATGTGGTGAAGGCGGGGGCGACGGTGTTCAACCTGTTTTTGGAGCCGCAGTTCACGATGCTGCATAACGGGACCGGGCAACCGGCGGTACAACTATTCGGCGGGATCAATTGCCAGTTTTAAATATATAGCCCATGGATATGAAAACTGTAAAAGGAATATTGGTCATCAGCCTGACAATGATTTGGGTTTGGATGGCCCCGGGCTGCCAGGATAGCGGACGAGGCGCTGTTAAGACCCCGGACAGTCTGGCATCCCGGCAAGGGGACCCATTGCCGTCCTGGGTGGACGGAAGGCTCAAGCGGAGTATCATCGACTATGTGAAGCAGGTGACGGACAGTAAACGACAAGGGTTTTATTCCGGACGGGGATCGTATCGTCACTTTCGACAATGATGGAACGCTTTGGGCGGAGAAGCCGTATGTGCAGGAATTGTTCGCCTTTTACAGGGTGCGGAAAATGGCGGAGGCGAACCCACGGCTGGCGGTGTTCGCCTGCGGGAATGAAGGGGGAGCCGGGGATATCGCGATTATTCCGGATGAAGTGAATCGATATAACATAGGAAAGAGATGCTGGCCATTGTTGTTTTTTTTGACGGGTGTGGCGGGCAGTGTCCTGGGACAGGAGTACGCCGACAGTCTGCATTCGCCGCATGCACTGGCGATGCGGCTCAGGAATAAGGTGCCCGACCTGGTGACGCTGCCGTTGGAAAACGACCTGCAGTTCGGAGTGGGGCCGGCGTCTGCCACCAGCAATACCCTGAATTTCCAACCTGTCATTCCTTTTCCTATCGGTAAGTCCTGGAGGATCGTCACGCGTACCATTATTCCGCTGGAATACGAGGACCCGGCGGGGGAAAAGGGTGCGCCGGGGAAATCGGGAGTTGGGGATATCAACACGAGCTGGTTTTTAAGCCCCGGATATGCGTCGAATGAATGGAAATGGGGGATGGGGGTGGTGCTGAATATTCCTTCCAGCTCCGATACCTTGTTCGGATATGGGCGGTGGGCGGCCGGGCCGACGCTCGCGGTGGTGAAGCAAAAGGGCGGCCTGAGCTATGATGTACTGTTGAATCATCAGTGGTCGTTAGGAAGCCGGAAGGTGAGCGCGACATTGGTGGATCCATCGGTGAGCTATACCTGGATGAGCGGGTTTTCGCTCGATGCGGAAGCCCAATGTACGTACGATTGGGAAGCTTCGCAGTGGACGGTGATGACTCGTCTTGGAGGAGGGCATGTTGTATATCTGGGGCCTTTTCCCATCAGTCTCGAACTGGATGGGTTGGCCTATCCGGCAAGGGGCCCGGCAGACCCGCACTGGGGAATAGCGGTGGTGTTCACATTTATTCAAAGAAAATAGCGGAATGATGAAGAAAGTGGCGGGCATCCTGCTATTGGTCTGTGTGTGCGACGCGTTGCAAGCCCAGGTCCTGATCGCAATAATCTTCGGGGACAAGCTGAACACGGACAAGCTGGAATTCGGACTGGTGCTGAGTCCGGGGCTGATGAATATTACGAATATGGGAGGCAGTTATAAGACAGGGCTGAACCTGGGGTTATATTTCACATACAAGGTGAATGACAGGTGGTTCCTGCATCCTGAGCTGATCGCGAAGGGCTCTTTCGGATCGGAGGGGGTCGCGCCATATCCGACGGGCAGCGACAGTCTCGACCGGTTGTTTTCCGGGGGATCGGTAACGCGGAGGGTGCAATCGTTCAGCATGCCGTTGCTCGTGCATTACCGGGTATACAAACGGTGGTTTGCGGAGGCGGGTGTTCAGACGGATCTGGCGTTGAAGGCGAAGGATGAATTCATGAATTCGGTCGGGGGAAACCCCTTGTCCTATACGACGACGGTGACCTCGAGCTTCAACAGGATCGACTTCGGAGTGACTGCGGGGCTTGTGTATAAGTTCACATCGGATAGGGGAATGGGGATGGGTATCCGGTATTATTACGGGTTGACCGATGTATTGAAGGACTTGCCGGGGGTGCAGATGAACTCGGTTTGGCTGGTGAACGTATTCATACCCATCGGTAGCGGCAATTCGGGGGCGGGGAAGGGCGGCGGCCACGCTGGTGGAAAGTAAAAAAAGGGCAAATGGGAAAATGTGGGAGTAATTAGATAAAGGATGTTTTAGGATCGGCGGAGCCAGGCACGGGCCAGGAACGAGACAGGGAGTCCGATGGCGATGATGAGGACGCCGATGCCGATGAGTACGCCGGACCAGGTGTAGGTGATTGGGGATGTCCGGGAGAGGGGGACTACGATGCCGTTCATGATTATCCAGATAAAGATGCCGAAGGCGATACCGATAAGCCATGGAGAGCGCCGGAGGAATGGGAGGCGCGGATAGCCGATGAAGAAGGCGCAGGTGAAACAAAAGGCGATGAAATAGTGGAAAAGCACGCCATAGACGACCATGTCGGTGCCGCCGGAGGTGGCTTGCCTGCCGAATACGCCGCTGGCGATAAAGCGGAAGATGCGGGCGGGTTGGCGGCCGCCGTGTAAGGTGTAGCTGATAATAGCGCCCAATGCATCGAGGGTGCCGGCGATGAGGGCGGCCAGGAGCAGGGCCTGCGAGAAGATACCGCGTGAATGCGGGGAGCGGGGCTCAGACATATGCCTGTATTTTATATGCGGTAAATTAGAAATTTTTCCCCTGAATTTGGCTAACTTTAGAGGAGCCAGACTAACATTTTCATTCTTTCGTATTTGAAATCTATATCAAGAAGGGAATTTCTTCAACGAACGGGCGTTTTGGCCGGCGGCGCTTATCCGGCAATGATAGCGATGGGTTTATTGCCTGCGGCTCCGGCGCACCCCTGGAATCCGGAGGGCAGCGGTGAAGGAAGGGAGGTATTGATCCTTGGCGCCGGGCTGGCGGGCATGGCATCCGCCTATGAATTAGGAAAGTTAGGTTACCGGTGTACGATATTGGAAGCACGGGGCAGGGCCGGAGGGCGTTGCTGGTCGGTGCGGAAGGGAGCGACGAATGTAGAAACGGATCAGGGGTTTCATGAGGCTCATTTTGACGATGGGCAGTATTTCAATGCGGGGCCGTCCCGGATCCCTCATCACCATGGGCTCACGCTTCATTATTGCAAAGAGCTGAAGGTGCCGATAGAAGTATACAGCAACGTCAATGAGAATGCTTATTACTTCAGTGAGGGGAAGGGTCCGTTGTCGAACAGGAAGGTCAGGGTAAGGGAGGTGCATAATGACATGCGGGGGTGGATGGCGGAATTGTTGGCGAAGGGATTGGATGGAGGGAAGATCGATGCCGGTATGAGCAGAGAGGATGTGTTGAAGGTCATCGAATATTTACGGGCTGAAGGAGGCCTGGATATCGACAAATTGTATAAGGCATCCGCGCGTCGGGGGTATGTGGAGGGGCCCGGGACCATGGAGGGAAAGTTGGGTGAGCCATGGACGCTGGCTGTCCTTTTGAAATCGGGGTTACTGGACCCTGATTTTTACAATGTCGCGGAATATACCTATGAGTTGCAGGGCAGCTTGTTTCAGGCGGTGGGCGGCATGGACAGGATTGCGGCCGCCTTCGGGAGGGCAGTGGGGGACCGTATACGGTTCAATGCCGAGGTGCTGGGCATCCATAAGGAAGAGCAGGGTGTGAGGGTGGATTATAAAGATTTGCAGGGGAAAAAGAGTATCAGCGCGGAATGGTGTATCTGTACGATACCGTTGCCGGTATTGAGCAATATCGACCACAATTTCTCACCGGATGTCAGCCGGGCGATCGACAACGTGGTGTATATGTCTACCGGGAAGATCGGGCTGCAGTTCAAGCGCAGGTTTTGGGAAGAGGATGAAGGTGTCTATGGGGGGATCACGCATACGAATAATCAGCTGACGCAAATTTTTTATCCTTCCTATGATTATTTAAGCGGCAAGGGAATATTGATAGGGTATTATAACTTTAATGACAAGGCTGTGGCGACGGGTAAACTATCTTATGTGCATAGGGAGAAACTGGCCCTGGAGAAAGGGAGACTGATCCACCCGCAGTATGGGAAGGAATTCGAGACAGCATATTCTATCAGCTGGCACAAGACTAAATATTCACTTGGGGGTTGGGCGTTGTATTCGGCGGAGGAGCGGCAGACTTTGTATAAGCCTTTATTGGAACCGGATGGGCGGGTTTATTTTGCCGGCGAGCATATGACCTGGCTGAATGCGTGGATGGCGGGGGCGCTGGAGTCGGCGAGGAGTGTAGTAGCGGCGTTGCATAGCAGGGTAAGCGGGCAGCGGTTTGGATATCCGGCGATGGGGAGTTAAGGACGCCGGAAGATTTGGAGATCGGGAAGTTGAATTTATTCATCAAAAATATACTCTTATGGGCAACACGATCAGTCGTCGCACATTAATCAGGACGGGCGCCATGTTAGCGGGCGGTCTTCCTTTTGCCGGCAGCCTGTTGGAAAAAGCGCAGGCGGCGCCGTCGGTCACCGGAACGGCCTTGACGCATCATCCGGAGGCGGGTTGGGCAGAGCGGGATATTGCCCTGAGCTCGGTGGAGCCGTTGAAGGCTCGGTTGTATGCCAATGAGAATCCGTTCGGACCGTCGGATGTGGCAAAAAAAGCCATTATCGGGACAGTGCCGGTGAGTTATCAGTATCCGTTCCTCAGCATGGGTGATCTGACAGGTAAGATCGCCGCATTCGAAAAGATCAGGCAGGAGAATATTTTGCTGGCGGCCGGATCGACGCCATTGCTGGGGGCTGCTGCGTTGGCCTATTTCAGACCCGGCTGCAATGTGGTATCGGGTGACCCGACCTATGCCGATCTGCCTTCCAGAGCGGAGCGTATGGGCGCCAAATGGGTGAAAGTGCCGTTGACGAAGGACTATGCGCTGGATCTGGATGCGATGGAAAAGGCGATCGACGACGATACCGTACTGGTGTATATATGCAATCCCAACAATCCGACGGGAACGGTGGTGGACACCGCGAAGCTAAAGGCGTTTTGCGATCGGGTGTCGAAAAGAACGGTGATATTCCTCGATGAAGCCTATATGGACTATCTGCCGGACCCGCAGGGAACGACGCTGATACCGATGGCAGTGGGCGGCAGCAATATCATCGTAGCGCGCACCTTCTCGAAAGTATATGGATTCGCGGGGTTACGTTGCGGGTATGTGGTGACCCAGCCGGACATCATCAGGAGACTGCAGCTCTATACGGAAGCTTTTATGTCACTGTCGGCGACGACCCTGCAGGCCGCCATTGCCGCTTACCAGGAGAGGGAGTACATGGAGGGGGTGCTCAAAAAGACGACGGCGAGCAAGGAATACCTGTATAGTGTTTTGAAAAAAGAAGGCTATACCTATGTGCCTGCGGTGGCGAATTTTGTGATCTTCCCGATCAAGATGGATGGAAAGCAATTTACCGATGAGATGATGAAGCGGAGCGTAGGGGTCCGGTTCTGGAAATTCGACAACCAGGACTGGTGCCGGATCAGCATTGGCCGGATGGATGAAATGGAAGCATTCGCGGCAGCATTCAAGGAAATATCTTAAAAAATCGATCAGGTACATGAAGAAACAACTGATTGCGGCCTGTCTGCTGACGGCGGCCGTTGGGGTCGTGCGCGCCCAGGATACGACAGCGGTCCGCGCCCTGAGCATGCAGGAATACGAGAAGGCCAGGACATTTTCGGTGGCCGATCCGGATAAGGACACTTATGTCAAATTCGAGAATGCGTATATCCTGGATCACAGCGGATTCGGCAAACCTTATTTTGTCACGGGCGATGACGGCAAGCGGAAGCGTATCGATCTGTACAAACTGATCCGGAAGGAGGATCGGGCGACGATCGGGACCGTTATCTATTATACTACCGAGGCAGGCAAGCGTTATACGGCCTGCATGCCGGATTACCGGGCAGATACTGCTGTTTGGCGGAGGTACTTTGAAGATGTACATGCCATCGAGAAACAGGAGCCTTTTTTTGTGTTGAAGCTGTCTTATGTGTTGTCGAAGGAATTGGGTTATCAGCTGTATAGGGGCGCGCGGACGGGGCAGGGGCCGGTGGACCGGAGCGAGAGCGGGACGTATGGAAATGATATTTGTTTCCCGGGGGATATGCGGGTGACGATGGCGGATGGAGGGACGAAGCTGTTGAGTGACGTGAAAGCGGGAGATGCCGTCGTGACCGTGGATCCTTTGACGCGCCGGGAGCGGGTGGTGACGGTGCGTGAGTTGACGGTTCATCCCGTGAAGAATTATGAGATCACGCGGCTGGTGTTGGTGTCGGCGGTCGACCAGGGCGATCGGGATGTGGTCTTGTCGTCGAGGGTGTTGGAAGCGACACCCAATCATCCGATGGGGAATGGGAAGACGGTAGGGGAATTGAAGGTTGGGGATAGGGTGTGGTGTGCTGATGGAAAGGCGTATCGGGAGTTTATGGTATGGGATAAGACCGAGGGCGCCGGAGGGGCGCAGCCGGTGTATAATATCATAGCGGATGGGGGGAGTACGATAATGGTGAATGGGGTAATGGTGAGGCAGAAATAGGCTTACCGGTTGAGCGGGTATTCGTTGATCCAATGAAATCCACGGCGGACCAGCAGGAAGTTTTTCCAGTCATATGCTTTCAGCCTGATCTCGAGGGAGTCCTTTTTCCAGGCGCCCGACAGGATCAGGCTGTCGTTTTGGGGCTGGTGGTAAGCGAAGATGAACTGGTCGGTGCTATCGCGATAGGAGGTGAATTTCATGGTATGCAGGACCGAATCGATCTTGCAGCTATAATAGCCTTTGGTGCTGTCGTTGATGGTCCGGATGCTGGCATATGGATAGGTGGGTGAGCCGTCGATGACGAGCTGTTTCCAACGGAAGGTATCGGTCACGAGCGGGGGAAGGGTGTCTTTATTGCGGATAAAGGACCTGACATCGTAGATCCCGCGGAAGGCAGCATGCGGCGCCGCGTCTCCGTACGAGGCCCTGGCATCGATCAGTTGAAATACGCTGGCGATGAGCACGAAGGCGATGAACAGGCTTTTTCCGACCGTCCAGCCGATGAGTATGCTCCTTTTTTTGAAGGGAGGGGCAGGCGGCTGTTTGAGGGCAGTGACACGTTTCTTGAAAAGGAAGCCGGCGATGACGGAAAAATTATCCGAAAGGAGGTAAAGCGACATTAGGACGAGCATGGTGGACAGGAGCTTGACGGGGATGTCGAAGCAATAGTTCATGGCCATGACATTCGAGCAAACGACGAATGCGAGCAAGGCGCCGGCGATGGTCGTCCGGCGGAAAAGCAGGAGCAACCCGGCCAACGTCTCCGCGATGCCGGCAAAATAGTTATAACCTTCCGAATAGCCCATGAAGTTCCAGGCCAGACCCATGGGAGAGGATTTTCCGTAGGGTTCGAGAAGGCTGGAGAGGCCGGGGAAGGGGAACTGCAGCTTGATCACTTTAAAGAGGCCATAGGACAACATCGTGACTGCGATGTAATAGCGCAGGATGAAGCTGAGCCAGTAATATAGTGTCGGATAGGCATGGTGATGTCGGTGAAGCGCGCTCCAGACCGCGCAGCCGAGGAGAGACAGTACGAAGATGAAGAGGAGAATGACGAAGTCGTAGGTCGTGTCTCCCGAACCGTTGGTGAAAACAGTGATCGGATGAGAGAGGTGAAGTATGTGTGCGCCGAACCATGGAATGAGCTGGTGGAAAGGCTGGATGTACCAACCGAAGAGGCCCTCGGTAAAGGGGACGACGCCGTTGGGGTTAAAAAAGATATAAAGAATGAAGAAGAGGAAGAAGAACCGGAAGGTGAGTTGTTTCGGTAAGGGCCAGCCGCTGGCTGGGACTGATGGATCGGTGCCCAGGGCCGTTTGCCTGCCTGGGGAAAGAGGTGTTTGTCCCATGCGACGAGGTTTGCCATAAGATAAGCGATTGAAGTGGAAATTGCAAGAGGGTGTGGGGAGAATGGGGTAGATTTGCGGATGCAAAAACCGGTACTGGTCATTAAATTGGGAACGGCCGTGCTGACGAATGAGAAGGGAGAGATCGCAGGGGCGATCATCCGGAAGGTGGCGGCCGGAATTGCCGCGCTGGCGGGGGACTATCGGATCATCCTGGTGTCGAGCGGCGCCGTAGGCAGCGGGAGGGGGTTCTTTTCGGGCTATAGGGGAAGTTTGGCCGAGCGGAAGGCCGCTGCAGCCGTGGGGAATCCTATTCTTATCCAGCATTATCAGCGGCAATTTGCCGCATATGGAATACCGGTAGCGCAGGCCTTGTGTGAACGGCAGCATTTCTCGAGCCGGCCGCGTTTTTTGCAGTTGAAGGAGACCTTTGCCGAATTCTGGAAGAACGGAATCCTGCCCATCATGAACGAGAACGACCTGGTGAGCAACGTGGAGTTGAAGTTCTCCGACAATGACGAGCTGGCGACACTGACTGCCATCGGATTCGATGCCGAAGCTTTGATCCTTTGTACTTCGGTGGGCGGATTCATGGATGGGCAGGGGAAGATCCTGTCCGAAGTGGAGAAAGTGGATAGCCGGATCATGGGTTTTGTTCAAACGGGAAAGAGTGCGCTTGGATTGGGGGGGATGTTGTCGAAACTGACATTTACGAAGCTGTCGACATCGCTGGGTATCCGCGTCATCATATGCGGCATCGGGGGGAAGACCCCTTTTTCCGATGCCCTGGCCGGCCGGACCGGGACTAATTTTATTCCTCAGGCGTCGAATCTGAAGGCGCGGCAGAAATGGCTGGCCAGCGGATCCATCACCTTCGGGAGTCTTTTTGTAGACAGAGGCGCGGCAAGGGCCTTAATGCAGCGCAGGAGCCTGCTGACCGTGGGTGTCAGGAAAGTACAGGGGAAATTCGGTGTGGGAGAGGTCGTGCAGCTGGTGGATGAAGAGGAGAATATTGTCGGAGTCGCCAAAGTGAGGATAGGTTCGGCGGAGATCACGGCCGGATTGTCGCAGAAGAATGTCATGGCTGCGCATGCGGATGATATTGTAGTCTTTTAAATGAAACCGAGCAAATTGCGAGGTTCCATTCGACCATTGGATAGACATTGTGAACGAATGAAATCGATAGAGCCGATATTGTTACGGGTGCAGAAGGCCACGCCGGGTCTGAGGAGTGCCACTGACGATCAGATAGCGGGTGTATTGCGCGCGCTGGCGGACCTTTTGGAATCGAACGGGGCGCTGATCCTGCGCGCCAATGCGCGTGACCTGAAGCGTCAGAAACCGGGTGATCCCCGGAATGACCGGCTGTTATTGAATGAGCAGAGGATCAGGGGGATCGCCGGAGCGCTTCGTAAAGTGAGCGGGCTGCCTGATCCGACCGGTAAGGAATTAGACCGCCGGACGCTGGCTAATGGGTTGGAAGTGGAAAGGATCACGGTGCCGTTCGGAGTCGTGGGCGCCATTTATGAATCGAGGCCCAACGTGACCTTCGATATAGCGGCGTTGTGTTTACGGAGTCGTAACGGATGCGTGCTAAAAGGGAGCCAGGAGGCGGCCGACACGAACAAGGCTGCTATCGGGCTTATCCGGAAAGCGCTGTCCGAAAATGGGCTATCACCCGACTGTGTAGCATTGTTGCCTGCCGACCGGGATACCGTACAGCAGCTGATGAAGGCTGTGCGACTGGTGGATCTGCTGATCCCGCGAGGTTCGGAAGGGTTGATCCGGCATGTCCGCAGCAATAGCCTGGTGCCTGTAATAGAGACCGGGGCAGGGGTATGTCATGTGTATGTGGAAGCCGAAGCCGACCTGGACATGGCGGCACAGATCGTGGTGAATGCGAAGGTGAGCCGGCCGGGCGTGTGCAATGCGATGGATACCTTGCTGGTGGACAGGGAGGTCGCTCCGGTGTTGTTGCGACGATTGGAAGGACAGTTGGGATATCATGAAGTGGAGGTGTATGCGGACAGGGAAGCATTGCGGTTGTTGAAAGGATATCGGCTGTTGCAGCGGGCGAAGCCTGAGGATTACGACCGGGAGTTCCTGTCGTTGAAGTGTGCGATCAGGGTGGTGGGCGGAATGGAAGAGGCGCTGGAGCATATCCGGGTGCATTCCACCAGGCATTCGGAGGCTATCGTTTCGGGAAACAGGGACAAATGCGAACGGTTCCTGAGGGAGGTGGACGCGGCGGCAGTGTATGCCAATGCATCGACGCGGTTTACCGACGGGGAGGAACTGGGGCTGGGGGCGGAGATCGGGATCTCGACGCAGAAGCTGCATGCGAGGGGGCCGTTCGCGCTGGAAAAGCTGGTGACGGAGAAATGGGTGATACGCGGGACGGGGCAGGTGAGGGGATGAGGCGGGGGGGAGGCCGGGCAAAAGGCACAGGCAGAAAATGGAATAATTGTCAGAAAAACGCTTAATTTAGGGGGTATAAAACTTTCCTGCATATGAATCCCCTTCAGCGGTCGCTATTTTTCGTTTTCCTATTCTTCAGTATCGGACTTTCGGCGCAAAGCAATGCAGATCTAACGATCAGGGACACCTCGGGTCCGGTGATCAGCCGCGCCATTTATGGTCATTTTTCGGAGGACCTGGGGCGGTGTATCTATGAC
>Ga0134126_10005083_pt1 | contig 16424 bp, 12 predicted proteins | sample KB31752_FD_96881 | JGI IMG/M metagenome (GOLD analysis project Ga0134126, IMG submission 96881) | Terrestrial soil microbial communities with excess Nitrogen fertilizer from Kellogg Biological Station, Michigan, USA - KB3-175-2 | ecosystem: Environmental > Terrestrial > Soil > Unclassified ...
CGCCACCACGCCGCCGTGACCGCATTCTGTATGCGCCACTGGTTGCTGTGATGAAAGGGGTGGCGCGCCTGTTTGATCTGCAAGCCCGCCCGGGTAGCCCCATACAACATCGCCTTGGCGCGAGTTGTTGGCCGCTCACCCTGATGAGCCCCTCACTGCGCGAGCTGCCACAGCTGCGCACGGTCGAGGACGACATATTGCTCGACAAGAGCTACACGGGGCGCTTCCACGTGCTGCGCGCGGCGAACATCCTGAATCTCGCCTATTTCGACGTACCTACACTGCAGAGCATGCTCATCAACCTGCGCTCACGCCTGCTACCGGGCGGGTTGCTGATCGTGTGTCGGACGAACGCGGCCGGAGTGAACAATGCACGGTTTTCACACTGGAAAAAGACGGGCGGCTCGTGGCGAGCGCCCGTCTCAACGAAGGGTCCGAAATCGCAGACCTGGTACTCGGCCTGCCGCCTTAGATGTTAGTGCTCGATCTGGAAACCACCTGGCGTCGCGGGCCGGATCATCGGCTTCTGGCGCAGCAGAATGATGCCGTCGCGGTCCTTCAGGGTCACCGTGGTCACGGTCTGCCCGTTGTTGACCAGCGGATCCTGCGCGCCCTTGATCTTGATGTACGGCGCCTCCAACGTCACGGTCTGCGGTCCATTCCCCTTGGGATTGACCAGAACGATGCCGTTGTCGAAGTCACGACGCCAGACGCCTTTCTGCCAGGCGGCGTTCGGCTTCGCCTGACCGGCGCCCAACTTCTGGTCGAGCTCATCGAACCAGACCACCCCGTAGTACCCCTGCGAGGTGTCGCTGAAACCATAGTAGGCGTCGTCCAACAAGCAGGTACCCAGGCCGTAGCGCATCGACTGGTAGTCGGTCTTGGAGCCCCACTGGTTGAAAATGACCAGTTTGGGAGCTGCGACCGCGCTCATGGCCTTGCGGTACTGGGCAAACATGGCGGCCCAGCCGCCCCAGGTCTCCACCGACCAGGACTTGCCGAGATACGCTTCCAGCACGCCACCGTTGACCATCCCCTGATACTCCGTCTGGACGGTATCCTTGCCGCCCCAGTCGCCGATGTTGCCGATCTGGTACTTGCCGGGCATCAGGCTCTTCAAGGTCGCGAAGTAGCGCGCATACCCTTCGCGGAACCAGGTCTGAACTTTCGGATCGGTCTGCGAATCGACTACGCCGTCGCGGTTCCAATCGCCGTTGATGTAGGGACGCGAGAACAAGTTATCCATGTACAGGCCATCCAGCGCCGGCGCAGGTTTGGCATAGTTGGTGACATAGTAATTCGCCGCCCAATCCATCCAGGTTTTACCGCTGGAATCCTTCGGGGCGAACAACGTGGTGTTGATTGCCGTGGCGCCAAAACTCGAGGTGACGTTTCGCGTCAGACTCTTGTCCGAGTACAGCCACCATTTCATCTTGTCGACCGCGGTGCGGTAGTTGCCCCACGAGGTGGTGGTGGCCGTCTGGTCGGCGCGCAGCTCATTGACGTTGGTATACACGAAGATCAACGTATTGGGGTTGATGGCCTTGATCTTGGTGGCCACCGTCTGCATCGACATACCCCCGGGAGCGAAGCCCACGTAATCGGCGAGGATGGTGATACTCTGTTTGGCGAGCTGCTGCTCGTAATTCGGATCGTTGTAATTGAAGGGACTACCGATCTGAATGCCACCAACACGCGGAAAATCTGGCGGGTTCCACGCCGAGGCCGTGGTGCTGGCAGCGAAGGCTGCGAGCGTGGCTGCGGCAAGCGTTCCTTTTTTGATCAACTCGAGAAGCATCGTTCCCCCGGGGAAATAGCAAAGCGACAAAAACTGGATGTAAGGCGCAACAGCAGTCCGGCACATGGCAAAAGCGGTGCGTGCCATGGCGTAGGCTCTCGTGGTGGCGTACGGAGTGCGACTTCCGCGTTGCCACAGCGGTTCGATGACCGCATACACGTCTGTAACGTCGGGCCGAATGTGGAGCGTGACTGGCGAATGATCACCTGCTGCGGCCGCCCTCGCTACGGCGCTCATTCGCCAGTCACGCTCCATCGGCCTGCGCGCTATTGTTCCCACTAGAGTCCAAAGGTCAATAGATGCACGTCATGTTTACAAGCACAAATCACACTTTTTACCTCGAGTGTCGCGCTCCAACGACGCTGAAGTGCGGAATATACGTACAAACCAACATACGAATTGCGACATGTCTATAAACACAGACAGAGTCGTGGGCGGCGTTCCGGTCAGCCCGTTCGATTCGCTCGCGGCCTGCGCGCAACGCATCCTGTCCGATGTTCACAGTGGCAAAGGCGGCTTCGCGATCGCGATAAACGCGGAAAAAGTCGTCACCTGCAACAGCGACCGCAACGTGCAGGAAACCATCGAGCGCGCGACGTTGCGTTATCCTGACGGCGCCGGAGTCGTGGTTGCGATGAGACTCAAAGGCGTGCGCTCCACGCGTGTTGCCGGCGCCGACCTGTGGCTCGAAGTGCTGCGCCAGGCGCGTGGTCAAAATTTGAGCATCGCACTCCTCGGCGCCAAACCCGAAGTCCTCGACGCCACGCGCCGCCGCATCGAAGCCGAATTTCTTGACATAACCGTGTCGATTGCACGCAACGGTTACGACGGAATGCGCGACCTGGAAGCGCTCACGCAAGAACTGGCAGCCAAAAAACCACACCTGGTCTTCGTGGCCATGGGCTCGCCGAAGCAGGAATTGCTGATCAAGCGTCTGCGCGGCATACACCCCGCCGGGTTCTACATGGGCCTGGGGGGCTCGTTCGATATTTATGCGGGAGTTAAAAAACGCGCCCCGCTGTGGATGCAACGGCGCGGTCTGGAATGGCTCTTCCGTTTCCTTTCTGAGCCCTCGCGCGCCCCGCGTGAAACGAAGCGCCTGAAATTCCTCGCCCTGCTGGTACTCGGGCGGCTTTGAAGTACGTTGCGTGAACCCGTTCACGCTTTCCTCAGCGACACCCCCACGCCCAGTGGTACCGCCGGCGCGCGTGCCGGCGCCGCAGCCGCGGCCTTGTCAAACACAAGGACCGCGCCGCGCATGATCAGGCCACAGTACATCCACAAGTACGGCCTGGGCGTGTAGAGATTCTGGAAGAAAACAGCGATCGACAGCGCCAGCATGCCAAACACGTAGGCAATCATGTCCGCTTGCAACAAACCGGTGGACAGCGCCACGGCGCGCTTCGCCGCAACGATGGTCAGATACTCGATACCCGCATAGGCGAACAGACCGACCATACCGAGGTTGAACCATTGATCGAGGTAGGTGTTGTGCAGGACGAATACGGTGGGCATTGTCGACCATGAGTTCCAACCGAAGCCCGTGAGGAGCGTCACAGGCGAGTCCATCATCGAGGCAACGGCCAGCCCCCAGATGTCGGAGCGACCGGATGAGGCCTGGTGGAGACTCATCGATCCGATGTCGAAGACGCGGTCGCCGATAGCCTGCACGGCCGCTGGATCTATGACGGCCACGAGTATGGCGACCAATACCGCAGCGCCGGCTCCGCCGAACAACCAGGCCGTGATGCGACCGGGCGGGATGAACCTCTTGAGCATATAAGCCGCGACCGGGTACCCGATGATCACCGCGACGTAGGAGCCGCGCGAGACCGTCAGGATGAAAACGGCAGCCGAGGCGGCGGTACACGCGTACCAGAACAGGCGGATGAGTCCCCGGCTGGACATGCACATCGCAACCAGCGGAGGCAGCATGCACGCCAACAAAGACCCTGTCTCATTCGCGTGGCCGAATGCGCCGAACACTCTGTCAGCCTCGGCGCCGCGGTCACCGACTTTCATCCCCAGACTCGTAATACCCACCAGGTCGGTGAGAGTCAGAATGCTGGAGATCCCAATCACACCGATTAACGCGCGCAGCACGAACCGGAAGTCGTCCTCGTTCTGGACGCCGTAGAACACGACGAAGCAGAACAGCGCATAGTCGATCAACTCAGCCTTGAGGGCCATGCCCGAGAGGATCGGATCATAGCCGTGGTACTTGAGGAACAGGGACACCACGAGCCAGGTCAGGATCGCATAACCGACCCATGCGGCCCAGGCGAGATGCACCGCCGGCATGCGTAGTTTGAAGCCCCCGCCCAGAGCCATCCGGAACGCGAGCACCATGACGGACACGTACAACATAGCGTTTTTGGCGCTCAAGCCCGGCCCGAAACCCGGGTTGACGCCGGTGAAGTCGGTCACGATGAGCAAAAACAGGAGGACGACAAAAAGCCAACGCATGTCTATAGCCTCACATCACGAACGCACTGGGGGTTGGCGCAGCACGAGCCGCTTACCCCACGCCTGCAGCACCACTGCCTCCGGGATGCGCATCATCTGCAGCAGCAGTGCGAACGCCCCCAGATACACCACGGCCGCGATCGCGATACCGGCGCGCCCGAACACTTCCGTCCATACTGAGCTGATTATGAGCGCGCTCGCTATCGCCGCCGCCAGGGCGGTCTTGGCAACGCTGCGCCAGGGCAGCAGCTGCCTCAATCCAACCTTGTAGGCCGAGGACGTGCGCCAGGCCAGCCAGCAGACATCCACGTAACTGCCAATGACGAATGCGCACATGGCCCCCGCCAGGCCCCAGAGCGGGATCAACGAGAACATCGCCACGGCGCAGGTTACCAGCCCGGCGACATTGCTCTCGACGAGACCGCGCGTCCGGTTGACGGCGCGCAGTGCCGGGGCAAAGTCGAAGCACTCTCGCACTACGACCAACATGTAGATCTGCATGATGAGCGCCGCGGTCGCATAGCTCGGGCCAAAGAGCATGGTCACGAGCGGCTCGGCGTAGCGCGTCACGAGCGCGATGACCGGGAACAACATAATGGCGTTGATGACGGTGGCTTTCTGCCACAACTCGAGCGCCGTGCCCCCGCTGGCGCCACGATCCTTACGCACCATCTCCGGCAGAATCGTGGCCGAGATCGAATTTCTCAAAGTCGTCACCACCGGCTCGCCAAATCGCCCGATGGCGTACTGCGCCAGAGCGACCGCGCCAAGCAGTCGCGCCACGATCACATTGCTGATATTACGGTTGAGAGTCGCTAACAGCGAAGCCGCTCCAGAGGGCAAGCAGTAGCGCAACTGGTCGCGCCACGGCTCGTGCAACGGCGGCTCATGACGGCTCCGGTCAGCCACGAGGAAATAAATGGCGGCAGCTACGAAGCGCGCCCCCTCCAACACCACCAGGGCCCAGATCACCACGTGGAAATCGTGCGTGACCGCCGCGGTTACCACGACCACCACGACGCGGATCGCCAATCGGGCCCCGGAGTAGACGAACACCAGCGGCGCCCGATTGTTGGCAAGCCAGAAATGCTCCCACAAGTCCAGGTTCACCGACGCCAGGACGTAGGCCACCAGGGGCCACAGATAACCATGCACGATCGCCCCGCCGGTCCAGGTGTCGAGTACAACCAACACCAGCGCGACCAGTGAGCTGCTGCAGACGGTCAGCAGCGCTGTCTGTCGCGCCACGCGCCACGGACTACCCGGATTGGCAGGGACGCAGTAGAGCAGGCTGTCATTGATCGAGAATTGCGCGAACGCCTGCAGGAGCGAGCCATAGAGCAGAAACTCGCGATAGCGTCCGAAATCGGCAACGCTGAGCAGCCGCACCAGAAAGACGGGGCTGATCAACATCAGACCGTAGTTCGCGATACGCGACAGCGTCAGGATCGCGGTCCGGTTGCCTAGAGCGGACATCGTCACTGCTCCTTGGCAACACTCGGCACTGGTGCGTCAACCTTCCACACGCGAGTCAAACCGTCACGGCCGACATAGACGGACCGGAACGGCGGCGAATGCAACGCCTGGGCGATGCCAAAGGCGCGCATGAGGCTGCGTCCATCCTCCTGATTCTCGCCGCTGCCGATCACATAGATCGCGCCGCGGCCAGGCCGCCCGACCAGTTGCTCCAGCTCAGATCCTGTGCCGATGAGCGGCGTATCGGTGTAAAGGTCGAGCAAGCGACCGTGCACCCGATGCATGAATGGCGCGGCCACTTGTTTGTTGACGAGCCAGTAGTCCACGTGGCCGAGATAGTACGTCTGCTGCAACACATCCTCGGCCACGATGATGTCGTGAGGTCCCGGATGCAGATGGGCGACAAATTCAGCGGCGCCCTTATGATCAGGATGCGTGGCGTAACCAGGGTCCACGGCCTTGGCGACCTGGATCGGGTTCACCACGACAACAGCTGCCAACGCGGCTGCCGCCGGCACCCAGCCTGGAGTGGCGACAGCGCCGCCTTCCCCGCGGACCGCCGCGCGACGCGCAATCGACCCCGCCAGCCACTGCAGGGCCGCAAACCCCGCCAACAGCATGGGCATGATCTGCGCCGCCGCATAACGCGACGGAATGTTCCACTTGATCCACCCGATCATGAGCAACGGTATCCAGACTCCCAGCCCTATCAGCAGCAAATGATCCGGCACGGGCCTGCGATGTGCGAGCAACCACAAGGCGGCCGCCAGCGAGCCCACCACCGCCAGCATGGCCACCGCCGAGTAGCCGCCGATGGAGATAAACGACCATACGCTCGGCCAGCCCAGCAGAACACCTGCGATCTGTTTGAGTGACCCCGCATGCTGATGTAGCAGGAACAGTGCCTGAGCAGTTCCAATGGCTACGCTTATGGTAAAGAAAATGATCAACCGTGCTGGAGACAGGGGCCCTGCGCGCCGGCCGAGTACCAAAGCTGCCGCCCCCAGCAATAGGGCGGCGTGCCACTGGAACGCGGCTTCTGCAACGAGCGCAGCGCAGAGCAGCACTGCGGCCGCAAGGCCCCGCCGCGCCATGACCCAGAAAGACAGCCCGATGGCTGGCACGGCCCCAAGGAGCAGCCACAAATGCTTCACGTGCGGTACTACCGCGGCGTGAGGTCCATTGCCCACCGGATCGGCCTCCCCGGTGTCGGCCGATTGCGGATAGGCGATGCCGATGAGGTGATTGATGATTTCGAAGCCGAACGCGACCACGGCGAAAGCCACCACTCCCGCCCAGAATTTACGGACGTCGCCCTGGAGCAGCCCGGGCAGAAACACCAGGAAAGCTGCGAAAACCGCCAGAGTGTGGAACTGGATACCCACCAGAAGCATCACCACGGCGCCGGCCAGGTAGCCCACACGCCCGGTACGTTCCCAAGCGAAAATGAGCGCCATATAGGCGGCAACGCTGGTCACCAGAAAGACGTACATCCGCGCAGTCTGCGCGTCATCGATGAAATTCGGCAGGAAGGCCACGGCGGCCGTCAGAGCGAGATTCCACACAGGAGTCAGGTAGCGCTTACCGACCTGCCAGGTGAGAACTATGAGCAAGACACCGCACAGTGCGGATGGCAGGCGCAGCGCCCACTCCGACTGCCCGAATGCCAGAACGGAGGCGGCCATCAGGTAGAGCTGCGCGACAGCACGTGGATAGAACATGCCGCTCGGCATCAGCGGCAGCCCCTGGTTCAGCAGACTCATGACTGGCAGCGCCATGGTCTTCTCGTCGCCGTGCAGACCCACATCACCAAGTCCCCAGAAGCGCACGGCCGCGCCGGCGAGCACGATAGCCGCCAGAACCCAACTCGCGCGCCGGCGGCCGAGCCCCGCCGCGGAGCTTGCGGGTGCGGTGATCACGAATGATGCCGCGAATTCTTGGAGGAGTCGCGATATGTTCATTGGCCGAAAGTCGCCTCTGGCGCATTCGGCGAGCCCGTCCACTCGCGTTTGCGCCTCCGCGGGCGAAAAGCGTGGTTTTTTGCCCGGGGCGCGTAGCCCGCTAATTTGCGGGCCGGTTGTAATAAACCGCTCATCTGAGGTCTGCGAGCACTCTCCTCAGTAAGCCTTCTCGTCGCGCAACAAACGAACGGCGGTGAGGAACAGGATCTTGAAATCCAGCAACGGTGACCAATGCCGCAGGTACTCCAGATCGTAGTTGATGCGCGCCTGCATATCCTCCACACGCGCCGTCTCGCCACGGCAGCCGTTCACCTGCGCGAGCCCGGTGATGCCGGGCGGCACCTTGTGCCGGATCATGTAGCCCTTGATGAGCTTGCGATATTCCTCGTTGTGCGCGACTGCGTGCGGCCTCGGACCAACCAGACTCATGTGACCTTGCAGGACGTTGATCAGCTGCGGCAGCTCATCGAGCGAGTAGCGCCGCATGAAGCGGCCCACGGCCGTGATACGCGCATCCTCTTTGCGCGCCTGCACGATGTTGGGACCGTCCTCGATGACCGTCATGGTGCGGTACTTGTAGACCATGATCTCGCGGCCATCGAGCCCGTAACGGCGCTGTTTGAAAATGACCGGCCCGGGCGAGGACAGTCGCACCAACACCGCGAGCGTCACCAGCAGCGGCAGCGCGAGAACGAGCACCATCAATGCCAGAGCAATGTCGACGATTCTCTTGACCACACCGCGATACCCGTAGAACGGGGTCTCGCACAGCGCGACGACTGGAATTCCCAGCAGCTCGCCGCTGCGCGCCTGGATGAGATCGATGGCGAAGATGTCCGGCACGTAGTAGACCGATGCCGTGGTATCACGCAGCTCATCGAGAAGTTGCACTACCCTGCGGATGTGGCTCACCGGTAGAGCGACGAACACCACATCGATCTTGTTTCTCTTAACGAACGACACCAGATCCGGCAGCGTCCCCAGGAGCCGCGCCTCCGGCGACAGCCCGAGACGCTCGGCGCTGCGGTCGTCGAAAAAGCCCTCGACCCGCATCCCCATCGTGCCGCTGTTACCGATCCGCTGTGCCAGCGACAGACTCACCTCGTTGCAGCCGGCAAAGGCCACCCGGCGCGCGATCGACGGATCGTAAAGGAGACGACGCGACAGCTCGTGCAGACACAGCGTGACGAGGATCAACGCGGCCGGCGTCGCAACGGCCCACGTCAGCACGACGCGACGTGAAAACTCCACCGAGTACTTGGTGACGAACCCGATCGCCAGCAAAATCGCGACGATCACCATCCAGCGCATCACGACACCCATCGCAAGCGGAATGGTCGACTTCACCAGCTGCGTGCCGTTGGCGGGCTGCCCGCGGGGCAGCAGCAGCGACAGCAGTGCCGAAAGAATCGCAAGAACGACGAAGAAATCCTTGAACTCGGCCCCGTACAGCGCGCACAGGCCGTACAGAAGCCCAACTGACACAATCGGTGGCATCACCGCGTCGAGGAATGCCATCGAGGCTATGGAGAGACCTCGCGTGAAGGTTGTTGGCTCTGTCATCCGCGCATTCGCAAGCGGCCCCCCGGGGCCCGATACAGGGGGTCTTAGCAATGAACGGTCCTGGTACCCGCAGGCGGACTTGGCTGTGGCGCTTTCCGCAGACAAAAACGCGGAAATATTTCGCTGAGCCAAGCTTAGCAGTTGGCGCGAAGTTGGTTTCCGGCCCTCTTTTACCGACACGCTTAAGATTGTGCTTAGCGCCTCACATGACGCCGTACGCAAAATGGATACATCGACGCTCCATGCGGCGCGGCGACGCATGGAGCGCGTCAAAAAACAGGCGTTTCGCAGCGCACGAAACGCTCCAGGTATCCGCAGGAAAGCTAACTGACAGCTTTCCTGTCTGTATCAGGCGACGTTCGCGTTAACCTTTTCAATCAGTACGTTAGGACACCCTCTGCGACACGACGCACATAGTGCCGTCGGGAAGGACAGACAAGAATCGTTCCCGACGCTCTTCTGTAAAGCTTGTGTCCTAGCTTTGAATCCCAACAAGATCAACCAGTTGAAAAACCTGGCACGGGCAATGCATAAAAGGGCATGCATCACCCGGCGCCTTTGGCTGTCGGGCGATGCACAAAGGCAAACCCGCTGAAAGGCGGGGGCGCAAAACTTCCGGTCTAACGGCACGACGCCTATGACAGCGGGGTTGCCGGGGCGATTCGCACCGCCTCGTGAGAAACGGCAAGCTGATGCTCTGCTGCACGCTCGTGCAACCCTCGATTGTGGCTTCGTCTCGGTCTTGACCGGGCTTGAAGGCATTTTTCGGGGGTTGACGTTCAATGATGAGGAAAGCCGAACGGGGGTTTGGAACAGGTCGTTTTGTCGCGGTACTGATGCTGAGCAGCTTTGCGATCGCACTCGCGGGCTGCGGCGGGGACTCCGGGAGCGCTGCAACAGGCGCTGCAACAGGCGCTACAACAAGCGCCACAACGAGCAGCACGAGCTCGAGCACACCAACTGTTGCTGATCAGGGGTCGCCGGAGGTCTTCGGCGGCGCGAAGGGTGGCTCACCCATTACCGCGCCACCGTCAACCGCCTCGAGCTCGAGCGTCACGCTTGGCTGGCAGGCGCCGACGCAGAACAACGACGGCACGCCGATCACAGACCTTGCGGGCTACAAGATCCATTACGGTACGTCCTCCACGACGTACACCCAAACCGTTTCCCTACAGAATGCAGGGCTGACGCGGTACGTGGTAGACAACCTGCCAAGCGGAACCTATTACTTCGCCATTACCGCGTATAACAGTAAGGGCCTCGAGAGCTCGCTGTCGGGTGAGATCAGTACGGCCGTCGTCAACTGACCTTACGACTACTTGGGTTCCGACTCCGGCCCCGCCGCCTGCTGCTCAGGCGCGGGAGCCGGCGCGGGCTCGGCTGCCGCGGTTGCCTGGCGCCCGAACTGTGCCGCGCCGATGCGATGTTTCTCCAACAGATCGTAAAGCGTCGGGCGTGTGACACCCAGCAAGTCAGCCGCGCGCGACAGATTTCCCTTCGCCACGGCAAGCGACTGGCGCACCGCCTGCGCCTCGGCCCGCTGTCGGGCGACGCGCAGATTCAAGTATTCCGGATCATCGCCCGGATCCTGCAGACCCAGGTCGCTGGCGGTCACCACCGAGCCTTCGGCCATGATGACCGCGCCTTTTATGCGGTTCTCCAGCTCACGCACGTTGCCAGGCCAACGGTGCGCCTGGATGGCGCGAATCGCATCCGGGGCGAGCCCGCGTGTTGGTTTATTGAAACGAGTCGCCATCTCCTGGAGGAGAAACTGAGCCAACAACAGGCTGTCACCCTGGCGGTCCCGCAGTGGCGGCACGCGCACGGTGACCTCGCTGATGCGATAGAACAGATCATCACGAAACGCCCCCGTACCGATGAGCGCCTCGAGATTGCGATTGGTTGCGCACACGATGCGCAGATCCAACGGGATGGGCGTGCGTCCGCCGAGGCGCTCGACGGTGCGCTCCTGTAGTACGCGCAACATCTTCGCTTGCAAGGACGCGGGCATCTCGCCGATCTCGTCGAGGAAGATCGTGCCGCCATCGGCCGATTCCAACTTTCCAGGGGTGCGTTTGGCCGCGCCGGTGAAGGCGCCCTTCTCGTATCCGAACAATTCGCTTTCCAACAGCGTATCCGGAATCGCCGCGCAGTTGATGGCGACGAACTGCTGGTGCGAGCGACCCGACAAACGGTGTATGGCGCGCGCGAGGAGCTCCTTGCCCGTGCCGCTATCTCCGAGTAACAGTACCGTCGCGTTCGTCGGCGCGACCTTCTCGATGGAACGGCACAGCGCGCGCATCGAATCACTCACGCCGATGATGCCTTCGAGTGCCATCGCGCCGGTCTGCTCGCGCAGGCGCCAGTTCTCCTCCTCGAGCTCGCGGATCCGAAATGCGCGGCGCACCACGATCGAGAGCACCGGAGCATCCAACGGCTTATGGTAGAAGTCCGCCGCTCCGAGACCGACGGCGGCGACGGCCAGCTCGCGCGCGTCGTGCTCGGTCATGGCGATAATTTTGATGTCCGGCGCAAGATTGAGGATCTGTCGCAGCAGATCCAGACTTTGCGCGGCCACCGCGGGCTCGCGGGCGGTGCCCAGATCAAACAGCACTACGTCAGGCTCGATGCGGCGCACCAGCGCCAGCGCCTGCTCATTGGTCTCGCTGGCGGTGACGTCGAGATCTGCGAAGATCCCTTCGAGCTCGCGCCGCAAAGCACGGTCGTTCTCGAGAATCAGCAGCTTGCAGCGCTGGATCTCACCGCTCATTGGAAGTCCTCCATGCCCGCCACCTGTACCGATAAATTATCAAGGTGAATCAACGCGCTCCTTTGCCCATGAACACGACCTCGGCGGTCTGTACCAGAATCGCGAGGTCGAACAACAGCGTATTGTTCTTGATGTAGTACAGGTCGTATTGCAGCTTTTCGAGCGCATCCTGTTCGGACGAGCCGTAGGGATAACACAGTTGCGCCCAGCCCGTGATGCCGGGTTTCACGCAATGTCGTTGCACGTAGTACGGAATCTTCTGCGAGAGCTCGGCCACGAACTGCGGCCTCTCCGGCCGAGGCCCGACGAAGCTCATATGGCCGGTCAACACGTTGAGGATCTGCGGCAGCTCGTCGATACGCAACTTGCGGATCACCGACCCGACTTTTGTGACGCGTGGATCGGACTTCTGCGCCCACTGCGCCTGGCCATCGCGCTCGGCGTCCGTGCGCATGCTGCGGAACTTCAGGACGTTGAACGTCTGGCCGCCCAGGCCCACGCGCGCCTGCCCGTAAAAAATCGGCGCGCGCCAGCCGTCCTCCAGCTTGATGGCCACGATGGTGAGCAGCATCACCGGCAACGACAGCGTAACCAGCAGCGCGCTCGCCACCAGATCCAAGGCGCGTGAGGAGAACAGGCGTAACGGATCGCGGCGAAAGCCATCGCCGAAGATCATCCAACTCGGGTTCAACACGTCGATGCGCACACGACCGGTCTCGCGTTCGAGGAAGGTCAAGAGCTCCGTGACCTCCATACCCGCGAGACGGCACTCGAGCAGACCGAGGATCGGAAAGCCACGCCGCCGATCCTCCATGGCCACCACGATCTCGTGAACGTCCAGGCGCGCGCACAACTCGAGGATGCCGGCGGAAGCATCGAGCATGCGCTCCGGCGGTACAGCGATGCTCTCGCCGTCGGGCTGCACGAAGCCCACGATCTCGAAGCCGCGCCGGTCCGATCGGCGCCGCAGACTCGAAATCGCAGCCGTGCGCTGCCCTACGCCATAAACGAGCACACGGCGCTTGAAAATGGTTTCGTCCATGATACGGGCGAACACACCGCGTGAAAGTCCCGCTCCGATGAGCGAGAAGAGCGACGACAGCGCCAGCACACCGCGACCCAACCACAAGTCCGGCACGACGTAGAAGGCCGCCGCGGTAACGACCCCCGCCGCGGCAATCGCGGCGATGAGGCGCACGAACACGCCGGCGGTACGTGCGCGCTGCCGGGAACTATAGAGCCCGAACGCGAGGACACTCACCAGATTAGCGACACCGAATACCGCGGCGCACGGCCACAGCATGCTTTTGGCGCTGACCACGCTACTCGGGTCCCAGGTACCGAAACGAAACCGATAGGCAAACAGCAGCGCGCAGAAAAAGATGACGGCTTCCACCGCCGCGAGAACTGCGATGGACACATGGACATATTGGCCAAATAGCCGGACGCGCATAAAGTCTTTAGAAGCGGTTCACGGGACCTGAGCGGAGGCGGACTTTACAGGAGGGTGTAAAGAAATTCCCGGATGCCGCTGTGAAGGCATTCACAATTGCACTAAACTTCGATCCGTGCCGACACTCTCGCCCCATAAGATTGCAGGATCACGGCACGGAGACCCTCGGCGCCCGCTCGTTTCTCTGCTTGCGGCGCAGCCGCCAGGCGCCAGCATCGGATCATGAGCGTCGATTTTCAAGCACGTACCCGGCAGTTCCGCGCAGCACTTGGAAGCTTCGCCACCGGGGTGACCATCGTCACCACACGCAACCGCGCCGGCGAGGACATCGGGCTGACGGCGAACAGCTTCAATTCGGTGTCGCTGGACCCACCCATGGTGCTCTGGAGCCTGGCACGCAAGTCGCTCAGCCTGCCGGCCTTCCTGGAAAGCGGCTACTTCGCCGTGCACGTTCTGTCGGCGGCTCAGGAAGAGCTCTCGGTAACCTTTGCCACGCGCGGTGCCAGTAAGTTCGCCGGCCTCGCGCTGCGACGCGGCGCTGGAGATATTCCGCTGATCCCGGACTGCTCGGCGCTGTTTCAATGCAAGACGGCCTTCAACTATGAAGGGGGCGATCACGTCATTTTCGTGGGCGAGGTGCAGGAGTTCGAGCACTTCGAGCGTCCACCTCTGGTCTTCCATAGCGGCCGCTATGCAGTGGCTGTCGAGAAACCTGCCGCAAGCACGCAGGCCCCGCGCGAGGATAGCGAGCCCGACAGCAGTTTCAGTCAGGATTTTTTAATCTATCTGCTGGAGCGCGCCCACTTCCAGCTCCTGCTCAGCCTCCGCCGGGATCTGGAGCGGCACGGACTGAGCGAGGACCAGTGGTTCGTACTCAGCATTCTGGGTATTTGCGACAACCGTACCGTTGCGGAGCTCGACCGGCTGCTGTGGTACACCGGGCGACGCGTGACCTACGAGTTGTTAGCGAGTCTGACGGCCGGAGGATTTGCGCGCTTGCAGGGCAGCTATGACCCACACGCGCGCGTCACCCTGACCGACAGCGGCAAGCGGGTGGTGCTCGAGCTCGTAGCAGTTGCGAAAGCCGCTGAATCGGACGCCGAGCGCAATCTGGGTTACGGCGAAACACAACTGCTCAAACGCGCCTTGCGTGGCATCATCCGCGAGACCGATCCCGGTCCACCGCCGTTGTTATCACCCCACTATCCAGAATGACCGCAGGCACCATTCAGTACCGCACGGATCGCACAGTCGACATTGCTTCTTTCAAGGACATCCTCGAGCGCTCGGGACTGGCGGCGCGCCGGCCGGTTGCCGATCCGGTCCGGCTCGGGCGCATGTTGCATGCCTACAACCTGGTGGTGACCGCCTGGGACGGCGAGCTGTTGGTCGGAATCTCCACCTGTTGGACGGACTACGCGCACAGCGCCTACCTGGCCGACCTGGCCGTGGCAGCCGACCATCAGCATGGCGGCATCGGACGCCAACTCGTCGAGCTCACCCGCGCCAGCGTCGGCCCCCAGGTGACACTGATCCTCCTGTCAGCTCCGGCAGCCGTGAACTACTACCCGAAAATCGGCATGGAGCGTTTCACGGATTGCTTCATTTTCAGACGTTCGGAATAGTTCACATAACGCCTGATTCTTTTGCAATACAATAATAAGAATAGTTCACATCAGTGCCTGACTCCTTGCCAATACAATAACGAGACTATGAGCACAACCACCCTAGATGCCACCCAGACCATCCGTCGGATCCTCAAAGAGCATGGCCGCTTGAGCAAGGACGTGGACGTCCTGGGCACCGAGTCGGACCTCTACGAGGCAGGAATGACCTCGCATGCCAGTGTGAACGTGATGCTGGCGTTGGAAGGAGAATTCGACATCGAATTTCCCGACCACATGCTCAAGCGCAGCGTTTTCGAAAGTATCGCCGCCATCAATGCGGCGGTCGGCGAGCTGCAGGCCGCCTGACACTCACGGAACAGGTCGCGCGCCGATGCGGGCCCGGATCAAGAGCATTGCCGGGTATCAGCGTCGACTGCTGCGATCCGGCTGGGAGCTCTGCTCGACACCTGCCGGAGCCTGCACGGGCCCGGAAGAGTTAGTCACAGCCAACCCCGGTTGGCTGCCCGTACAAACACTGTCCACGGCGGCCGCGTGTCTGCGGGCCGCAAACGCCTGGAACCTCGATACGGCGAGCCGTCGCTTCGACGCCGAAGACTGGTGGTATCGCCTGCGCTTCCAGGCACCTCCACAGACCGCACATGACCTGATTCTCGGCTTCGACGGCTTGGCGACAGTGGCCGATGTCTGGTTGAACGGCAAGCCGCTCCTGCTGAGCGACAACATGTTTCTCGCACACGAGTGCCGCATCGAAGCACCGCAGCCGGATAACGAGCTCCTCATCCGCTGCCGCGCCCTGGACCAACTGTTGGAAGCGAAGCGCCCGCGACCCAGGTGGCGCGCTCCGATGGTGGAAAACCAACAATTACGCTGGTTCCGCACCACACTACTGGGCCGCACGCCCGGCTGGTCGCCGCCGGCGGCGGCGGTTGGCCCCTGGCGCCCCGTGTGGCTGGAGAGCCGCAAGGCGCTGGACGTCACCAACCTGCAGCTGCGCACCGGTGTCGATGGCTCCAAAGGTTGGGTTGAAATCGCCGCCCGCGCCACGGCCGCCGCTGCGAGCATCGACAGCATTGCGCTCGTAGTCACTCGTGGCACTGAGCGCCGCCACTGCATCCCGCTACGACTGACGAACGACAACACCTACGCCGGCCGCCTCGAAGTTCCGGACGTTGCGCTCTGGTGGCCGCATACCCACGGTGAGCCTGCGCTATACGAAGCGCGCCTCGCCGTCAGCCTCGACGGGCTCGAGGATGAAATCGACGTCGACCTGGGCCGCATCGGCTTCCGCACCCTCACGCTAGACACGACC
>Ga0134126_10005084_pt1 | contig 16424 bp, 13 predicted proteins | sample KB31752_FD_96881 | JGI IMG/M metagenome (GOLD analysis project Ga0134126, IMG submission 96881) | Terrestrial soil microbial communities with excess Nitrogen fertilizer from Kellogg Biological Station, Michigan, USA - KB3-175-2 | ecosystem: Environmental > Terrestrial > Soil > Unclassified ...
ACCTTGGTATCTTTTGAGAAGCAAGGTGAATTATTATATCAGCATTTACATTATTTAAAATAAGTGGATTTGCAATATCGCCACTAATAAAGGTAAAATTAGGATTGCTATTAAGGCCCTTCACATTTCGCAAAAATCCATAATTCAGATTGTCAATTCCCGTTACTTTATGGCCCCTCTCTATTAGCCTACTGGCTAAATTAGAACCAATAAATCCTGCAACTCCTGTAATTAAAATTTCCATTTTTGTTAATTGTTTATTTAATCCTGCAATCTACAATCTGTAGAAAAACAAATATTATTTCTGTTTTTTTAAGAATATCTTAAACCCAATTTTTACAGTAAATAAAGAAATATAGAAGGTTTTTATTTTCCGAAGTTTAGATATTCTTAATTTAATTTAAAACGAAAGATAGAAGGTAATATTGCCATTGTTTTTTAAACAAATTAATAAGCCTTTGAATCCCCTTTCAACACATAATAAATTGTGAGGAATAGTATTCTAATGTCAAGCCACAAAGTCCAATTTTCAAGATACCAAAGGTCCTTATTTACTCTCATTTTAATTTGTTCCGGATTAGAAATTTCACCTCTATAGCCATTAATTTGTGCCCATCCGGTAATGCCTGGTTTAATAAACTGCCGAACCATATAATCGTTAACTACTTTTGAATAATCTGAGGTATGTTTAAGCATATGAGGCCTTGGCCCTACCAGACTCATTTCACCTTTAAGAACGTTTATAAATTGTGGAAATTCATCCAGGCTCGTCTTACGAAGTATTCTGCCGATCGTTGTAATTCTATTATCGTGTTGAGAAGCTTGTTTTAAATCAGCGTCCTTATTTTTTTTCATGCTTCTGAATTTCCAACAATAGAAGGATTTTTTATCTTTTCCTGTACGAAGTTGTTTAAAAAAAATTGGGCGCCCTGATTCCAAAAAAACTAACAACCCAATTATTGGAATAAGCCATGAAAGAATAAAAATGGTAACAAATAAACTTATAACAATATCCAAAGCTCTTTTTTTAATTCTATTACCCACATCATCTAAAGGCTCTTTTCTCAAAGAAATGATCGGAAGTTCTCCATAATACTCAATATGAACTTCCCGGGTAATAAAAACAGAAAGATTTGGGACTATCCTAAAGCGGATGCATTCTTTTTCAGACAAGCGCATCAGATCGTAAATGTATTTATTTTGTTCAGGCGTAATCGTCGAAAAAATTTCCTGAACACCCAATTCTTTTGCTACGCTTAGTGTATCATCAATATTTGCCAAAACCGGGTAATGTGATAATTCCTGAATATTTTCTTCGTCTTCAATATACCCTATTATTTGAGTATTTAAAGGATCTTGTTCAAAATGAGTAGCTAATTTTTTTGCTGTTTCGTTATATCCCAGAATAATGACTTTTTTAATTAAGAGGTTACTGTTTTTGAAATACCTTAATATGCCTAAATAGATAAATTTATTTACAAGTAATCCAAAACCAAATGCTACAGTTGTGGTTATAATAAAGAATCTCGAAACAACTAATTCCCTGGAGAAAAAAAGATAAAAAAGTGTAATTATAACCCAGATTAAAAATACCTGAATCGTCCGCTTTGTAAAATCTTCAAAAACAAATAAAATATTTAGAGAATAGGTTCTTAAAAAGAAAGCTAATAAAAGCCACGCTGCATTTACTAAAGTTAGGTATTTGAAGTAGGCGTTCGACGAGCCAAAATGAACAGTTTGTGTAAATATGATTTGAAAAATAAAATAAACTATATTTAATGCAAGCAAATCAAGTACAAGCAGAGTAATTTGTAAGTATCGTTCAAACTGTCGGTTCACTATAGTAATTTATACTTTATAAAAAAGTATTTTTTTGAATTGGTTTTTACTCTTTAGATTTTTTAAATTGATGCATTAATTATTTTCTGCCAAAAAAATCAACCAGTTCTTTGGTATTTTTAATATTTGCACGTGAGGATGCTCCAAATAAAATAGATTCTATCCCATCCATCCTGCAAACATATTCAAGTGCTTCTTTTGGAGGAATTGTTCCGGCAGCAAAAACCTGCATAGCAATTAATTTGCATCTTTTTTCAGCAATTAATTTTTCATAAACTTCTTGCCCACCTGACATTCGAAATCCGTTTTTATTTATGGAAGCACAAATAGTCGGATTTTTAATTCCATTCTTTTCCAAAGTATTTAAAAGTAATGGAAGGTTCATAGTGATGAACCCTGCTTCTGCATCGTGTTTTTTTCTTACGTATTCATAAAATGCAACCAGAAAATCTGTCATGCCCAATCCAAGTAACATATCAGTAACAACATTTTGGAGAAAGATTACTGGCGTAGAGATTCCCTGAAACATTTTCAACTCTGCATCAATTAGTAATTCCATCATTGAAATAAAGTCTTTCTTTACAAATGCCATCCCACCTTTTGCAAAAGTGCTAAAAATATTTCCAGGAACGTATTGTTTTATAGTTCCTATAATACCAAGTTCTGTAACAGCATTTGCGTATTTATGTGCATACGGCATGCAAGGATAAATTTTAAAATCCCTATATTTTGAGTCTGACCTTATAGTGTTACATATTTCAGCAATCCTGTCATGGGTGGTACACATAAATGTCTGAATACCCTCATCAATAGCGATGTTTAAAACATTGAGGATCGATTGATTGTCCTTAAATTTTAATGCCTGGGCTCTTGATTTTTCGTCTGAGCTGTGGTTTACCCCAAAAAATTGATTATCTCCAAAAATTACTCTTTCCATTTCCTTATTTAATATTGTCTTCTAATAATAATTGAATTACCTCATCTGTTTCTGTTGCATTTTCAAAAGAACTTTTGTTATTCAAGTTTCCTGTTTTAATGCACTGAATAAAATAATCTAATTGTGCTGAATATTCCTCGCCGCGTAAATAGAAATCTACACTCTCGGCAAGGTTAGTAATATAATTAATTGTCCACCCTTTTGATAATCCTAATGACTTATTATCTTCATTAAGATAAATTTTTAGCTCTGTAGCATCAACAATTATCTTTCCTTTTTTCCCAAGAATGGTCAACTGGGTACTCATTTTCCTATAAGTGTCATCACTCCAATTCACTGACAATTGCCCACTAACTCCTGACTGGGTAATTAGAGAACTATAGACAGCATCTTCAACGCCTTTTGAGAAAATATGTTTTAATTGTGTACCCGCTACCTTAATAGGTTTTGCTATTAAGAAATTTACCAGGTCAATTGTATGAGAAGCATAGTCGAACAAGCAACCTCCTCCTTCTGATCTTTCAGACCGCCAAGTTCCTCCTTTCTCTTTTAATACGACAGGCCCGTAGGATTCCGCAAGAAAATGATAAATCTCTCCAAGCGGGTTTAATTTTAAAATCTTTTTAGCCTCTATAAAAGTCCCCAAAAACCTGTTATGAAATCCAACCTGATTGATTCGCTTGAGCTTTTGGGCTTTTTCAGCCAATAACCTTCCATTTCGATAATCAAGTGAAAATGGCTTCTCACAAAAAATGTGAAGGTTGTGATCGAGAGCATATGAAACCATTTCTTCATGAAACTTTGTCGGCGAAGCAATTATAATCGCATCAAGATTCATTTGATCAATCATTTTTTTGTAATCTTTGAAGCATTCATATTTTGAATATTTTTTAAATCCATCAATTACAAAATTTGATGCATCACACACAGCTACAAGTTCTACATTTGAATTGGCCCCTAAAATAGCGCAGTGCGAAATACCCATTTTCCCAAGCCCGATTATTGCAGTTTTAATCATTTTTTCCAATTTCTTCTATTAACGATTTGATTAAATAATAAGATTCCTTTCCTTTTAAAAGTAAATCTTGATTAGGCGTTTTTTTATTATTTTCATGAATATACTTTAGTACATCTTCACTTTTAACTTCAGGAAGATGCAACATTAAGTTTTGTTGAATTAAATATTTATCAACATCTAACAATTCATCTCTATAAACTGAAATTGTTGGAATTCCTGTCACTGCCATTTCTCTTGTCATTGTACCTCCTGCTCCAATAAAAATGAGGCAGTCTTTTGCAATTTCATCAAATGAAAAAGGCTTTTTAGGAACATCTATTCCCGAAAATTGAGAAGAGCTATAATGTTTGGATTGCTCTTCGTCCCTTGTCAGGATAATAATTTCGTAATCATTCTTTAATGTAATAATTACATCGTCCAAAAAATTTTCACCACCTTTATAATATTGTGCAGTTCGGGGTTCGGGGCGAATATAAATTTTTTTTGAGACTGTATTTTTTGAGCCTGAAATTTTTTCTGAAAGATAGTTTTGCCATAAATATATTCCCTCTTTTACACCCTTGTATGGTATAATCTTTTTAATATTAGCACCTTGTTTTTGAACTTTCTTAACATTTAAAAATTCTGGTATCATTACTTTTGAAGCACAAATAAAAGAGGGAATATTTCCCATCGCATGTTCGTTGTCATTCATATAAATAGATGGAATTTTTAATAACCTGGCAGCAACCGGAGAATGAAATGAACTTTGGGATACGGCAATATCAACATTTAAAGGCTTAATAAAATTTCGTAATTGCATTACTCTAATAGGGTAACCCATAATTTTTTTCAAAAAATCTTTTCCATAGTGTTTACCGATAATTGTATATTTTATTTTATGCAATTCTAATAACGAAACGGTATTAGATAGAGGCCTGCAAGTTACAATTATATCATGCCCTTCGGATTCTAAATCTTTTAATAAATCCTTAAAAAGATTTATATGAGGCGCATTCGAGATGTCAAACCAGATTCTCATTCTTACTTTCTTTAATTTTTTTCTGAAATGATGGAATTAACCAGTGAATTCACTTCCTGTGAGTTTAGTAAATAATGTGTTAAACCATAAAAAGCCCATGCCTGTGACCATCTCATATATGGAATTTTGTTAGTATAGTATTTATTCTTTTGAAAATAAAAAAAACCCTTTGAGGACTGCATATTTTCAATCGTCCACTTTACTACTCTGTCTACCAGGCTTAGGTTTAGGTTAAATAAGTTTGTTTTAGAAAGGGTAACAATTAGTTGAGAAGATGCATGGATATCGATTGGATAAAGAGAGTTATTATAATATTTAGACCGGCCATATTTATCAAAAAACGTTTCCAGATAATATTTCATTCCTTTTTCAAAATTAGAATTGAATGAAAAGTCTTTTGAAAATTTCTGGTATTCATAAATGCATTCAAGATTGAATCCAGTATGAAAATTATCTATCCATTGATGGAAAGGAAGTTTGCTGTAATACCATGATCCATCACCATTTTGGTAATTGCAAACATATGCTACTGCTTTTTTTGCCTCTTCTATTAATTCCTTTTCTTTGGTATAGGTATATATCCGGCTTATCAAACGCGCACCTAACAAAGAAGCATTAAATACCGAAGTTTTATCATATGGTGAATAAGAAAAGGCAAAATTTCCATTCTCATCATAAGTTCGGTTTAAATCCTTCAAAATAAAATCTTTTGTAGAAATAGCTTTTTCCAGATAATTTTGGCTCTGTGTGGCCTCGAACGCGTCCAAAAGTGAATTCCCAACATAGCTGGTTGCAACAATAGTAGGAGAAAACTTTTTCTGAAAAAAAGCTCTTGATTCCCAATCAAAATTATATCCCCAACAATTTCCTGAATACCCGATTGACCTCAAGTTCATCAACTCATTATAAAGAGAGTCTATTTTCAAAATACATTTTGAATTCATATCTCTTTTTGTTGAAAGATTAGAATAGCCTGAAATAAATAGAGCTAAACCCTTTGGATTATGGCCTTTGTCTATTTTTAAAAACTTACGTAGATTAATTGGGGATTTTTTTATTAACTGGATCCAGATTAGTCGGCTTATTTTTTTATTAGGTAAAATAGGCAATGTTTTGAAAACCTTACTGGTGAGCCCATCATAAGGATCCCAACCAGAATAATTTTCCTGTTCACAATAATTTTCCAGTTTCTTAAAAGCTTCAAATACTTCAGTGTTCATCAAATTATTACCATTTCAAAAGTTTCAAATTTTTTATTCTTCGTCGGGTTACTTTCAAATAAATTAAAATAAAATTCTTTTAATTGTTCTCTTGAATCCGAATTAATTATTACAGGTTCAGATTCGTAACAATTTGATTCAATAAGGTTGATTAATTTTAATTGTAAGTCTTTGCTATCTCTGTTTTTGAATAAAGACACTCCCTGTGGCCTTTTAACTACATCAGAGGCAATTACTGGTTTTCCTAAGAATAATGCTTCTCTAACAGTTAATGCGTCTCCATCTGTATTGGTAGCCCTTAAAACAATATCTGACTCTTGTATTAATCTTACAAAAGATAATTTTTCATTTATTAATAGAAAATTATCTTGCAAATTCAGAACCTCAATTTGCTTCCTATATTGTAAGAATTGTTCTTTATTATTTTCAATTGATGAAACAACAAAAACATAACAGATATGCTTATTTGCTTTTTTCAACTGTTTGCAAACTTCAATACACAAATCAATTCCATACAAATCCTCGTTATTAAAAGTTTGAAGTGACGAAGCATTTGCACACATGATAGTATCTCCTTGCATTTTCCTATTACTAATCCATTCAGAAATGTATTCAGGCAATGCTGGTTCATTTTCAATTAAAGGAGGAATAAATGCTTCTTTAACAAGGAGTTTATCCTTCGATAAAACCAAATCCTTTTTAAAATCAGGGTTTACTATAACAGTCTTTTTGGCTAGTTGATAAATTCTGTTTGTAAATAACTTCAAATATTTTGATTTTCTCTTGGGGAAACTATGCAAAGTCAGAATTATTTTTTTTGAAAAAAAGTTACCTAAAAGCAAATGAAAAATCCGTAATGAAGATTTGCCGCTGTTTATGTAAATAACATCTGCCTTCTTAATTTTTCTCAAATATTTTATGAGATTGAAACTACGAAGATTAAAATAATCATTTTTTCGGTTTTTGGATTCATCGACAAAATCAAAAACAAAATCATCCTTCAATAATTCTGTTAACCTTAAAATATGGACGCTAACTCCCCCAAAAGGAGGTGCAATCGGGCCTATTATTAAAACATTTTTAATTCGCACAATTTCTTTTCACTTTTTTTAAAATTTTTATTCCACTAATATTAAAGAATATTAATTTTTTAAATTTATTTTCTTAGAACGCAGTAAACAAACAAAAATTATCTTTTCTATTTTAAAAATTATTTGCTTTTAATCTATAGCATTTCATATTACTTCCTATAGTCCTAAATTTATTTAACAACACTTTTTTTTCGGTTTGATAGGAATCTTCCGATCTGTGTAAAAGGTAAGAAACGCCTTACTAATCCATCAATAACAATCTTTTGATCCATATAATTAATTGTATGGATTCCAAAATTGTAATATTCCTTTTGGGAAGGTGTAATCTTAAAATAATACTCTTCTTTAAAACTATCTTCCGAAAGTTCAATAATCTTATTTATAATAATTGATGCCCCATAATACTTTCCTGAACCCTGAGTTGGCCTGAATATATTTCCATCAACTTCAATAAAATTGCCGGCAGGACGAGACCCATCAATATTATTCTTTACAGGATTAAGTGGATGCGGCCTATATGGGCCAAGCAACTGATCGGAAAAAAACAGGTACAGTTTACTATTCGAATCCCTTCCTCTCATCGTCGCAAAAAGCCAGTATTTACCTTCATATTTTAATATTGTTGAATCTAAAAGAGGTAGATCTATAATATTTTTTACAAATTCAAGCGATTTAATTTTAGAGTCGTATTTATAACAAGCCAGTTTCCCTGCTTCGCTTGATTCTGGGAATAAATAAATGTTGCCATTTTCTAAAAAAAAGAAAGGATAGGAAAGATGGCTTTTAATGTCAAGAAGCAATTTTTTTGAAATTACCTCATTTCTATTATTCAACATAATAAGCGATATATTGCCATATCGCTTATTATAATCCAATTCTTCAAAAAGTATTTGGTATTCCTCTGCAGAAGTTTTCAATATAAACGGATCTGCAAAAAACTGATGTTTATTATTAACCGGAATCCATATAAATTTTGAATCAATTTTTTTATTTCGAATTACATCTTCTATAGAAATATCAGCAATACCAATACTCCATTGCTTTAAATATAATTTGTCGAATACTTTAGATAAAAGTGTCAATAAAAATTTATTTTAAAATGCTTTCCCAATTGATAAGCTAAAGTATTTTGATTAAATATAAAAATAGAAAAGCTTGCTATTTGTTGCTTTACTGATGTCAGTTTCTGCTGTTAAAAGACTGGCCACATGTGGCCACATTTTTTATAAAAGAGATTACCTCCTGTGTGCGGGTGATATAATTAAAATATTCCATAGCGGTTTCTTTACCAGAACTGGCAATTTGTAATGCGCGAGGATAATTATTATATATGTAGGTTATTTTTGAAGATATAGCTCCAGAATCGTTGGGATTCACGATAAAAAGGTTTTCATCATCCGTAAAATAATTTTCAATATCACTGACTTTTGTGGCAATAATAGGCCTGCCTGTCATACAATATTCTCCAAGTTTCCATGGAAAACCATGATTCGCAAAAGGGCTATTCGTTCGGCAAACAAATAAAATATCTGCCAAATAATTATAACAGTGGAGTTCATTAGAATCAACAAAACCCAATAATTTAACCTTATCATTTAGGTTGAGTTTAGTGATGTAATTTTTTACCGCATCCATTATAGCTTTACTATGATTTTTTCCCGTCATAAAAAACAATGTGTCGGGATTTTTGGAAACATAATCTTTAAAGGCATCTAAAAGATTAAAAATCCCGTCTTTACCATCGAAAGAACCACTATAAACCAAAAATTTGTTTTTTTTAATCTTGGACCTTATATTATTCAGCATTTCAGTATGTTCTTCTTTCCTGAACTTATTCATATGCTCTGATACTAGAATTGGATTTATCAAAATTTTGTCTATTGGTAAATACTTTTGATAGTGGGCTTTTAAAGCTGACGAAATTACAATTGATCCGGTTATAAACTTTGGTAATTGAGTTTCTGTTATCTTTTGGCTGAGCTTATTTAGAAATCCGGGAAGCCCTCTAAAATCTTCTGATAAAGATGCTTTTTCTACTGACCAAAGATAAACTGGTACTCTTCGAAGTTTGCAGGCAACCACTAAAGGAAAATCGCGGATTAAATCGGTAATACCTCCTAAAATTACTGCATCAGTTTTGCGCTTTTTAGTTCTTTTGTAGACAACAATTGCAGTAGTAAAAACACCAAGAAAACGATCAGTAAATCTAAAAATCTTCTTGATGTTCTTTTTTCGCCTTGCAATGTAAAATGGAACACCATCATAATGACCATACTTTTCTTTACTAGTAGCCAAGGCTTCGCGCTTTACGCCGTATGGTATTAAAAGAAAAGCATTTGCACCGTTCTTCCTAAGCCCTTTTAAAAATAAACTGGCGTGTACACTATGTGCACTCCCAAACGGAATATCAACAGAAGTTATTACTAATAAGTTCATTTATGCCAGAATCTTATGTTCTTTTTTTGCTACTTGCTCGGAAATCCATAAATAAGTTTTTGTTAGGCCTTCCTTTAATGATAACGAGGGTGACCATCCTAGTTTCTCTTTTATTAGTTTATTATCTGAATTCCTTCCTCTTACTCCTAATGGGCCATCAATATGCTTTAAGGATATATTTTTATCAGCAATTTTAATAATCATTTCAGCCAATTGATTGATTGTTACCATTTCTTCAGATCCGATATTTACGGGACCTTGGAATGTATCACAATTCATTAATCTTCTTACTCCTTCCAGGCATTCATCAATGTATAAAAATGAGCGTGTTTGCTTTCCATCCCCCCAAATTTCTATTTGGTCACCATTATTAGCTGCAGCAACTTTTCTACATAAGGCAGCCGGTGCCTTTTCTTTTCCTCCATCCCACGTTCCTTCCGGGCCATAAATATTATGAAATCTTGCAATTCTAACCTCTATGCCATAATTTCTTTGATATGCCAGGTATAATCTTTCACTAAACAATTTTTCCCATCCATATTCGCTATCTGGAGCAGCAGGATATGCAGAAGATTCTGAACATTTTGGATTATCCGGTTCCATTTGATTATATTCCGGATACATACAGGCGGATGATGAGTAGAATATTCTTTTAATATTTGCCTTTAAACCATAATGAATTATATTTAAATTAATTGTGGCTGAGTTGTGCATTACATCGGCATCATGTTCTCCAGAAAAAATATATCCGGCTCCTCCCATGTCTGCTGCAAGTTGATATACTTCATCAAATGGTTGGTCTAGCACATTTTTACAAACATCTTGAGAAGTTAAATCGCCAATTACAAAATCATTCGCTTCTGTTCTACTAAAATCCGGATACTTTAAATCGACTCCACGTACCCAAAAACCTTCACTTTTTAATCTTTTTACGAGGTGGCTGCCGATAAATCCACCAGCTCCACAAACCAACGCTGTTTTACTTTTCATTTTAATTTTATTTTAATTGATTTTATATTTATTTAAATGATTTTTAATGACTGTATTAGATTTATCTAAACGTATTCAGCTTTATATTATTTTATAGAAAATCAATATAAAAAAGATTAATTAAAAACTAATACTTAATTATTGAAAAACATTGGAAGCAATCATTAAAGGTCTATTTTAAATTTCTGTAACTCATTCCACTTTCTTCTTCTTATCTTATCTTGAATGTGAAAATAAAATTTTGGGATTCGTTCAAGGAAACTAAACGGGTACTTCATTATTAAATTCAAATATTTAAAGGAATAAATAAATTTATTATTTGTATATTTTCCATGCAAAATCAAATGTTTTAATTCGAATATGCGATTGGAATCTTTTAAACCTAATTCATATGAACGTTCAAGAGCTTTTTTATGCACCGATAAATGATTTGAAATAATTCTCTCACCGGAATTCTTCGTTAGTTGGCCTTTCCCATGTTCAATTCTATAAGCTGCTCCATAATGGTTTGAAAATACCCCTTTAAAATGCTCACTGATTCTTATCCACAGATCGCTATCTTCCGCATTAGAATAAGATTCATTGAACAAACCTACCTTTTCAAAAACTTTTCTGCGAAAAACAAAACTATTGGTATGATATACATTTCCGCGCGAAATAACCGGATTTTTAATATCACTTTTAAAGATTCGACGGTGCGTCCACGGCCTGAATAATTTTTGATTATTTTGTTCTCTTAATTCAAGAATTCTACAAAAAGCAAATCCCAGTTCATCGTCTTTTTCTAGTACTGCTACTATTTTATTAAAGTGACCAGGTAATAAAAAATCATCTGAATCAAGAAAACTAATTAACGGTTGTGTTGATTTTCTTATTCCTCTATTGCGCGTGCCGGAAACCCCCTGTTTATTGCAATAAAAAGGTTTTTTCAGAATTTTAATATTTATATTAATATTACTTTTAAAAGATTCACAGATTTCTAAGGTTTTATCAATTGATCCATCGTCTGAAATAATAATTTCAATAATACCATTATAATCCTGATCAATTACACTTTGAATTGCTTCTGCAATAAAATCTTGGCGATTATAAGTTGCTATTATTACACTTATCCCTTCCCTCAATTTAAAAATAGTTTCATAATTCTATATATTAAAATAAGTTTTCCAACTATTCAATTACTCCATTCTCGTTTAAGGCATATGAATTACGAAAATAATCCTTCACAATATTATCAGGAAGTTCTCTTATATTTTTTGTAAAACATATTCCAACTGAAATCCAAACTAATAGATATTTTAAGCTAAAAGTATTAACTGTAGCCGGATATAAGCTTAAAAGGCTTATTATTATCCATATCGCAGCTGCTTTAGAAAGTAAATTGTTAGATTTGAAAAAACCTAAAAAAATGGCTGGTATTGTGATTAATAAATAGAGACCTAACCTAATTAACCCTCCCTTTAAAATAATTTGTAAATATCCTGTTTCAATCAAATTTCTATAATTAGTTGGTTGATCCAAATCTATTTCAGGGCAATAATATTGGCCATTTATTCCCTTTCCTATAATCCAGTCTTTAATTTGCATATCATTATAAAAGTATATTTCAACTCCCGTTCGCGTATCTTCTTCGCCGCGCTCTGCTATAAAACTAAACAATCCTTTTTTACCAATTTTATAAGTGTTGCTTGATAAAAATAAGCCTAACAATATAGAAAATACAAATAAATACACAGCTAGAAATTTATATTTGGTATAAGATATATAGATAAAAAAGTAGGCCATTAATATACTTAAAGATATCATAGATAACCCTCTTCTTGCTTTGTAGATTGAAAATAAAAGTGTAAATATCATAATGCCTGTTGCCAATATTATTCTTTTCCCCGAATGGTATTTATAAGTTAGCAACAAGAATCCACAAGGCAGGCTTAATAATTTAGCTGAGTATTCAATAAATTCCTGGGTTTCTTTTGAACGGTCAAGTAATTTTTTTATAAAAACCAAATCGTAAACTACCATTAATACACCCAAAACAATTATAACATCGAAAGTTTTTTTGTAAGCACTTAATTTTTGAGGGAATAACAAAATCAGAGGAACAAAATAAAGTAACATTCCATTATCAGGGTCAAAAAGCATAGGTTTTATAAAATCATATTTAAAAATAAATCCTCTCAACAATATTGTTATTAGCCAACAGCAATATATTGAGTATATAATTTTTAAATAACTATTCTTAACTCTGAAAGTAAGTAACGGTATAGCAGATATAATCAATATTACCAACCCTATAGCTTCGAGTAGCTGGCATAATTTTAAATTTATTACTTCAGTTGTATAAATTACATAACTAAATGTATAAAAGGTGAAACCAAAATAAAAAAAAGTAAGTGATTTTGATTGTTTTTGGATAATGTAAAATAAGTCATTCTCTAAATCATTAGTTAATTTCACAATCAAAAATTTTAATTTTCTTTTTTATACTAAAGCTTTTTTATATGAATCTATTGTCTCCTCTGCGCATTTTTTCCATGAAAAATCTTTTAATCGCTTACTTCCAAGCTCAATAAGTTTTTTAGAGTAATTATCATCATAAATTACTTTCGATATTGACTCTTTAATAGAATATTCATCAAAAGGGTCAAAGTAGGATCCAGCCTCAACTGCAATTTCTGGAAAAGAACTACTTTTACTTAAGCAAACAGGGCAATTATTTGCAAAAGCTTCCAGGATAGGCATTCCAAAACCTTCATACAAAGAAGGATAAACAAATGCTAAAGCATTAGAATAAAGTTCATTTAATTTATTTTCATTTACTCCAAGTGCAATCACTCTATTGGAAATATTAAGTTTTTTCAATAGTTCCATTTCAAACTTTGAAAAAGGCGACCCCACACAAATTAATCTTAAATTAATATCTTTTTCAAAAAGCAGGCTAACAGCCTTAATGAAAGTTGTAAAATTTTTGTAGCCTTCCCTAATTCCAACATACAAAATATACGTACCATAAACAGAATCTTTCTTTAATGAAAACCCCTTGTTATATCCATGATAAATTACATCAATTTTTTCAGGGTCAACATTCATTGTTTCTACGAGATCTTTTTTAGTGTTTTGACTTATTGCAATTATGCGATTAGCTTTATCTACAATTTTTTGTATTTTAGGTATTAGTGAATTTTGAGTAGAATTGTTTTTGTATTTAAAGTCAATAAGGTCATGAATTGTTATTACGTATGGCCTTTTTAATATACCTAAGAAGTAGGGGTCAAAGTAAGTAGGATGCAATAAATCAAAATTATTTTTTGATATTATAATTTCAGAATAGGTTTTATTTAGTTTTTTGAAGTTCCTTTTCAAAAATCCTTTTCCTTTGAAATTTTTTGCAGGTAAGGGGAAATGAAATTTTTTAAAAAAACCCCGTTCATCCTTTAAATGTTGATTATTTGAAAAAAGTACAGATAATTCATAATCGGTATTTGCAGGTATATTCTTGATTAGTTCGCAGAAATATTTGCTAATCCCACCATATTTTTGTTCTAAAAACATTTGATGATCATATAATATCTTCATAGGATAATTATTTAACCCAAATCCCCTTTTTATTTTTATTGATAACCATATAATATTGAATTGGAGCAAGTACAAGCCCATTAAAATTTGCTATAATTGATGCTATGAATAGAGACGAAACACCTAAATGATAATGCTTTATAAGTAAAAGAGCAACAGCAACATAAATAAAAGGGCTAAGTATGCAGGCTATAAACTGAATTCTCAAAGCATTAATACCATTTAAAAAAAAAACGTATTTAGAAACAAACATTGTCATACTGAAATATAAAAAGCCCCAAAGTGATAAATTAAAACCTATTGACACTTTACCCTTTCCTAGCCAAAGGTTATAGATGGTTTGTGAAAAAAGCAACATTAAGCAGCCTAGAAGGACTAATAAAATATTTAATAAATTATATTTCTTTATGCTATTTTTAATCCACCGTATATCTTTTTTTAAATATGCTTCTGTAGATGCTGACCAAAATGGAGTTACAAATATGAGAAACAACATATTTAGAATACCAAAATATTTATAAACAATATTATAAGAGGTAACATTAGAAGTATTAAAGTTTTGTGCAATAATAATATTAGCTGTTTCATATTGAATAACACCTGCGACCTGAATAATAAAAAATACAATGCCTAAATTGAAAAGTCCTTTAGCATAGGAAAATTTTATTTTAGATACGATTGGTTTATAGTTCCTATATGATCCTCTAAAGAAAACTAAACTCGCACTTACAAGTACTAATATTGGTGAGGCACATAATGCAATGGCTAATTTAATTAGTGAGCCTTTCGTTGTGGTCACCAAAATTATTACAAAAATTAATGAAATAATTTGTCCTGAAACTCCAATTAATGATTCAATTGCCGGAGATTGGTTGGCAGTAATTATTGTTGTTATAATTCGCAATACAAATTGGAGGCAAAAATAGGTAAATACTATTAACGCAAGAATTGATATTTCAGAATTCATGCTTTGCGAAATATTCAATATATGTGACCAATTCAAATATTGATTAGCAATTAAGAAAATAATCCAAAGGCTAGCACAAATTATTGTGAGAATTGCATAAGTAGTACTTACATAAATTTGTGCCAGTTCATCATTTTTGCTGGCAACGGCTTCCGCAAATTTATTTCGTAATCCTTGTGTAAGGCCAATATCGAAAAAACTAAACCAAACTACAATTGAACTAATAGTTAGCCAGATTCCATATTGGGAAACATTGATATAATTAATTGTTAATGGAACAAGTACCAGGCTTATTGCAATACTCGCACCTCTTAAAATAAGTGAAGCAATAATGTTTTTTTTAGCCTTTACACTTCTTTCCTGGCCTTTATTTACCTTATTTAAAATAAAAGTAAACGCTGTTTCAGCCTTTTCTTTTAAACTAATTTTTATCGTTGGACCCAAAATTTATTTTTCTATTTTTTTTAAAATTATTAATCTCGTATTAAGTAAAGTATTTTCTTTCAAGGCTCATCTTATAGGTTTGCAAATCACTGGCTACCATCTCCTGTATCATTTCTTTTAATGTGTATTTTGGAAGCCAGCCTAATTTCTCCTTAGCCTTTGAAGCATCACCAATTAAAAGGTCAACTTCAGTAGGGCGAAAATAGTTATGGTCAATAGCAACAACTTCTTTACCTGTTGGTAATTTATATTTTTCGTTTGAACACTTTTTTATAATACCCTTTTCAGTAATTCCAGTTCCGGTAAATTCGATTTCAATTCCAGCTTCATTAAAAGCCATTTTAGTAAACTCCCTTACAGTTGTTGTTATTCCTGTTGCAATTACGAAATCTTCGGCCTTATCATATTGCAAAATGCGCCACATTGCATCAACATAATCTTTTGCATGGCCCCAATCCCTCTGAGCATTTAAGTTACCAAGGTATAAGCAATCCTGTAGGCCTTCAGCAATGGCAGCTACAGCTCTGGTAATTTTTCGCGTTACAAAAGTTTCGCCTCTTAAAGGGCTTTCATGATTGAATAGAATTCCATTACACGCAAACATATTATAAGCTTCCCTATAATTTACTATTATCCAATAGGCATATAATTTAGCAACTCCATATGGGCTACGTGGATAAAAGGGAGTAGTTTCCTTTTGTGGTACTTCCTGTACCAACCCAAATAATTCAGAAGTAGAAGCCTGATAAATTCTAGTTTTTTTCTGTAAATGTAATATTCTGATTGCTTCTAAAAGCCTTAATGTTCCTATTCCATCTGCATTTGCTGTATATTCAGGATTGTCAAAACTTACTTTTACGTGGCTCATAGCAGCCAGGTTATAAA
>Ga0134126_10005085_pt1 | contig 16422 bp, 26 predicted proteins | sample KB31752_FD_96881 | JGI IMG/M metagenome (GOLD analysis project Ga0134126, IMG submission 96881) | Terrestrial soil microbial communities with excess Nitrogen fertilizer from Kellogg Biological Station, Michigan, USA - KB3-175-2 | ecosystem: Environmental > Terrestrial > Soil > Unclassified ...
CATTTCTGCGGCGAACAGACTTGGTTGATCCCTGACGCAGATAGCGACGGCATTCGTAGCAGTTAATGCGTGTACTTGGCTACAAAATGGTCCACCAAGTGGCGATCCTTAGCTGCATCAACCTTGCCTTAAACACTACGAATCACATAGGAGCTCAGAGCCCACACAGCCCCAGATGAACGAGACATTTCAGACAATGCCGGCGTGCGAGGCGCCAGCATTGCTTTCCGCTTGGAATGAGGAGCGACGTTACTAGCGCGAGCGGCCTTGATCCCTGTCCTCGACTTTCGAGGAGCGTGCACGTTCCGCTTTGACTTCTGCGAAGGATCGACAGCACGAACTCGAACAGGGCTTCACGGGTTAGCGGCACGAGCAAGCACGGCCTTCCAGCACCATTGACGGTATGGTAACTGGTGGTGCCCATGCATCTCGAGCGCGCAATCGCTGCCTCGGCTGCGGGAGCACGGTCGTCACAGCAGATGGCGCGTCAGCGCCCCTTCTTCGGTCTCTGCAGCCCATCCGATTCGTCAGGGACATATGTCAGCAAGTCCCCTGCCTGACATGCAAAGTACGCGCAGAGCTTGTCGATGATCTCGGTGCCGATGTTGGCGCCAGGCTGATTGGTCATCTTCGACAGCGTCGCTCGGTGCACGCCGGTGGCCACGGCTACTTCCTTGAGCGAGACAACGCGGCGTTCCTTGAACGCCTTGTCTGCGATCAGCTCGGTTAGCCGGAAGCGAATCATAATGAACACCAGTTAAATTATGTCGCTTATGTGCGACATATGTTGTTGACACGCGCCACATGTCGTCTACTATAGGCATCGAACGTCGAATTTAAGCGACGTCTGTCTACAGGAAGCAACGGAGACGACGCAATGCAAAACGCTGCGCAAACATACCTGACCACGGACGAGCTGGCTAGCAGAATCCACTACGACGCTCGAACGATCCGTACGCGATTGAAGGATGCGGTGCTGCTAGAAGGCGTGCACTACATCCGCCCGTTTGGTGGCCGCAAACTGCTCTTCATCTGGGAAGCCATCCAGCGCGACATTGGCAAAGCGTCGCAGTGTCGCGCGCCCGCCATCCCGATGGCGAATGGAGGGCTGGCCCATGGCTAAGGTGCGCGCACGCCCGGAAACGGGAACGCTCTATCTGGATTTCTTTTACCGCGGCAAGCGCTGCCGCGAGCAGACGGCTCTGCCCGACACATCGGAGAACCGCCGTAAGGTCCAGGCACTACTGAACCGCATCGAGAAGGAGATCGCACAAGGTACGTTCGACTACGCGGTCACTTTTCCGAGCAGCCCGCGGGCAGCGGCATTCGCCGGTTCGGCGCAGATGCAGGGACGGGGCACGGCAGCAGCAACCGCTGCTGGGGATACGCCCCTGTTCTCGGCATTCGCCGAGCAATGGTTCGTCGAGATGTCGCCGCAGTGGCGGAAGTCGCATCGGCATGGCGTCCGCGAGGTGCTCGACCGCAACCTTCTGCCGACATTCGGTGATCGCGCCCTCGGTGCCATCACCAAGGCCGATGTGCTCGCGTTCCGGGCGGAGATCGCGCAACTGCCCGGTCGCCGCGAGAAGACGGTGGGCAATGCACGGATCAACAAGATCATGTGCTTCCTGCGACAGATCCTCAACGAGGCTGCCGACCGCTATGACCTGAAGCCCGCCTTCCGCGGCATCAAGCCGCTCAAGCAGAAGAAGACTGACGTCCACCCGTTCACTTTAGCCGAGGTCAGCCGGATCCTCGCGACGGTCCGTGCCGATTACCGGAACTACCTCATCGTCCGTTTCTTCACCGGCATGCGTTCGGGCGAGATCAATGGCCTCCAGTGGAAGTACGTCGACCTCGAACACAACCTGATCCTTGTCCGGGAGACGTTCACCGGTGGCGAACTCGAGGACGACGCCAAGACGTCCTACTCCGTGCGCGATATCCCGATGCTGCCGAATGTCCGGGAAGCGGTCGAATTGCAAATGTCGATCTGGGATCCAGAAGTGCCTTGGGTGTTTCCGACCCGCGAAGGCAACCCGGTCGACGCCAACAATTTCGCCAACCGCATCTGGTATCCGCTGCTTCGGTATCTCGAGCTCGACAAGCGGCGTCCGTATCAAACCCGACATACCGCGGCGACGCTAATGCTGGCGGCAGGCGAGAACCCCGAATGGGTGGCCCGCGTCCTCGGTCACGCCAACACGGACATGCTGTTCCGCGTGTACTCGCGCTTCGTGCCGAACCTCACCCGGCAGGACGGACGTGCATTCGCGGGGCTGGTGAACAGCCACGCGGAAACGGCGGTGGCTCGGACACCCACCTTGCAGGACGTGGATGCGATGGATCCGGCATCGCTGCGGCGCGCGCTCAAGGCTGCGTTGCGGGCACGGGAAGGCCCGAGGACCGCGCGACCTCTGCAGTCCAAAACCAACTTGCACCAACACGAAGCCGCACGAGGAGAACAACCATGGAACTGATCGGATGCTGTGAATACATGGGTTGCACGGTGGAAGCGTATTTCCCCGAACTCGGCGCCGAGGACATCTGGACGCTCTGGGTGGTGGTGAATGGCCGGATCGTCGCCGAATCCGTCCTTCGCATCGAAGTCGGTTCGGCGTATGGCGTGGACGAACGCTCACTGTGCCAACTCGAACAATCTGCCGAAGCCGCCGTCAAGGCCTACCTCCGCACACAGGCTGTCGACCGACACGACCGGAACGCACGGCGATCGCTCCCATCAGTCATGCCATGCGGCGCGCGACCGAGGCCTGCACAAAACAATCGCACTCCCGTCCGGATCTCCGGCTCGCACGTCAGTCACTCGCCTTGATTGTGTGAACCCCTGATCGTCCGAGGCCGACAAGGCATTTGCCGCGGGAACCGGCGTCACCCAGCGACCCCGATCACCACAAGGAGCCAGACATGAACCCGCACACCGATTCCACACCCAATCCGGACGCATCACCAATCCTATGTACCCATCCGGACCCCATCATCCACGGCCACCTGATCGGCGCTCGGGACGGCGGACACTGGTCATTCACCAAGCCGCATTGGGGCGACTGGTTCGACCTGACGTCGGGCGAGTGCCGGATGGCGCGCGTCATCGGCGGCATCCGTTACGACACCTCGACCTCCACGCTCGTTACCCGGTACTCCGGCATCGACGTGTACGGCCTCTTCCATTTCCGCTGGCTGTTCCTCGCCAACCACGTCGCATGGTTCACGGTGGACATCGACGGGCAGGTCGAGCAGTTCCGTGAAACGTCCAACGATCTTCGCATTGTTCCCTTCCAGTCGGTCCTGCAGGTTGCGCGATTGATGATCCAACCGGACGACTGCCTGCGATTCCTTACGGAGTGGTACTGCGGTGGCTGGATTCCGCGTGATGACGATGAAGTCCGGTCATGGGCCGAGGAGGTTCTGTCCGCCGATGACTGCGAAAGGGTGCTGCAGGCCATGACGACCATGCCCGCCCCCGAGTGAGGGCCTTGCGGAATTGGACCCCTGGTGTATTCGTGAATCAAGGATGCGCATTCGGCGCCCGCCAATCGAAAGGAAACTCCCATGCACATCGACCACCTCTACCTCGCACTGCCTCTGCTCGCGCTGATGCTCATGATCGGCCTCCTCAAGGTGCTGCGGTACCTGCTGCGCGTGCGTGATCAGACCCCGCAGGCGTCAGCCACCGACCAGGCCTTGACTACCTTGGCTTCGGATACGCATGCCGCCGACCTTGATCCTTGGATCCGGATCACTTCGCGATGGAACCACTGGATCACGTGGGTGCTGCCGGTCCCGATAGGTATTTGCATCTTGGTCCTGGCCTGCTGGTTCCTCGCCTATCTCGGTTGGGGAACCGCTTGGATCGTCGATCGGCCAATGGCCATGGCCGGGAGGCCGCCGTGGTTTGGCGGTGGCGAGCTGTTCATCGTGGAGGTCATCAGCGGATTCGTGACACTCCTCTTTGGCACGGGTTTCGGCGTGGTACTCGTCTTGTTTTCACACCTGATCGGGAAATGTCTGATATGGCCCGAGGCCTGTGGCTGCGAAGACGACGACAACCAGCAGGAGCGAGGCCACTGATCCCCATCGCATCAAGACCACCAGATGGTGTATCGCTGGTCCCGAACATCTATCCCGCTGCCGGGGCGCCCGAAGGGAGAACGCACATGCCTGACCAAACACGACCCACTCGTACCGTGGACGAACTTCTCGAGGCTGCCTACGAGTGGGTTCGGAAGACCGGCTGGCCGACGTACGCGAACGACCAGGCGATCGCGGGAGAGGTCTACGAAAAGTGGATCAAGGCCACCGATGCCGAATATGCCGCGACCCAATCGCGCGATTTCGATCTGCTGGGCGACCTGCTCAGGAGTGCCTTGAGCGGCACGCACGACGAAGAGGCCTTGGACAGCCTGCACATCCTGTTGACGCTCGACTTGGCGCTGCGTGGCCGCCAGGAAGGCAAGCTCAAGCGAAAGCGGACCCACTGAAGCGTTTTCATCCCGGAGGCCATCCGACGTCGGATTCCATGACGGGGAATTCATCGAACCAACTCCTCGATCCGATTCCGACCTCGGACGGGCTCTGATCACCACACCCAACAATCCAACGAGAAAGCCCATGGACATTGAACACTGCTGGATCGCCTATTTCATCCACTACGCAACCGGCGAAGGCATGCACTTTGTCGTGGCGATCGCCAACAGCGCCGAACGGGCTGCGCAACTGTTCGATGAGCGCGCGAACGAATTTTTCCGCGGCCAATCCACGACAGCGCCGCTCGGGGAAACTCTGGAGAAATTCTCGGGTATGCGAGAAGTGATCCCCGAGGAAGTCCATCGGCGGACCACCGATACGCTGTGTTGGACACTCGAGTACTTCGCAACGATCGACTTCAACTGTGCCTGATGGCACCGGAAAAAACCACCCACTTCAGCCCAATCCCAACCTGCAACATTCACGCGACCGGAATTCGATATGAACCAACGACAGGACGCTCCCACCATCAATCATGCTCTGCTGATGCTTCGCAACGCCAGAGCCGCCGCGCTGCAGGCGTTCGAAAGCCAGTTCCCGGATCTGTACAAGCTATCGGCCGATGCATTCGAGCACCCACTGGACAGCATTCCCCATCGAATACGCTTGGGAGAGTTCCTGACCGAGTGGGACAACGAGCTCGAACGGTCTCCCCTCGAGTGCCTAGCCAAAGGACATATCAAGGCGGTCAAGCATGCACTTGCTATCCGTGCTGGTATCGGACAAGTTGACGAGGATGACGTCTGACAATTACGCACCTACTTCCGCCCATTTTCGCCAAGCTCGGTTCGAACCGGACACATCGCACATGTGTCAGCTCGCGCTCAGCCCGTCAGACCTTCCCTGTATTCGCGCAAACATTCTCGCAACCGCTTGATGCCCTGCTTATGCAATTGCGAGATTCTGCCTTTGGTGAGGTTCAGAAGCCCGGCAATTTCGACGAAGGGCACGTGCTGGAAATAATGCAAGGTAACGATCATGGCCTCCCGATCCGGCAGCAATCGAGCCAACTCCCTGAGTAGCTCGCGCCTCTGATCACGCTCCAAGGTAGCGTACGGCCCGGGTGGATAGGCATCAGCCCCGGGTAGCGAAGCAACATCCAGCAAATGTCCAATGCTGACTCCGACAGTCCACGACACAAAGGACTCGAGAGGATCCCCATCCTCGTCGCTGAGTGATTTCGAACGTTCGAGGCTCGAATCGCGGGCCTTGGTAATGCCTTCGTCCCAAAGCTGGCGCAAGCCGTTGAACACCGCACCGCGTACCCGATGCCGGGCAAAGGTTCTGAATTCAACACCACGAGTGGGATCGTAGCGATCCACTGCTTCTATCAAACCCAAGGTTGCATTCTGCGCAAACTCGCCCCACTCGGTGTTGCGTGATCGAACGCGAACAAAAACGTCACGCGCAACCAGTCTGGCCCAAGGAGCATGCAGGAGAATCAGTGCGTCCCGTGAGGTCCCGTCGCGTTCCCCTACCCAGCGTTCCCAAAGCTGCGACTCGTTCGCATCCAACCCGCAAGCTCCGAATCAAGGAGAGTGATAACCGGCCATCAATGCTTGCGCAATCAAGGTCCAGCCGTTGATCAACAGGAACAACAGAATTTTCAACGGAAGACTGATCGTTGAAGGCGGAACCATGATCATGCCGAGCGCCATCAGGATTGCGGCCACGACCAGATCAATCAACAAAAAGGGCAAAAAGATCACGAAGCCAATCTGGAACGCGGTGCGCAACTCACTCAACATGAACGCGGGTACCAGCTCAAGCGCGGTGACATCGGCCACGGTCTTGGGCACCTTGTTGCCCCCCATCTTCACAACGGCCAGCAGATCCTCTTGCCGGGTCTGCCGGATCATGAACATTTTGAGTGGCTGGAATCCCCTGCTTACCGCGACATTTGCCGCGATTTGCTTGTTCAGGTAAGGATCGATGGACGAGTTCTTGACGCTCTGGAGAACCGGCGCCATCGTGAAAAGTGTCAGAAATACCGCAAGGGTCACCAGGACACTGTTCGGTGGCGTTTGCTGCAATCCCAACGCACTGCGCACGAGCGACAACACGACAATGATGCGGGTGAAGGAAGTCAGGCTGATCAGGAGCAGCGGTATTACGGAAAGCAATGACAACAGCAGGAATGTCCGAAGGATGGGCGAATAGTCCTCGGCAGCCGCCTTGGCAAACGCATCCTGAAGCGGATCCGCCTGGACCAAAGTCGGCAGCAGCACGAGCGCCACAACCACCGCCACAACGCATGCGTACCGAACGCGTCGATTACCCCCCACGAACATGTTCCTCCCCCGCCACGCTCGTCCGTGGCTGTATGGCCAGATGCTGGGAGGATTCGATCACGAGATAGCTCTCCTCCTTGCTCTGGAGTACGTACGCGCGTGCCGTCGCGCTCAGACGCACGCGCGCCGTGACCCTCCACGAGACCCCATCCTGCGTGGCAAGTCGAGGGCCACCTGCCCAGGACCGCATCCACCCGTAGCGCCGCGCCAGCAGCAGTCCTCCGATGATCACCCCAAGTACGAGCAACGTGACAAGAATCGCCCAAGCGAGCGATCCTGGAGGCACCGCGGCATTCGTCCGGTAAGGAATACCTGCAGCCGCACGCACAGCTGCAGCGAGGGGTACAACCATCGTGTTCATCAAGCGATTTCGACGATCTTGAAGCCAAAGTGATCTTCGAGCGCCACCAAGTGTCCCTTGGCGATTGTTTTGCCATTCAACTGCAAGGCAACCGGCGCATCGAGTTCGGTGTCCAGCGTGAGCGAACTGCCCGCCTTCAGCGCGAATAGCTCCTCGATCGTCGCCTTGGTCTTGCCGAGCACAACTTCCAAGTGCACCGGAACGTGGCCCAGCATCGCCAGGTCGCGTTTGACGACCGCAGGACCCTGGGCATCATCCGGATCTGCGACATGCGAGTATTCGATGGATTCCATCAGAGTTGCGTTCATCGGTTCTCCCCTGTAGGTAGTGCAGCGGCAACGATTGCAAATTGACTGCCGGACCGCACAAGGTTTGCATTGAAAACGTGGCGATCACCCGCACGCAGTGCAACGGAATCCCCAACCGCGCGCTCGCTGACCAGTACTTCGCCTACCCGCAGGTCGGCAAGGTCGCTGGCATTGACTGAACCAAAGTCGAGTACGGCAGAAAGTGCCACCGGAACCTGCGCCAGCGACTCCAACCGGTTCGACAGTGCATCGGAACCCCTCCCTCGCTCTGGGCACACCATGTCTATTACTGCCCGATCCATGCCGAGTACCAGATCGAAGCCGTCGAAGGAAACTTGTAGCCCAAGCCCGCCCCACACTGGATTGAGGATCACGTCGGGCCACGCGTGCTCCCAAGTGATTGGTGACGCGTGCAGGTGACGAGCCCCCGCAGCAAGACGGATAAGCAGATCCTGCATGGCGGAACGCGCCAGTTCGGCGGCCACACCATCACTTTGCACGGGATCAGCCGATGCCAATCGACCACCGAATGAGTCGAGCCGGTTCCGAGGGAGCGCCGTCAGCAAGTGGCCGCCTTCTGCCTCCACCACCCAGGTCGCGTACTCTTCGGGCAGAAACGAGATGAGCGGGATTTCTTCGACAGTGGCTTCGGACAGCCCATATTCCAGACACCAATCCCGCAACCATGCGTCAACGCAGGACGATGCGATGTCACGCACCGCCTTTTTGCGCGTCGCACCCAACCATGCATATCGCTTCGACATCAACCGCTCCGCGTACTGTCGTAGAGGTCCTGCAGCATGCTGTTGGTCACCGTCATCACCCGCGAACTTGCCTGGTAGCCGCGTTGAATCACGATCATGTCGGCAAGCTCCTGGGTGAGGTCGACGTTCGACATCTCCAGGCTCCCACCCGTGATCTGTCCGAACACCCCCTCGCCTGCACCACCGACCTTCCTGACCTGATCGGTCGGTGCCTCATAGAGGCGGCCATTCAACATTTGCAGAGAGGTCTCGTCGGGAAAGGCGGCCAGCGCCACGCGAGGCCCCTGTTTGGTCTCTTGGTCGCTGTAAGTCAGCTTAAGAATCCCTTGCTGGTCGAAGGTATAGGACGCGACGCCGATGACGCCGTGACCATCCTTGGGGGAAGCGGTGAGATCGGAAGTCACCCCCGAATAATCGGTGGCACCGCTGGTCGTACCCGGCGCTCCGAAATTGAACGTGACGTCCTGGGTACCACTGCCCACAGACAGGGACAACTTGATCGTGTTGTACCCGGTCTGGATCGAGCCATCTGTGTTGAAGCGGATCTCCCCGTTACCTACCGCTGCGCCTGTCGAGTCGGTGAAGGAAACCAACCAGCTCCCGGGGGTTGTCGCGGTATTGTTGGTCAGCGTGGCGCTATAGGTATGGGCGGTGCCCGCTGAATCGTAAACGGTGATGCTTTTGATAGGTGTGGTCGAATCCTGCGGCGTGACGTTGCCGGTGACGTTCACCGTCGTCGTCGCACTTGCCGGCAACGTCCGCAACGGGCTGATGTTGATGTCAGTCAAGTTGCCGTTGTCATCGATGCCCTGGACCCGATAGGAATTCACGCTGTCAACGAGGTAGCCATTCGCGTCAAAAGTGAACTGGCCGGCCCGCGAATAATAGAAGTGACCCGTAACCGGATCCTTGAGGATGAACAACCCTTCGCCATTGATCGCGAGATCAGTGGCGATGCCGGTCTGTTCGATTTGTCCTTCCGTTGTATCGATTCCGCTTCCCGTGATACGGGTTCCAAACCTGTCCATGACGTTTTCAAAATACGAATCGCTGCCCCGGAACCCCGGGGTATTCATGTTGGCAATGTTGTTGCTGATGGTGTCCAGGTTTTTTGAAAACGCGAACAGGCCGGACAAGCTGTTGAAGAGTGCCTGCAACATATTTCCCTCCTAGGGGGTAACCTGCTGGACCTGTGATAGACGAACACCTGTGACGACATTGCTGCCAGACTTCGACACCGAAAGCGATGCACCGTTTGCATCGAACTGAATGGCGGTCACCATCCCGTTCGAACTGGACGACCCGTCCGGGCTCGCAAACCGGATCGTGTGGTTGAGCAGTCCTAGCGCGGCATCCGTTCCATCGAGAGTGAGCAGGTTGTTCACGCCTTCAACGGTTTGCTGTTGCTCCTCGATTCCGACGAATTGCGCCAGCTCGGTCAGGAACTGTCCGTTGTCCACGGGCTGCATCGGGTCCTGGAATTGCAACTCGCTCACGAACAGCTTGATGAAATCCTGTTCGTTGATGTTGGAATTGGCCGGAAGCGAGGAGTCCTGCGTTTGCAACACGCTACCAATGGCATCCACTGACATTTCAATGCTCCCCTTTCGAAATGGCGGCGCGCCAGACCTCGCGCCCATTGATCACGACACGGCCGATCGGAACGCCTTCCTGCTGGCCGTATCCCCTCAACTTCTCGGCAACAGATCCGAAGTCGTTGGCATTCAGACGGTAATCACGCAGCCAGACGGTGTTTTGGCCGTCGCCGTCATGCGTCAGTCTCATCAGACGCTCGGCCCAGAAATGGTCCGAAAGCATGACTGCATTCAATTCCATCGCCGATGACGCCATCCCCCAATCGGCATCAGCCCCTGTGACCACGCTGGTATCGGCAACTGGCTGGCGCAATTCGTCAAACAGGAAATTCGCCACTGCGCCTGCCCTATCCGGATTCGAGCCAATCATGGGCGTCGCAGTGCCCATATCCGAGCCGGGGATATCTGCGTCCGAACCAACCCAAGCGGCCTGTTCGAAAGGCACGCTCCCATCGTGCGCCGCGGTATCGACCACGGACAGATATCCGCTTGCGATGAGGTGCTCGGGATACACCCGCGACCACATCAACATCCCGGAAAGCAGCCCGATCGATGGAGTAGGAGTGCCTACCAGAGCGGCATTCGCGACGAACTCCCGCCCAAGACCGCCGGAGACATCTGCACTAGCCGACTCCAACGCAGGGACGGTGGCACCTGCGGCCGTCATTAGCTTCCTGCCTTCTTCCGAAGGCGATCCAAGATTCTTCGCCGAGGATGTCGTGGCGATGGAATCCTTCGCCGTGGCGCGAGAATCAACTATCGCCCGGCCCGATTCTTTTTGTGGCTTCGCGTGAAGTTTCTCGGCGAAATCCTCTTTTTGTTTCGACGGCGTATGTGACGTCTGAGGCGGCCAATTTGTTTGGCTGGGCAGGATCTTATTCATGGGAAGCTTTCCGAAGACCCCGCAATACCCACGATTCGACCAGTCCCTCCGCTTCCTTGCGTTCTCCCGTCAATTGATATGTCCGGACAGCACCGATCGCGCGAAGAGATGCCCCATCGCGATAATGGCTCTTGCGGGCCAAGTCATCGGCGCGTGCGACTCGTGCCTCCTCCCTTTCCTTGAGCGTCTGCTGGTCGTTCGCCAACGTGATCTGTTGGGCGCTCGCAAGATCCTGATAGAGGCCCGTGCGCGAGAGATCAAGCCTCTCGCTGGCAAGGAGTGTCATCAATCCCTGTTCAGTACTTTGCAAACGAGTGGCGCTTGCCTCTGCAAGCAACCGTTGTTCACGCTCACGCGCCAGGGCTTGGGACAGGCCTTGTTTCGCTTGTACCTCGCGCACACGCGCGATGCGTTCAACCAACGCAGTCGTATGACGGCGATCCATGCTCATGCCGGGGCGCCCTCGGCACGAATGATCCGACCAAGCCAGGACATGGCATCCGACCTGGACACGCGCTCATCAGGGGCCTGCTGCAGGAATTCCTTCAATTCGGGGAGTATCTTCACGGCCCTGTCGAGCACGGCGTCATGTCCGGGCTGATAAGCACCCATGCTGATCAGGTCGCGCGCACGCTCATGCGCGGCAAGCAACGCGCGCGCATCGCGCGCCAGCTCGCCTTCCGCGCTTGTGGCAAGCCGAGGCATGAGGCGACTGATGCTGCGCAGCACGTCCACTGCAGGGAATTGACCCTGATCAGCCAACTCACGGGACAGTACGATGTGCCCATCGAGGATGGCCCGCATATGGTCAGCCACCGGCTCGTTCATGTCGTCTCCCTCGACCAGAATGCTGTAGATGGCGGAGATGGATCCGCTGCCCCGTACATTTCCGCAACGCTCGAGGAAACGAGGCAACTGGGTAAATACGGAGGGCGGATAACCCCGTGCAGTCGGTGGCTCGCCCGCGGCAATCCCGATTTCGCGCTGCGCCATGGCGAAGCGAGTCATCGAGTCCAAAATCAGCAGAACATGCTTTCCGCAGTCACGGAAATACTCCGCAGTCGCATGCGCCGCATGAACTGCGTGGACGCGCGCCAACGGAGACTGATCCGCCGTCGCTGCTATCACGACGGAACGAGCGAGCCCCTCCGCTTTCAACGAGTGTGTGATGAAATCGCCAACCTCACGACCGCGCTCGCCAATCAAGGCGACCACGATCACGTCAGCTCGTGCATGGGCGGTGAGCATGCCGAGCAACGTACTTTTCCCGATACCGCTGCCCGCAAAAATGCCTATGCGCTGCCCGCAGCCAATGGTCAGGAACGAGTCGATGGAACGCACTCCCGTTTCCATCACCCCGTTGATCTCGCCGCGTTGCAGGGGATTGATGGGCTCGCGATGGAGCGGCACGCGATCCAGACAATGAACCGCACCCTTGCCATCGATAGGGCTGCCGAACGCATCGACGACGCGCCCAAGCAGCCCGTTGCCTACTGGCACATCCATGCACCGACCGAGCGCGCGGATGCGGGCACCCATCGAAACCTGATGCATGCGAGTGAGTGGCATCAGCACCACACGCCCATCACGGAACCCGACGATCTGCGCCGTGATCGGCTCCGCTGCCGATGCATCGCGAATCTCACACAATTCTCCCAATGCCGCTTCCGGGCCGTGTGCTTCCAGAACGGTCCCATTGCATGCAAGGACCCGTCCACAACGCACGTGCAGCGATGTTGCACCCAGCGTTTCCAGATAACGGGCAGCAACATTCATGGCCGCTGCCCCTTGCGGCCCAGCGTTTCAAGCAGCGCCTGCAGCAGCGCACGGAGTTGAACCTCGACGCCGGCTTCGATCCCTCCCAAGGGGGTCTCGATGACGCAGTCACCCGGCTCAAGTCCAGGGTCAACAACGACTGGCAATGCTAAACCAGCCTCCTCCAGCGGGGCTTGATCGGCTTGGGAGATCCGCACACGTGTGGCGTCGAGATGCATACTTTCCAACGCCTCCCGGCACAGAGAAGCGACCAGGCCATGCTCCGCATGCCTCCGCCCGATGAGACGGCAGACGGATGCATAAGCGATCGTGACCGCCAGCGCCTCCAACTGGGGCTCGAGTTTTTCCTGTATCTCAGCGAACTGCTTGGAGAAGGACGCCAATGCAGCACGCCAGCGTTCTTTCTGTGTCCGCGCAGCCTCTTCGGTGGCACGTGCAGTTTCCTGTGTCTCCTGCAAGGCCCGGCGTGCTTCCTGGTCCCCGTCCGCAAAACCTGCCTCGAAGCCCTCCAAATAGGCCTTCCGATATGTCTCCGGCTGCGAAGGAACTATTTCTCCGGTGTCGACCGGATTTGCTCCCTCCGCGGGCAACCATGCACGTGCCCCCTCCGTCATTTCAAATGCCTGGGCCGAAAGGCGGTGCATCAATGCATCTCCTTCGAGGACGACATTCCACGTTCTCCGCGTTCGCGCACCAAACGCGCCAGGGCTTCGGAAAGCTTAGGTGGCAGCTTTGGCAACGTCAGAAGCTCTGCTCGCACGGCATTCGCCTTCGCTGGAGGACTGTTCGCAGCAAAGACTTCCATGTGATCGGGGGCACAGGCCACCAACACGCGCGCGCACCAGGAAGGCGATAGCCCATGCATTCCAGCCAGCAGCCGATCGGGCGCTGGAGGATACAAAGTTGGCTCATCTCCGGAAATTCGCACGGCCTCACGCGCAATCTCGGAATCATGAATCTTTATCGACGCTATTTGCCCGATCAACCGACGGAGGTCATAACGCCAACTTGGCTGCAGCCTTTCAAGCACCCAGGTCCGGTCGTCGGGATGGAGACCCGCCAGCGCAACGGCCGCTTTTCGTAGCCCGAAAGCACTCACGACGTGCGCTCCGGCTGTTTGATCCACTGCACCAGCTGCTCAAGCGTCGCCTCGCGCTCGGCGGCGGTCAGCTTGCGTGGGCGACGTGTACGCATGCGGGATCCCACCAGTGTCCCGAGCAGCAGCATGATGCCCATCACGACATATACCCAGCGCGAAAGGAGCCAAATACCCGCGACTTCTGGAGCCCGATGCCCGACCGGCAGCGATTGCACTGGTTTTGTCGCGTCCGCCTTTGCATCCGTTGTGCGCAGTTCCGGAGGAGCCCACGGGGCAATCGCAGCGATGTCGATGCGATCACCGCGTGACGGATCGAGCCCGATACCCGCTGCGATGACATCGCTGAGTTGCTTGATGTCGGCGGATGTCAATGTGCCGGGAACCACCACACCTACACTGATCCGCTGGATGTGCCCCGGTGCCTGTTCGATCTCCTCCTGCACCTTGCCATGCGCGTATTCCACGTCCCGGCTGGTCAAGACGGTAGTGGGTCCGCCCTGGCCACCTGCCACACCCTGACTTCCCGAGGGGTGGCTGGAATCGGTCTTTTCATGCACCACGACTCCTCGGCCGTCTTTACCCTGTGCAAGCAAGTGCTCCTGAACTCGCTTCACCCGATCGTAGTTCAGCTGCACGGCCACCGATACGGTGAAATCGTTCCGGTGCAGTACGCGCGTCAGCATGTCGCTGACTTGTGTTCGCAGGGCCTGTTCGAGCTTCGCTGACTCGTCTGCCTGTTCGCCAATCTGGATCGTGTCGTCCCCCGCAACGCCTGTACCGGAAAGCACCGTTCCATCCTGGTCCAGCACCGTCACCGAACCTGGTTGCAGTCCATCCACGGCCGAAGCCACCACGCGTTGAATGCCGACCACCTGTCGTGCCCCCAGGTGCGCGCCCGGGCGCAGGTGCAAGGTCACCGAGCCCTTGGAGGGACTCTGGTCCTTTTCGAACAAGCCGGCGTGATGAATGGCCAGATGCACGCGCGCCGACTGCACTTCCTGCATCGATTCGATGGTGCGCTCGAGTTCCCCCTGCAACGCGCGTTGATAGTTCACCTGTTGCGCAAATTCGGTCACACCGTAGTCGGAATCCTTGAACGCTTCGAATCCAACGCTGCCGCCCTTGGGTATGCCCTCCGCAGCAAGCTTCATCCGCAACGAATACACCTGATCCGTGGGAACCAGAACAGTCTTGTCGCCATCGTTGAAACGATACGGAACGCCCCATCCGGACAGCGTCGTCCCGATCTCGCTCGCGTCGGCGGGGCGAAGGTTCTGGGCCAGCGCCACGTAGTCCGGGCGCAGTACCCACCATCCACCCACAGCCACGATGGTCAGGATCGCGATGAATCCCGCCACGAACAGAACCTTGGCCCGTGTCGACAACCTGGACAGAAAGGAACGCATATCGCTCATGGTTTATCAGATCTGCATCTGGAACAGCTGCTGATAGGACTCAACCAACCGGTCGCGCACTTGCACTGCGAACTGAAGACTTAGCTGCGCCTGGGTCATCACGATCATGACATCGTGCAGGGGAATGGCTTCTCCAGCCGCGACGCCACGCAGCACCTCGTCGCTGGCATTCAGATTGGTATTGAGTGCTTTCAACCCTTCCCCGATGGCCTTGCTGAAATCGGTGGCCGGCGCCTTGGGCATGGGTGCCAGCTCAAGACTCTCCGGCATGGCGGGGATACCTGCAATCGGCGGGATCATGGTGTAACTCCAATATTGAGCGCATCCAACTCCGAACTGCGCAGCACGTTGAAAGCGCGGACGTTGGCCTCGTACGCTCGGCTGGCGGAAATCAACGTGCTCATCTCCGTCACCATGTCGATGGCGGGGTAGTGCACCATGCCCTTCGAATCCGCCATGGGATTTGTCGGATCGTGAACTTCCCGCTGGGCCAGATGCACCTTCGCTGCAAAACCCGCTCCGGCTTGTGACACATGGCCAGGCGGAATGGGGGTGTCGGCCATTTCGATGGCGCGTGCGGCGGCCTCCAGTCTGGCGCGCTCGACATCAAGGCCCTGGCGGGAGATGGACAGAATGGAATCGGCGTTCATGGGCATCACTTCCCGGCAATGGCAAGCTGCATCAGCGCAAAACGTCGCGTCAGGCCCGTCGCGAGCGCCCGATAGGTCACGCTGTCGGTGTTGAGCTGGGCAATCTGATCGTCCAGAACGACCGTGTCGGCACCTGCTGGCCCGAGAGATTCGATGTTCATGCGAAGTGTTTGCGGCGTGATCGCCTCCAACCGCTCCGGATCGCCATCCGGGGATTGCGCCGCATCCTGCAATGCGGCAACTGCCCCTGAGAAATCCGCGCGATCCAACTGCGCACCGGGCATGTCGGTCCTGGCAATGTTGGTGCTTGCGACCTCCATCCGGAGCTGGTTGAGATCAAGTCCGACCCGTACTGCTTCGAGCGTAAGGTCCATGTTTGTCCCCTATTGGATGATCAGTTCACCGCGCAAGGCGCCCGCCGCCTTGATCGACTGCAGAATGGAGATGATGTCGCGCGTTGTCAGGCGAATGGAACGAAGCGCTGCAATCAGCTCCGTTACCGTGGTGCCGTCGCGTAGCGTGACCTGCTTGACCGCCGGGTCATTCACCTTGATGTGAGATTCCGGCACCACCGCCGTTGCAATGGAGGGCGATGGTGCGAAATAGCCACCGTCAGGCTGGGAGACGAGGTAGTCGGTCTGTATCTCGATACGCAGGTCGCCCTGCGAAATCGTCACGGCGCCTATCCGTACATCGCCTCCCGCGACCACCGTCCCGGTTCGTTCGTTGACCACC
>Ga0134126_10005087_pt1 | contig 16416 bp, 13 predicted proteins | sample KB31752_FD_96881 | JGI IMG/M metagenome (GOLD analysis project Ga0134126, IMG submission 96881) | Terrestrial soil microbial communities with excess Nitrogen fertilizer from Kellogg Biological Station, Michigan, USA - KB3-175-2 | ecosystem: Environmental > Terrestrial > Soil > Unclassified ...
AAAAAATCATATCGCCAACTTAAAGAGGAAACCAAGTATGAATGTTCCCTTACTCGATCTTAAGGCGCAGTACAAAACCATCAAAAGCGAAGTAGAAGCGGCCATTGCCGAGGTGCTCGAATCGCAGCACTTCATTCTGGGTCCGAAGGTTGAGCAGTGTGAAAAGGCCGTCGCCGCCTACTCTTCCTGCTCCCATGCTGTAGGAGTTTCCTCGGGCAGCGACGCTCTCCTTGCCTGCCTGATGGCGGAAGACATCGGCGAGGGAGACGAAGTCATCACCACGCCCTACACCTTCTTCGCCACAGCCGGCGCCATTGCCCGCGTGGGTGCGACTCCGGTCTTCGTGGACATTGATCCCGTGACCTACAACATTGATCCCGCGCAGATTGCCGCCAAGGTTACCAGCAAAACTCGCGCCTTGATTCCCGTGCATCTCTACGGGCAGATGGCCGACATGGACCCCATCATGCAAATCGCCAACCAGCACAAGCTGGTGGTAATTGAAGACGCCGCGCAGGCAATCGGCGCCGAATACAAAGGACGCCGCGCCGGCTCCATTGGAACCTACGGCTGCTTCTCATTTTTCCCATCGAAAAATCTGGGTTGCGCTGGGGATGGTGGAATGATCGTCACCAACGACCCCGCGCGCGCGGAAAAGCTGCGCATCATCCGCGGTCACGGATCCAAGCCGAAGTATTACCACAAGATTGTCGGCGGCAACTTCCGCCTTGATGCAATTCAGGCGGCAATCGTCACCGCCAAGTTGCAGCACCTCGACAGTTGGACCGCCGGACGCCAGCGCAACGCGAAAAAGTACGATCAGCTTTTCGCCGCCGCCGGGCTTTCCGCGATCACACCAAAAGTTGTGGCCAGCCGCCACATTTTTAATCAGTATGTGATTCGCGTCGAACGCCGCAATGAGTTGCAGGCCTTCCTGCAGAAGAAGGGAATTGGCACCGAAGTTTATTATCCAGTGCCCATGCACATGCAGGAGTGCTTTGCTTATCTGGGTATCAAGCCGGGCGCATTTCCCCACAGCGAACGAGCGGCTTCCGAAACCCTCGCCTTGCCTGTATATCCCGAGGTCTCCGAACAACAACTGCAATACGTGGCGGAATGCGTGACGGAATTCATCCGCGGCGGCTCCGCTTCTGAAGGCTCCAATGCCGGAGAGCTTGCTGCTGCGCGGCGATAGCATCTGTCGCCTCGAAGCCCCCACGATTCACGCGCACTTGGCGCGGATTCAAACTGACCCGCGCTTTCGCTAATTACTCCACACTCGGAAATATGAAATCAGTCTGTCAAATTGTTCAGAACGTTTACGACGTTGACTCGCGCGTCCGCCGCAAAGTGGACGCCCTTGTCGCCGCCGGTTATTCCGTGGACGTCTTCGCCCTGCGCGCTCCGCAAGGCGAAAAAACCTACACGCTCGATGGCGCAACCATACATACCATCGCGCTCGGCAAAATGCGAGGCTCTTTGTTTCGCTATGCCTACGAGTACGTCGTCTTTTTCCTGTGGGCCTTCCTGAAAGTCTCGCTGCTCATGCGCCGCCGCCGCTATGCGGTGATTGACGTCAATACTTTGCCGGACTTTCTGATCTTTGCGGGGATTGTTGCCCGGTGGATGGGCGCGAAGTTGGTGCTCGACATGCACGAGATCACCGCCGAGTTCTACATGTCGAAATATGAAATTCCGCCGGACTCATGGAAAGTGCGCCTGCTGAACTTTCAGGAGCGCATCAGCTTTAACTTCGCAGACTACGTCATCACCATCAACGAGCCCATTCAGGAACTGCTTGTCTCGCGCGGCATGGATGCCAAAAAATCCATCGTCCTCATGAACGCCGCCGATGAAGCGCGCTTCGCGCCACGGCGAGGATTGCAAAAATCAGCCCCGCAATCGGACGTCCAGCCGAATTCCTTCGTCATGATGTATCACGGCACGCTGACACGCATTTACGGCCTTGAAATCGCCGTGGAATCGTTCAGCAAAGTGCACACCCAAATGCCCAGTGCAGAGTTGTGCATCCTAGGCGGCGGTCCCGAGCGAAAGATACTTGCAGATCTGGCACAAGAGCATGGCATAGGCGAAAAGGTAAAGCTGATCGGTCAGGTGCCTTCTTCGGAAATTCCCGGATGGCTGAGCAAGTGCGATGTCGGCATTCTCCCCATTCGTCGCGACGTCTTCCTCGACTTTGCCTTTCCCAACAAGCTGCCGGAATTCATCATCAGCGGCAAGGCCGTCCTCATGTCGCGCCTGAAGGCCATCCGCCATTACTTCAGCGAAGACGCCCTCGCCTACTTCGAACCCAATAACGCCGACGACCTGGCGAAGCAGATGGTCCGTCTTTATCAGAACAAGGCCCTGTGCGCAAAAATGGCCGCGCAGGCCAAAAAAGAATACGAGCCCATACGCTGGGATGTCATGAAGCAACGCTACCTTGTTCTGATCAACCAGATCGCGGGCATTCAGTCGGATGGTTCGCAAACACCACAGGCATCGGCCATGGTGGGAGCATAAATCCATGGCATATTCCAAAGGACCTTCCAGCGCGGAAGCTTTAACGCAGGTTGCTGAGGCTAAGACTGCCACGGAAAAGTTGCTGGCCTATTGCCGTGCCCATGACTGGGCAGGCCACGATCCCTATGACGCGCTAAACAGCCGCATATTTCTCGCGCTGCCCTGGCTCAACTCGCGGATTCCCCGGTTGGTGCTGACGCAGGCGCTGAAGCGCAGCCCCGTCAATATTCGCGGGCTGGCGCTCATTCCTCCTACGCAGAATCCCAAGGCGATTTCCCTATTTCTGCGCGCCTCCCTGCAAATGTCGCAAGTGGAAGGCATGCCAGTCAGCGGGCTGGTTTCGCACTTTCTGGAAAAACTGATTGAGTTACGCTCCACCGGCACTCCTTACTGGTGCTGGGGATATAGCTTTCCCTGGCAGACCCGCACCATCGTAGTGCCTCGCAGCGCGCCCAATCTGGTCTGCACCACATTCATCGCCAGCGCACTGCTTGATCTGTACGAAACCCATCCTGACCCACGCTGCCTGGAGATGGCGGCCAGCTCCGCGGAATATATGTTGAACGACCTCTACTGGCAGGATGGTTCGCTCGCCAGCTTTAGTTATCCTCTGGCTTCGCTGCGCGTACAGATTCACAACGCAAACTTCCTGGCTGCGGCATTGTTTTGCCGGGTGTACAAACACACCGGAGAAAAGAAATTTCTCGGACCCGCTCTAGCCGCGGCACGCTGTTCCGCCTCCCTGCAGCTTCCCGACGGCTCCTGGTACTATGGCGAAAAGCCCACGCAAAAATGGGTGGACAACTTTCACACCGGCTACAACCTCAGCGGTCTGCGGCAGATTGATAACGCTCTCGGCACCGACGAATTTCAATCCTGTATTCAAAAGGGCTTCGAGTTTTACAAAACGCATTTTTTCCGTGAAGATGGCGCGGCCCGTTATTTTCACGATAAAACTTATCCCATTGATATTCACTGCGTGGCGCAAAGCATTCTTTCGCCGCTGGAATTCCGCGACCTCGATCCCGGCAATCTCGCGCTGGCATCCTCCGCATTCCGCTGGGCCATGAAAAACATGTGGGATGAGCGCGGGTTCTTCTATTATCGCGTGCTCCGCACCGTGAAAATTCGCACCTCATACATGAGATGGTCGCAGGCGTGGATGCTGCTGGCCCTTTCCACGCTGTTGCGCGAGTTGCAGAGTGCGCCGCAAGGAACAGCAAGGCCGCGCTCCGCGGAAGTTGTTTCCACCCGCTAAAGCCATGTCACAGCTTCCTTCCTATGTTCTGGTCACGCCCGCGCGAAACGAAGCTCAGTTTATTGAGCTGACGTTGAAGTCCATGGTCGCGCAAACCGTGCTCCCCGCGAAATGGATCATCGTAAGCGACGGTTCGACCGATGAGACCGACAACATCGTTGAAAAATATGCCGCGGCGCACCCTTGGATTGAGCTGGTCCGCATGCCGGAGCGCTGCGAACGGAATTTCGCGGGCAAAGTGCACGCCTTCCGCGCCGGCTATGAACGGCTGAAGGACGTGCCTTACGAGGTCATCGGCAGTATGGACGCCGACATCTCTTTCGACGCCGGCTACTTTGAGTTCCTGCTGAACAAGCTGGTGGAAGACCAATCACTGGGTCTGGTAGGAACGCCATTCAAAGACACTTCCATGTACGACTATCGCTTCGTGAGCATCGAGCACGTTTCGGGAGCGTGCCAGTTGTTCCGGCGAACGTGTTTCGAGGATATCGGCGGATATATCCCGGTCCAGTCCGGCGGAGTGGACCATATCGCGGTGGTCACCGCCCGCATGAAGGGCTGGAAGACGCGGACGTTTACCGAAAAGATATGTTTGCATCACCGCAAAATCGGCTCGGCCAAAGCAGGCGCGGTAAAGGCAAAATTCCGCGATGGCGCTCTCGACTACGCCCTTGGCGGGCATCCGCTGTGGGAGCTTTTTCGAAGTACCTATCAGTTGAGCAAGAAGCCATATTTCATCGGCGGACTCGCGCTGCTCTCGGGCTACGTCCAGGCGGGATTGCGCCGCAGGCAGCGACCGGTGCCGCCGGAGTTTGTGCAATTTCGCCGCCGCGAGCAGATGGAACGCCTGCGGCGCTTTCTTTTCCGCAGCCGTCCGGCAGGCGCTTGATGCTGCAAACCGTCCCTGAAAACATATCCACGAGCCCTGAGTCCACATTGTCCGTATCTGCTATCAGGCCTGAAGGCCACGCGGCATCCGCGGGAGTGCTCATCATCAACGCCGATGATTGGGGGCGTACGCCGGAAATCACCGACCGTATCGCGGACTGCATCGCGCTGGGAACGGTTTCTGCGGTCAGCGCCATGGTCTTTATGGAAGATTCGGAACGGGCCGCGGAAATGGCGCGGCAGAAGGGAATTGACGCAGGCGTCCATCTGAACTTCACTACTCCGTTTACTTTTTCGAATTGTTCCGTCCGTCTCATGGAACACCAACAGAGACTTATGGCGTATTTGCGGCGAAACCGTTTGGCGCAAACCATGTTCCATCCCGGCCTCGCCCGTTCGTTCGAGTATGTCGTATCTGCACAAATAGACGAATTCCGCCGCCTTTACCACGAGCCCGCCCGCTTCGACGGACATCACCACATGCACCTGTGCGCGAACGTGGTTTGGAGGAACCTGTTACCTTCAGGGACCATTGCCCGCAGGAATTTTTCCTTCCAGTCCGGAGAAAAAAGCGTTGTGAACCGTTTCTACCGCAAGCTGTTAGATCGAAAACTGGCACGCCGCCATCATCTCACCGACTATCTGTATAACCTGACGCCGGTCGATCCCTCGAGCCGCTTGCAGCGCATTTTCTCGCTGGCACGCCATTCGGCCGTGGAATTAGAGACCCATCCCGTGAATCCGGCGGAATATCAGTTCCTTGCGCAAGGCGAAATTTTCCGCCAGCTGGGGGACTTTCCCATCGCATCAGCATTTGCGCTGCCTCTCCCGCAAGACGTCGCAAAACGAGGAGATCAATGAACATTTGTGGAAGTGAAGTTACCGTACGAGGGCGCTTCCCGCGAATCGCCCGGCTCACCGCCGACAAGCATGAGTTTCCGGATGACCCCGAAGCTGTGTTGCAGGAGCTGAAGAAATCGAAGGCCGCGGATTTGTTTAGTTTCATGCAGAGGCCGCCAGAGACCTCGCGCAAATATTCCTATCCTGCCGATCCTGACAATCTTGCAGTGTTGTCCATCTCCACTTATGACGAATGGTGGACCAAGCAACTGGATTCGAAAACCCGGAACATGGTCCGGAAAGGCGAAAAAAAAGGGGTAGAACTGCGGGAGGTGGTTTTCGACGACGCTCTGGTCCAGGGTATCTGGCAAATCTACAACGAATGCCCGACCCGGCAAGGCAAACCGTTTGCTCATTACGGAAAAGATATTGAAACAGTGCGCCGCGAAGCCGGAACATTTCTGGAACGCGCGGTCTTCATTGGGGCTTTCCTGGAAGGGAATTTGATTGGCTTCATAAAACTCATCTGCGATCCCCAGCAACGGCATTCGAGCCTGATGCACATCATTGCCATGGTGCAACATCGCGATAAAGCTCCGACTAATGCGCTGATCGCCCAGGCGGTTCGTTCCTGCGCGGACCGCAAGATCCCTTATCTCATTTATGCGAATTATTCGTATGGGAAGAAACAGTCTGATAGCTTGAGCGATTTCAAAAAAAGCAATGGCTTCAAGCAGATGGACTTACCCCGCTACTACGTGCCGCTCAACGCCGCCGGAGCGATCGCTCTGCGTTTCGGGCTACATCGCAAACTCGTTAACTATATTCCCGAGTCGGTGCTGGCCCGCGCGCGTAAACTCCGCAGCGACTGGTACGCGCGCAAATTGCCTTCACCCGTAAGTACTTCCTAGGGAAACAAGAATTAGGAGAGCGTAAGAAAAGTCATGCCTGGAATTGTTGGACTGATTACTCAAAGGCCGCGTCAGCAGGCCGAAGCAGAACTACAGCGCATGGTCCGCGCCGTTTGCCACGAATCTTTCTACAAGACAGGTATGTGGGTGGACGAATCGCTCGGAGTGTATGTGGGATGGAGCGTTCAGCAAGGCACGTTCTCCGAGGCAATGCCAGTCCAAAATGGACTGGACGGCCCGACTCTGATCTTTTCCGGTGAAGAGTACTCCAACTCTGCCACCGATGGCGCGCTGGGAAACGATGGCGGTGAAACAAATGGCAGCGGAACCAATGGTCATGATCCCGGGCCGCGGCAGCTTTCCTATCTGGTTCGCGCTTATGAGAACGACCCTTCCGTGTATCCCGCGGGCCTGAACGGACGATTTCATGGCCTTGTCGCAGACCGCAGACGCGGCAGCGTGACTCTTTTCAATGATCGTTATGGAATGCATCGGCTTTACTACCATCAGGCCAAGGATGCTTTCTATTTTGCCGCGGAAGCCAAGGCGATTCTTCAAGTGCGTCCCGAGCTGCGCGAAGCCGACTGGCAGAGCATGGGAGAGATGGTTTCCTGTGGTTGCGTGCTTGAGGACCGCAGTGTGTTCAAGGGCATTCAGGCGATGCCGCCCGCTTCCGCGTGGGATTTTCGCGAGCGCCGGCTCAGGAGCAAAAAAACGTATTTCAAGGCCAGGGAATGGGAAGAGCAGGCACTGCTTGATCCCGAGGAATATTACAAGAAATTTCGCGAAGTTTTTACCGGCAGCCTGCACCGCTATTTTAATGGCCAGCAGAAGATAGGAATGTCCGTCACGGGCGGCCTCGATACTCGGATGATTCTGGCGTGGCGCAAATTTGCTCCGGGGTCCCTCCCTTGTTACACCTTTGGCAGCATGTACCGCGACTCTCGCGACGTTGTAGTGTCGCGGCAGATCAGCAAGGTCAGCCAGCAATCGCATGAAGTGATTGAAGTTGGTGAAGATTTTCTTTCCCGCTTTGGCCATTACGCCGAGCGCAGCGTTTACCTTACCGACGCCTGCGTGGACGTAAGCCGCTCGCCTGATCTTTACGTCCAGGAAAGAGCGCGCGCCATTGCGCCGGTGCGGGTGGCCGGCACCTACGGCAGTGAAGTGCTTCGCCCGGTGCGGCCGCGAGTGCACAAAGGCCAGCGCTGGGCAGCTGCGTTTAAGCCCGAGCCTCCCATTGCCGGGCCTTTCGGCTCCAACTTTTTTTCTCACGTGCTTGCCGCTGGTCACACATATACGCGAGTGCTCGAAGGACATCCGGTATCCTTTTCAGTCTTCCGGCAAGCCCCTTGGTATCACCATGGCGTATTGGCCCTGGAGGAATCGCAGATCACGGTACGTTCCCCTTACCTCGACAACGATATTGTTCGCACCACGTTTCTTGCGCCGGAGTCGATGCTTTCCAGCCCTGCTGCTTCGCTGCGCCTGATCGCCGAAGGCAATCGCGCTCTGCGTAATCTTTGGACCGACCGCGGGCTGGCCGGCAACTCCTCGCCTTTCGCCAGCAAAATGGTCCGGAATTATCAGGAGTTTACCTTCAAGGCCGAATATGCCTACGACTACGGTATGCCGCAGGCGTTAGCACGAATGGACCATCGTTTATCAAAACTTCATCTTGAACGCTTATTCTTGGGAAGGCACAAGTTTTATCATTTTCGCGTTTGGTACCGGGATGCGCTTTCCAAATATGTTCGTGACGTGTTGCTCGACCCGCGTTCCCTCAACCGTCCCTATGTGGATGGCAAAGGTTTGGAAGCCATAGTGCAAGGGCACGTCAAGGGTGATCGCAACTACACAGGCGAAATACATAAGCTGCTCACTCTGGAGCTTATGCACCGCCTTTTCCTCGATCCGCAATGAGCCGCGTCGCCACACTCATTTTTATTGTTGGCATAGCGGGTCTGTTTTACCTGACTCGCGATAGAAAGGCCCACACTTCTATTTTTCTGTGGGTCCCCGTGATGTGGTTCCTCATCTGCGAATCGCGGCCGGTTTCGGATTGGTTTCAAAATGCAACAGGTATTAGTTCAGAAGCTCAGTATCTCGACGGAAGCCCCACAGACCGGTTGGTTTTCGTATTGTTGTTGGGACTGGCCATCCTGCAGTTGGTTTTGCGTGCGCCTAAGTTAAAGGCGATTCTGCGGCGGAACCTACCGGTAGTCCTCTTTTTTGCTTATTGCGGGATCAGTATTTGCTGGTCTGACTTTCCGGCGATTTCGTTCAAGCGTTGGATCAAGTCTTTGGGCGACCTGTGCATGATTTTGGTCATTCTGACCGACCCCGATTGGAAAATAGCTTTCAAGCGGACTCTCAAGCGTACTGCATTCATCATCATTCCCGTTTCGATTCTTTTCATCAAGTATTACCCCGATTTGGGCAGGATGTACCTAAGTTGGGTCTGGACGCCAGTCTACGTTGGGGTTACAACCAACAAGAACACCTTGGGAATGGCGACCATGTTGCTCGGATTAGGCATCTTATGGTGCTTCTTGCAAGCTTTTCTCGAACCCAGGAGCCGGGAAAAGTTGCATTCTCTGATCGGCTACTCCGCGCTGTTGTTAATGGCGGGATGGGTGTTGTGGAGAGCCGGGTCCGCCACGTCGTGGAGTTGCTTTCTGCTGGGCGGCAGCATATTGACGGTGACCCGGGTTTCAAAATGGTTTCGAAAGCCGATGGTGATCCATCTTATGGTGGCGGCGGCGATCGCTCTCGCCGCCTCTGCTTTGTTCCTTAACGCAGGCGATCTTTTGAAAACCATGGGACGCGATCCGACCCTTACGGGCCGCACGGAAATTTGGCATCTGGTAATCGGCATGGACCAAAACCCTGTTGTCGGCACGGGATTTGAGAGTTTTTGGCTGGGAAAGCGTCTGGAACACATCTGGAGCCTTTATTGGTGGCATCCGAATGAGGCCCATGACGGATACCTCGAAGTTTATTTGAACCTTGGGTGGGTGGGAGTTGGATTTCTGGCGACGCTGATTGTCACCTGTTATCTGCGCGTCGTCGCGGCCTGTCGCCGCGCTCCCGAGGGCAGTCTTTTGCTGGCTTATTTCGTAGTCACAGCTACATACAACCTCACCGAAGCCGCGTTTCGCATGTTGCATCCCGTCTGGATATTTTTTCTGATCGCAACCATTGCGGCACCGGAGTCGGTTCGCGCGCTACAAAAGGCGAAGAAAGCAGCAGCGGTGAAACCCGTTCCTCCCGAAGTGCTCGTGCCCCACCTGGAGAATGCTTGAGACCCTTTGACGCCAACGGAACATTCGGACAGCAGTTAGATGCTGGAGATGCTCTCCGCAGAGCAGCGGTGCGCGGCGCCGGAGTTACTGTGGTTTCCCAGGGACTGGTTTTTGCGCTGCAGATGATCGCCACCATAGTCCTGGCCCGTATATTGACCCCGAAAGATTTTGGGTTGGTCGCCATGGTCACCACTTTCAGTCTGCTATTGGTGGGGGTCGGTTTAAACGGCTTTACCGAGGCCATTCAGCAGAGCGATGAGATAAACCATTTCCTCGCGAGCAATCTGTTTTGGATCAATCTTGCTGTCGGACTTCTATTCACACTTGGCTTTGCGGCAGCGGGTTCACTGCTAGCGCGTTTTTTCCATGATCCTCTACTGGTGAAAATCGCCATTGGCATTTCGCCAACAATATTTTTGACCAGCATTTCGGTGGAGCATCTGGCCCTGCTTAAGCGGGCAATGTCATTTTCAGCGGTCTCCGCCAATGACATTTTTGCCCGCGCATTTTCCGCCATTGTGTCCATCGCCATGGCATTGATGGGATATGGATATTGGGCGCTGGTCGGCGGCGCACTCGCGCAGCCTCTGGCGGCGGCGGTTGGGGCGTGGATTTTATGCCGGTGGATACCAAGCCTGCCCCGGAAGGTCCCAGGCACCGATTCCATGGTGCGCTTCGCGGTGAATATTTACGGGCGCTACAGCTTCAATTACTGCACCAGGAATCTCGATAACATCCTCGTCGGCTGGCGTTTTGGTTCAGACTCCCTTGGCTTTTATAAAAAGGCCTACGATTTGTTCCTGCTGCCCGCAGCGCAGTTTTCAGCGCCTCTCACCGCTGTCGCGGTCTCCGCGTTAAGTCGGCTACACAAAGATTCCGTGCGATACCGTCGGCAATTTCTTGGCGCGCTTGCGGTGGTGGCATTTCTTGGAATGTGGCTTGGCGCCGATCTCACGCTGGTAGGCAAAGACATTATTCGCCTTGTCCTCGGCCCGGAATGGGCGCCGGCCGGCGTGATCTTTACGTTCTTTGGTCCGGGCGTTGGCATGATGCTGCTGTATGCCGCCCACGGATGGATCCATCTTTCCATTGGAACGCCCCATCGATGGTTTCGCTGGGTTCTGGTGGAATTCACGGTCACCGGGCTGTTGTTCTTTTGCGGCCTGCCCTGGGGGCCGGTGGGTATTGCGGCGGCATGGACCGTTTCCTTCTGGATACTCCTGCTCCCTGCTTTCTGGTATGCAGGGAAGCCCATCAATCTCGGTATCGGACCGATCGTCAATACAGTCTGGAAGTATGTTGCTGCTTCGGTCATCACGACGGTGGCGGGAGAACTGATTGTCCGCAAGGCGCCGATTCTTGTTGCCGATGACACTGCCTGGGCCGCCGCCAGCCATTTGATGATAATTTCAGTTCTGTGCACCCTGCTTTATCTGGTTGTGGTTGTCATCTTACACGGCGGGTTTGCTCCGATTTCGCGGGTGATTTCGCTCGGGCGGGATATGCTTTCCCGGAATCACCCGGCGTGGACGGCGGGGAGTGACATCAATGGCGATGGAGTGGTTTCACCTGATTCCGCGTCCGGCAAGCAATCTACTCTCGGGATTCGCGCCGTAGCTGGGACATCGGCAATCGGCCCTAAAGTGGAATCGCATAAATCAATTTCGACTGGCGCTTAATCTCTTCACATTCAATACCCCCTGAGCATGGCAGGCTGTCCATCAATGTCGATGCATGGTTAAGAAATGGTGATGGCCGATATTTCAGTCTCAATAAATTCCGATACTGAGGCCATTCCCCGGATGCAACGGCAGCCTTCCATTGCGGTCGGATTGCTTACTGGAGGGCAGGATCCGCACTATGTGTTCGGCCTGGCGACTGCGCTCACAGGCCGGAATGTAGTTCTAGAGATTATCGGAAGCGATGCAATAGATTGCCCCGCATTTCATACCACGCCGGGAGTTACTTTTCTCGCGCTGCGCAAGAATAAGCAGACTTCCGCGGGATGGGCAGAGAAAGTGTCCCGTATCGCGATTTATTATGGCCGGCTTCTTCACTACGCATGGCGGTGCGGGCCGAAAATATTCCATATCTTGTGGAACAACAAGTTTGAATACTTTGACCGGACCCTCCTCATGCTGTTTTACAAATTGCTCGGCAAGAAGGTTATTTTTACGGCGCACAATGTGAACCAGGCGAGACGGGACGGAACCGATAGCGCATTGAATCGGCTGACATTGAGATTTCAATATCGGCTAAGCGACCACATTTTCGTCCATACCCATGAGATGAAACATGAATTGCAAGCGGATTTTGGCGTCAAGGAACGGGCGATTACAGTCATACCTTATGGCGTGAATAATGCCGTTCCCAATACAGCGCTCACATCGATGGAAGCGAAACGGCGGTTAGGCCTTGAACAGGACGAGCGGAGCATTTTGTTTTTCGGCGCCATCGCCCCTTATAAGGGGCTTGATATTTTGTTGGAAGCGTTTGAGTCGCTCTCGGCGCGCGATCCCAGGTATCGACTGATCATTGCGGGCAAGGCGAAGGGCGGGTGCGGGGAATACCTGACATCCCTGCAGGAAAAGATTCGTCGCCAGGGAAATGACGCCCGCGTGATCCAGAAGATCGGATACATTGCCGACGAGGAGATTGAAACGTATTTTAAGGCTGGGGATGTGCTGGCGCTGCCGTACCGCGAGATTTTTCAGAGTGGCATTTTGTTCCTGGGATATAGCTTTGGCTTGCCGGTGGTTGCGGCAAATGTGGGTTCGTTCCGTGAAGACATTGTGGAAGGCCGCACGGGATTCCTAACCAAGCCGAAAGATGCGGGCGATTTGGCTGAGAAAATCGAGAAATATTTCGCCAGCGATCTGTACCAGAACCTGGCAGTGCGGCGGCGCGAGATCCAGGATTATGTGCAGGCGCGCCATTCTTGGAACGTCGTGGGCGAGATGACGAGCGAGGTGTATGCCGGATTGCTCCCCAAGGAGCAGCTGGGACAATCATGAAATCCTTGGTTTCCATCCTGGTGCCGGCATACAACGCGGAGCATTGGATTGCGGATACCCTGCGCTCCGCGGTGACGCAGAGTTGGCCGCATAAAGAAATCATTGTCGTGGATGATGGGTCCACGGACAGGACGCTTGTGGTCGCGCGGCAGTTTGAGTCCGCCTCGGTGCGGGTGGTCTCTCAGGAAAACCAGGGCGCGGCGGCGGCAAGGAATAAAGCTCTTTCCCTGAGCCAGGGCGACTACATCCAATGGCTCGACGCAGACGATCTGCTGGCCACTGACAAGATCGCTCGCCAGATGGAGCGGTCCGATGATGACCGGGAGAGTCGGGCATTGCTCTCCTCTGCGTTCGGGCTCTTCATGTATCGCTACTACCGAACGGAATTTATTCCTACCCCGCTGTGGTGCGATTTGTCGCCGGTGGAATGGTTAACGCGCAAGATGGGGCAAAACCTTTACATGCAGACTTCCACGTGGCTGGCGAGCCGGGCCCTGATCGAAGCCGCTGGTCCGTGGAACACAAAACTTTTAGGGGATGATGACGGCGAGTATTTCTGCCGCGTCTTGTTGCAAAGCACGGAAGTCCGTTTTGTTCCGGAAGCGAGAGTCTACTATCGAATGAGTGGATCAGGAAGCTTGAGTTACATTGGGCGTTCAGACAGAAAAATGGAAGCGCAGTGGCATTCCATGCGGTTACACATCGAATACTTGCGGTCGTTGGAAGACAGTGAGCGGACGCGCGCGGCCTGCGTGCGATTTCTGCAAAACTGGCTGGGGAATTTTTATCCGCAACGTCCGGACATAGTAAAACAGGCCGAACATCTAGCGGAGGAGTTGGGCGGACGGCTCCACATGCCTCGATTGTCGTGGAAGTATGCCTGGATGGAGACGCTTTTCGGCTGGTCACTTGCGCACCGCATGCAGGTATTGTTGCCGGCGGCGCGCTGGTCGTTGACCCGGCATTGGGACCGGACGCTATTTCGGGTTGAGAGCCGAAGATTGGCGGGGAGAAGCGAGTCTTGAAATTGTCCCGTCTTTTTCCATTCGGACGGCCTCTCCTCGCTTCTGTAAAGTCCAAAGCGATCCGGGTGCTACATCCGAATCGGGAACAATTCGAATGTCCATTGTGCGGCTATGTGGGTCCGTTTATGAATTCGGCCACTGAGAAAGTCCGGCGCAATGCAATTTGCGCTGCCTGCGGTTCCTTCGAAAGACATCGCATGGTGTGGATGGTATTGCAGACCCTCGCGAAGGAGCGCGATTTCCGCAGCATGAGAGTGCTCCACTTTGCGCCGGAGCCGTGCTTCCAAAAGCGATTTCGAACGATGTTCGGGAAATATGAGACGGCGGACATCTCGGGAAGGCATGTGGATCATAAGGCGGACATGTGCCAATTGCCCTTTTCCGAAGGGAGCTTTGATATGGTGATTGCTTCCCACGTGTTGCATCATGTCCTGGATGAGGAAACGGCGCTGAAAAACCTGCGAAGGGTGTTGCGACCAGGAGGTGTCGCGATTCTGCCCGTTCCCGTGTTCTCCGATACCACGGTTGAATATCCCTACCCAATTGAGACGCAGCGGCGTGCGCCGGGAATGGACTATTTGGAGCGCTGTCGGAAGGTCTTTGACAAGGTACGAGTGTTCTCGTCAGGCGATTTCGATCCGAAGTATCAGATATGGATCTATGAAGACCGCAGCCATTGGCCTCCGCTATTGCAACTGCGGCCTCGTTCCGTGGGCGAAAAACATAAAGAATACGTGCCCGTTTGTATCGCCTGAGGTGGCTGCCCGTGGAGTCGGGATGGTTCTGGAGAGCTGCTTCACGAACGAGCCAGAGTCGGGTCTGGAAGCCATAATTGGCCTAAAGTGCATGTCCGAAAGATCAACGGCATTAAAACCTTCGTGTGGCCCGTTTGAGCGGTTTTTGTTGAGTGCCCTGCATGCCTCGCGTAAGCTCGTGGGAGTAGAAAAACGCAGCACACACCCATAAGAAACATTTGGGAGCTTTTAGACGAGGTAAAATGAGACGCAAATTTTGGCTCTTCCCCCTTATCTTGATCTTGATTTTTGTTCCTTGCTCGTACGCCCAGCTTTGGAACGGAATTCTTTCATCCAATCGCGCCGTGGACTGGTCGAACGCAGGTATCCCGGGCGGGGTGCCTTCCGGTTCCTGGGCGCAATGTGGGTCCACGATCGCGGCCGGAGCTTCGGCAGCGACCATTAATTCCGCCTTGGCGTCTTGCTCAGCCAATCACTATGTCCTTTTGGGAGCGGGTACCTTCAATCTGTCGTCGGGTATCACCTTTAACGGGAAAAGCAACATAGAACTCCGGGGTGCCGGAGCCGACCAGACCCTGCTCAAATTCAGCGGAAGCGTGAGTTGCAATGGACTGGGCGCCTCAATCTGCATCGACGGGAGCAACAGTTCTCCGAACGGCGAGCAGCATACGGCTTCCTGGACTGCCGGATATGCCAAAGGCACAACGACATTGACACTTAGCTCCACGAGCGGGATTGTCGCGAACCAGACGCTGCTAATTCTTGATCAATTGGATGACGCATCCGATACGGGCGGCGTGTTTGTCTGCGAGCAGGAAGGTCTATGCTCGAACGACGGGCCCGGTGGCGCCGCGCGCACCGATGGCAGCCCTTCAGGTCCACGGTCACAACAGCAGGAAGTGCTGGTAACCGGCGTGAGTGGCAATCAGGTCACGATCAGCCCCGGCCTTTACATGCCAAACTGGCGATCCAGCCAGAGCCCCGGAGCGTTCTGGGCGACTTCTTATGCCAGTCAGGACGGAGTGCAGAATCTGTCGGTTGACAGCAGTGCGAGCCCGAATTCTGAATCAGGAGTTTTGCTGTTTGGCTGCAATCAGTGCTGGGTGCAGGGAATCCGTTCGATTGTCCCCACGCGGAACCACGTATGGATTTACCAAAGCGTGCACAGCGATATCAGCAACAATTATTTTTACGGAACGCAGAACTACGCTTCGACCAGTTATGGGGTGGAACAGTTCATCGGTTCGGACAATTTGATTGAGAATAATATTTTCCAGCGGGTTACCGCGCCGATGATGAACGGCGGCTCCACGTCGGGCGTCGTGTGGGGTTACAACTACACAATCAACGACTATTACGATCCGGTCTCGCCCAACTGGTTGCAGCCCGGCATGTATCTACACGCGGCGGGCCAGGACAATATGCTGTTTGAAGGCAATATTTCAAGCGGTTTCATCGCTGACAATGTGCACGGAACACATAACTTTATAACTATGTTCCGTAATCAGTCCCTTGGATGGGAGCAGGGGCAATCGGAGGCGAAAACGGGTCAGACCGATGCCGTGCAGGCATACGCATTCAGCCGGTACTTCAACATTATCGGCAATGTGTTGGGCAAGAGCGGATACGATACGGGCTACATGGACGCCGAACAAACCGGAGGCGCAAGCGGCAACTCATCGATTTATGTCTTGGGTTGGTCAGGCAACGGTGGAGCGTCGGACAGCAGTTGCTGCGTCAATGATCCGAATGTCAAATCCACGATCATGCTGTGGGGAAACTATGACACGGTCAACAATGCCAGCCGCTTTTTGAGTTCAGAGGTTCCCAGCTCGTTGAGTTCGTTTGCGAATGCAGTGCCAGCCTCTCAATCTCTTCCCAATTCCTTCTACCGCTC
>Ga0134126_10005088_pt1 | contig 16415 bp, 14 predicted proteins | sample KB31752_FD_96881 | JGI IMG/M metagenome (GOLD analysis project Ga0134126, IMG submission 96881) | Terrestrial soil microbial communities with excess Nitrogen fertilizer from Kellogg Biological Station, Michigan, USA - KB3-175-2 | ecosystem: Environmental > Terrestrial > Soil > Unclassified ...
AGACGTATAGATTAATAGTCAAAAACACTAATTGAGTTGTAAAATCTAAATTTGAATATTTTTATTTGGAATGGATTCTGTTAATACTGATGTAATCGTAGCAAAAGGAAAACTAGTCAGCTTTAATCTGATGCAATATTACATTAAAATAATAAAACAAGAAATTTTTTTCTTTTTATGTGTGCCTCCAAATGACTGAACTGTAGATGCTTTTTACTCTTCAAATACTGATAAAACAAGGATTACGCCAAAAATTTTATTCCGTTACTTTATATTTGCGTTTCTAAAAAAAAAGAAATGTTTAACAAAAGAGTACACATCAAAGAAGTTTTGGACGGTGATTTTTTAGATCAGCAAATAACCGTTATGGGTTGGGTCAGAACGTTCAGAAATAACCAGTTTATTGCACTGAATGACGGCAGTACCAATTCCAATCTTCAGATCGTGCTTGAGCTTGGTAAATTTGATGAATTGTTATTGAAAAGAATTACGACCGGGGCCGCATTAAAAATAACAGGAATTTTACTTCCTTCTTTGGGCAAAGGGCAAAAAGTGGAATTAAAAGCACAAAAAGCAGAAATTCTCGGCGACAGTGATGCGGAAAAATTTCCCCTTCAACCTAAGAAACACAGCCTTGAATTTTTACGGGAAATTGCGCATCTGCGCTTTCGTACCAATACTTTCGGCGCTATTTTCAGGATAAGGCATTCGCTTGCCTTTGCCATTCATGACTTTTTTAATAAAAAAGGATTTGTGTATTTGCATTCTCCAATCATTACTGCCTCTGACGCGGAAGGCGCCGGAGAAACTTTTCATGTTACTTCTTTTGATTTGGAAAAGCCTTTAGTAAATGAAGATGGAACAATTAACTATAAAGAAGATTTTTTTGGAAAACCAACAAATCTGACGGTCAGCGGACAATTGGAAGCGGAGCTTGCGGCGCTTGCGCTGGGAGATGTTTATACATTCGGCCCAACATTTCGCGCGGAAAATTCAAATACAGCAAGACATCTCGCAGAATTCTGGATGATAGAACCAGAAATGGCGTTTTCAGATTTGGAAGATGATATGAATCTTGCAGAAGAATTTATCAAATATATTATCAGTCATGTGTTGGAAAATAACCGCGAAGATTTGGACTTTTTAGCAACGAGACTGATAGAAGAAGAAAAACAAAAGCCGCAAATCGAACGAAGTGAAATGGGTTTGATAGAAAAGCTGGAGTTTGTTGTTAATAATGATTTTGAAAGATTGACCTATACAGAAGCAATTGAAATTTTAAAAAATTCAGCACCAAATAAGAAGAAGAAATTTCAATATTTGGTAGATAAATGGGGAATAGACTTGCAAAGCGAACATGAGCGTTATTTGGTAGAAAAACATTTTAAAAAACCGGTAATCCTTATTAATTATCCGAAAGAAATCAAAGCATTTTATATGCGCCAGAATGATGATGGTAAAACGGTGGCAGCCATGGATATTTTGGCGCCGGGAATTGGCGAAATAGTTGGCGGTTCGCAAAGGGAAGAAAGATTGGATGTTTTAGAAAAAAGAATGCGTGAAATGAATATTCCTGTCGAGGAAATGAACTGGTATCTCGACACGCGTAGGTTTGGAACAGTGCCTCATGCAGGCTTTGGACTTGGGTTTGAGCGTTTGATGCTTTTTGTAACAGGCATGACAAATATCCGCGATGTGATTCCTTTTCCGCGGTTTCCGAAGAATGCTGAGTTTTAATTTTTTGCAGAATAAGAATTGAAGATATTTATTGCTTTGTCGCAATCCTTTAAAAAAGAACGCTTGGCAAACAATTTCCTTTTTCAGGAAAAAAATAGCAGATAATATTAAAGTAGTATTAAATCAAAACCTGCAATTTTCAAATGAATTAATTTTGTGCCGGAATCATTATTGACCTATCAGAAAAAACAAAAATTATGGCACAACGTACTAAGCAGGAAGTGCTTGATTACCTTTCCCGGGCAGAAGTGGCTGCTGTTGGCACATCCAATATGGGAACACCACGACAAAGGATGATGCATTTTGGCTCAGATGAAAATTTCAATATTTATGTAAGCAGTATGAAGGGTGACCCAAAAGTAATTCAGTGGAGCAATATTCCTGAAACCGCTTTGCTCATTCACCAGGGGAAATCTTTTATGGAAATGGAAGAATGCGAAATTATTGGACGCGCAGAAATTATAAAAGATAAAGAAGAACGTGAGGCGGCTATAGAATTGATGAATGTGCGTTCACCAATAGTTGCCAATTTTGTAAAGATTGGTGCTACAGACCGCCTGGAATTTATCAGGATAAAACCTTTTACAGTTAAATACCGTTTCGTTCCGGAAATTCTTCAAGGCGAAAAACCCACGATTTTTGAATATCCCGAAAACCGGAATTCTTTCAGCACCTGGGACGACGTAAAAGCAAAAGCACGTGCGTGGAAAGAAGCCGTGCGACCACTTTCATTGACTGCGTCGCTCATTCCGCTATTGCTAGGTGGCGCTATCGCGTTTTCAGTTTTGCATACGTTGAATGCTTTTCTTTTTATACTGACCCTTTTAGGAGGTGTTATGATCCAGGCAGGAACGAATATGATAAACGACTGGAAAGATGCCGACCGGGATAACGAGAATATAGAAGGAATTCGCCCGTTTACCGGAGGTTCGAGGGTGATTCAACTTGGTCTTATTTCCCGTTCTGATATGGGATTTTTTGGAATCGTTTTATGTGCGTTGTCTTTTTTAATTGGTGTTTATTTGGTCATTGTGAGCGGTTGGGGATTGATTCCATTGATATTTTATGGGCTTATCTCCGGTTTATTTTATACAAGTGAAAAAGGCAAATTTTCTTTTATAAATCTTGCTCCTGGTCTTGCTGAATTTCTTATTGCAACCACTTTTGGTGTGATGATGACTATGGGCGCTTTTTATGTGCAAACCGGTTATTATTCATTTCAGGCATTTTTGATTTCCTTGCCGGTAGCGATTTTTATTTCAAACGTATTACTCATCAATCAATTTCAGGATGCAGAATCGGATGCAAAATCAGGCAAAAAAACGCTCGTCGTTCGCTTGGGAAAGAGAAAAGCAAAAGATATTCTCATTGCGTGTTTTATAGCGGCTTATGCAATTATTGTTTTGCTACCACTTTTCGATTACGCGCCTTTTTCATTTTATTTTGCTTTTCTATCTATACCATTTGCTATTCAGGCCATGCGATATGCACAAAAGAATTATGATAAAAACTCCGCTGATTTAATTCCAAGCAATGCGCACACAGCGATTACACATTTATTTACCGGCTTGCTTTTGGTGTTTGCCTTTTTATTAACCGGACTCGGATTTATTTTGCCAGCATTGTATTTGATTGCTTCCCTTTTATTGGTATTTTGGGTTTGGCATTATATCGAACATCAAAGAAAGACGATGGATAATTTCAGATTGGCGATTGGGAAAAAATAAGAATATCTACAATGATCAATCAGATGATATAAGTTTCTGTTTGATATTAAAAAAAACCTCCGGTAAACCGGAGGATTTTTTAAATGAGTTAGATGATTTTTAATGTACTAATCTTACGGTGTCAACTGTCGTTGTATTACCCACCGTAACTGCAATATTATTCATCATAGTCGATTGAAAACCTGAAGTACTATCGGCAGAGAACGTCAAACTATAATTGCCTGCCGGAACTCCCCAAAATTTATAAGCACCTGACGCATCAGGAATTGCACCAAGTGTGTCAGTGCCTATAATTGCCATTACATGTGCATTTGCTGAGTCGGGCAATACAACTCCCCGTATGGCCCCACCAGCTGCTTTTGCAAATGTGCGGATAACGGGCTTTAAAATATACTGTCCACTATTTCCTGCTTTTACAATCGAACGCGCTGCATCAAAATCCAAAACAAGTTCATACGGAACGCAGGATTTTAAATCTGCATCCACATTTAGTTTAATACCTGATTCCTGACCAGACGGTGTTTTTAAATCAACGGTTGTTCCATCATCTAAAACAAGTTGGTTTGAAGGCCCGAGCACTAACCGAATCTGCGAGATTTTTCCGGCAGGCAAATCCACTCCTCCGAGGAGCGTATCTTTTCCGTTACGTAAATCAAGGAGATTGTATCTGCCCGGATTCAACAAAGGAATCGTAACCCAATCATTACCCGATGTATCATTGAAACCTTTTACCATTACCTGTTGAACGTCTATCCAAACTGCCTGGTAATCTGCGGGTGCATCTGTAAGATAAATTTTCACAGAAGAAGGACCGGAGCTGGTTGTATCCGATTTTTTACAAGCACTAAACGTTAAAATGAGAGCAAGAAGTGTCAGTGAAGGAAATAAAATTCCTACATGTTTTTGTTTCATAGAGGTGGTTTTTTATGTGAGAATGTGCAAAGAAGTCAAAATTCATGCCATGGGCTTCTAAGCTTTTTCCATAGTAGCGTCTTCCATTATAAAGCCCCCATAATAATAGTAGAAATAAAAGGATACAGTTTACTGCTTTAGTTTCAGAAAATCAATGTTTCTTTAAAAGAACGAACAATTTTTATCACGCTAATAGAAAGATAAGAAACAACAATTAAAGATATTTGTTCGTTTACCGGCGATTCTTTTAAAAGAAAAACTTTAGGCGTCTTTATTTTTCAACAATTTAGATATGTCTTTTTCAAGCCTTGCAATTTCATCCGGTTTTAATCCGTCATAGATGCCGCGTACTCTTTTTTGCTTGTCGATCAATGCAAAAAACTGGGTATGAATAAAAGCTTCCTGTATATTTTCGCTGTTGTTTTTATCATTATCCAGCAGATAGCTTTGACGCGCCATTTTATACAAAGAATCTTTACTCCCGGTTACGAAATACCATTTAGCCGCATCGTGAGGATTGGCGCCAATCATCTTTTCTTCATAAGCTTTTAATAAAGGAACGCTATCCGTTTCGGGCATGGAAGTGTGAGAAATAATTGCGAAATCTCGACGATCTTTAAATTTATCATAAACACCTTTCATATTGAAATTCATCTTCGGACAAATGCCTTTGCAGGTGGTAAAAAAATATTCCGCAACATATACTTTCCCATCAATATTTTTTTGTGTTACCGTTTGCCCGTTTTGATCCGTGAATGAAAAGTCCTGCACATAACTCATCACAGGAAGCTTTACATCGAAAAAGCCTTTGGTAAAAGAGAGCAAAAAATAAAACATGGAGATCAGCAGTACAAAGAAAACTGAATAAAAAATTATTTTCTTTTTCATTTTGCAAAGGTAGGGATGTAAGCTGAATACAGGATGAAGGATTAACAAAACCGAAAACTACTAACACGACACTTCAATCAAAAGAAATTTAAAAACCTACAAGTGCTAATCACACAATCCACATTGAAGCATAAAATTATTCGTAAAAACTTTTTGAACGTCGTCTGACAAAAGTTGCTTTCTGCAAGACTTCCATTTTCTTAGCTTTTCACCATACATTTTGTTGATCAGCACAGGTGTAAGGCCAAAATTAAACTTGCCCCAATGCATGGTAAAAGGAATGTTTAATTCATCAAGTCTCGTCCACACTTTTTTGATAAAGCTTCTTGATAAATCACAATCCACACCATCTAACTCCATGATGCAGGTTTTAGGAAAATGAGTAAACCCAAGCAGCGCATCCGTTCCTTTTACATATCTTAAAGCGAGGGCGCCTGCAAAAGGAGTAATTTTATTTATTGCCACAATTTCTTCCAACACGGCGCTTGCACTATCGGACTGAACCGCAATAGCAGCGCTGGCGGCTTTTCCCCTGAATTTAGTATTACTAAATGTTTCTCCAATGGTTCCTATCATGCTTTGATTGGCGGTAAATGCCAATGGGAATAATTTGTTTACCAATCCCGGAACCAGTAAGGATGATAACCCGGGACCAAGTCCATCAAGCACGCTCTCCACCACACCAAGCAAGTCATCACCATAGGTAAATCCATGATCATCTACAACAATCTTAGTATAATCATCACGGTAAGGAACTTTATACATCGTTTTGAAATAAACTCCTTTTTGAGGATTACCAGGCTCAAACATTTGCAGATTTACCAGTATTTCAAAATGGTACAGCTCTCCTGCATCAGCATCGGGCGAGGATGGAAGTTGATTTTGAATGGAGGAAAAATCAAGCTGATTCATCACCTGTTTCAAAGAATCATTATAAACAACATTGCCTGTACGATATTGTTCCAAAAGAAAGATCGGCTCAGTTTCTATTAATACCCCATGAATAAATCCAAAACTACCAAAACTTACTACAGCGGCGTTAAACATATCATCATCTTTAATCGCTTCTGCGCCCAGCCATTTAATAAAGTCATCGGAAGCAACCGGATTCGATTTTTTCTCAATCCATACGTGCCTGTCCGGTCCAACAACAATATGCAATCCTACTATTGAATCATGTACAGCGCCAACTTTAAAAGCGGAGCCATGCGTCCCGGTAGAAGTGCAACCCGCAATTGTTTGACCATTGCTTGCACCGGAAGCTTTCAGTGATCTCCTGGGATTAGAATTCTGTTCAAGTTTCTCGTCCAGATCGAGAATACTGATACCGCATTCGCTAAAAAAAAGATTCCCTGCGTTTCCTCCATTTTGTAAATATTCAGGGGCTATAAAAGAATTTTTCAGATTAAATGTAAGACGAAGTGCCTTTGTATCGACTAGTCCGCCCTCGCAAATGGCTACTTCTGAAAACGACCAACCATTGCCTAAGGCGCGCAATTGAATATCATGATCAAGCGCATATTGAATGAGCCATTGAAAATTTTTCGTTGTATCAAAATAAGGATTTGTGGATTTTGCAGAAGGAATGCTAAGTTTGAATGAACAATTTTCCTTGAAGGTGTGTTCAAAATTTTCATGGCCATTTTGCCATTTTGTGATGGGCAGTATCGATATGCCATTGGGTAAATTAGTCAGGGTAGTCATTGATGTATTTTTTAATTATGTCCAAGGGAATCAGTTGGAGGGCCGTAAGGCGCACACGCCCATTCAATTCTTTGAGGCATCACAATACCCAAAGAAAGTACCGAGATTAATGCAAAGCCGAGATTATTTTTTACCGTTACCTGGTCAAGATGATTGAACCTGCTGTCACATTTTGGGTTAATATCTTTTGGCTGAACCAATCCCCATGCAAAAGACCACGTCGTTTTTTGATTTAAAGGATTATTTGCAAAAGTATCAGAATCGTATTTGGAAACAATTCTTGTGGTAGTACACGAATTCAGACAAGGAGAAAGGATAAAAATCATCAGAAGGATGAAATTTCCAAAGCGTTTGGGAGAAATCATATTAATTGTTTTAAAGAAATTTAAAACCAATACTTCTCTGCCTCCAATCTAACTTCTCGATAAGATAATGGGACTTTTCTCAGGGAACGAACATGATATCAAACTCGCTGCAATCTATATTAAAGTTAAAAAGTTATATGAGTAACACAAAAAAATGTTTTTACTTTTTAAATGAATGATCTTTCCTGTTTTTTTTTGGATAAATTTTTTATAGAATCGTATTTTATTTAAGTGGCACTTTTCCTCTGTAAGCATAAGTAAATCACAATTTCATACTAAAAGTTTGTTTACTGTAAAAGTTCCTTTCAAACGATTGAAGGTAAAAGCAAATCCATTTTCATTAATTTTACCTTAAATAATTTTTTTATGGAAGAAAAGAAATACGATTTTGGAATGATTGGCCTTGGTGTTATGGGACGAAACCTCTTACTGAATATGGCAGATCATGGATTTTCTGTAATTGGATATGATAAAGATCCTGACAAGACCGCGGCTTTTGAAGCTTCAGCGACGAAAGGAACAACCGTGAAAGGAGTGAATACATTAAAAGAAATGGTTGACCGGTTAAAAACGCCGCGCAAAATAATGATGCTGGTGCCGGCAGGAAATCCGGTGGATAGCGTGATCAATGAATTGAAACCTCTTTTACAAAAAGGCGATATCATTATCGATGGAGGAAATTCACATTATACCGATACTTTAAGAAGAATCAATGAGTTAAAAAATGAAGGCTTTCATTTCATGGGAATCGGAATTTCAGGAGGCGAAGAAGGCGCAAGAAAAGGTCCGAGCATTATGCCGGGCGGCGATGAAGAAGCTTACAAAGAAGTGGCTCCGGTTTTGAAAGCGGTAGCTGCGAAAGTAAATGGGGAGCCGTGTGTGGCATACCTCGGTCATGAAGCAGCGGGGCATTATGTAAAAATGGTACATAACGGTATAGAGTATGCGATTATGGAACTCATCAGTGAATGTTATGACCTGATGCATCATGGTTTAGGACTTACAAACAATGAGCTTCACGAGGTTTTTAAAGATTGGGATAGTGGCGAAATGAAATCTTTTTTATTGGAAATCACTGCAGCTATTTTCGAAAAGAAAGACGATAAAACCAATAATTACCTGGTAGATATGATATTGGATAAAGCCGGAGCAAAAGGAACGGGCAAATGGACTTCACAGGAAGGGCTCGACCTTCCGATGCCAATACCAACCATAGATTCAGCAGTTATGACGCGAAATCTTTCTTCATTAATAGATGAAAGAAAAGAAGCCGCGGCACTATATAAAACTCATCCTCAAAAAATTGAAACAGATAAAAAAGAATTCATAAATCAATTGAAGGAAGGCTTGTATTTTGCTACTTTGATCAGTTATTCACAAGGACTGGCCATGCTTACTACAGCTTCATCAGAATTAAAAATGGATATTCCTTTGCCCGAGGTCGTAAGTGTTTGGCGCGGCGGTTGCATCATTCGTTCGGCAATGCTTGATGGCTTTAAAAAAGCGTATCAAAATCCAAATCTGAAAAATTTGTTGCTCGATCCAAATATTGCCAATATCCTGCAGCAGAAAGAATCGTCTCTATCAAAAGTAGTTTCTATCGCAGCATTAAATAATTATCCTGCGGCAGGATTAATGGCTTCTTTAAATTATTTCAATGCTTACCGGCGAAAAGTTTTGCCGACGAATTTGGTTCAGGCACAACGAGACTTTTTTGGTGCTCACACCTATCAAAGAACAGATGATCCGGCGGGTGTTTTTCATACGGAATGGGAATAGAAGGAAAACCTCAAGGCAAACATTTAAACCGTTTTATAATTCAATAATTAATTTTCAACCATCAATATTCAATAATCATATCCAATGTTAGATTACAAAAAATTACCACCAGCGGTGGTTGTCATATTTGGCGGAAGCGGCGATCTGAATTACCGTAAATTAAATCCTGCACTGTATAATCTTTTCCTGGATAATGCAATGCCCGATCATTTCAGCATTATTGGTATTGCCCGTTCGCCTTATTCTGATGCGGATTATAAAAAACATTTAAAAGAAGGCATTGATAATTTTTCCAGGATAAAAGATACAAATGGAAAGTGGCAGGAATTTTCTAAACATCTCAGCTATTTGCAAATGGATATTAACGATGCAAAATCTTATGATAAAATCGCTGACATTGTAAAGAAAAAAGAAGCGGAAGCCGGCGAGCATCCAAATGTAATTTTTTACATGGCTGTTGCTCCCCAACTGGTTCCTGAGATTGTGAAGCATATCGGCAATATGGATCTTTGCAAGGATACGAAGTGCGCCAGAATTGTGGTGGAAAAGCCTTTTGGGCATGACCTGGAAAGCGCCATTGCTATGAACAAAATGCTCGCCGAATATTTTGATGAAGAACAGATCTATCGTATTGATCATTATTTGGGAAAAGAGACGGTTCAAAATATTTTAGCGCTTCGTTTTGCAAACGCATTATTCGAGCCTTTGTGGAACCGGCATTATATTGATCATGTGCAAATTACTGCTGCCGAAACCGTTGGTGTGGAAGGCCGTGGCGGTTACTATGAAACATCCGGCGCACTGAGAGACATGATTCAAAACCATATTTTGCAATTGCTTTGCATGATCGGAATGGAAGCGCCTGTTTCCTTTGATGCCAATGAGATCAGGAATAAAAAAGTAGATGTTTTAAATGCCATCCGCCGCATTCCAAAAGATGAAGTTCAGGAATATGCCGCCCGCGGCCAATATGGACCCGGATGGATGAAAGGTGAAAAAGTGCCCGGATATAAAGAAGAAAAAGGCGTAAATCCTGATTCAAATGTCGAGACTTTTGCGGCAGCAAAATTCTATATTGATAACTGGCGTTGGGAAGGCGTTCCGTTTTATGTGCGTACCGGAAAACGTCTTCATGAAAAGTCAACGGAGTTGACGATCCAGTTCAAACCCGCTCCTGACTTTGCTTTTCCAAAAGAAGCAACAGAAACCTGGCGGCCAAACCGGCTTTCAATTGGCATTTCTCCGGAGATGGATATTTGTTTGAGATTCCAGGCAAAAAGGCCGGGACAGGCAATGCGATTAAATCCGGTTGATATGGTTTTTAATTATGAAGATGCCTATAAAGGTGAAGAGCCCGAAGCTTATGAAACGCTTTTGTATGATGTAATGGATGGCGATGCCACATTATTTATGCGTGCCGACCAGGTAGAAGCGGCCTGGAGAGTCGTGATGCCGATTTTGGAAGTATGGGGAGCGCGCAAGCCATTGGATTTTCCGAATTATTCACCCAATTCGTGGGGCCCAGAGGACGCAGAAGCGCTGATTGCACGCGATGGGCATAACTGGATCTCTATGCCTGCAAAAGCACATTCAAAATCGTCTGAAAAAGAAAAAAATAAAAAGTAACAAAAATGGAACTGCATATTTTCGATGATAAAGAAATCATGAGCGACAAACTCGCTTCGTGGATTTGCGATATTGTGGAAGAAACATTAAAGAAACAGGAGTTTTTTACAATGGTTCTTTCCGGCGGTGAAACACCAAAATTGTTGTATGAAAAACTTGCAGCTCCCGAATATAAAAACAAAATAAATTGGAAACACATTCATGTTTTTTGGGGAGATGAAAGAGCTGTCCCTTTCAGCGATGACAGAAATAATGCAAAAATGGCTTTTGATATTTTGCTTGATAAGGTAGATATTCCAGCCGATCAAATTCACATCATGCGAACTGATATTCAACCAAATTTTGCCGTGGATGAATATCGAAAATTATTACACATATTTTTCGACAGTTCCAGCCGCAGTTTTGATCTGGTTTTGCTCGGAATGGGAAGTGATGGCCACACACTTTCTTTATTTCCCGGTTCTCCAATCATCAACGAACATGTTCATTGGGTAAATGCGGTTTACAATGAAAAACAGCAAATGTATCGCATCACTTTGATGCCGCTGATTGTAAATAAATCTGCTCAAATTGCCTTTATGGTAAGCGGAGAAAATAAGGCGGTGGTTTTAAAAGAAGTGCTGGAAGGAGCGCGGGATCCGGAAAAATTGCCTGCACAAAGTATTGTTCCCGTGGAAGGAAAACTGCATTGGTTTTTGGATAAATCGGTAGCAAAAGATCTGAAACAAGAATGAAAAAAAATAATCAACAAACAAAGAAATAACGCTGATTTATTTTTTCTTCTGCATACCATTTAGGTATTCGAAACAGTTCAACATTTCTTTTTTTTTACTCATTTATTTTTAAAAATCTTGCTCTGATTACCTGAAGTTGTTGTTCAGTAAGATGAGAAGTTTTTTGAAGAACTTTTATAAAATAATCTACTTCTTCCTGCTTGGCAGGACATCCGACATTGCTTCCGGTGAGCGTGCCGTCATCCGAATGAAGTCGTGAATCGGCAAGTAATTTTCCATTTTTATCAAGGATAAGCCAGTAAGGAATTCCCTGGTTATCACCACCATATTTTTTTAGTAATTCATCAGCACCGGGATTATTAAATTTTTCTTTTTCTCCTCTTTCATCTACCGTAAGATGTTTGATGATATAATTGTTGTCAAAGAAGGATTTTACTGTTTCATCATTCATCGCCGTATCCATCCGGTGGCACCAGATACACCAGGACGCATGAAAAATCACGAGGATGTTTTTATCATTTTTTATTGCTTCCTTTTTTGCTTCTTTAAGAATCGCATCTGCGCTTTCTATTTTCGTTTGTGAAAAAACGGTGGTGCTGATAAAAAATAAAGCTGCGGCTAAAATTTTAATTCTTTTCATTTCTACTTTTTTATAATCTCAAAGTAAATATTTTCCGGTGCATGATATGTTTTTTAGCGATAAAAATTTACAAAGCCAGAAAGAAAAAGATGACCAACTTTCTTTACACATCGTACATTTGTTTTAAATGACATCCTCTTATTTTACTTACAGCAAAACAAAAGTTTTACAGGCACTAAGGTTTCATTTTTTTAGCAGAACTGAAATAAAGATCATGATAATTGTAGTGAACATTTTTGCAATATCTGCGGCAGTTTTATATTTTATGGGCAAAGTTTCACCCCTTGCTTTTTTAATGAGTTCCACTCTTTGGCTTGCGTTGATGTTTGCATTCTGGACTGTACTTCCGGGTATTATTTACCGCAAAGCCACTACATTCAAAGACCATTTCAAAGTAAGTTTTGAAGATCAGCACATGTTTCTCGAAAATGAAAGAGGTGGCAGAAGCTGGCCATGGAAAGACTTCAGCAATTTTGTGGAAAGCACTAATTTTTTTCATTTATACTTCAACAGTCGCGCTTTTTTTATCATCCCCAAAAGTGCTTTTCCCAAAACTGATTGGCCGGGAATTAGAAAATTTTTGAAAGAAAAAATTGGATAATCATGACAATAACCATTTGCATTTGCGGAGCAGGAACGATGGGAAGTGGCATTGCACAAGTGTCTGCCCAAAGCAGATTTGATACCATTCTTTTTGATGTAAATGAAACTGTTCTTGCAAATGCACAAATTTTTATTCAAAAGAATTTGCAATACCTGGTCGATAAAAATAAAATTTCATCAAAAGAGCAAGAAGAAATTTATAGCAGGATAAAATTTACCAGCGATATAAAAAATTGTACAGCCTTTATAATTATTGAAGCAATTATTGAAAAGGAAGAAGCAAAGGTTTCGCTGTTCAATGAACTTGCAAAATACAATAATGAGGAAGTGATTTTTGCTACAAACACTTCCTCACTTTCGGTTTCTTCAATGCAGGAAAAAATTATTTTTCCCGAAAGAGTTGTTGGAATGCATTTTTTTAATCCGGCTTATATTATGAAATTAGTGGAGGTCGTAAAAGGTAGCAAAACAAATGATGAAGTAGCAAAAACGATTTTTGACATTTGCAAACAAATGGGAAAAATTCCGGTAATGTGCAAAGATGCACCAGGCTTTATCGTGAACCGGATAGCCCGTCATTATTACCTTGAATCTCTCAAAATCGTGGAGGAAGGAGTTGCATCTTATGAAGAAGTGGATGAAATTTTAGAAGGCAGTGGTTTTAAAATGGGGCCGTTCAGACTGATGGACCTGATTGGCATGGATATCAATCTTGCCGTAACTAAAAGCATGTATGACGCGTATGATAAAACTGCGCGGTTTGAAGCGTCTGCAATTCAAATAGAGAAAGTAAAAAACAATGAATTAGGGAAAAAAACCGGAAAAGGATTTTATAGTTATAATAAATAAAAAGGATGAATTAATTTACATTACTTCTTAATCAAATCCGGAAATGCTTCAGGAAAACTTTTCAGAAAAAAATAAACTACCAAATAAGATCCTGGTAACCGGCGGTGCCGGCCTTGTTGGTAATGAACTGATAAAACAATTGCTTGCTGCGGGAGAAAACGTAAAAGCCATTTATCGTTCTACGCCTCTTTCTCTTTCTCATCCAAATCTTGAAATTGTACAGTGTGATATACTTGATGTGATTTCTTTAAACGAAATAATGGATGGAATTACCCATGTTTATCATTCTGCTGCTTTGGTTTCTTATGATCCAAAAGACAGTCAAAAACTTTTAAAAATAAATATTGAAGGAACTGCAAACATAGTGAATGCGTGTATCGATTCCGGCGTAATGAAACTGGTGCATGTCAGTTCTGTAGCGGCTTTGGGAAGAATCCGGGAAGACAAAATGGTAAGTGAAAAAATGAACTGGACAGAAGAAACAAGCAACAGTATTTATGGCAAATCAAAATATTTTGGCGAGATTGAAGTATGGCGAGGCATTGGAGAAGGACTGAAAGCAGTCATCGTCAATCCTTCCTTGATCCTTGGTGGAAATAATTGGGAAACCGGATCTTCAGCCATTTTTAAAAATGCTTATAACGAATTCAAATGGTACACAGACGGTATTGGCGGCTTCGTAGATGTAAGAGATGTGGCACGTGCAATGATCCTGTTAATGAATAGCGAAATAACTGCTCAACGTTTTGTTTTGAACGGCGAGAATTTACCTTACAGAGAAATATTTACTTTGATTGCAAAATGTTTTGGCAAGAGACCTCCTCATAAAAAAGTTTCTCCTTTTTTAGCAGAAATGATATGGCGGGCAGAAGAAATAAGGACAAGGTTTACAGGAAAAAAACATATGCTTACAAAGGAAACCGTGCGGACAGCCCAGGCAAAAGTGTATTTTGATAATCAGAAAATATTAAAAGCGCTTCCGGGTTTTCAATTCACAAAAATTAAAGACACCATTGAATATACCTGTGCCGCTTTGAAAGAGAAATATTCACTTTAATACAAAATCTATACTCCAATGAATATCAATTTACAAATTCTGTTTGTAGCTATCTTTATTTTTATTCTGTCGTTTTTGTTAACCCCTTTTAAAGTTGCTGCTCAACCATCATATTTTATTGTAAAGGGAAAAGTTGTAGATAAAAACACAAATGCTCCTTTAATCGGCGCGTCGGTTTTTGCACAAAATACAACGATTGGAGAAGCTACTGATACGCGAGGAAATTTTAGCATCAGACTTCCGGAAGGCGGTTATTCTTTGGTTACAACTTTTACCGGTTATGAAACCGAAAGCATTCGTGTAAATGCTTCCTCGCAAAATGATAGCTTACTTTTCGAATTAAACCCGGAAGAAAAATCCCTCGAAACTGTTACGATTTCTATCTCAAACGAAGTGCCGGATGGCTGGGAAAAGTACGGCTCTTTCTTTATTAATAATTTCATCGGGCAAACAAATTTTTCAAAGCAATGCGTGATCAAAAATCCGGAAGTGTTGCATTTTTATTTTATAAAAAAAAGAAACACCTTAAAAGTAAAAGCAAAAGAACCGCTTATTGTTGACAATTTTTCTTTGGGGTATACTTTGAAATTTGCCATTGATTCTTTTATAAATGATTACAATTCAAAAACAAATTTATTCATTGGCTATCCTCTTTTTGAAGAGATGCACGGAACACCGGAGCAACAGGAAACATGGAATAAAAATCGTGCAATCGCTTACCAGGGATCTTTACTGCAATTCATGAGAAGCCTTTATCAGCGCACATTAGAGGAAGATGGATTTGAACTGCAATTTATAGTAAATAATAATGGCGAAGACTACCCAATCCATATCGGTGATCTTTATGGTGCATTGAATTATCAGAAAGATGACAGCACACAAACAGTACAATTTTTCCCAAATCAAAGCGAAGTGGCAGTGATTTATAAAAAAGCAACCCCTGAAAAAAATTATCTGCAGATTGATTCTACAGCAAAGAAAAATTTTCAATTATCTACTTTAATTTTTCCAAAAGGAGAATCATTTTTTATTGATCAGAACGGGTATTTTTATGACCAGGAAGATTTGGTAACTAACGGCTATCTTGGTTATAAAAAAATTGCAGACATGCTGCCGTATGATTATAAACCTGATTAAGATTTAGGATGTAGGGTTTAAGATGAATGAAGTAAGAAGTGTGGGCTGTTTGCACTTCAAACCTCCATAACTATTTCAGGTGCTTAATTTTTTCCCAGATTTCAGGAAGTCTTTTTATCAAAACCAATTCTTTTCTTTTGCTATAAAATTCCTGGATGGGTGTGCCCCAATAAGTTTTGTTTCCTTCGATGCTTGAAGTAACTCCGCCCTGTCCCATCACTACTGCATTATCGCCAATGGTAATTGTCTTATTCACCCCAACCTGGCCCCAAAGCGTAACTCCATCGCCAAGAATTGTTCCTCCGGCTATACCGACCTGTGCCGCAATCAAACAATTTTTTCCCATTACCACATCATGACCAACGTGAATTAAATTATCCAGCTTTGTACCACTGCCGATGATGGTCGAATCACTCACACCACGATCAATGGTACAACCGGCGCCGATTTCAACTTTATCTTCAATAATAACCTGCCCGCAGCTTTGCATTTTTTTATACCAGTTTTCACGGTTCTTTTTTGTATTAAAATAAAAAGCATCACTGCCGATTACTGCTCCGGAATGTATTTCTACATGATTGCCAATTATACAATCATCGTAAATAACAACGTTTGGATGAATGATACAATCGGCACCAATGACCACATTATTTCCTA
>Ga0134126_10005092_pt1 | contig 16410 bp, 8 predicted proteins | sample KB31752_FD_96881 | JGI IMG/M metagenome (GOLD analysis project Ga0134126, IMG submission 96881) | Terrestrial soil microbial communities with excess Nitrogen fertilizer from Kellogg Biological Station, Michigan, USA - KB3-175-2 | ecosystem: Environmental > Terrestrial > Soil > Unclassified ...
CAAGGCATCCAGGTCCACCTGTGCCCAGCAACGGAACGAATTCTTCATGCGATCAAGCGGCGGGGATGATGCGGGGCGGCGTGGCCTTGACGAAACTGGTTTCACGCAGGTAAATCGGTTCCAGTTTTGCGGCGCTCTCAAAATCCCTCCGCGTCGCGGCCAGTTGGCCAATCACCGCCGCGTCGGGAAACAACTCACGTCCCCCGGCAAACCATTTGGCGGCATCCGGACCGACGATGACCGAGCCGTCCAAACGATCAACGTCCGACTTCGCCGCCAGTCGCAAGGGTTCAGTTTCGCGAAACGTTTTGTCGCCGATTTCATAGACCGCCAGATAAAACTCGCCGCGTTGCGCGTCAATGACGACGCCGACCCGGCCAAGAATCCTTTCCGCCCGTGCCCGGGCCGCCAGACATTCCACGCTGCTGACGCCGACAGTCTTTGTCCCCAGGGCCAGTTGCCATCCCTGCGCCAGCGCGATGGCCGAGCGAATGCCCGCGTAGGAACCGGGACCGAGGGCGACGGCCAGACAATCCACCTGCTCGCGTTCCAGTCCGGCCTCGCGCAACGCGGATTCCACCATGAACAGCGGGCGGCCCCCGCGCGCGCCGACATCTTGAGCGCGACCGCGGACCCGGCCGTCTTCAACGACGGCGGCGCTCCTCTGGTTCGAAGAAAACTCAAGCGCCAGAATCTTCATACCTGATGCTTCGTTCTGTTCCGCTGATCGTGTCGATCCAGACCCGCCGAAGGTGCGCGGGTAAACCTTGCCCTCTGGAGTTTTGACCCGCGGCCTGCCCCAGCCACCGCTCGACCCATTCGACGACGGTCACGCCTTGCGGACCAAACAAATACTCGTCCAACCCCGCGGCGGTAATCTGGTCCCGGGTGTCGAGCCGGTACAGATCGAGATGAAACAATGGCAGCCGGCCGCCATCGTAGGTGTTGATGAGCGCAAATGTCGGCGAATGCACCCGTGTGATCACGCCCAGCCCCCGCGCGATTCCCTTGACCAGTTGTGTCTTGCCCGCGCCAAGCTCACCCGTCAGGCCAATGATCCAGCCGGCCCGGATTTCACGGCCCCAGCGCTCGCCGAGTCCCAACGTGGCATCAGGGTTTGTCGAAATGAACGTAGCCATGAGCGGCGAGCGTCTGAACTCCCTTCCGGTCCCGAATGGTCAGCCCCGGTTTCCGGGTGATCTTGCCGATGCAACTGAGGCGCAAGTCCGGAAATTGTTTTTTCCACGCGTCAAGCAGGGGCACGGCATCGCGACCAGCCACGGTGAACAACAATTCAAAGTCCTCCCCATCCGTCAGCGCGGCGAGAAGCGGCGGCTTTGCCGATGACTCCCCGCGCGCGGTCCGTTTCGCTTCGCGGCTGACGGGAATGGCGTCCGACAACAGCTCGGCGCCAACCTTGCTCGCGGTCAGGATGTGCCGCAGGTCGCCGGCCAGGCCGTCGCTGAGATCAATCATGGAATGGACCGTGAAATGATCCACCAACCAGCGGGCCTCGGCGAGCCTCGGCTCGAAGTCGAGATGTCTGGCCGCGAGCGAACCTCCCAGTTGTCCGGTGACAAAAATGGCGTCGCCGACTTTGGCGCCCGAGCGCAGCGGGCATTTGTCCCTGGCCACCCTGCCGATCACCGAGACCGAAATCAGCATCCGGTCCGGGTTCGTTGTCGTTTCGCCGCCGACAATCGCCACCTGATAACGGCCGGCCAGCGCACTGATGCCCGCGTACACCTTCTCGACAAATGCGACATCGAAATCTTCCGGCAGACCCAGCGTTACCAGCGCGTGCGATGGTGTCCCCGCCATGGCCGCGACGTCGCTCAGCGCGCGCGCCAGCGCCTTGTGGCCGATTTTTTCGGGCGGCGCGTCCGCCGTGAAATGAATTCCCTCCACCACCGCGTCGGTCTTGAACAACAGCCACTGCTCCGGCAGCCCCACATCAATCACCGCGCAATCGTCGCCCGCGCCGACGTTCGTGCTGTCGTTGAGCGAGAGCGATTTTGTCAGACGTGAAACCAGTTCGAATTCATTCATTGCAAATCGGCAATCTCGGGCGATTTCGCGCCTCTCGCCGGCCTCCCCTGTCGAATGAGAATCGTGATGCCGACCACGGCGCTTCCGATTCCGACCTTCCAATCCGAGCTCGAAGGCCCGGTGACCGCCCAGACAAAATTGACCAGATTAAAAAAACTGTGCGCGAAAATGGAAGCGGCGAGATTGTTGGTGCGTTCGTAAAGCCAGACGAGCATCAACCCGAGAAACGTCAGCGGCGCCAGCAACATCATGTTCACGTGCATGGCGCCGAAAAACATCGACGTGCCCCACAGCGCCAGCTTCGGATACCCCTGCTGCTTGAGCGCAGGGTAGAGAACGCCCCGAAACAACAATTCCTCAATGATCGGCGCGAGGATGATCGCCTGAATGGCCAGGTAAATCTGCGGCGCGACGGCGACGGTATTTTGCAGCATCTGCACCGATTGTTGCGCGACCGGTTGCGCGTGAAGTTTCATCATCAACTCCGCCGACAACTGGCTCAGCAGACTCGCGATTGGCAGGACGACCAATGTCGCGCCCATTGCCATCAACACCGCTGACGTCTTCCGAGCGGAGTTGAACCCGAAGGCAGCGCCCCAACTTGCGCCGCGACCCCGCACCATCAGGTGAATGAACGCGACAATCACTCCATAGAAACAGGTGTAGAAAACGAAGGTAACGGTGGGATTGGCCGCCACTTCCGAGCCGGCCGCGCCCTGCTCCATCAGACTGGCCAGAACGCTCAACATAAACATCACGGACAGCAGCGCCATAACCACGAGGAAGTCCAGCGGTTTCCAGGGTTTCTCGGACAACATGTGGTGAGGTTATACAGCGGCAATCGGTCCGACGAAGGAAAAAGTGCGGGCTGGTCCGCGCTCGGGCCGGCGGCGGACGCGTGAGTTCCGCCAGCGCAGCGAACAACCCCTCCGGCGCTTTGCTTCTTGCTGCCGGACCGCGAGCGACTATCGTAGCGTGTGTCTCTGAACTGGAAACGCGTTGCTGCCGCGGCCATTCTCATCGTTGCCGCGTCAATTCAAGCCGCCGATCCGCCATCGAAAACTTCACCAACCCCAGTCACCGTGCCTGACCCAACTTCAACCCACACTCATACGAACCGTCTCGCCCTTGAAAAATCCCCCTACCTGCTCCAGCACGCTCACAATCCGGTGGACTGGTATCCGTGGGGCGAGGAGGCGTTCGCCCGGGCGCGCAAGGACAACAAGCCCATCCTGCTCAGCATCGGTTACTCGACCTGTCATTGGTGCCATGTCATGGAACGCGAGTCGTTCGAAGACGAAAATCTGGCCAGATTTCTGAACGAGCATTTCGTCAGCATCAAGGTGGACCGCGAGGAGCGCCCGGACGTGGACCAGATTTACATGACGTTCGTGCAGGCCATGAGCGGCCAGGGCGGCTGGCCACTGAACGTTTTTCTCACGCCCGACCTGAAACCGTTCTATGGCGGGACGTATTTCCCGCCGGACAGCCGGTATGGCCGGCCGGGTTTTATCCAGGTGCTGCAAAATGTGAGCCAGCTTTGGGAAACGCGGCACGGAGACGTGCTCCATTCCGCCGCGGACCTGCATCAACGGCTGGAAGCGCACAACGAAAAGGAAGCCACCAACGCGCTCGTGCTTGCGCCCTCCGTGCTGCACAACGCCGCGCGGCTGTTCAAGGACGAGTACGATCCGAAGAACGGCGGATTCGGTGACTCGCCCAAATTTCCACGTCCCAGCGAACCGGCATTTCTTCTGCGTTACGGCACGCGCTTCAAAGACGAGGGGTCGGTCCACATGGTGTTGCATACGTGTGAACGGATGGCCGCAGGCGGCATGTACGACCAGATCGGCGGCGGCTTCCACCGCTATTCTGTGGATGCTGAATGGCTCGTGCCGCACTTCGAAAAAATGCTGTATGACAACGCGCAACTGGTGCACCTCTATCTCGACGCGTATCTCGTCAGCGGGCGAAAAGAGTTTGCCGACGTTGCGCGCGACATCATCCGTTACGTGTTGCGCGACATGACACACCCCGAAGGCGGATTTTACTCCGCCGAGGACGCGGACAGCGAAGGCAAGGAAGGCAAGTTCTACTGCTGGACGCGCGAGGAGATGTCGAAACTACTGGCCCATGATGAATTCAAAGCCGCCGCTCATTACTTCGGCGTGACCGAGAAAGGAAACTTTGTGGACCACAGCGATCCGGACCCGCTGCCGAACCAGAATGTCCTCAGCATTGTCCACCCCAAACTTTCGGAGGCGGAAAAACCCTTGCTCGAATCGGCGAAGAGGAAACTATTCGACGCGCGCGGCAAACGGATTCGCCCGCATCTCGACGACAAAGTGCTTTCGTCCTGGAACGGCATGATGCTCGGCGCGCTGGCGCGCGCTTACGCCGTGCTCGGCGATGAGTCGTATCGCGCCGCCGCCGAAAGAAACCTCGCTTTTGTTCAAAGCAAACTCTGGGATGCCGGAACGAAAACACTTTATCACCGCTGGCGTGACGGCGAACGCGACTCGGTCCAGCTTCTCGACGCCTACGCATTTTTGCTTTCCGGAGTGATTGACCTTTACGAGGCCACGCTCGATCCGAAGCATCTTGAATTCGCGCTCCAACTCGCCGACTCGATGCTCGCGAAGTTTTACGACAAGGAAGCCGGCGGTTTCTGGCAGGCGCCGCCCGAGACCGCGGATCTGATTCTGCGCGTGAAGGAGGACTACGACGGCGCCGAGCCATCGGGCAATTCGGTTGCCATTCTCGCGCTGCTGAAACTTGGCGCCATCACCGACCGCAAGGATTTCAAGGAAGCCGCCGGGAAAAGCATGCGGCTGTTCGCCGACCGGTTGCACCAACTCCCGCAGGCCGTTCCCTACCTGCTGCTCGGGCTGGATTACTCGCTCGAAGAGCCAAAACGCGCGGTCATTGTCGGCGATCCGAATGCGGCGGGCACCAAGACACTGATTCGCGCTGCGCACTCGGTCTATCAACCGAACAAGGTCGTGCTTGGCAACACCGGGCCGGTCGAACCATTTGCGAAGACGTTACCGACGAAAGATGCGCCGATGGCTTATGTCTGCACCGGCACGGCCTGTCAGCCACCCACGCCCGATTCGACGAGAATCAAGGCCTTGCTGAAATGATTGCGAGATCACGGGCCGCACCAACGCCGGTCTTTACAAGCTGCTTTCCACAATTATTCTTCGATTGATGCAAAAGCGCTAACCCACCTCGATGGTCTGACCGACACCTATGAAAACCCCGACATTAACCGACGCGCAGAAACGAGCATTTATCGATTTGCTGATTATGGGAATGTACGTCGACCAGAATTTATCTTCGGCGGAAGACGCCCGCGTTTAACAGGTGCTTGACACTTTCCAATTTCCCTCCGATTACGAGCGACAGCAGTTTCTTGATGCCTCCTTTACGCGGGTCAGTCGTCAAACGGGAACGGAGGACTCCATCCGCGCCTATGTTCTTCAGCTTGCGAGCAATTTTCCCACGCGGCAGATACTGCAGGACGTTTACCAGGCGCTGAATGACGTGATTACAAGTGATAGAAACGTGACGAGTAAGGAGAGCCGGCTATTATCGATGGTCAGAGAAGTTTTCCGGTTGTAAGCGCCCTTCGCGGCTGCTCCGATCGGGTGCCTCAGATATAATACATCTTCTCTTTATTGGCCGCTTCTTCGACCAACTGCTGGAAAGTGATGTTGTCGGCGGTATTTTCCAGCGCCTTTTGCAGTTTCTTCCACGTGGCGCGCAGTTCGGGCGGGCATTGCCCATTGCCGATCGCCGGTGAATCAAATACCGAACCGTGAATCGCGCGCAACACGTCGCCAAAGGAAATCTCCGCCGGCGGGCGGGCGAGCAGATACCCCCCCTCCTTGCCGCGCTGGCTTTTGACGATGCGATTCGACTTCAACTCGATCAGAATCTGGACGAGGTAGTTGGCCGGCACCCCCTGCTCCGCGGCGAGTTCTTCGACGCGCCGCGCGCCTCCGTCGGGCCAGTGACGCGCCAGACCGAGCACGGCGCGGGCCGCGTAGTCGCTTTTCACGGAAAGTTTCACGACCGAAAACTAGGCAGCCAGCCGATTCCGCGCAACAAAATCAATCCAGCCGCCGTTCACTGGATGGGCGGTTTGTCGCCGGGGCGGGTGGACTTGCGGGTGGTCTCCTGTTGCGAATCGCGGTTTGTCGTGAGGCGCGGCTCAACCGATGAATCGGTGAAACCGAACCGTTCGCAGAACTCCTCCCGTGGCGCTTCGATAAAAACTGTCCGCTTGCGAAACGGATCCGGGTAGGCCAGAGAGACGGCCCGCAGGGCCAACGAACGGTTCAATGCGGAATGCATGACGTGGGGTGTGTCTCCACCCGGCGGCGCGCCATAGAGCACATCGCCCAACACGGGGTGCCCTGATTCGGCGAGATGGACGCGAATCTGGTGCGTGCGGCCGGTGAGCGGCCGGGCTTCAATGAGCGCGGTATCGCGGCCGGTTTGCACGACGCGGAATTGTGTTTCCGCTTCCTTTCCGCGGCGCGAATCAACTTTCATCCGATGGATCCTGCCCGGTTGCGGCGCGAGTCTGAGTCGGCAGGTCCATTCGCGCTGTCTCGGCACGCCGCGCACCACGGCGAGGTACATTTTCTCCACACGCCGGGTTTCAAACAACCGGCTGTAGGCCTGCACCGCGCTCAGGTTCTTCACAAGCAACAAAACTCCGCCCGTGTCCGCGTCGAGGCGATGAACGAAACGAAGAAACTTCAGCCCGCGCGAGCGCGCCCAGAAGTCACCCCCTTGAATACCCGACAGCAACGCCAGGTGCAGGTTTCGGCCCGTCCGGTCCCACCACTCGGGCGCGAGCATCCAACCCGGCGGTTTGTCGATGGCGATGACCGAACGATCCTCGTAAAGGATCGGAATGAATGTGCCGTCGGAAAGCTCGATGTTGTCTGGCTTCGCCATGCGTCGAGTATAGCGACCCTCATCCGCCAACCAAGCTCTCAACGCGGCGAAACAAATCGGAGCAACCCCGCCAAACAGAGATCCGGTCGGATTGAAAACCACTCTTCTATTCGACTCGAAGGCGATAGAATCGGCCTGGAAAATTGGTGGGAGGCTCCATGACGGAGAGCACACCGCCGTTGCCGGAGATTGATTTGAGCGGGGCCCACGCCGGGTCGTTCAACGTGTTCTTGTATTCGACCTGATAAGTCAGATTGCTCGCGCTCGCGAATGAAAACACGACGTTGGTGCCGTCGAAACCAACGCTGCCCAACGACGGCGGCACGACGACTGTCAATGTAGCGATGTCGCTCGGGGTCGAGCCGGCAGAATTGGTTACGATCACCCGGATGTTGCCCGTCATGTTGGCCTGAACGTTGGTGAGAACCAGCGTGTCATTGGTGGCGCCCGGAATATCCCCGGGCAGGTAGCCGGCCCGCCATTGATACGACAAAGGCGGCGTGCCGGTGGCCACGACGGTGAACGTTACGGTGCCGCCCTGGGCCACGGTTTGAGAGATCGGTTGTTGGGTAATCGTCGGCGCACCACTGGTCTGAACGGTCCAGGTGCGCGACCGCGTCGTGACAGCATCTTCCGCGAATGCGGGGTCGTCCTGGTAAAAATCCGCGTCGTTCCTGCCGCTGACCTCGACATAATGCGGACCGTCCGCAAGTCCGGTGAGAGAAACGGGCGTGTCAATGGGTGTCTCCACGCTCCACGCATTGGTGTCGAGGCGCCACTTGTAATGGGTATAGCCGGAGCCGCCAGGCCATCCAGCGGCCGGAATTCCATTGCCTGTGCGATTCACGCCAACGGTCAACGTGGCACTGGTCAGGCCGCTCGTGCCGTTTGGCTCGCCGGAAATGGAGGCGCCCAGCGGGACCACACCGCCTTTGTCGGCTCCGTTCGGACCAGTGCCGATTGCCGGTGACCCGGGTTGAAGGCTGAACCAGTCCCGCAAGATCTGAGCGTCGGCCCAATTGGTGAAATAGGTTTCCGCCAACTGGGGAATCTGCTTGAGCATCGGATTGCTCGTGGAGTTTCCGCCGCCGGGACCGCTCCATGCAAAAGGCATGAGATTGTTCGTAAACGTGACGACCGCGGTCGTCACATTGCGTGTCAGGTTTTCTGCGTCGTAAATGAGGTTCCCTTCGAGATACACGCCGGCGCCCTCGGCCGTGCCGGTGTCGGCCAGAATGACGATTGCACCGTCGGTATCAACCCCGCCCACATGGCTCTGGTGGACGATGGTGTTGTTGATCATCGTGTAAAAGTTGCCCTGCTTGGCGTCCACGGCCTGATCGCAATCGTAGATGAGGTTATGGATGATTGTGATTTCGGACGTGTTGCCGCTGTCATTCCCGCCGCTGACGGCGCTGGAGGAGTCCGGCGTGCCGCCGTTTTTGTGCATGTGCAGGAAGATATTGCCCTCGACCCATGCGTCCGTGCCGTCGAGGTCGAAGCCGTCGTCGTCTCCGCCGGTGACGACGTTGTCAATGAACTGCACGATTGGCTGACCTGGACGGTTACCGCCAGTAAAATCCACGACGTCGCTGTAGCCATTGGCCTTGCCGAAGAAGTTGCGGAGGAAAATTCCACGGCCGCCGCTCTTCACGCCACCGGTACCGTGGCACGGTTCGAACGCCGCGGTGGCAGTGGGAAAATAACAATGGCTGATAATAAAGGACGCTCCATCGACGTGAATGTACGGCGCGCCCGCGTTCCCAAACGTGAGGTGGTCCAGATAAGCCGTGCCGGCGGCGACTTCGATGCACGGAGTGCCGGTCGAATTTGCGTTGAATTCGAAACGCGCGTAGGCGATGCGCGTTTCCGGTGAACCGACGGCGCCGTCGATGGTGATGTTGCCCCAGTAACCCGTCGGCGCGAAGCGGGTGAAAAGAATCGGCGCGTTCGCCGTGCCTTCGGCGAGCAGACGGCCGCCGTTGGCGATCGTCATCCCCTGGCCTGCGTCAAAGGTGACGAGAGCGCCGGGCTGGATCGTCAAGGTTACGCCAGTGTTGACCGTCACGGAATTGGTCACGACATACTGCACACCCGCATTCCAGATCGTATCCGTAGCAATGGCGCCACCTACAAAAACCTGCGAAGGCTGCCGTGTCCCTCCCGCAATGTTGGAGTAAGCGGACTCGCCGGAGCCATTCGTGGCTTTTGCCCGGTAATAATATTTTTGTCCCGTGACGGCACTTGTGTCCGTGTAATTGGTGACGTTCGGACCGGGTGTCGCCAGAATCTGCCAGGTCGCAGCATCCGTTGAACGTTCGATTACTAAGCCGTCTTCGTTGTCGGCGTCATCGACCCAGACCAGCGTGATGGGATCGGTGATTGAGCCGGTGGCCGCAAGACCGAGCGGCGCGCCGGGAATTCCGCCTACCGGAAAAGTCACGCCCATGTTCGCCCCGCCGAGGCCCGCGCCCAGGGTCGGCGAGCTTGGGGCGACATGGTAATCTTGCTCCGCCGAGTTGAGAAAGAGCGGGTCGTTGTCGATGTTTCCCGTGCCGGGATAATTGGTCCCCTGAAAATCGGAATAAGTGGCTGTCAGCGTCGAGCCGTTGGACAAAGATAGGGAGGTTCCGTTGTTCCACAGAATGTTATTGAACGAATTGGTGATGTAACCGCCACCGCCCGGGGCGCTGGGATCCGCTTTGTTGTAACCGCGAAAGCCGAAATTGTTGTCGGCGATGGTGCAGTTGTAGATGCCCGCGGTCGAGTTGTCCTTCACCGCGATGCCGGTGTCCACGTTGAAAATGAGCGTATTCGTGACCGTCACATCCACACCGACACCCATCGAAACCCCCTTGTCCACGAAATCGCGAAGCAGACAACTGTCGATCAGGATGCCGCGCGAACCTTCACCTGTTCCACCGTACTCGCCCATGTCCAGGGCATCCGTGTTGAACAGCAGGCCGCGACGCACGGTGCAGCGACGGATATAGGAACCGGGCTGGCCGGCATCAAAGTCAATTCCATCGCCGCTGTTGCCCTGGTATTCGAGCAGGCAATCTTCGATGTGGTTCGTCCCATACTGGCTCAACACTTCGTAATAGTGCGCGACGTGGCAGCGGCGCAGGTTCAACGTGATGTGATTGGGCAGACCCAGCGTGTGAATGATTGCCGGGCTGCTCACTTCATAATCGTGCAGGTAACTGTCTTCCAGCGTGCCGACCGCCCCGTCAAAGATTTCGACGAAACCTGCGATCGTTTCGACGTGTTGCAGCAGAAGATTTCCGCTCGTACCGCTGGCCGTCAGTTCACCCCAGACCGTGGTGCCATCGGCCGGCAAAAAATAAATGGCGTTGCCCGGCGCGCCGGCGGCAGTGATCGATGAATTCGTCCCTGCGATGGACACCCCCGGGGAAAGGAGCAGCACGGCGCCCGGTTGAATCGTCAGCGTGTCCCCGGGCGGCACCACGACCGTGTTGGTGACGTGGATAATCCCCATGGAACTGTCCCACACCGAACTGCCGGCAAGAGTCCCGCCGACGAAGGTGGATGAAAGTTCAGAAACGATGATCCGATTTGTAGAGGCCAGAATGGCGCCGTTGCCGTCCAATGCGGCAACAAAGAATTGATTCACTCCGGGCAGCAGCGTTTGAGTTCTCGACCATGTCCCCTGAGCCTGATCGAAGCCGGCGTCATCTCCGTTGATCACCACACGCGTCGAGCCGGCCACTGTGTTTGAACCGAACAGAATGACGTAATTGGATTGCACGACGCTGAGGAACTGGCCACCGCCGACCGCCGTTGAGGCCCCCGACAATTGCAGGTCTGCGATCTGGATAAAGTCGGAGCTGCCGGGCGCCTGATTGAGTCCCAGGATCGCAAGAACGTGTGTTCCTGGCGCAAGCCGTCCGCCAACCGGCCCGAGGTCAAAGGTGCCGGGAGGGTTTAAGGGCGCAGAATTACCTCGTGAAGATTCGTGAAGTCCGCTTGCCACGGCATCGAAGGCCGGCTCAACTCCGGCCGCGCCCGGCGCCAGCGAGCGCTGGATCTCGACGCCATCCAGATATGCGACGAACCCATCATCCCAATCCATGGTCAGCAAGATGTGCAGATTGGAATCGACGGCATCGCTTATTTGGAACGACCGGCGCATGTAAACAGTCGTGTAGCGATTCAGCATGTCCGCGAGCAGCGTCTGGCAAAGCGACGTTTCATTCGCGTTGTCGGCATAGCCAATCCCGCCATTGCCGCTGGCCCACGTGCCGTCGAGCGAGGCGTCAGAAATGGTTTGCCAGCCGGCTTGCGGCGCGTTCGTGCCCTTGTGATAACGCCAGACGTCGGCGTGATTCACCAGCGGCGTTGGCGGCGACGGCGGCGCACCGATTTGCAGGGTGAACACCCCCTGCCCTTGCGCCAGACCGGCAAAGCACATTCCGACGAGGATGAACAACAAACGTTTCCTGAACAGGGTGTGATCGAGTGTCATATTCTGAGGTTCAAGGCAGCGCCGGTGTGACGAGACGATAGAACCGAACGTTGACCGTGCCCGGATCGTTGACGGTCACTTCGCCATTGCTTGCCTGCCCGGGTACGTCGGCAAGCTTCAGCCACACACCGCTGCCGATATCATCGCGATAGACAATGCTGTAGGTCTTTCCAGCCACGGCCGCGAATTGTATGGCCGTCGAACTGGTGCCGACATTGACCGCGTCGATCTTGAGCACACTTGACACGTCCACGGGACTGGTGCCGGCCAGATACTCCTGCAAGTTGGTGAACCCGTCGCCGTCGGGGTCCGCATTCGGCGTCGCCCGCGGGTCGCTGATCGAGCCGAAGTATTGAACTTCCCATGCGTCGGGAAGGCCGTCACCGTCTGTATCGCCCGGAGTGGTCACGGCGTTGGGCGCACCGGCGGTCGGTGACGCAGCGATCCAGTTCGCCGGATCATCGCCAAAGTCGGTGCCAACCTTGCGTTGAAGCGAGTTTCCGGTGCCCGCGGCGCCGGCCGGCCATGGAGACAGCGCGGAATAATTGATCTCCTCGACCAGAACGTAGGGCACGAACCCGGCGTCGGGATGCGGCGGGAGCTGCGGTGGATCGGGCTTGAACAAGGCGATGCTCTCGCCCGTGTTGTTCAGGTTTCCGCTGTACGGCCCGTAAACCGGCACGCTGCCGGACACACCGTACTTTGCACGAAACGCACCCAATGAAGTCGCATTGGCCACGGGATCGAAATTGACCAACAACAGATAACCGCCCGCCGGGAGCGTCACGTTTTGCGGGAAGGTGAAACCGACGCCGCCGCTCACCTTCCAGGTGTTGGTCGTGGCGGCGGGATCGAACAGGGGAACACTCGATGCGGTGATATTCCGCAATTCGATGAACTCCTCCGCCGTGTTCTCATCAACCAACGATCCGCCGCCAGTCGCGGACTGGTACATGATTTCGTTGATGACCACCGGGCCGACCAACGGGGACGGGTTGGCCGCCCCGACGCCCGTCCGAAACTGGGCGACGGTGGCGGGATTATCAACTCCGAAAGACCTTCCGCTGGCCGCGACGAATTCCACGGCGCCCGCGCTGTTGGTGAACCTTTCAAAGGACACGCCGTTCATTGCCGCGCCAAACGTCGCCGCCGCGCGGTAGCCGGTCAGATTGCCAGCAGCGTCCGCCTGCGAAAGAAACACGCGGTCGCCATGGGCAGAATTGAACGTAAATGGCACTGACGATCCGTTGGTGGGATTGAACTGATACTCGTAAAAGACCCTGAACCCGCCCGCTGGAATGATGGTGCCGTCCGCAATTCGATACTTCTTCAAATCGTCCTGGCTGTTGCTGAGGTACCAGCCGCCAATGTTGGCGTCGCCGCCACCGGGATTGTAAAACTCCACCGCGTCCTCCAGCGGCGGATCAGTGTGACTGAGCAGCTCATTTACGACCGCGTTCGACAACGGCAGGAAGTTCCTTTCCTCCGGCGACGCAGTCTGCGCGAAGCTCACGACGTTCGTTGCGCCGTCCGGGAACCGGCCCTGTGACACGCCGGTCTGCTGCGATACAAAGCTGACACCGTCGATCAAAATCTGGGCCGGCGAAAAAATCGCCACCGCTTCGCCCGTCTTCTTGAGGCTGAACGTCACATGGTCCGCGCCGGCGGACGCATTACCGTCGGCGATGAACTGCACGAATGCGTTCGCGCCGGTGCCGATGAAACTGAGCGGCGGAACGGGCGACTGCGTCTTGTTGGCCAGATCATCCGTGAGGTACAAGCCCCCGATCGCTACCGGCTGCGCGCCTGTGTTGTAAATCTCGAACCAATCGCTCCCACTTGCCGGGTCAGCCATCCATTCATTGACCTTAAGCGCTGCCACACTGCCGAGACCCGCGGCATTGTTTGGCAGGCCCGGCGTCGGGGTCGTGAGCGTCCAATTGCCGACTCCATCGGGCGAGCGGCCGATGGAGTAATCCGCAGTCTGCAAGCCGAAGGTCACCCCGTCCAGCAATGCGCCGCCGGCCGACGGTCGATGGAAGAAGAACACGGAATCGCCCTTCGCACCGAGCGCAAATCCCGTGTTCGTGGCTGTGACCGGCGACGCGTCGTCGCAATAGACCAGATAATATCCCGAGGCCGCAATTGACGTACTTGCGGGAAAAACGAACTTGCGCGGTTGGTTCGGATCATTGCTCAGACTCAGGTCGGACAGATCAACCGCGTTGGTCGAAGGATTATAAATTTCAATGTAGTCGGCCGTGTGTCCGGCGTAGTTTGTTACCGACCGGTTGCGCGCCATGATTTCATTGAGCACGAGCGGAACGCCGAATGTTTGCGTGACGATGTTGGTCGTGAAATGCACCGCAGCGAGGGACATGCCGAACACATCGTCGCTGCTTGTGCCCGCTCCACAACACGAAACCTGATGCACCTCGACAGCCATCACGTTGTCACCAACAACAAGGCCGTTCGTCGGAAACGTGATAACATCCATCGCCGGTTCGCTCGCGTTGCTCGCCAGGGTCGCGAACGTGACGGCGCCGGCCGCGATTCGGAGCCGCGCCACTTCAGCGCCGTTCAAGTAGTAAACGGCGCCATCATCGACGTAATTGGTCGAGATCAGACTGAAGTCGGTCAGACTGCCGTCCCATTGGAAGTGTGTCCGGTAATAAACCGTGTTGTGGCCGTTGACCTGGTCTGGCGCGGGAATCGTCGTTTGAAACGGATAGGGATATTCCTGGGGGGTCGCTTCAAATCCAAGCATCCCAAAACCGCTGCTCCACGCGGCGTCGTTGTAACTGACGGCGCGCCACGTCGTGCCCAGATCAACGCCGCCGTTGTTGTAATGCCACGAACTGGTGGTCACACCCAACAGCGGAACAACCGTCTGCGTGACGTTTGTCACTGACACCACTCCGGCCGGGCCGGGGTTTGGGCCGCCCGAGGTTGGCTGGGGAAAAGCGGTCAACGTATCGCTCCCGCTGGGACTGCGGCCCTGGGAAACATCCGTCTGCTGAGGCCCGTAATTGATGGCATCAATGGTGGTCAGATCCGGCGCCGAGAGCAGAACAAGGCCGACGTCGGGCGACAGTTTGAAATTAAGATGATCCGCCCCCTGTCCCGCATCGCCGTCCGCCACAAAGCTGGCAAAGCCGTTGCCTCCAATGAAGCTCAATGCCTGGATTGGATTTTTTGCCGGCGCACCAGCGGCATCCGAAAGGAACAACCCGCCGAGCATCGACGGCGACGCGCCGGGATTGTAAAGCTCAAGGAAGTCATTGTTGGCGGCGAATTGCGCATCGGCCAGCCACTCGTTGATTTTCAACCCGTGATAGTCGGCCAGTGGCGCATCGACGTTGGCCGCGCCAAACGTCGGGCTGCACAACGTCCATTCGCCGCTCGGCATCCGGCCAATCGAGAAGTCATCGAGTTGGATACCGAAACTTACGGTGTCCACCAGTCCGCCTCCGTTCGCCAGCTTGTCGAACAAGGAAACGTCATCCCCGTTTTGTTTGAGTGAAAATCCGAGGTGGATACCGGGCGCTGCGGAAGCATTGTCCGCGTAAAGAACAAGATAACCGCCCGCCACAAGCGGAGGTGTGCCGGGCGGGAAAACGAATTTCCGTGGGCTGGCCGCGCTGTCAGTGAGGCTCATATCCACCAGATCAACAGCAACACTGCCGTAGTTGTACAATTCGATCATGTCCGGGAACGTGCCGGCGTTGTTGAAGGTCGAAACATTTTTGGCCAGGACTTCATTGATGCGAACACGGGGGGTGGCCGGCGGAACGTAGCTCGGGTCAACCGTCCAGGTGCGCGAGGCGGTGACTTGCGCAGCGACGCCCGCGTTGGTTGGATAAACAAACGTGTCGTCCTGATAAAAGCCCGCGTCGTTTTTACCCGTGACGTAAACCGTGTGCGGACCATTGCCCAGCCCGCTCAAATTGATGGCCGCCGGGTTGGTGAACGGAGAATTGTTGGAGACAGGAATCTCCGCGCTCCACGACCCGTTATCGAGCTTCCACTTGAACGCGGTCCAGCCCCACGGCTGCGGCGCAAGGGTTCCCCAGTTGAACGTGCCGCCAGGACCAACGAAAAGCGTCGCACTGGTGGAGGCATTGGTTCCAATCGGTTCGCCAGAGATGGCGATGCCGTGCGGTCCGAGCGCGCCGATGTTTCGTCCTCCAAAACCCGTTCCAATGGCCGGCGAATCGGGCAAAGGTCGGCAGGCGGCGCGCAGTTGAGCAGCAGTGACGTTGGCAACTGCCGTGCCTTCGAGAACGTTGAGATCGAGCCGCGGGTCGGCGACAACATTTCCGCTACCCGGGCCGATCCACGGTACGGACAGAATGTTGTTGTCCATGATCACCGTGTGATGCGCCGGGTCATAGTGCAGGTTCAGGACGGCGCAGTCATGGATGATGTTGTGCGCGGCGTACAGGCCCGATCCAATGTTCGCATCCGGCAGCGCGATGCCATCGTCCGTCCAGTCGAACGCGGCAATATCGCTCTCAGGACTGCCGCTCCCCTCCCGGGCCACGTGGAGAATGGTATTGTAAAGCAACGCCACCCGTCCACCGCCGTTGCCGGTGGTTGTCGAATTCCCTTTGTTCAGGAAGACGTGGTCCACGTCGTAGAAGATATTGTTGATGATCGTCCAGTCAGAGTTCTGGCCAACGAAATCGACACCGCCGGAAATTGCGCTGGCGGTGTCGCGCGCATCGTCGGTACGCGTCGGGTCCCGGTGAACATGCATGAAAACGTTCCCTTCGATCCACGCGTCCGTGCTGTCGAGATCAAGATTGTCGTCCGAGGCGCCGTCGAAAACGTTGTTGATCACCTGAAGAATCGGGCCGGGCCGGTTGCCGCCCGTGAAATCAATCGTGTCGTTGAAACCCCAC
>Ga0134126_10005095_pt1 | contig 16407 bp, 11 predicted proteins | sample KB31752_FD_96881 | JGI IMG/M metagenome (GOLD analysis project Ga0134126, IMG submission 96881) | Terrestrial soil microbial communities with excess Nitrogen fertilizer from Kellogg Biological Station, Michigan, USA - KB3-175-2 | ecosystem: Environmental > Terrestrial > Soil > Unclassified ...
CTGCGCCACGCCGTTGAGATAGACCGTCGGCTTCAGCGGCGGCTCAAGGCCCGGCCGGGGCATGCGAAACTCGATCGCGTGCGAACGAAACCGACCGAGCCAGCCCCGGTCGCCGGCGGAATTCCGCGGCTGTTGGAACCGTTCTTCTCGGCGGCCGGCCTCGATTTGCACGTCGCCTTCGAGGTACGCGATGATTTTGTGTTGGTCGCTTTCCGCAGGCCGTTTTTCCTTCGAGGCCTCGTCGGGCAAGGCGGGCGCCGATGCGGCGCGCTTGATCCACAATACGGCGTCGCGGCTGCGGCAACGGTTGGCGCCTTGGTGGATCGTGCAATTGCCGTGCAACAGCCAGACGTCGTACTGGCCTTCTTGCCAACGATTGGCGCGCTCGGCGGAAACGACGATCGTCTCGCCCGGCTTGCTCGGGGGCAGTTCGATCTGCGCGGCGGCGGTCGTCGCGGAAAGCAAACACGACATCGCCAACATCATGCGCAGCGCGAGCCGCCCGGCGCGCCGCGAGCTTGGCGCGCACGATAAGCCGACCCGTCGATTGGCCGTTGAGCGATTCAGCAGTTTGGCGGTCCTTCCGAGCCGGCGAAGTTGCCTTGCCAGGGCCGAGCCGGGCGGAGTCACAAAGCGAAATGGACGAACGTCTTAAGACAGGCGCCGGCCTTCCGAGGCCGGGGGCGGGATTATAGAAGCGGACTGCTCGATGGGTCAAGGCAGCTTGAGACCTATTCGAGACATTTTAAGTCCAAGCCAGATCAAGCTTTGCGTTGCCGGATTCGGCCCCAGATCGCCGCGGCGCCGCGGGCCGCCAGCAGGGCGATAAATGGCATTAGCGGGGCGCGCATTCGCATATCGGTCCAGTAGACCGCATGAACCGCCATAAATGTGGCTGCTAGCAGCATCCCCCAAAGCCAAGGCGAATGGAACAATTGCTTGCCCAAAACAACCAAGCCGACCACGGCGAGGGCAAACTCCGCCAGATACCAGACCAGCGTAGAGTACCGCAGCCAGTCGCTGCGAGCGACGCCCGGTGCGTTGACCTTTTGCGGCAGCAAGCCCCACAGCCGGCTCACTCGCAGCAGCGAAGCATACAAGAACATGCCGGGCTGGTCCCGGATGGCATGCACGGCTTGGTCGTATGCAAATTGGTCGCTGAACAGCTCTCCATTTACCTTCGCGGTCGAGTCGATAATATCCCGCCGAAGGAGTTCATCGTCCAGTACCGTCGAATTCCAAACCTCTCCGCGCTTCGCGGCTTTCAAAAAGGCATAGTAATCCGGATTGTTTCCCAACAGCAACGTGTAGCCGCCGTGTGTGGTGGTGACGATCGGCCGACCGAATTGCAATTGATTTCGCACCGCCCAAGGCGAGAGCGTGAGTGCGAGCGCCGCCAACAGCGCTCCCCCGCACTTCGCCTTGCAAGCGCGCGTGGGCCAACGCCAAACTTCGGCAACGACGACGAAAACGGCCCAGGGCAAAAAAGCCGGCCGGCACAAAGCGGCCAGCCCCAAGCAGCAGCCGGCCAGCGCCGCGCGAAAAGGCGAGGGCCGTTCATCGGCCCAGGAGAGCGCGACGAGCGACAGCGCCGCCAGGCAGGCGGCCAGCGTCTCGGTCATCACCAACAGCGATTGGTTGACGAGAATCGGATCGCACGCCGCGAGCATCGCCGCCAACAGCGACCATCGCCCCAGCCGCCAGCGACCGCCGAGCCAGAGCACGGCCGCGACCGTGCCGACGCCCAGCACGACGTGCAACAACCGGATGGCAAAGAGCGAGAAATCCTGGTCTTCGACTGCCATGCACGGCGTCAACAGCAGCGGATACAAGGGCGGCCGGTAGGCCGTCGGCCGCTCGTCGCTTCCGAAAACTCCATCGCTGAGCAAATTTCTGGCCAGCGCCCGATAGCCATCGGGATCGGATTGCAGCGTATCCGCGCGCAGATTGAAGGCCCCGCCGCGAATGAGGACCGCGATCGCCAAGACGACCCACGTGCTCCAATGTCTGCCCACGCGCGGCGGCGAGACTTCGGCGGCGGCGGGCGACGAGGCGGGCATCGTTTGCTGACTTACCGCGGGAGATTACGGCGATACAATGAGACGACATCCAAAAACCATGCGCCGACAACACCGATTATGGTTGTCTCGGCTGGGCGACACAACCATTTCGACCGTAGTCATCACTCGCGAGCAGAATGAATTCCCAGCAAATCACCCAGCGGCTGATTGCCTGGCGCTGGCCGCTGTTGGCCGTGGGCGTCTTGACGGCCGCCGCGGCCTGGCTGCCGGCGCAGCGGTTGGGCTTCGATCGTTCGATCGAAAACATGTTCGCCCCCGACGATCCTTTGCTGCCGCCGTTCCGTCAACTCAAGCGGACCTTCGGCGGCGACGAAATCGCCCTGGCGGCCTACGTCGATCCCGATGTGCTGAATGCCGCCGGGCTCGATCGCCTGGACCAACTCACGAAAGAATTGGCCGGCGTGCCGGGCGTGGCCAGCACCTTTAGCCTGGCCAGCGTCAAGCCGCTGTTGGCCTCTTCGTTTCTCGGCTCGCTGCGCGAGCGCGTGTTGCTGCTCAGCGAAGGATACACAATCAGCGCCGACCGCCAGACGGCCGGCATCGTCTGCATCCTGATGCCGGAGCACGAAAGCCCCGTTCCTCGCTCGCAAACGGTCGATGAACTGCGGCGGCGAATCGAAAATCACGATCCCTCGGCCGTGTTGACGGGCGAGCCGGTGATGGTGGTCGACGGGTTTCGCTATCTCGAAGACGACGGCCGGCTGCTGGGCATGGCCTCGACCGGGTTGTTGATGCTGACGATCGTGATCTGCTTTCGCAGCCTGCGCTGGGTGCTCGTGCCGATGGCGGTCGTCGGGGCCGCGCTGATTTGGACGCAGGCGCTGTTGGCCGGCAGCGGCTTGCACATGAGCCTGGTCAGCTCGATGCTGTGGGCGATCGTGACTGTGATCGGCATCGCCACGGTCGTGCATCTGGTGATCGGTTTTCGCGACGCCCGTGCGGCCGGGCTTCCGCCGCGCGAGGCCTTGGAAACCGCCGGGGGCCTGTTGGCGACGCCGATCTTTTGGGCCTGCGCGACTGACGCGGGCGGGTTCGCCTCGCTGATGGCGTCGAGCGTCGGCCCGGTCCACGATTTCGGCGTGATGATGCTCTTCGGCTCGATCCTGACTCTCGTGAGCATCGCCGTGTTCGTGCCGGGGCTTTCGCTCTTGGGGCGCTTCGATGCCGACCCGCGACGTGCCTGGGGCGAAGGCGGCCTTGATCTGGGCTTGCGACATATCGCCGCGGCCATCGACCGCTATCCGCGCCGGCTGGGGCTGTCGATCGGTCTCGTCTGCGGGGTCTGTTGTTGCGGCATGATCTGGACCGACGTCGAGACCGACTTTACCAAAAACTTCCGACAATCGAGTCCGATCGTTCGTTCCTACGAGTTCATCGAGTCGCACTTGGGAGGGGCCGGAGTTTGGGACGTGTTTTTCCTCGTGCCGGAGGTGACCGATTCGCAATTCATCGACCGAGTCGCCCGGCTCGAAGACCGCTTGCGGCGGGAAGTCGTCGTCAGCGACGCCGACGGCGTCGAACAGCCGGGCTTGACCAAGGTGCTCAGCGCGATCGACGCCCTGGAACTCGTGCCCTACGGCAAAGTCAGCGCGCAAAAGAACCTCGAACAAACGCTGAACCTCGTCGGCGGCCAGATGCCGATCGTCCGCGCCTTGCACGGCCGCGACCCGAACGACGGCGATCGCTATTTCCTGCGGATCATGCTGCGGGCGCGCGAGCGGCAGTCGTCGCAGCAGAAGCATTCGCTGATCGAACAGGTGCGCCGGATCAGCCAGGAAGAATTCCCCGAGGCCCAAGTCACTGGCTTTTTCGTGCTGCTTACGAAATTAATCGAGAGCATCACGCGCGATCAATGGCTGACGTTCGGCATCGCCACGGGGGCGATCTGGCTGATGATGCTGGCCGCTTTCCGCAGTTTGCCGTTGGCGTTCGTTACGCTGGCGCCCAACGCGCTGCCGATTTTCGTCGTCACCGGTTTAATGGGCTGGTTCGGCTTCAAGATCAACATGGGCGCCGCCATGATCGCCAGCGTCTCGATGGGGCTGGCGGTCGATTCGTCGATCCACTACATCACGGCCTTTCATCGCCATCGCGATGCGGGCCGCACGGTCAACGAAGCCCTGCACGCGGTGCATCAAACGGTCGGCCGGGCGATGGTCTTTTCGACGCTAGCGCTGATCGTCGGCTTCACCGTGTTGGCGCTCAGCCGCTTCGTGCCGACGATTTATTTCGGCGTGCTGGTCGGGCTGACCATGTTCGGCGGATTGCTGGGCAATCTCGTGCTGTTGCCGCTGCTGCTGAAGCTGATCGACCGGGAAGGTTGAAAGGCGAGCCGGAGGCGTTAGCCTCCGTGTTGCATCGACGCGGTTTTGCCGCCCGCGGCCGTTCATTCAACGACCAAAGAAACCCGGAGGCTGACGCCTCCGGCTCGCCGATTGACGTCTCTCGTTCGCCAATTATTGCTGCAGCGCGTAAAGCACGACGTTCAAGCCGATCTTCGCTGCATCTTCTCGCGTGTAGCCGAGGCATTCCAGTGAGTCGTGCTTCTCCAAGGCGCAGCTCAGATCGTAGCGCGAAAAGATCACGCCGTAGCGATCGTCGAACCGCACCCCTTCCAGTTCAGGCTCGACCTGACGGACGACCGTCTTGAGCGGCCCGCCTTCGCCTTGCGGCTGCGGCTCGCGGCGCCCGACCTTCTTCAAGTCGAAGCCGCCGAGCGCCGTGGTGAACATGCGATGGTTCGCCGGAATCGCCTCCAGCGGATGACCGGGCAGCGCGGCGGCCATCTCGGCGCGGAACGACTTGGCGAACTCCTCGCTGCCGCAAATCGCGTCACCGATCACGACCCCGCCTCGTTCGATGTACGTTCGCAGTTGCTTGCGCTCGGCATCGCCCAGACGAAACGCCTGCCGGCCGTGCAAAAAGACGATCTGGTAGCCGAAAAGCTGCGGATTGCCGAGCGTCACCTCGCGCTGATCGGTGCTGACGCGCAGACCGGTTTCGCGCGTGATCACGCGCAGCAGGTTGGCCAATGCGCCGGGCGCGGCGTTCCAGCCGCCGTTGTGCTTGATTTGGGTAATGTAGATCTTCGCCCGCTCGAACGGGTCTCTCGTTTCGTCCGGTTCGGCGCCGCGCTCGATGTCGAGCTTGTACTTCACTTCGCGATTGGTGGCGTAGGCCAGCACATTGATGCCGATAGCCCGCGCGGCCTCGATTTGGCCCGCCACCTGGTCCGACAGCTTCTGGTCGCGGCCGGGCCGGGCCAATTCCCACAGGCACGACAGCCGCAGGTTCCGCGGCGCATAGATCACGCTGGTGCGGCAGCCCACGTCGATGCCGTACAACTCCGGATCGATGAATTTCACGTCGACCCGTTCTTCGGCGCTGTAGGCTGGGTGCTCCTTGGGCAACAGGTGCAAGGCGTATTCCGGCTCGGGGAACATGCGCTTCGTCAGGGCGCGAAACCCCTGGTCGAAATCGTCGCCGTCGCAGCATGCCTCGGCGAAGATGAATCCGCCTTGGTTTACATACTGCCGCAAGCGGTCGACTTCGTCGTCCGTGAAATCGGGGTGCAACTGCCCGCTGATGTACAAGACCGGAGCTTCCTGCAAATCGGCGACGGTGGCCGCCGTCGAATCGATGACCTGCCAGGTCAGATCGCGCTGCCACCGCGTTTCGACGTAGCTTGTGAGATTGGCCAGGTCGCTGCGATGGTGGTTCCAGTCGTCGAGCGGGCCATGCTTGAGCTTGGCCGCCAACACGGGCCGGCGTCCTTTCGATAGGAACAACAGCGCGAGACTCGAAGCGACGTGCGGATTGTCCTCGGCGTGGCCGACTCCTTTCCAGAAACCCAAGAGGGGCTCTTGGGTCCGCACCAGTTTCGTGGCGCCTTCGCGATACCAATCGTGTTGGCCGATCAGCCGCCGGTTGGTCAACCGGCCCACGCGCTCGATGCCGTACAAGTAATACATCAGCCAGCCTTGGCCGCGGTCGCCTGGGTTGATGTCGATGGAGAAATTTCGACCGAACCAAGCCAAGGCGCGCTCGACCGGCTCGTTGTCTTGCTGCTGGCCGCAGCAGCGAATGCGGTTGCCGTCGATTTCGGCGTCGCCGCGGTTCAAGCGGTCGGCGGTAATGACCATCGCCGCGATTCCGGCGCAAGTCATGCTGCCGGTGCCGGCCTGTCCGGGCTTGTAGCCCCACGAGCCGTTGGTCTGCTGGGCGCGGGCCCAATAGTCGAACGCCAGTCGCCAGGTCTGGTCGTTGACGGCGACCCCGATGCGTTCGGCCTCGTGCAGCGCCAGCAGCGCAAACTGGGTATTCGAGTTGTCCCCTTCGGTCTCCGGATATCCCCAGGCGCCTTTCATCGCGCCTTCGCGCTTCTGCTGCGTTTGGAACCACAGCGCGTTGCGCCGCACGAGCTGCAAATTTGTTTTCGGCTCGGCCGCGCACAGGACCATCGTTTGCAAGGCCGTCGAATAAGTTCTTGTTGGCGTCTGCTTGCGCAAATAATTGAGAGCGGATTGAACCTGCTCGTCTCCGGGCTCCACGCCGCAATTCAAGAGCGCCAATGTGCAAAGCGCCGTAATGCCGCCGGGATAGCCGACCGGATCGGGCCATGAGCCGTCGTCGCGCTGCTCGCGCTTCAGATAGGCGACTCCGCGCTCGATCGAGTCCCGCACTTCTTCGGCCGAGATATCGGCCCGGGCCGATGCGGCCCAAGGACCGAACAGCACGGCGAGGCCCAACGCGAGGGACGACATCGATTTCATGAGAACCTCCTTCGTACCGCAGCCTGCGTCGTGCCGTCCTTCAACCCCCGCCTTGCCCGCCGCGCTGGCGGACCCAGTCTTGGAACGAAGCCGCCCATTGGGTCTCGTCCTCGGCAGCCGCGCGAGCGATCCAATGGGCGACGTCGGCAGCGGGAAAGCCCGGTAGGTTAAGACTGACATCGACCGTTTGATAGGCATCCGACCGAAACTCGTACATGGTCAACATTTCGCCCGTGAACAGCCAGACCTCGGGCACGCCCAGCGCGGCATAGAGTTCGAGCTTGCCCAGCGAACTGGCGGAGACGTCGATTTCAAAGGCCAAGTCGGGCGGCGGATCGGCATCCAGATCGAGGCCCCTGCGACCGCGCACCAGCGCTTCATTGCGAACGTAATAGCATTCATCGGCTTCGATGCCGCGCTGGCTAGCTTCTCGTTTGAACGTCGTCGCCCCGAAGCTGCGAATCGGGATTCGCTTTTCGAGCGTCCAGATATCGATCATGCGGCCCAGCAACCGCCGATATTGTTCGTGCTCGTCGGACGGAGACGTCAATTCCAACCTTCCCTGATCGTAGGTTACGCGAGGCCACGAATGGCTGGCCAGGTCCGCCAACAGCAACTCATAGGTGTTCCAACTGACGCCGTGCATCACGAATCGCTGCTCGGCGCGTTTTTGCTCCACGACGGCCATGCCGAAGACTCCGAGAAAACGCGAGCTAGTCTTTAATCTCAGTATACCGTTCGCCGACGCCGCGCCAGGGCGAGATTTTGCCGGATTGCGCCGGCATTTGATGGTCCTAGGCCGTTTTCCGAGTCCCGGCTAATCTATCTTTCATGAATTGGATCAATGCTTTAGCGCTCCTCGTTTTGATCGCCGGCCATTGCGAATTGCTGGTGACGGTCGTCAATCGGTTGCATGCGCTGCGGCTGCCGGGGCCGCTGCTGAAGACGGTGCGGCACGTCCACGACGTGCTGATGCTCGCCTGCCCGCCGCTGATCATGTGGTTCGTGGGGTTCACCGGTCCGAAATTGCTGCTCGGCGGAACGTGGCAGGATCTATCGCCCGGCTGGATGATCTATTTCGGATTGTGCGCGGCGGGGGCCGTCGGGCTGGCGGTCACGGCCGTTCGATATCAGTCGCGCCCTTTGCCGGCGGCGCTGCTGTCGAACCATAGCGACGTCATCGACGTCGCCCAGCAATTGGGCCGCCGCCCGCTGGCGCCAGGGCCCTATCAGTGGCTGGCCCGGCTGCCGGGCAACGAACTATTTCGCGTCGAGGTCTCTCAAAAGACGTTGCGACTGCCGCGATTGCCGGCTGAGTGGGACGGAATGAGCATTTTGCACCTCAGCGATCTGCACTTCATCGGCACGCTGGATCTGCCGTTTTTCCAGGAAGTCGCGCGGCTGTCGGCGGAGCAGAACGCCGATCTGATCGTGTTCACCGGCGATTTGCTCGACAATCAACAACTGGTCGAATGGTTGCCCTCGACGCTGGGAAAACTCTCGGCGCCGCTGGGCTGTCATTTCATCCTGGGCAATCACGACTGGTACTTGAAGCCCGAGCCGATTCGCCAAGCGCTCGTCGATTTGGGCTGGCATGACGTCGCGGGAAATGTCAGCACGCTCGAACATCGCGGACTGCCGCTGGCGATCGGCGGAAGTGAGTTACCGTGGATGGGCCGGCATCCGGAATTTTCCGCCGCGCCGCCCGATGCTTTCCGATTATTGTTGAGCCACACGCCCGACAATCTGCCGTGGGCGGTCCGCGAAGGCGTCGACTTGATGCTGTCTGGGCACAATCACGGCGGGCAAGTCGTCCTGCCGCTATTGGGGCCGGTCTATTCGCCCAGCGTCTATGGCTGCCGCTACGCCTCGGGCCTGTTCTGGCAGCCGCCGACGCTATTGCACGTCTCTCGCGGCATTTCAGGGCGCCACCCGTTTCGCTGGCGCTGCAAGCCGGAACTGACCAAGCTCGTGCTGCGGTCAGCGCCTCCTGGCGTAGAACCCGCACCAAAATCGAACCTTCTATCTTCCAAATCCCCTCAGGCGTAGAATGTGACAATGCGGCGGAAGTCCCGCGCGCTCGCGGGCTTGTTGATGAATGGCGCCGGGAGGCCCAAATGGCGACATCGCAAATTGTTACGGCCGATGAATTGCTGCGAATGCCCTCGGGCGGCAATCGATACGAATTGATGCGAGGCGAGTTGCATACGATGAGCCCTACGGGCGACGAACACGGCATCGTGACGATGGCGTTGGGGATTCGGCTGGGATCGTTCGTTACACAGCATAAGCTGGGGGCCGTCTTCGCGGCCGCGACCGGGTTCCATCTCGAACACGATCCCGATACGGTGCTCGCGCCCGATATCGCCTTCGTCGAGCGGGAGCGTTTCGCCGCGACCGGACTCTCCGGAAAGTTCTGGCAAGGCGCTCCGGACTTGGCCGTGGAGGTCAATTCGCCCGGCGATCGGGCCGCCAAGATAGCTGCCAAGACCCAGACTTGGCTGACTCAGGGAGCACGACAGGTTTGGATCGTCGATCCGGAGAATCGCACCATCGCGATCCACCATCGAGACGGGCAAGTCGCCGTCTTGGGCGAGGCCGACACCTTGAGCGGCGGAGATCTCGTGCCCGGCTTCGCTTGCCGCGTGGGCGAAATCTTTCCGCCCGAATGCTTCCAGTGACGCCATTCGAAGACCCCATTTTAGCAAGGACTTGCGTTGTCTACCGCCAAACCGCGCAGCCTCGGCGACGTGCTGCAAGAGTTCAGCCATCACCGCCGCCTGATGCAGGAGGAACTGCAAAAGGTCATCATCGGGCAAGATGAGGTCATCGAACAGTTGTTCGCCGCCATTTTCACCCGCGGCCACTGCTTGTTGGAAGGCGTGCCGGGCCTGGCCAAGACGTTGATGGTCAGCACGCTGGCCAGAATTTTGGACGTGGGCTTCAAACGCATCCAGTTCACGCCCGATTTGATGCCTTCGGACATCACGGGCACCAACGTGCTCGAAGAAGACGAGCACGGTAAACGCAACTTCCGCTTCGTCGAAGGGCCGATCTTTTCCAACATCTTGCTGGCCGACGAGATCAACCGCACCCCGCCCAAGACGCAGGCTGCGCTGCTGCAAGCCATGCAGGAGCGCGAGGTTTCGGTCGGCCAGACGACCTACACGCTGCCCGATCCGTTCTTCACGATCGCCACGCAAAACCCGATCGAGCAGGAAGGCACCTATCCGCTGCCCGAGGCGCAGTTGGACCGCTTCATGTTCAACATCAAGGTCAACTATCCGACGCTGGAAGAAGAAGAGCGGATTCTGGCTTCGACCACGCGCGGCGAAAAGCCCGAGGTGCGCAAGGTGCTCTCGGGCCGGGCAATCTTGAACCTGCAAAAGCTGGTCGGCTCGGTGGCGGTCAGCGAGTACATCATCAAGTACGTCTCGCGCCTGGTGCGGGCCACGCGGCCGAAGGACGCCTCGGCCCCGGAGTTCGTCCGCGAGCTGGTCGATTGGGGCGCCGGCCCGCGCGCCGGGCAGTTTCTGATTCACGGCGGCAAGGCCCTGGCGGCGATGGAAGGCCGCTTCTCGGTGGCCATCGACGACATCAAGAAGGTGGCCGTGCCGGTGCTGCGCCACCGCGTCAGCACCAACTTCCAGGCGCAGGCCGAGGGCATGAACAACGAAGACGTGATCGTGCGGCTGCTCAAGGAATTGCCCGTTCCCGAGATTCCGAAGTTCGAGAGATAATCGTGCCCGTTTCCGCCGAACAGTATCTCAAGCCCGAAGTGATTCGGCAGATCGCCCGGCTCGATCTCCGCGCCCAGTTCATCGTCAAGGGCTTTTTGCAAGGCTTGCATGCCAGCCCGTTTCACGGCTTCTCGGTCGAGTTCAGCGAGCACCGCAAATACACGGCCGGCGACAACCCGCAAGACATCGACTGGCTGGTCTACGCCAAGACCGACAAATACTACATCAAAAAGTTCGAGGCCGAGACCAACATCACGGGCTACCTGGTGATGGATCTCAGCCGCTCGATGGCCTACACCTATCGCCAAGAGCTGACCAAGTTCGACTACTCAATCTGTCTGGCGGCGGCGCTGTGCTATTTGATGGTCCATCAGCAAGACCCGGTCGGGCTGATCACGTTCGACGAAAAAATCCGCAGCAGCCTGCCGCCGCGCTCGAAGCGAACGCAGATCGGCACGGTGCTGTCGCTGCTGTCGAATCTGAAGCCCGCGGGCAATACGGAGATCGCCAAATGCCTGATCCAGATCGCCGCGATGCTCAAGCATCGCAGCCTAGTGATGCTGTTTTCCGACCTGCTGGCCGATCCCGATCCGATCTTCAAGGCCCTGCATCGTCTGCGGCACGGCGGGCACGACGTGATCTTGTTTCACGTGCTCGACGAGGCCGAGGTCCGTTTCCCGTTCGACGGCGTCATTGAATTCGAGGAACCCGAGAGCCACGAAAAATTGCAAGTCGACGCCGGCGGCTTTCGCTCCGACTATCTGGCTGAGATCGGCAAGTTCCGCGAGCGCTATCGCCGCGAATGTTTTCAAAGCGGCATCGATTACGTCGCGCTCGACACGAGCATGCCCTTCGACAAGGCGCTGGTCGAATATCTATTCAACCGCCGCGCGCGAGGCTGAGCCACGTAAATGTAGCGAGATGGCAAAACGTCGTAGCGGGGATCAAAACGAGGCGCACTCAGTTCGCGTGCTGCCATCGACTGGAAAAGCATCTGGGCGCCAAGCTATACTGGGTTGATCCGGGTGGAAAAGCATCTCAACGGCCGCCAGCGACAACGAAAGACCAAAGGAACTCCCGCGATGAAAATCAAAGCAGTCATTCACCCGGCGGAAGAAGGAGGGTTTTGGGCCGAGGTTCCCGTACTCAAGGGGTGCTATTCCGAGGGCGATACGTTTGAGGAAACGCTGGCGAACATCCGTGAAGCCGCCGAAGGCTGGCTGGAAGTGGCCGCAGAACAAACGGCAGCGAGCGAGCCAGCTCAGCTCGCGGAAATCGAGCTGTGAAGGCCCTCTCGGGCAAGCAAATGTGCAAGGCGCTGGAGCGGAACGGTTGGCTGTTGAAGCGCGTTCGCAGCAGTCACCACATTTACGCGCACCCGGATCGTCCGGACACGATCATCCCCGTTCCCGTACACGGCAACCGAACGCTGCGAAAGGGCACGCAACAAGGCATCATGAAGGACGCGGGCCTGACTGAAGCCGACCTTTGAGTTGCTACTTGGAACTGGTCGCGCAACGACGCTCGTTGTTGGATTCAAATGCGGCCTATAGAATTGGATAAAGATCCGTCGAGTGATGCGCGGCGAATTTCCAATGGTCATCGTCCGCCCAAATGGAGTCATCAAATAGTTGTTCGCCGCTATTCTCGTTCGCGGCCGTTGTCTGCTGGAATTCGACAAGGCATCGTCGAGTATTTGGTCAACCGGCGCGCGAGGGGCTGAGCCATGGAATTCATGACTCCCTGGCTGTTGGCCGGGGCCTCGCTCGCCTCGATCCCGGTGATTCTGCACCTGGTGATGCGGCAGCAGCCGAAGCACTTGGAGTTTCCGGCGCTGCGGTTCGTGCAGTTGCGGCAAGACGCGAACCGGCGGAAGCTGAAACTGCGGCATCTGTTGCTGCTGCTGTTGCGGATGGCGGCGGTGGCACTCTTGGCCGCGGCGCTGGCCCGGCCGAGCATCAAGAGTACGGGCGTGATCGGCGGCCAAGAGGCGCCGGTGGCCGCGGCGCTGGTCTTCGATACCTCGCCGCGGATGGACTACAAGAGCGAGAACCAAACCCGGCTGCAAGCCGCGCAAGACATCGGCGGCTGGCTGCTCAAGGAGTTGCCGCTGGAAAGCCGCGTCGCGGTGCTCGATTCGGGCCGCGGTTTGCCCGTGTTTCAGGTCGATCTCGGTTCGGCCCAAGACCGAATGGTCCGGCTGGAGACGACGCCGGTCGGGCGCCCGTTGTGGGAAGTATTGGAAGGGGCGAGCGAACTACTCGGCCGCAACGAAGTCGACGGCGAAGAGCTGCCGAAGCGCAGAGAGCTCTACATTTTCACCGACCTCACTCAGGCCGCCTGGGACGTCGAGGCCGCCCGCCGGTTGCGCGAGCGGCTGGCGAAGTTGAGCGGGCTGGGGATTTATGTCATCGACGTGGGGGTCGAGGAGCCGCGGAACCTGGCTCTGGGCGAGATCCGCTTGTCGAGCGAGGTTCTGGCCCGCAACCGGCATTGGTCGCTGGCCACCGACGTGACGAGCGTCGGAGAAGAAGACGATCGCGCGGTCGAAATTTATTTGTTCGACGGCGAAGGCAAGGCCGAAAAACGCGGTCAACAATCGGTCAACGCCCGGCCGGGCGAGTCGCACAACGTCGAATTTTCGCTGGGCGGCCTCGAAGCCGGAGCGCACCAGGGCTATGTGCGCATGGTCGGGACCGACGGTCTGCCCTGCGACAATCGCCGATTTTTCACCGTCGAGGTCAAGCCGCCTTGGAAAGTCCTGGTGGCCGCGGCGCCGCCGGCGACCGGGCGTGCGTTGAGCCTGACCGAAGCCCTGGCGCCGAGCGCGTGGCGCAAAACGGGCCAAGCCCGCTTCGATTGCCAGGTCGTCCGCTTCGACCAACTCGCCGAGCAACCGCTGGAAGGCGTGGCCGTCGTCGCGCTGGTCGATCCGGGGGCTCTCGGCGACGCCGTTTGGGAACAACTCGGCGCCTACGTGCAAAAAGGGGGCGGCGTGGCGATCTTTCTCGGCGCCGCCGCACAGCCTGCCTTGTTGAACAAGCCGGCGCCCCAGTTGTTGCTGTCGGGTGAATTGGGACACCTGCCGGCCCGCTATCCCGAGGGCGATCTATTTCTTTCGACCGAACATAGCCAGCATCCGCTGGTGGCCAAGTTCGCGCCGCTGGCCGGCGCCGTGCCTTGGGAGATGCTGCCGGTCTATATGTATTGGCAACTGCCCAAGCTGGCCAAAGGCGTGGCCACGGTCGCCAGCTATCGCAACAACAAGCCGGCGGTGCTGGAAAAGCCGCTGGGCAAAGGCCGCGTCGTGACCATGACGACCCCCATTTCCGAAGGACCGGAAACTTCGGAAGACAATCGCTGGAACCGGCTGGCCACCGGGCTAGACAATTGGCCCTTCGTGATGTTGATGGACCAGATGTTTTCCTACCTGGCCGGCAGCGCCGAAGGGAAGTTGAATTACATCGCCGGCGAGACGGTCGTGCTGCCGCTGGCGCCTGACCAACCCCTCTCGACCTATTTGCTCTCGACGCCCCGCGGCGATTCGTTCCGCCAAACCATCGACGACAAACAACATGCGATCATCGTGCCCAACGCCGAGCGCGTGGGCAATTATCGCATCAAGGCGGGGGGCGACACGCAGGGCCTCGACCGCGGCTTCAGCGTGAATCTGCCCGTCGCGGCGAGCAACCTCGATCGGTTCGACGAAGCGAAGCTGAAAGACGTGTTCGGCGAGACCGAATTCCGCCTGGCGCACAGCCGCGAGGAGATCGATCGCGACGTCAGCGCGGGCCGCGTCGGGCAAGAACTGTTTCCGTATTTGATCGTGCTCATCGCCATCGTCCTCGGCTGCGAGCAACTGTTGGCCAACCGCTTTTATAAGACTGCCCTCACCTAACCTCTCCCGGAGGGAGAGGGATAATCATGACCGGCATCCTGGCACAGACGACCTCCACCGGCTTGGGCGGTCTGGTGCGGCTCACTTTCGCTCCCGTCGGCGCGCCGAGTTTCGGCCCTTGGCTAGTAGTCGTGATCGGCGTCGTGCTGTTGGCGCTGCTTTGGTTCGGGCCTGCGGGGCGCAAGATTTCGCCCGGCCGGCGCCGCGTGCTGGCGGCGCTGCGCGTGCTGGTGATTCTGCTGGTGCTGTTGGCCATGCTGCGGCCGACGTTGGTGCGGACCAAGATCACCAAGCAATCGGCGACGTTGATCGTGCTCGTCGATCGCTCTCGGAGCATGCTCGTGACCGACGGCGTGGGCAAGAAAAGCCGCTGGGATGCGCTCAAGGCGGCCATGCGCGATGCGCTGCCGGCGCTCGGCGAACTGTCGAAGGACTTGGAGATCAAGGTCTACGAGTTCGACGCCGAGCCGGAGCGGGTCGACTTTACGCCCAAAAAGTTGGAACTCGACGCGGAGCCGGCGGGGGAACAATCGGCGATCGGCGCCGCGCTCGACGAGGCCATCAAGGCCGAAGCGGGCAAGCGACTCGCCGGAGTGGTGCTGTTGAGCGACGGGGCGCAGCGCGCCTATCCGCCCAATGATCTGCCGCCGCAGTTGGCCGTTCGGCGGCTGGCCGATCTTGGCTGCCGCCTATATGCCGTCCCCTTCGGCCAGGCGCGCGGCCCCGGGCAGGTGCGCGACGTGGCGATCGAAGACCTGATCGTGGCAGAGCACGTGTTCGTCAAGAATCAACTGCCGGTGACGGGCGCCTTGCGGATGGAGGGCTTGGAGAACCAGAAGATTCCCGTCGAGTTGCTGATCGAAACCGCGCCCGGAAAAATGACCGCGGCCGCCAAGCGGGAAATCGCCGGCAAGCCCGACGGCGAGCAGACGCCGATCGAGTTGACCTACGTGCCGAAGACGCCGGGCGAGATCAAAATCACGCTCAGGGCGGCCGAACAGCCTGGCGAATTGGTGACGACGAATAACGAGATCAGCACGTTCGTGACGGTGCTCAAAGGCGGCCTGAACGTGCTGTATCTGGACGGCGCCTTGTCGGCCGAGCAGAAGTTTCTGCGGTGGTCGCTCGACGCCTCGCCCGACATCAAACTCGACTACTTTCACATTCGCGCCGATCGGCCCGAGACGCGCCCGCCCGACCTGATCGATCGCTTCAAGCCGGGCAAGTACGACGTGTACATGTTGGGCGACCTCGATTCCGAAGCTTTCAAGACCGACGAACTGGAACTGTTGCGTTCGACCGTCGAGCAAGGCGCCGGGTTGATGATGCTCGGCGGGTTGCACAGTTTCGGCGCCGGCGGCTACGGCAATACGCCGCTGGCCGACGTGCTGCCAATCGAAATCGGGCGGCTCGAACGGCAGCCGTTCGGCGAAAAGATTCGCGAGGATTTGCACCTCGCCGGGCCGCAAAAAATGAAGCCGACGAATTACGGCGCCTCGCAGTACGTGATGCTGCTCGGTTCGGGAAACCAGAAGGCGAACAGCGCCGCGGCCTGGGAGAAACTGCCCCCCCTGGAAGGCGCCAACCGCTTCGGCGGCTTGAAGCCAGGCGCCAATTTGCTGGCCGAAACCGAAAGCGGCCAGCCGCTGCTGGTCGCGAGCAACTTCGGCGCCGGCCGCGTCCTGGCTTTCGCCGGCGACTCGACCTGGCGCTGGTGGATGGAAGGGCAGGAGGCGGCGCACAAGCGCTTTTGGCGGCAGGTCATTCTGTGGCTGGCCCGCAAGGACGAGAGCGACGAGGGGCAAGTCTGGGTCAAGCTCGATCAGCGGCGGCACGCGCCCGGCTCGCGCGTCGAGTTCACGGCCGGCGCCAAAACTCCCCAGGGCGAGCCGGTGGTCGACGGCACGTTCGAGGCC
>Ga0134126_10005096_pt1 | contig 16402 bp, 29 predicted proteins | sample KB31752_FD_96881 | JGI IMG/M metagenome (GOLD analysis project Ga0134126, IMG submission 96881) | Terrestrial soil microbial communities with excess Nitrogen fertilizer from Kellogg Biological Station, Michigan, USA - KB3-175-2 | ecosystem: Environmental > Terrestrial > Soil > Unclassified ...
CCCATGGGTGAAGATTTCCGAGAGTAGGTCACGGGCAGCGATGTAAACGCCCCAGCGACGATCGAAGAGGTCGAGTTTCAGCTTGTTCCGCGCGATCCACCATTGCGCAAGCCCGATCCCGACAGCGGCCAAGGCGATTGTCGGCGTCAGCAGAGCCTGCAGGACATCGATCCAGTCTCGCGCGTGCCCGGTCATCTGCGCTTCAGTGCCTGGTTTGTCCCGTCGTCGACAAGATTGGCTGGTTGCGATAGGGCGCGTCGCAGCCTGGAGCGTCGGGCCATCGCCCTTCGGTATCTGGCAGAAGTACCTGACGCACTTCGTAACTGTCTGTGCCGTAGAAAATGCCTACGAAGGTCGCATAGCGCTTGCGGCCCGCGACACCGGCGTCGACAATGCGAACAGGGAATTTACCGCCGACGCTGACGAGTTCTTCGTCCTCGAAACCCTTCCCTCGGTCACGCTGAATCTTGCCCAGCCGGTTAAGAACGCCGGCAATAATGTCGCTGTCCGTGCCGACGACGAGGAGCTCCGGCAAACCATGACGATAATTGCCGATCGTGTACATGAAGGGCTGGCTACCTGGCGGGTCATGCTCGGTTAGATAGACCACCTGCACGGCCTGGCCGCTCTCTTTGATCTTCGCAGCGATATCGAGGCGAAGCTTGTCCCACAGCGCTGCAATTTCGTCCGACATTGCATTTCCTTCGGTAGCGTAGTCCTGGATCACCCCCGAGCGGCCACAATCACGACCGGCTCCGGCCGATGCGAACTCGTGCCGACAGGGCGCCGATCTTGAATCGCGATCGTGAAGCCGCGGCGCCGGCCGCACTGCCTGCAGCGCAAGCGGTATTGAAGATCGAAAACAAGAGTGTCGCTTGGCACGCGATGGCGACGCTGAAGCATGCCGTCCGCATACTCGGTAATCCAACCGCACGCGCATGTGACCACGATTGCCGCGTTCGGCCCGAGGTCGAAGAGCCGCAGCATGCGCGGGTCACGCCCATTCACCGCCTTGCCTCCGTTCCTATTATGTTCTAGTCTTGCACGGCTCAGAGGGGACGGCAAGTGATCGTGAGACCACAGCCGAGAGCCGCGAAAATTGCTGCGGTCGAGCGAGCCGGAAGCTGGCCGGCCCGTGGTACTTGCGGGGGCAAGCCCGTCAGTGCGCGCTCGCGCAACGTGGACGCGCCTTGACGCTCGATGGCGCGATTCGCGAACATGGCGCGATGAAGCTGCACATTGGGTCAAGGACGCGCGCTGAAGGTTGGACGACGCTCGATATCGTTCCGGGCGAAGGCGTCGATATCGTCGGCGACTGCCGCGATCTCTCTCGGTTTTCCGACAATTCGATCGAAACAGTCTATGCGAGCCATGTGCTTGAGCATCTGCGTCTCGCCGACCTGATCCCGACACTGAAGGAATGGCATCGCGTCCTCATTCCCGATGGAAGCGTCATGATTAGCGTCCCGGACATGAACATTCTCTGCCGCCACTTCCTCAATCCGACCGTGACGGGCGAGACGAAATTCATGGTCATGTGGATGATGTTTGGCGGCCAGCTCGATCAATACGACTTTCATTTTGTCGGCTTCGATTTCGAGATTTTGGGAACCTATCTTTCCGAAGCCGGCTTCGACATGATCTTTCGCGTTCCGAGCTTCGCTCTGTTTGACGATACGAGCGCGCAAAACTTCCTCGGCGTCCCACTCAGCCTGAATGTCAGGGCACGAAAGCCCGCTTAGTTTCGAAGCCCGCGGAGCACATTGCGTGATCTCTGATAGCGACATCTGGCGTACCGCCCACGCAGTAATCCAGCAGCGTTGCGAGTTTGCGGAGCTTTGCGCCGCGCAGCGAGCCGATGCCCGACTTGCCGAAGGTGATCTTGATGGATACTGCATTTGGAAGCGGGTTCTCGCCACCATCACAGCCATTCGGTGGCCAATGCCAGTGAGCGGCGAGCGAGTCAACTAAATGTCACGGCGACGGCTGGCCAAATGGCGGTTATAGGCGCAATAATCTTGAGCGCTTTCGTTCTCACGCGGCATTCGATAGCTCCGCACTCGCGCAGGTCAAGAAAATCGAGGGATACGACGGCTAAAATTCGGGATGTCTTATGCGAGGCCGCGAAGCTAAATCCGACGGCGCACAAAAACCGCATGCCCCTAAGCGCGTTGTATTCTACTAATCCTCGGCCGCCTTGGATTTCGAGGACGCGCCACCGCCGAGCTTCGTTGCGGCGCGCTGCGCGATCCTCTCGTAGCTGGCGGCAATCTCCAGCATCTCGTGCTTTGCGGTATCGTCCGCAATCTTGTGCGCCATGTCTCGCGCTTCCTCAGCGCGTTTTCGCCAATGTCCGGGCGTACCGAACTCCGTCGGCATGACAGTCCCCCCACGATGCGATCATCTAAGTTGTAATTATTTTAAACAACAATGCGCTCGCTGCGGGCTGTGGTACAGGAAAATCGCCTCAGACCAGCACAAAAAAGCCTTTATTGCGCGATAACTGTCGCACTCTGCGAAACCGGTGGTAGCTGACGATCCTCATGACGAATCTCATTACCTCCAGCTCGCAGAGCAGGTCGCATTGCGCGCCGCTGCCGTGACCGATCCGGTGACCAAGCGTGAATTGCTGGAGATTGCGGAGAGATTTACGCGCCTCGCCGAATATGCGGCGCGGAGAAGAAACTAGAGTATAGATTCGATCGGTAAGCCCGAACGTGCGAGTAATTCTATCGATTATGCGGACTCGAGCCACTTCTTGGTTCTTCGTACCAAGCGAATGGCCCGGCAGTCCTGCCAGAGCTCGAAATCTTTAAACCCGTGGCGGGAACCGAGGAGAAGCTTTGCGCGCGCGAGGGCGACCCCATCGGAGCTTTCGTCAAAGTCTTCCGAATCTGCAATTCGATAGCGCTCGTTCAAGAAATAGGCGCGATATGAAGGCATGTTAAAAGATTCCTGGAGCTTTGTGTCGCTCTTAGCCCTTATGCGCCTCGAAATTCGAAGAAACGGTAAATTCGTTGGCTCCGCGCAACCATCGCGCAATGAAAAAGCCCCGCCGAAGCGGGGCGAGGTGGTGGGTTGAGGCTGGGTGTGGAGGCCCAGCCGCGAGGGAAAACACCGCTCCGCGCCAAAAGTTTCGCAAAAGAAAAGCCCCGCACGATGGCGGGGCAACATGGATTCCAACCACAAAGGTAGCTCGCATCGATTAGCTGGCCCTCGCCGCGTCGCTGGGCCGCCTCCGAGTAGAATCGAGCGGTCTAAAGATACCAATCCGCCCTCGAGCCATAATAGTCGTGGAGCTTCTTGTTGTAAGCGGGATCGCCCCAATTCGGCGTTGAGCCCGCATCGAAGCTCGGTGCCTTTTTAAGCTGCTCTTCCGGGATGCCGATGACATACGCGCTCTGGCTCGTGTCGTATTTGAGCATGTCCCAAGGCAACGCGAAGAGTTTCCCACCCATGCCCAGGAAGCTGCCATAGTTCAGGACGGCATAAGCAACTCTGCCGGAAATTTTGTCGATCATGATTTCTTCGATGTGGCCGAGGGAGTCGCCGCGCGTATTTGCAACATTGGACCCCGTAACCTTTTCGGACGAGATCAGGCGCGATGTTTCTCGGACATCGGAGGTGGGTTGAACAGTCGGCATCTATCATACTCCAACTTGGTGTGACGCATGATTGCGTCTGCTGTTCAGCCCAACAGTCTATCCGCAATTTGGTTGCAGCGTCGGTTAGGCCAACAAAAAGTTCGGCCGAAGGGGACCTAACGCGAGCATGCTCGCATATTAGGTGAGGGTTTTTGACTCGCACGGACGGTCGGATTCGCCGAGACGATCAAGTGCGTTGACGATAACGAAGCCACGAGGTCCGCACGCGAAATTTGCAATGTGGTAGGCACAAGCCGATATGATCTATGGGCGGCAAGCGACTTGTTTCGCGCCTGCGCGAGAAAGCTCAATGAGTCCGTTCGGACTAATAGATCATCTTTGGACAATGGAGGTGCGTCGATGAAATCCATATCCTTGCCCGTTCTTGGCCTTGTCGGGGCGCTTTGCGCGCTGCCTGCCACCGCCAAAGAGAATGACAAGCACGATCGCGGCAATCATAGCAATCCGCATGCGATCGAGCAGCGCGGCGGCGATCGTCATTTCGGCGATAGAGATCACGACAGGGTTCGCGCGTACTACGCCCACGAGGCGCGCGGCGGACATTGCCCGCCGGGGCTCGCGAAGAAGCATAATGGCTGCCTGCCGCCGGGACAGGCGCGCAAATGGGCCGTGGGTCAGCCGTTGCCGCCCGATGTCGCCTATTACGCATTGCCGCCAGCGCTCATCGTGCAGCTCACACCACCGCCGCCCGGCTATCGGTATATCCGCGTCGCCGGCGATGTGCTGATGATCGCGGCGGGCTCCGGCCTTGTCATCGATGCTATCCTCGATCTCGGCGGGCGTTGAAGAAGCAGGATGGCGAATTGGCGTGATCCCCGCGGCGTGGTAGCGTGGCTTGCGCCCTCGAAGCGCCCAACAAGGGAAATTCGGTGAAAGCAATTGTCCTAGCGTTTCTCGTGTCTCTGTTCGCGCTTAGCACCGTGCCGACAACGCCAGCGCGGGCGCAAGATGCCGCCGCTTGCGAGGCGAAAGCCGTAAGCAAGGACGGCAAGCCACTAGCTGGCGCCGCCAAGGCTTCATCGGTCAAAAGGTGCATGCGCGACTATTGCGAAGCTCACGCGGTCAGCTCGAACGGCAAGAAGCTCTCGGGTGCCGCACGGACAAGCTTTCTCAAGAAGTGCGAAAGCACGAAATAGCAGGCTTGCCGGATGCGAGCCGAGTGAAGAAAGCTGCTGCCTATTGTTCGACTGAGGCGATCGCGATCCCTTGACTGATGATCCTGAAATTTCACGCGCGGCTCGTTTCCTTGCGCGAAAATACGGCGCTGACGCGGAGATAGCGGTCGTGCGATGCGCCGAAACTTTGCTTGCTAAGCACGAGTTCGAAGGCTGCTCGTTCGTCACGCAGTTGTTGGGCGAACTCATGGATTTGCGGCGAGCGCAACGTAGATTGAGTTGAATGCGAGCCGCGCGAAGCTGCCCGCGCATGTATCGCACGTCTCTGGGAGGATTGGCAGCCCGAGGAAGGCGAGCTGGCGCGCTCTTGCGCGATTCGCCGCTTGATCCGGCGATCCACGCCTAACGCGAAAGCTGCTACGGTTACTTCGTGCGGCCTCAGAGAGCGCGGTCTAATCTTCAATCGCCCCGGCTCTCAATCATTGCTCACGGCGCAGTTTCGCTTCGGCAACGTTGGCGACCTTTCGATAGTTTGCGGCGATCTCTTCCGTACCACGCTTCGCTGTAGGGTCCGCGATGTGACGCGCCATATTCCGCGCTTCCGGGGCACGCATTCGCCAATGTGCGGGCGTCCCGAATTCCGTCGGCATGAGTGGCCCCATACATTATGCGTCATCGTTACGCCTTCTATCAGAACGTTAGGACCGCCCCGCGCGCTGACTAGAACCAAAGAGGTCGGTTCAGACAAGCACAAAAAAGCTCGATTGGCTGCCGTAGTCGTTGTATCGTGCGAAATGACAGGAGCCCCCTGGTTGATAGCTGACGATCCGCACGACGAAAGCCACTATCGAAAGCTGACAGAGGAAGTCGCGGCGCTCGCTGCGGCCGTAACCGACGCCGCGATGAAGGAAGAGTTAATTGAAATCGCGGCGAGATTCAGGCGCCTTGCTGAACATGCAGCGTGGAGAAAGGATCCCGTGTAGTCAGAAACGCAACAAAGAAAAGACCCCGCCGTAGCGGGGCAAGTCTCAGGGGTTCAAGCTGGATGTCGATGTCGAGTTGCGCCAAGCAATACCGATCCGCAATTAAGGTTGCGACATATTCTTGCGATGCACCGCTCGCCCCGCGATCTACACGAACATCCGCAGCCCGCCGTCGCGAGCCAGCGCCTCCCGTGCCGAAGATTGGCGCGCTCATGCGGGGGAAGGTGGGAAATTGGTTCTGGGCCTACTGCAGCACTCCCCGCTGTGGCCATCATGCGCCGCTGGCTCTCGCGCCCTTTGCTATCCGAAATGGGGGCTGAACGCATCGAGCGATGTAATACGCGAGCGCTTGCGCTGTGCCCGCTGCGGCCATCGCGGCGTCACTCTATGCGCCCCGAGTTGGACGAATGAAATTACGGGATGGCAGGCGTTCCCTAGCGCAGTTTCTTCGGCGCCTTTGGTTCCGGCGCCGCCTGCCATTTCACACCTTTCATCGTCTTGAGCACAGCCTCGAGCGGGTGCGCGTCATTCTCACCCAGCCACATTGCCCCATCGCCATCTTCTAAGATCTCGGGCATGCGACCGGCTATCGGTGCGATGAGCTTGCTAGCCGATACCGTCACCAGCACGCATGCAAGCAATGGTTGGCCTTGTATTTCAAACCGGCGCCACAGCACCGCGAAACCGGTGTGGCATTTAGCTCCTAAATGCGTTCCTGGGCAGGATTGAGAGGAATCATCCTTGCACTAATCCGTCTCGCGCGGCTTCTGTACCTCGCTTTTCTGATCCGGCTCTGCTCCGGTATTTATCTCGCCTCGATCGCGTTCAGCTTCCACTACATCGTGTAGCGCTTCGTCCATTTTGTCGGGCGCAGGACGTTGCTTTTTTTTGGGGCGAGGGGGCTTTTTTTTGGGGCCACGCGTGTCTCGTTTCATATTTTGGAACGGCGTTCGCTGAGATTCGTTCCGAGCGGAGGGCGAACCGAAATCACCTTTATGAACAGATCCAGAGCGCCGCGCGGTGGCCTACTTCGCACCCTAGCGGACGCGCTCTCGGTAATTCATCCTGGAATCGCCTGCTTCCCACGGCGACCCCGCCCGCGGTGTCAAGCTGGGGCACTTGGAGGAAGGTCTGATGCGATACATTTTGCTGATTTTCATCCTGGTGCTTGCCGGTTGCAGAGGCCGCGCGGTGCATCTCTACAATCCTGACACCAAGGAGGCAGCCACGTGCTGGGCGGATCCATGGTCGACGTGGACGCCTAATGCCGATAACGACGCTTGTGCCAAGATTTACGAGTCCCACGGTTTCAAGCGCGTCGATTAGCGCGGAACGAGCAGACCTCACACGTCCGGATGCCACAGCTATTCTCGCCTGCAGCTCGGCTCCTATATCACCCATATCGTAGGCATAGAGGAGCAGCGCCCATGACCGAGCGTCGGGAACTCTATCGCAGCCCAAATGGCGACTCGTGGTTTCTCGAACGCGAGCCGACTGATGGCCACGCTTTCATCATCCACCAACCAAATGCCCCTTCCGGAGGCCGCTTGTCTCACATCGAGCTAGGCGAGTTCTTGCGCAGCGGAAAGGGACCAGAACAGCAGGCATTGTTGCGCCTGATTGGAACGCTTGTGGAAGTTCCGCAAGAGATCCCAAAGGGGAGCAGTGCCCGTGATATCGAACATCCGCGAAGCCCAAGAGGCTGACCGGGGTGAGTAACGTGCTGTTTGCACTCGCCGGGCTTCTTTGCTTCGCCGCTGGTGCATGGGGACTGATTTTAATCATCCCAATCATCTATCACTGGGGCGGTATCATAGTCGTTATATTCGCGCTCATCTTCACGCCGGCAACGCTGCTAATCGTCCCGTGGGCTAACGCCATTGCAGATGGGGATTGGTTCTTGGTGATCCTGGATTACGGAACGCCGATGGTTTGCGGTGTACTGCTTCTGTTGGCCAATCAAATAGAAAAGTCTCAGCGCTAGATCGCCGCGGTTTGCCGCCAAAGAAGGCCCCCGCATTCTACGGGGCAGTTGTTGGAGGCGTTCATAAAAGGCCGGGCTGCGCGAACAGTTCCGGCGGGACCGAAAGGAAAAGCCCCGCCGAAGCGGAGCAAGTCAGGGGTCTAGGCTGACGTGGCTGCCGGCCGACGACCTCGCTACCCGCCTTTGGGATCGGTTCCGCTTATCACCGCCGCGCGTCGTTCGAATTGCTGCGCTAGGGCCTCAAGCTCCGCTGCGATGTCTGGACGGGTAGCTGCGAGGTCAGATGCAAACCGGCGACAACGTGCAGCTTGCATGAGGTAGTAATCCGCTGTGCGGTCGTGGTCGTCCGCTGCCATGACGCCGCCGTTAACCCCTGATATGTCGGCTGCACTTTAAACTTCGCCCTTGAGAGTGGAGTTGCAGCGTGCGAGCCGCAAAGTTCCGGCTATTTTTCACGGTTTCGCCGCAATCGCCTACCACGTAGCCCTCATTCCCTGCATAGTTCCGCGAGGTACGAGATGGCAAGTCGCCGGGAGGAAGCGGATTTTCTGTATGAAGCTGCCGCTCGCCTGCGCCTTCTCGCGCCAAAGTGCGCTGCCCCAATTCGCGAAGAACTAATTCAGTTCGCGCGTGAGATTCATCGCCGCGCTGAAGAGATTTCAAGCGGGCGCGATTGATAGGCAATCCATGTCCACGCTTTGTCACAGGCATTGCGGAACCGCGCCAATATTTCGATCTTGACCCACATGAATGCGCCCTCCGAATGGGAAAGGCTCAGGAATACCGCCCGAATGCTTCGCATGCGAGCACTTAAAACGCGAGACGCTGTAAAGCGCGAAGCCCTGATCCGGATCGCGCGTCAGTATGAGGAAACGTCGGACAGACTTCGCGGGGAGGAACGAAGCGAGGCGGAGAAAACATGGAAGCGATAACAGCTTATCTTCGAGCCCATGATTGTCGGCGTTTAGCGAGCGCCATTCCGAAAGGTGATCCAGCCCGGCGATCGCTCCTGGTCTATGCTGAGGAGTTGGAGGCGCAAGCTGATGTCGTCGCGTTCGGATCTAGCCTGTGGCGATCCCGGTTGGCAGTGTAGACCGTGAAAAGAGCGTAACTTTCCTGCGCGAGGTCGGCACGGTTAGGGCGCAAATCCTGTGCCCTTGACCGAGAATTCGATGACGAATTTGGTGTGGTTCGAGTCAGAGGCTTCCGAGAAACGTTTCAGATGGGTCGCGGGGCCACCCGAGTTGAGCTCTTGAAGGAAGCGATCGATAAGAGGCGGGTCGCAAGGCACGCGCGCGAGCTCGCGGAGGAGATTAGTTCCAACGAAGCCAGAAAAGGTCTGCTCAACTACGCGCGTGAACTCGAGAATTTGGCACTAAGCTTTGAAGCGCGAGCCGCCATGTTGCCCGAGGGATCGAAAATATCTGAGGGAGTGCGATAGGCGCGCGGTGCTGTCGCTTAGCGCGTGGGGTTACGGACCACCCCATGCGCCGGTTTAGCTAAAGGGTTCGGAGATTCGTTACCATCGATCCCGCCACGCCGATAAAGGGCCTGGACTTCTTTGATCCTGGTCTCAAGCGCCGCAACGACATCGCTCGCCGCTGCAAATTGCGAGGAATCGGCACCAAATCGCTTCAGAGCTTCGTAGCGTCGGACTTTCGCCAGCTCTAGATCGCGTTGGAGGGTGGGAAGGTCTGTCATCACCGAACTTTGCGCCTCAGCAGCGCCGCAACGTTGACTTAAATCAACTTCGCGGATGGGGAGGCTGTTTCCCTGTCGGCGATCTCGGCGATGATGCGGCAAACGCGGGCGCTGGATCCCCAAGCGCCAACAGCAATCCGATAAGAATTCGATGCCGGAGCGTTCCTCGCATAGCAAGTATATGGGTCGCTGACTGAACTTCAGTTCCTAGACACTGAATATGTACGCTTCTTACCTTCGAGAGGAGCAATTGGACCACCGATGCTCAACGACACTGGTCGAACAGAAACTCGGTGGAATCCGCCGATCGGAAAATCGGGAATCCACCCAGAGGGTATGATCGACATAAACAAAGAGAGCGTCCCATGGGTGCTCCTAGGGCGAGCGTTGCACCGCCAGGCTAACATGAGCGTGGCATTGATGCGGCTCGAACTCCTAAGGGGATTGAATGCCCGTTCTCGAGGCAAGACAGAAGCTCGGCGTTACCGACGCTGCTGTCGGTCTGGGTTTGCGACGGCAACTCCGGGCGCGGAAGTGGGTTTCCTCCTGGGAGGTCCACGCTATGAGGCGAACTGGGAGTCTCCTGACGGCAGCGCTCCTCGCCATGACGAGCCTGGCGGGTCTAGTAATATTACGGCAATACCGGGCTGATCTTAGGTTCCGGCGCCGCGCCGCTGAACAAGGTGCTCTGATCGCAAACACAGCGGCAGGCCCGATCGAATATGCCAAACAAGGTGCCGGGTTTCCGCTCTTGTCGATCCATGGCGCCGGGGGCGGTCACGATCAGGGACTCGCCAGTGCAGCCGGGCTCGTAGGCGATGGTTTTCAGGTCATCTCGCCATCGCGTTTCGGTTATCTCGGCACGCCCATCCCCGCCGACTCCTCTCCTTCAGCGCAGGCCGATGCTCACGCAGCCTTACTCTCGGAGCTCCATATCGCTCGAGCAGTCGTGGTCGGTATCTCGGCGGGTGCGCGCTCCGCAATTGAGCTTGCCCTCCGCCACCCGGACAGAGTTGTCGCCTTGATCTTGGTTGTTCCAGGCACCTACGCCCCGACCAGTCCTGTCTCGATCGAACGGAGCCGTGCCAGCGGATTGGTATTCTGGCTCGTCAACGCCGGCGCCGATTTTGCATGGTAGGTTTTGGAAAAACTTGCCCCATCCGTACTGGTTCGGTTTGTCGGCGTTCGGCCGGAATTGTTGGCGGTCTCGCCCAAGGCCGAACGAGATCGTGTGATGGGCCTAGTCCGGAGCATCGAGCCGCTATCGCTGCGGTTTGCGGGGATCAATGTCGACAGCAATCCAAATCTGGGTGAGTTGCCACTTCAACGCATCGCAATTCCAACGCTGATCATTTCCGTACGAGATGACTTGTTCAATACGCTACCGGCCGCCGAGTTCGCCGCCAGCAAAGTTCCAAGCGCCAAGCTTATTGTCTACGACACGGGCGGACACTTGCTGGTCGGGCACGAAGAAGAGGCCCGGGCGACGATTCGAGCGTTTCTGGCCGGCTCCGTCCCTGGGTTATCGGAACAGGAAGACCGCATTACGCCTCCGAAGCCGGGCAATTTGGGTTTTAAGGCTGACGAGACCCAGAACGAGTGATACCGGACCACGCCTTGAATTGCCGTTGCCGGGGACAGCACAAGGCAGCTTAGCTCTACGCGGATAGGCCGAGTAAGGCATTTTGGACGAGCGCTGGAGAGTCCAGCAGAACCTGCTCTGATTCTCCGCGCCACGGAATACCAACGAGCCCTTCCTTGAACGCCATCATGCCGAAAGGTTTGCTTGAGGCTAAACGGAGTGCGGTCAATGACGGACGGGCAAGTTCCCAACAGCATCCCGACAGCTTCTCGCTATACAGAATGACAGATGCAACGACATCGATAGTCATTCAAAGCTGGAGCCGCTATGTCCCAAACCGAAGAACGCAATCCGCCCTTCGCGCAAACTGCGATGGCAAAGTTTTTGAGCCGTAAGCTCACTGAGCTGAAAGGCGAAAAGACAGCCACCGAGATCGCCCGCAGCTTGGGTTACAACCAGGGTAACCTTATTTCGATGTTCAAGCGGGGCGAGGCAAAGGTCCCCCTCGACAAAATCCCCGCGCTCGCCAAGGCGCTCAACGTCGATATCGCTCACCTGATGCGACTCGGGCTCGAGCAATATTGGCCCGACAAGCTGGCGGTCATCAGCCACGCATTCGGCCACATTGTGACGGCGAATGAGTTGGCGCTGCTTCAGGAGGTTCGGGAGCGCACGGACAATCTCGATCCGAAGCTCTCGGTTCAGGACCTGCAGAAATTAGGAGCTTCGAAATGAACGGGCAAATCAACAATGGGGACGGCTCTCAGACTGCGCGCCCCGAGCTGATTAAAGAGCATCAATATCTCATCAAGTTGATGCGCCCGATTTTTCAAAGAGCGGTCGTTTCGGTAAAGGCACGGTCTGACGGAGATGCCGCCCGAAAAGCGCGTCGGCTTGCTCCAAGCCTGAGGTCCAAGGAGTGGAAGGGCGAATATGATGCCGACACCTACGCTTACGATGTTCAGGAAATCCTCAACGTGGAACAGGTCCAGCTCGGAGATCCTGGGGAGCCGATCGAAGCGTTGGAGAAGTACCTTTGGGGAGAGGACGACCTCGTCTATCTGCTGCTCAAAGCGGATGTGTCCCATGGTGAGGGCGATGTGCTCCTTCAACCTTGGCTCAAATCCAAAAGCAATCTCATGATTTCGGACCTCGCCGGGGACTGGGCGGAGCAGATCGATTCGCTCGAGTCGAAAGCTCGCGAGAGGTATCGGCGGTGGTTGGAGAAGAGAAGGCCGAAAAACAAGTAGACACCCAAAACGGTCGGTGTGGGTTGCTATGTCTTTCGACTAAAGCGAGGGTGAGTCGACGCATTACCGGCGGTCTCGGCGGTTCAGTTGATGGTCGATCCTGGCCCTCCTTCGCGCGGAGCTGACTGCAGTGGGAGCGGCAGTGTCGAGACGAATTGGACATCGCCTGGCAATTTCGGCAGGTAACCGGGCCATCTCCTCACCGAATCATGAATGAGCGATCCTGGTGGCACCGTGCGCCTACGGAAGAGATTCATACGCCGCTCGCGGCGATGATCTTTCCAGTTGTAGTGTGGCTTGGGCACAAACTCGCAAATCCACCATGGCCATGTCAGCGAGTTGTGCAGACGACCACCCGGATCTGGCTTCGCACAGCCTTGCTCCTCCCTTCCGAGCACTCGTGATGCGCGTCGAGGGTCTAGCCTCAAACCTTTGTCATATGCCTCCGCCAACATCCATTCGAGCGCAAGCTTGGACAGACCGCTTTCGCTCTCTGGATAACCACCGCCAACATCGCAATGCACCCCAGGGAACCATACCTGCTTGAGGTCGTGCGGGCCGCCTGGCTCTGGACGGGCTGGGGTCGGCGGGCGCGGATGCCAGAGGTTACTCCGGAAGAATGCACGGCGCTCGTCTAGAGAAATCGCATGTCGACCGATCGCGACTTGCGGACTATTGGCGCTATAGGGGAGTTGCAGCGGATGGCCGACCCAACCTACGGAGCTGACGGTATCCCACACCCCAACGAAATACGGCTGACAATCGCGCGTCGAAAAAGTCTCGCGAAACTGTGCAGCCAGCTCACGCACTGACTCCTCGGTATCGTGCTGAACAGCCATGAGCATCCGCACCGCGTATGGCACGAATGCTTCATTGCCTCGTGGAATGAGGCCGTACATATACAATAGTGAGGTTAGCGCTCGCACGGTGTAGGCGCCGCGACTGAAGCCGAACAGGAAGACCCGATCGCCGTCGACAAAATTGTTCATTAAGAAGACATACGCATCTCGCAGATCGCTCGAGAGTCCGTAGCCGGCGGCAAGACCTGCAAGCTTTGTCGCCGTCTTACCGATCCAGGTGAGGGCGCCTACGGCTGGCGCCGTACCGACACCGGGGTGGTAATATGTGATTTGATCAGCATCGCGTGCGAGTGAGTAGTACAGCTTGACCACGTTGGTGCGGTCGCGCTTGAACTCATTGGCCGTGCCATCGCAACACAGAATGAGATTTCTCATAAGCCACCAATTCAGCCTTGCCTAACTGGTCGCTGACTAACGGCGCAACGGCGCTTCTTCTCATCCTTCCAGGCTTTTAGATCCGCCGGCCACAAAACTGGCGCAGCTTCCGGATCGATTTTTGTCGGGATCGGCAACACCACATCTGAATCACGTTCTACATCGGCGACCGACTTCAGAAACGGCTCAAGCGAGCCCTTCGGCGTGTCAACATTCTCCATCTCGAAAGCTATGGCCTCACCAGCTTTCGCATCAACCACGACCTTCCAAAACGCCGAAGGCACCACTACGTCGTGCGTGCCAATCTTGCCCATATCCTTGGCGAAGATCGGTCCGACGAATACGACCACTTCTCCTCGCTGGAATGCCCAGGCACGTACGGTTTCTTCGCCGCGCTCCCAGCCTTGCTGATTCAACTTGTGGACCTGTGGCGCGACATTGAGCATGCTAAATGTGTCCCGCTGCTGAGCATCGCTCCATGCGAAGTCTGCATTCGGCGCCATATGACCTAGGTCATAAGCCGTGTGCGAATAATCCGATGCACGGCCCTGATCGCCGGCAGGTGCGCCGTCGTCTATCTTGAATTTCAAGTTGCCGCGAGAAAGACATCCGAATGTGTGCGCCGCAGTCAGCCGGTATGTGACCGCGCGTGTCACCTTGGTCGAAGGATCGAAAATTGAAAGGTAACCCGCGTGGCAAACGTCGATAGTCTGCACGGGCGGCGATGGCTCGCCGAACGGCGCGCTCTCACATTTGGCCGCCGCAGGGCCGACAGTTAGGAATAGCAACCAAAGGCCGACAAAAAGCTTGCCGACCACTGTCGCGGTGCCCTTGGGAGCCATTGCGAGAAATCCCCCAAAAGTTCTTTGCCAGTCCCCAAAATCTGGCATTCTCAATTCAGTCGTACATCACAATAGGCGTGATTGTCTACTAATGAGCTACGAGCTATTCCTCGGCGGGGTCAGTCGTCTGTATTGTCATGCCGAGAATCCACCGCGAACGGTGGACCCTGCGCTCGTGGACGCTCAGAAACAGATTTCGCCGGTGCCCTAACAAAGCAAGCACGTCATTTACGAACCTTGGGTGAACAAAGAGCCATGCTCGCCAGCGTCGCTCGCCTCTTACCTTCTCAACCAGTCCGAGACCATTCGGCGGCACATAGATCGGGACCTGCTTGCCGCGATATTGACGATATTGCGGCGAACCATACTTGTCGCGCGTCTGTATCTCCTTGAGCTTAGCGCCGAGCGATGCGACCGTGAATTCGTGCCGTATATTGTGAGCTCGTAACCATCACCCCGTCTGTCAGAGGGATAGGTCGAAGTACCAGTAATATCGACTTGATTGGTGAATTCATACAAAGGATCATCATCATCCAGATCTCAAGCGTATTGCGGCGCATAGGCATAATGATTGACGCAGGCTCCTATACGTGCCTCGCAGTTCTCCACTCGGACGGTGATATGTGAGTGTTCTTCGTCAGGCTTGGCGGAGCGCTTCCTTTTGCCCGGCATTAGGTCCTCCGAGCTTCACGCAGGGCCGAGTCATGGGGAGAGTTGATTTCCGGGGCTAAGCCAGGGCTTCCAATCGCACAGCGATCTCCGTATGATTCACGAATGTCAGACGCACATGATGTGGTCAGGACCGAATGCCGCAGGGGAACCGCATGGCCAAATCGACGCCATCAGTCGCGCAGACGGCGAGCGAAATTGCGACACATAAATTCGATTCGTCAAAATATTTAAGGCTTGGCCGAATTGCTCATCCTGTTGAGGCCGGAAACGGTGCACATACTCGGTCAACCCAGACGGAAAAAAGGTCTAAACCAAAAAAATAGCTATGCCCAACATCGCGGTTGTTTGGGATTTCGATGGCACTTTGTCTCCACACGACTCTACGACTAAAGTGGTCGAAATCCTTAGTGCCGGACGCGGCGACGATTTCTGGATGACCGTGAAGGCCCTGCGAGGCGATCAACGGAAGCCCGAATGGAGGCATGTCCTCGCGAGCGATGCCCCAATATGGATGTATGCGCTATCACGGATGGCGTTTGCAAAAAGAATCCCGTTAAATACCGAATTCTTCGGAAATTTTGTCAAGCCGCATATCTCGCTTTACCCGAATGTTCTCGCTTTTCTTCGCCGATTGATGCTGCTTGAAAGGCGCGCGATTTTCAAAGAGACCGATTTGCGCATTCATTTTTTTATTATCACCGCTGGCCTAAAGAACTTGGTCGAGATTTTGTTTCCTCGGAACTTGATTAAGTGGACCTTTGGTTGCCGATACGAGATTAACGCTCATGAAGGCGACCAAAACAATCCGGAGAGCATCCCAGTGTTCTGCATGGATGAGACCATGAAAACGCGATCACTGTTTGAGATTTCCAAGGGTTCATTTGAGGACAGGAACAAGTCCGTTAACATTCGCGTGCCCGAGGAAGCTCGATGGGTTCCCTTCAGGAACATGATATATGTTGGAGACGGTGATACGGATATTCCGTCGCTTTCCCTTGTGCGAAGCCAAGGTGGTTTGGGAATTGCCGTGTATGATCCAAATAAACCAAAATCCGAGGTGGATAGACGACTCAAGCAGATGAGGCTGGATAAGAGAGCAGACTTGATAACGCCTGCCAATTTTTCTGTGAGCGGCGAACTGTTCGGTTTTTTGCAAAACAGGTGTATTCAAATTGCTCAACGCTATCGTGCCGAACAATCAGTCTGATACACCACATTCTCTCAGACGCTTTCGCCCGAACCCATGGCGGGTCTCGATCCGCGCGCGTGTCGTCGAGGGCAGGTGATAACACCGAAAATTGTCCTACGGGCTTCCGGCGCCAATGCGAACGCCGCAGCATTTCGGCTCGCCGCGGCAAAGATCGCGGCCGATC